>Ga0075431_100004464_pt1 | contig 13729 bp, 15 predicted proteins | sample RhiMetdeltSRZDD5_FD_75297 | JGI IMG/M metagenome (GOLD analysis project Ga0075431, IMG submission 75297) | Populus rhizosphere microbial communities from Tennessee, USA - Rhizosphere MetaG P. deltoides SRZDD5 | ecosystem: Host-associated > Plants > Roots > Rhizosphere > Soil | place: USA... | reverse complement strand
GCGGTGTAGAGGGCCATGCCGATGGAGGTCGCCAGGGTCAGCAGATGGGTCGCCTCGACGTCCAGGTCGGCGGGCAGTTCCCCGGCGTCGACCATGGCCTGGTAGTCGGTCCGGGTCGCGGTGATGAACGGCAACGGCTCGTAGTCCTCGTCGTCCAGCGCGAGCAGCGCGGTGAAGGCGAGGGTGGGCAGGTCGCCGATGGCATCGAACATCGCGAGCCGCCGGTCGACGAAGCCCCGGTCGGTGACCGCCGCCAGCGGCTCCCGGAGGCGCTCGGCCTCCCGCGACAGCGCCGCCCGCAGCAGCGCTTCCCGCGACCCGAAGTGGTAGTAGATGTTCGCCGGCGTGATGCCGACGGCGTCGGCCACTTCCCGCAGGTTGAGCCCGGCGAGCGCGCCCTTGGTCCGCAGCTGCGCGAGGGCGGCGTCCATGAGGGCGTCGCGGGTCGAAGGGTCGTCTCCGCTGAGGTCACGTCGCGCCGGGCTCATCAGCCGTCGGCCAGCCGGGCGCGCACCCAGGTGAGTATCGCCGCCTGGTAGTCGGCGGGCTGGGACGGGTCGGTGTTGACCAGGTTCACGCCCGCGGTCACCACGTGGCGGTCGCAGGGGGTCGCGGTGTCGTTGCCCTCGACGCACACGCCCATCGCCAGCGAGCGCGACCCCGCGTCGAGCCCGGCGATGGCGAGCCGCATCGGTTCGTGGTTGCAGTCGGCCGCCTGCATGGTCGGCGTCGACCCGCCGGGCAGCGGGCACGGCATCAGCGCCGCGCCGCAGACGTTGTGGTCGGCGTGGTTCCAGATGTGGAGCACGGGCACGGTGAGCCGGCCGCTGCCGACCAGGAGGTGAGGCTGGTTGGCGGGGTCGCCGAGCGCCCGGTCGATGCGGCCGAGCACGCCGAAGCCCCGCTCCTCGGTGACCTTCTGGCAGCCGGTGCCGCCGCCGGGCACACCGTGCTGGGCGATGTACAGCTGCCACGCCTGGTTGACGACGCCCGAGTCGGAGATGAGGCCGGCGGGCGGCAAGCCCTGCTGCTGCAGGCCCCACGCCACGCTGTAGGTGCCGGCGCCACCCGCGCTGGTGCCGTGGAGGAAGAAGTCGTCGGTGGGGTAGAGGGCCTGCGTGTGCTGGATGGCGGCTTTGGTGGCGGTGAGGCCGGTGGTGGGCCGGGTCTCACCGTCGGGTGTGAGGTTGGGGTTGTAGGGGTCGTAGCTGTCGTTGCCGGCGTAGATGTCGTGGCTGCACATCGACACGATCAGCAGGCGGAAGCCCTCGGGTGCGGCCTTGACCGAGGCCATCAGTCCGGCCGTGTCGAACTTGAGCTGCGTGGCCAGCGACTCCTCGGACTTCACGCCCGCCGTCGGCAGCGGTGTGCCGTCGGTGTCGAACCACCCGACGCCACCGCCCCGCAGCTTGACCCACAGCGGCCGGGTCGCGGCCGCCGACGAGCCCACCTTCGTGCCGACGACGAAGCTCTGGTAGCCGCTGATCGAGCACGGCGCAGCCAGGTTGCGGTAGCGGTCGTAGCGCCAGCCGTTCTGGGTGATCGTCTCGGCGAGCACGATCTTGCTGGTGTCGGCCGGTTGTCCGAGCGGCGGCGGCGTGTTGCGCAGCACCAGCGTCATGTAGAGGCGGCCGTCGTCGCAGCTGTGCTCGCCCACCCCAAGCGAGTCCCACTGGGGGTCGACCAGCGTGGGGTCGTCCGCCCACTGCTGCCAGATGGCGTCGGTGGCGCCCGCGTCGCCACCGTCGGCGAGCGGTGCTGCGCCGACCAGCTCCCGGAGGCGGGTCGCCGGTTCGCCGAGGTAGGCCGCGGCGGGGTCGGTGGTCGGCGCGACGGCGCGGGCCGCGCACATGGCGACCGAGTGGGTGCGGGCCTGGCCGGCGAGGTACGTCGACTCGGTGAGCGGCGGAGCCCCGGCCTGGGACCGCTGGTCGCCGACTCGGTTCACCACCACCGACTCGCACGCGCTCACGGCAACGATGGCCAGCACCGTCCCGACGGCGAGCGCGTGTCCCATCCTTCGTCGCATCCGCCCATCCCCCTTAGACCTCTTAACGATTCGTTAAGAGCGCACCGTAGTCGATGATCCCGGCGAACGTTCGGTCGGCCATGGCGTCCACTCCCCTCACGCGCGGTGGGCGTTGAGGAATTTGGACACCCTCGGCGGCGCACGGGCGACAGCGCGTAATTACCCTCGGCTGGCAGGCACTCGGGTTGGACGACGGGGGTTCACATGTCCTTGGAATGGCGGGAACAGCGGGCACGGCGGTCAGGCCGGGCGAGAGGAGTGCTGCTCAGCGCGGCGCTGCTGGTAGGGGTCGGCGTCGCGCACGTCGGCCCCGCCGAGGCGGCGCCCACAGCTGCCAGCGGCACAACCCAGACCTACGTGGTCCTGGCGCCCGACGGTCAGAGCTCGGCCAACGCCGTGTCCCGGGTCCAGGCGACCGGCGGCACCGTGGTCGCCAGCTACTCGCAGATCGGCGTCGTCATCGCCCGCTCCGATCGGGCCGACTTCGCCACTGCAGTCCTCGGCAGCGGCGTCGAGAGCGCAGCGGCCACGACCGGGCTCGGCAGCAAGGTCGAGTCGCCCGACGAGGCGACGGTCGCCGTGCCCGACCCGACCACGGTCAGCGAGGCGCTGTGGCCCCTGCAGTGGGACATGCGCGCCATCCAGGTCGCCGAGGCCCACTCGGTGACCATCGGGAGCCCGAACGTCGTCGTCGGCGTGCTCGACTCGGGCATCGATGCCCACCACCCCGACCTGGCCACCCAGGTCGACGCGTCGCTGTCGGCCTCGTGCCTCAGCGGAGCGCCGGACACATCGTTCGCGTCGTGGCAGCCGACCACCAGCGACCACGGCACCCACGTCGCCGGCACCATCGGTGCCGCCCGCAACGGTGTCGGCATCGTCGGCGTCGCTCCGGGCGTGCGGCTGGCTGCCGTGAAGGTGGTCAACGACGACGGCTTCATCTACCCGGACGCCGCGGTGTGCGGCTTCATGTGGGCCGCCACGCACGGCTTCGAGGTGACGAACAACAGCTACTTCATCGATCCGTGGGAGTTCAACTGCCGCAACGACGCCCGCCAGCGCCCGATCTGGCAGGCCGTGCAGCGGGCCCTGCGGTTCGCGTCGAGCCAGGGCGTGCTGACGGTGGCCTCGGCCGGCAACAGCCAGTTCGATCTGCAGCACCGCTTTGTCGATGCCGGGAGCCCGGACGACGGGTCGGGCCCGGTCGAGACCCGGAACATCAACAACGCTTGTCTCGACCTGCCTGCGGAAGCGCCAGGCGTTGTGACCGTGTCGGCGACCGGGCCCACCGGGCTGACGTCCTTCTATTCCAACTACGGCCTCGGTGTGGTCGAGGTCGCGGCGCCCGGTGGTGACAGCCGGGTGCCCGGCACCGAGCCCAACGGGCGGGTGCTGTCGGCCACCTTCCCGGGCAACGGTTGGGGCTACAAGCAGGGGACGTCGATGGCCGGACCGCACGTCGCCGGCGTCGCGGCGCTGGTGTTCAGCCAGCACCCGGGCATGAGCCCAGGCGCGGTGACCTCGGTGCTCGAGCGCACCGCGGACGAGACGGCCTGCCCGCTGGGCGGCACCTATACGCCGCCGGGCGCCGGGGTCGTGCCCCACGTCTGCTACGGCAGCACCCAGAACAACGGCTTCTACGGCCACGGCGAGGTGAACGCCTACCAAGCCGTCACCGGCTGAGCCACACCTGATCGGCGGCCCCGGCGGGGCTACGGCCCCGCCGGGTTGCCGATCTTCGTCGCGCCCAAGGAAGCGGCGTCGGCTGCGCCGACTCGTGCTGACTGCCTCGCGGTTGGTCGGGACCTCGGTCCGTGGAGTTCCGGCCGCCCGGTCGGATTTCGGCCCTGGCCGGTTGCCGATCATGGTCTCGTGCGAAGGGAAGTGGGGTCGGCTGCGCCGACTCGTGCTGCCTGCCTCGTCGTGCTCCGGAGAGTCTCTCCGTGGAGTTCCGGCCGACCGGCCGCAACCGCCCTGGCTCCTCGCATGGCCTGACCGACTGACCCGACTGCGCCGGCCCACTCCGTCGGCACGCCCGATGAGCACCTGGTTCGGTCGGCTCTGTTGGTCCACCGGGGCGTCGGTCGAGCGAGGTCGGATGACTGGCTGACCGGAGCGAGTCGGCCGGCTCGGTCAGGTCACCGGCTGAGCGTCGGATTCGGCTGCAGCGTCGGATGAACGGCTGGGGCCCGGTCGGTCGGGGGCCGTTGAGGATCCGGTTCGGGTGGAGTGGCCGCTTTCCCGACAATTCCGGTAGGAATTATCGATGGGCGTGCTGCTCTTCGTGGCGCTGGCGGGCTTCCTGGCCTCCCTTGTCGACGGTGCGCTCGGCATGGGCTTCGGGCCGACCTCGTCGACGATCCTGCTGACCGCCGGTCTCGCCCCCGCCGCGGTGTCGACCACGGTCAACATCGCCAAGGTCGCCACCGGGGTCGCCGGCGGCGCCGCTCACTGGAAGTTCGGCAACATCGACAAGGGGCTGGTCGTCCTGCTCGCAGCCCCCGGCTGCGTGGGCGCTCTCGTCGGGACGACCGTCCTCGCCAACGTCGACGGCGACGGCATCCGCCCCTACCTGGCGGCGCTGCTGTGCCTGGTCGGCATCCGCATCCTGATCCGCTTCAGCCGGGCGAAGCGCGCCGCCGCAGCCGCCGCCGACGACGGAAACGCCGGCAGTGAGCCCGAGTACGGCGAGTACAGCCGGCGGGGCATCGCGGCCGCGGCCCTCGCCGGCGGCGTCACCAACGGGCTCATCGGTGCCTGGGGGCCGGTGGTCAGCCCGGTGCTGCTCTCCCGCAAGGGCCTCAACCCCCGCATCGCCATCGGCTCGGTGAACACCGCCGAGATCGCGGTGGCCCTCGTGGCGTCGACCTCGCTGATCGCATCACTCGGCGGCGAGGGCGTGAAGGCGGGGACGCTGATCGCCATGCTGATCGGTGGCGTCGTCGCCGCGCCCGTGGCGGCCTGGGTGATCCGCCACATCGACCCCCGGACGCTGGGCGTCGGCGCCGGGACCGTCCTGCTGTTCACCAGCATCCGCGACCTCGCCGGCGCGTTCAACGTCGGATCGGCCCGCTGGGCCGCCTACGCCGCGGTCGCGGTGGCGTGCGCCCTCGCCGTCCGCCACCAGCGCCGCACGGCCCCGCAGCTCACCCCGGCGCCTGTTCCCGCGACCACCAACTGAGTAGGTTGCGACCATGGATGTCGCCGAGTTGCACAAGCGGGCCGTCGAGGAGTTCATCGCCCGGGTCGAGACCGTGGGCGCCCGCTGGGAGGGGGAGACGCCCTGCCCCGTGTGGAACGTCCGTGCGCTGGTCAACCACGTCGTCGCCGAGGACCTGTGGACGCCGCCGATGATGGCCGGCAAGACGGTCGGCGACGTGGGCGACGAGTTCGACGGCGACGTGCTGGGCGACGACCCGGTCGCCACCGCCAAGGCCGCAGCCGAGGCCGCCGTCACCGCCACCGCCGAGGCCCTCGCCGAGGGGCGGACCGTGCACCTGTCGTTCGGCGACACGCCGGCCGAGGAGTACGCCTACCAACTGGCCGCCGACCACGTGGTCCACGGCTGGGACCTGGCTGTCGCCACCGGCGGCGACCCCGAGATGGACCCCGACCTCATCGAGGCGCTGGCCGTCTGGTTCGCCGACCGCGAGGAGATGTACCGCGCCGCGGGGGCCATCGGCGAGCGCCCCACCGACGCCCCGACCGACGACCCCCAGGACCAGTTCCTCACCGCGTTCGGCCGCCGCTCCACCTGGAGCTGCTAGCCACCGTCGGTGAGCGCCCGCCGGAAGACGGGCACCATCTGGTCCATGGCGGTGCCGAGCCAGTCACCGAGCTGGTCGGGCAGGGTGTCGTGGATCCACACGAGCCGGCTGCGGGTGTCGCCGAGGGCGAAGACCTGCATCGACGTGTTGTCGTGCACGACCTCGTCGCCCACCCAGCTCCACACGATCCGACGTGCCTCGTCGTCCCGGGCGACCAGTCGCTCCGAGGCGACGGTGCCGTCGGCGAAGGTCAGCGTCCGCACGTTCCCGTCGACGGCGCACCCCACGAACGCCCCGGGCGCCGACCGCATCGGCCCGCCGGCGAAGTCGCCGACGACATCCCACACCCGAGGAGCTGCACGCAGCAGCCAGCAGCGCGAGCCACCCCCCACGAACTCGCGCCGGGACGTCACGGGGTGATCAACGCCTCGGTGACGACGCGGGCGGTGGCACCGGGGCCGTAGCCCGAGTTGCGGTCGCCGGTGCCGAGGCGGACCACCACGGTGTCCGAGCCGGCGTCGACCTGGACGATCTGGCCGCCCAGGCCGATGGCCCAGTACATGTCGGCCCGCGCCGACGGCACCAGCTGCACATGCGGCGCGGTGGCGGCCTGCTCCCGCGTCATCGGGTGCAGCGGGTCGGTGACCGGCCCCGACCGGTTGAGCCACCACAGGTAGCCGTAGGCGGCGTTGATCTCCTGGGACGCATGGTCGGTGGCGGCGTCGACCCACTCCTGGGGCACGATCCGGGTGCCGGCCCACACGCCATTGCGCAGGAACAGGTAGCCGAACCGGGCCATGTCCTGGCAGGTCGACTGCACCCCGAAGAACATGTTCGTGTTGCCGCCCGGGTCGTGGGTCATCGTCGTGTGGGTCATCCCCAGCGGCCCGAAGAGCCGCGCCGCCGCGAACGCCGCCGGGTCCTGCCCGGTGGCGGCTTGCAGGACGGCGTCGAGGGTCTGGATCGCTGCGTTGTTGTAGGCCCACGTGTTGCCCGGCGCCACGTCCTGGGCGAGGCCCACGGCGAAGTTCGTGCGGTCACCGGCCTGGATCAGGCTGACGTAGTCGGTGACCAGGTCCCAGTGGCGGCCCGAGTCGTTGCTCAGCAGGTCCTCGATCGTCACGTCGGCGGCCGGGGTGCCGACCCACTGGGGGATGTACTCCGACGCCCGGTCGTGGATGTCGAGCGAGCCGTCTGCCTGAGCGATGCCCACCAGGGTGCTGGTGATCGACTTCGTGGCCGAGAACACCTCCTGCGTGGTCGTGGCGGTGGTGCCGTTCCAGTACCAGTCGGCGACCAGCTCACCGTGGCGGATGATGGCGAGGCAGTTGGAGGCCTTGGCCTGGGCGTCGGCGGCGATGGCATCGAGCGCCGCGGGGTCGAAGCCCATCGCCGAGGGGGTGGTCCGGGCCCAGTCGGCGCCCGGGAAGGTGGTGAGCCCGGGCGTGCAGCCCCCGCTCGTCAGCGCCAGCGTCGCCACCAGGGCGACGCCCCCGGCCACCCGCAGCCGTACCCATGCTCGTGCTCGCATCCCCGAACCCCCCGGCTCCTAATGTCACCCATTATTCGGGACGAACCTTAGGGTAGGGCCGTGGCGACCACAAGCACGAAGGAGGCGTTGTTGGAGCAGGGGGCGCTGCTGTTCGCCCGCAACGGCGTCACCGGCGTGACCACCCGGGAGCTCCACCAGGCGGTCGGCGCCCGCAACGAGTCGGCGCTCCACTACCACTTCGGCAGCCGGGACGGCCTGGTCGCCGAGATCCTCCGCCTCCACCTCGAAGCCATCGAGGCTCGCCGGGCGACGCTGCTCGAAGTCATCGTCGCCGAGGGCCGCGAACACGACCTCCGGGCCCTCGTCCACGCCCTCGCCGCGCCGATGGCCGACGACCTCGCGACCGCCCTCGGGCGAGCCCACCTGCGGCTCGTCGCCCAGCTCAGCCACCCCGTCCTCGCCTACGAGGCGCCGTTCCGCGTCGTTGACGCCCCCGCGGGCCGGACGGTCGTCCGCCGGCTCCACGAGACCTTCGGGGAGCTGCCCGACCCCATCCGCACCGAACGCCTCGCCGCGCTCCGTGGCCAGCTGGTGAGCCTGTTCGGCCAGCGGGCCCAGCTCCTCGACGAGCACCCCACGACCCCCGGCACCAGCACCGAGCTGTTCCTCCACAACCTCCTCGACCTGCTCGTGGCCGGTCTCGCCGCCGACCCGTCGCCGGAGACCGAGGCCGCCGCCCACGTGTCCTGACCACGCTGGGTGGGCATGGTCGGGCGGTGCTGCGGCTGTCGCTGCGGGACCTGCAGGCCCACTTGCGGCGCTACGTCCTGACGTTCATCGCCGTGGCGATCGGCGTGGCGTTCGTCGCCGGCGTGAGCACGCTGACCGACAGCCTCACGGCGACGTTCGATCGGCTGTTCTCCGGCCTCACCGCCGGCACCGACGCCTGGGTCCGGGGCGAGGCGGCGTTCCGGGCCAGCGAGCGGTTCGGGGGCAACGAGCAGCGCCCCCGCGTCGACGCGTCGCTGGTCGACCGGGTGCGAGCAGTCGATGGCGTGGCGGCCGCCGAGGGCGCGGTTCAGGGCCCCGCCCAGCTGGTCGACGACGAGGGGGAGCCGCTGGTCGAGGGCGTCTTCGGCCCCCAGACCCGGGGCGCCAGCTGGCACGAGACGCCGGAGCTCAACCCGTTCGTCCTCACCGGCGGCTCCCGCGCCCCGCGCGGACGGGGCGAGATCGTCGTCGACAAGGGCCTCGCCGACCAGCTCGAGCTCGACATCGGCGACAGCGTCGACGTCGAGACCGACCGCGGCATCGCGCCCGCCACCCTGGTCGGCGTCGCCCGCTTCGGGACGTCGGACTCGGCGCTCGGCACCCACTTCGTGCTGTTCGACCTGCCGAGCGCCGAGTGGTTCTTCGCCGAGCCGGGCCGGGTCGACGGCATCGCCGTCGTGGGCGACGACGGCGCCTCCCAGACCGAGCTGCGCGGCGACGTCGCCCAGGCCCTGCACGGAACCAGCGTCGAGGTCATCACCGGCGACGCCTACCGCGAGGAGTCCCAGGACGACCTCGCCGACCAGTTCGCCTTCTTCCGCCAGGTGCTGCTGCTGTTCGCCGTGTTGGCGGTGGTGGTCGGAGCGTTCGTGATCTACACGAGCTTCTCGTTCATCGTGGCCCAGCGGCAGCGGCAGGTGGCCCTGCTCCGGGCGGTCGGCGCCAGCCGCGGCCAGGTGCTCGGTTCGATCCTGCTGGAGTCGGCGGCGGTCGGCGTCGCGGCCGCCGCAGTCGGCTACCTCGTCGGCCTCCTCCTGGCCGGCGTGCTCGCCCGGCTCATGCTTCCCGACGGCTCCGACCTGAGCGTCGAGCCCCGGTCCGGCCTGCTGGCGGTTGGCCTGGGCATCGGCGTCACCGTCGTCGCGGCGCTGGTCCCGGCCTGGCACGCCACCCGAACCCTGCCCGTGGCCGTGCTGCGCGACGTGGCGGCCGACACCAACCGGCACGACACCGCCCGCCTGGTCGTGGGTGGGCTGCTGGCCGCCGGGGGCGCGGTCGGGGTCGGGGCCGTCATGTGGCGCGGGGGAGGGATCGCCCTCGGCGGTGCCGCGATCGTCGCCGTCTGCATCGGCCTGGTGGTGCTCGGGCCGCTCGCCATCCGCCGCGGGGTCACGCTGCTCGGCGCGCCGTTCCCCCGCCTCTGGGGCGTCATCGGCCGGCTGGCGCAGCAGAACATCGTGCGCAGCGCCCGGCGGGCCGCCTCGACCGCCTCGGCGCTCATGGTCTGCATGGGCGCGGTCACCATCGTCCTGGTGGTGATCACGTCGCTGCGGGCGTCGATCGACGAGAACATCGACCAGCGCTTCGTCGGCGACTTCGTGGTCGAGAGCGGCGACGGCTACGGCGGCCCCGGCATCCCCGCCACCATCGCCGACCAGATGAACGCCCTCGGCGACGTCGACGCGGCGGCCGGGGTGTCGTTCGGGCTGGCCGAGATCGACGGCGAGGGCCAGGGCATCGTCGGCGTCGACATCGCCGAGGGCTCCCAGCTCTACGACATGGGGGTCGTCGACGGCGACCTCGACGCACTGACCGGCGGCGGCGTCGCGGTGTTCGACCAGGTCGCCGCGGACAACGGCTGGGAGGTCGGCGACGAGCTGCCGGTGCGGTTCGCCCAGACCGGCCGCCAGCGGCTGCCGATCGTGGCGCTCACCGGTACCGACGAGCTGCTCGGCCCGTTCGTCGTCGACTCGACCACGTTCGACGCCAACTTCGACACCACGGGCTACGCCCAGATCCTGGTGCGGATGGCCGACGGCATCAGCCCCGCGGCCGGGCGCGCCGAGCTGGAGGCCATCGTCGCCCGCTACCCGTGGACCGAGCTGCAGGACCTCGAGGAGTTGAAGGCCACGTGGAAGGGCCAGTTCGACCCGCTGCTGGTCGGGGTGGCCGCGCTGCTGGTCCTCACCGTCATCGTCGCGGTCATCGGGGTGGTGAACACGCTGGTGCTGTCGATCGTGGAGCGCGCCCGGGAGATCGGCCTGCTCCGGGCGGTCGGCACGTCGCGGCGGCAGATCCGATCGACCATCCACCTCGAAGCAGTGCTCATCGCCCTCTTCGGGGTCGTCGCCGCTCTGGCGCTGGGCGTGGCGTGTGGGCGCATCATCGTGCAGGCGCTGGAGGACCAAGGCTTCACCACCTTCGCCGTGCCGTACCGGTCGCTCGCCGGGGTCACCGTGGGCACCGCCACGCTCAGCTTCCTGGCGGCGCTGCTGCCGGCCCGCTGGGCGAGCCACCGCCCGATTCTCGCTGCGGTCACCACCGAGTGAACCGCGAGGGCAGGTCGCTCCGTACTGGCTCATGATCCGGTTGCCGCTCCGGTGACGAAGGAACTCGGAAGCCGACGAAGCGATCCCCGAGAGGAACGCAACGATGAGCGAAGCCAAGACGTTGTCAGCGGTGGCCCGCGTCACCAAGGCCCGGGACCAGTTCCGGGACCTGAGCGGCGCCGAGCCTGTGTCGGTGTCGTCGCTGAAGCAGGTCGACGGCGGCTGGGAGCTCGACCTCGACGTGGTCGAGGTGCCCCGCATCCCCGACACCACCAGCCTCATGGCCACCTACCGGGTCGTCACCGACGACGCCGGCGACGTCTCTGGCTACGAGCGGGTCCGGCGCTTCAGCCGCAACCAGGCCGACGCGCCGACCCGCTCGGACTAGCAGCAGATCTTCCGCGGACTGGCGTTGCCGCGGGCGTGGGAGGGCGACCCCACAAGCGAACACCGACAACCTCAGGAGGCAGCGAGCATGTCGGTCGTCACCCAACCGTCAGGCGGAGGTCGTCCCTCGGGCAACCTCCTCTACAACGTGATCGAGCTGATCCTCGACCGCGGCCTGGTCATCGACGTCTTCGTCCGCGTGGCCCTGGTCGGCATCGAGGTGCTGACCATCGACGCCCGCGTCGTCGTGGCCAGCGTCGACACCTACCTGCGCTTCGCCGAGGCGTGCAACCGCCTCGACCTCACCGGCGACGCCCGACCCGTCGGGCTGCCCGGCCTGGTCGGCAGCGTCACCGAGGGCGCAGCGGAAGGCAAGGTCAAGGGCGCCATCGAAGGAGCCCGCGACGCCATCACCGACACCATCAAGGACATCGTCGGCGGCGATCGGAGGCCGCGATGAGCACCTACGTCTACGGATTCACCCATGCCGCGCACCCGTTGAACGTCGACGGCGCCCGTGGTGTCGGCGCCGCCGGCTCGCCGGTGCGGGTCCTCCGCCAGGAGGGCCTGGCCGCAGTCGTCAGCGACGCGCCGGAGGGCCTGCGGGCCAAGCGCCGCGATGTCGAGGCCCACACCTGGATCCTCGAACGGCTGTCCGAGGGCGGCACGGTCCTGCCGATGCGCTTCGGCACGGTCGCGCCCAACGACTCGGCGGTCTGCGCCGAGCTGACCCTCCACGCCCGGCACTACGCGGGGCTGCTCACCAAGCTCGCCGGCAAGGTCGAGCTCAACGTCAAGGCCGTCCACCGCGAGGACGACGTGCTGCGCGACCTGCTCCAGCAGGACAGGGCGCTGCGCGAGTGGAACGAGGCGCTGCGCTCCGGCGGCGGCTCCCGCGAGGCCCAGATCGAGTTCGGCGAGGAAGTGGCGGCCGCACTCGACGACCGCCGCGCCGCCGACGGCGAGCGGGTCCTGGCCGAGCTGCGGACGCACGCCGAGCACACCGTCATCGGCCCGCCGGTCAACGGGTGCTTCGTCAACGCCTCGTTCCTGGTGCCCGACGACGAGCGTCAGGCCTTCGCCGCCGCGGTGGCCCGGGCCCAGGACGCCGTCGCCACTGTCGCCGACGTCGACCTGTACGGGCCGCTGCCGCCCTACAGCTTCGTGACCGAGAGCTGACTCCGATGGGGCTGCTACGGGAACTGCTGCTCGTGCCGGTGGCACCGGTGCGCCTGGCGTACTGGACGGCCGAGAAGGTCGCCGGAGCAGCCGCGGAGGAGCACTACGGCCCCGCGGCCATCCGCCGGGAGCTGGCCGACCTGTACCGCCGGCTCGACGAGGAGGAGATCACCACCGACGAGTTCGACGCGCAGGAAGACCTGCTCCTCGAGCGGATGGCCGTGAGCCAAGGACTGGAGGAGCCATGAGCGATCCATCCGATCTGTCCACCTGGCGGAGCGACGCCCCGGCCCGGCGCGGGTCGGCGGCGACGTCCGGCAACCTCGCCGACGTCCTCGAGCGCGTCCTGGACAAGGGCATGGTCATCGCCGGCGACATCCGCATCAACCTGCTCGACATCGAGCTGCTGACCATCAAGGTGCGGCTGCTCATCGCCTCGGTCGACAAGGCCAAGGAGATGGGCATCGACTGGTGGGAGCACGACCCGTCGCTCTCCCCGGGCCGCGCCGCCCAACCGAAGGAGCTGGTGCCATGAGCCCGCTCTACACCTATGCCGTGGCCCGGCCGTTCGATCCGGCCCGGCTGGCGGGGCTGCGTGGTGTCGACGGCGCCGCCGTCACCGTCGTCCGGGCCGGCGACCTGCTCGCCATCACGAGCAGCCTCGCCTCGGGCACCCCGGAGCCCGACGACCTTCCTGCGCTGGAGGCACTCGCCCGGGCCCACGACCGCGTCGTTGCGGCCGTCTCGCAGCTGACGACCGTCCTGCCGTTCCGGCTCGGCACCGTGCACCTGGGGCGGAGCGGCGTCGTCGGCGTCCTGCGCGACCGCCACGCGGCGTTCGGCGCCGCGCTCGACCGGGTCGCGGGCTGCGTCGAGCTGGGCGTCAAGGCCTACGCCGTCGCCCGCCCGGCCCCGGTCGGCGCACCGGGCAGCGGGCGCGAGTACCTCGCCCAACGGCGCGAGCGGCAGGAGGCCGAGCGTCGAGCCGTCGCTGTGGCGGGGCGGGTGGGTGCCGACCTGCTGCACCTGGCGCGGGACGGCCATGCCCACTCGGCCCAGGCGAGCACCAACCTCCTCAACGCGTCCTACCTGGTGGACACGGCGTCGGTCGACGGCTTCGTCGCCCGGGTAGCCGCCCTGGACAGGGCACTTCCCGAGCTCGACCTCGTGGTCACCGGGCCGTGGGCGCCGTACTCGTTCGCGGCGATCGACGAGGACATGGAGCTGTCGGCATGACCCCGGACCGCCAGATCGCGCTCGTCGATCTCCTCGACCGCCTGCTGGGCGAGGGCGCGGTCATCACCGGCGACATCACGTTGTCGATCGCGGACGTCGACCTGGTGCAGATCTCCCTGCGGGCCCTGGTCGCATCGGTCGGTGCGCTGGGATGACCTCGACTCGCATCGAGACCGACCCCGACTCGGTTGAACGCGACCTGGTGAAGCTCGTTCTGACGGTCGTCGAGCTCCTGCGCCAGCTCATGGAGCGCCAGGCCCTGCGCCGCGTCGACGCCGGTGACCTGAGCGACGATCAGGAGGAGCAGATCGGCCTGACC
>Ga0075431_100004463_pt1 | contig 13729 bp, 10 predicted proteins | sample RhiMetdeltSRZDD5_FD_75297 | JGI IMG/M metagenome (GOLD analysis project Ga0075431, IMG submission 75297) | Populus rhizosphere microbial communities from Tennessee, USA - Rhizosphere MetaG P. deltoides SRZDD5 | ecosystem: Host-associated > Plants > Roots > Rhizosphere > Soil | place: USA... | reverse complement strand
CTCGCATTCAGCACTTTCAGGGCGAGCCGTCGACCGACCTTCATTTCCCGCTGATCAAAAGGTGAGTCCAGCCCTGGCCGGATCTTGGCGGCGCGCCAGCGGACGGCGTCGGAACCGTAGCGTTCCAGCACATCAGTTGGCACCACGGTGTTGCCCGTGGACTTGCTCATCTTTTTGCGGTCAGGATCCATCACAAAGCCGCTGATCATGGAACGCAGCCACGGCAGGGAGTGATTCTCGAAGTGGGCACGCACCACGCGGGAGAACAGCCAGGTGCGAATGATCTCGTGAGCGTGGGTGTTCAGATCCATCGGGAACGTGAGGGCGAACAGCTCCTGATCACGCTCCCAGCCGCACACGATCTGCGGCGTCAGCGAAGACGTTGCCCAGGTGTCCATGACGTCCGGGTCGGCAATGAAGCCGCCGGGCTTGCCACGCTCGGATTCGCGGAAGCCTGGGGCGACGTCGGAGCTCGGGTCCACAGGCAGATTGGCTTCATCAGCAAAGATCGGATGGTCGTAGTCGGGTTCAGAGTCGGAGTCGAGGGTGTACCAGACAGGGAACGGGACTCCAAAGAACCGCTGCCGTGAGATCAACCAGTCCCCATTGAGACCGCTCACCCAGTTGTCGTAGCGGTACTTCATGTGCGGAGGGATCCAGCCAAGCTCTGCGCCGCGCTCGAGCATCGCGCGCTTGAGGTCTTCGTCGCGGCCGCCGTTGCGGATATACCACTGGCGGGTCGAGACGATCTCCAGTGGCTTGTCGCCCTTCTCATAGAAGTTGGCCTTGCGCACTGTCGGCGTCGGCTCACCCTCAAGATCACCGGATACGCGCAGCGCGGCCACCACAGACTCCCGCGCAGTGAAGATCGTCTTGCCAGCAATCGCCTCCCATGCGTCCTCGTCCTGGATCCACTCCGGCCGGTCGCGAAGGATCCGACCATCCCGACCGATGATCACTCGGGTAGGCAGTTGCAGCTCCCGCCACCAGGTGACATCGGTCAGATCACCGAAGGTGCAACACATTGCTATTCCGGAGCCCTTGTCCGGCTCGGCAGCCGGGTGGGCGATGACCGGCAGCTCCACACCGTACAGAGGGCTGGTCACGGTGGTGCCAAATAGCGGACGATAGCGCTCGTCCTCGGGATGGGCGATCAAGGCGACACAAGCCGCAATCAGCTCAGGCCGCGTGGTCTCGACAAAGACCGGTGCGCCGGCATGCTGGAACGCCACCCGGTGGTACGCGCCGGGATAGTCCCGGGCATCGAGCTCGGCTTGGGCGACCGCCGTCTGGAAGCTCACATCCCACAACGTTGGAGCTTCGGACAGGTACGCCTCGCCGCGGGCCGCATTGCGCAGGAATGCCCGCTGCGAGATCACGATCGACTCATCGCCGATCGTGGTGTAAAGGCTGGACCAGTCGACACTGAGCCCCACCCTGCGCCATAGGTTCTCGAATGCCTTCTCGTCCACATGCGTGAGCTCATGGCACAGCTCTACGAAGTTGCGCCGGCTGATCCGCAGCTCGTGCCTAGAATCGGGCTTCGCCGGTGGCGCGAAGTTGGGGTCGTACGGCACGCTCGGATCGCAGCGCACGCCGTAGAAGTTCTGCACCCGGCGCTCGGTCGGTAGGCCGTTGTCATCCCAGCCAATCGGATAAAAGACATGCTTGCCCCTCATCCGCTGAAAGCGCGCGACCAGATCAGTGTGGGTGTAGGAGAAGACGTGGCCGACGTGCAGCGAGCCAGACACCGTCGGTGGGGGAGTGTCGATGCTGTATACCTCAGCCCGCGTCTCGGGACGGACGAACGCGTACGTGTCGTCCGCCTGCCACCGCGCGACCCATTTGTCCTCCAGACCCTCCAGCGCAGGCTTATCCGGTACGCCCCCGCCAGGGGCGGTGGGCGCGTCGGTTCGGGGGGCAGCTGAAATGGTCATGATCGAGATCCTAGAGAAGGGCGTGCATGTGGTAACGCGAGTTTCAGGCCGCGGCTGCCTAGAGTGACCGAGCCACCAGGGGATTCGCGGTTTTCAGTTCGGGAAAGTAGCTGAAGTCACGGTCGGCTGTCCAAAGCTCTGAGATGCCGTGGCCAATGCAGATGGCAGCGATCCGGGCGTCGTGAAACCTGGAGCCGTTGACGTTCGCAATCCGGCACAGCCGATCGAGGATGTCGAAGTGGTGGTGCGATTCAGCGAGCAGCCGGGCGTGCTGTTGGGCGCCAAGTTCACCCACTACGGTGAACGCAGTCGGCGTCGATGTCGGAGTCTTGAAGATGCGTGGGTTAGTCACCACGGCCAAGAACTCGTGGATACACGGCCAGGGCACTGCCCAGCTCCTGCCTTCGGCAACCAGTCGCTCCATAGCTCGCAGAGCAAGAGCGTGCTGCGGCAGGTCTCGGCGGTGGGCGTAAACCAGAATGTTGGTGTCGATCGCGATCATCGCGGTACGTGCGTGGTGAACGAGCCTCTTTCGTTCGCATTCTCCAGCCAGGAAGCCGGCGTCACGCCATCGACAAGCCCATCCCCGTCCACCACAGTCAACTTGAAGGGTGGCGGCGCCGTTTCATCAGAGTCATAGGCAGCGATCAACCGACGTAGCGCCTCCTCAAGAAAGCTCCGCATGGTCTCCCCTCGCCTCTGGGCAAGGCGCCGGGCTTCCAACATCAACCCGTCATTGATCTCCACCGTTGTCTTCATTATGGCTCACCATATCACTGCACCCATATGCCCACATTACGAGTCGAGCGACTAGAGCGCTGTCCGCAGCCGATGTCGAGCACCCGCCCCCTCCCGTCGGCGCGAGCTCCGATTTCTTGGCGAACCACCTTTTCGTGCACCGCCAGTCCGCCCATCCAGCGTTCGACCGCCCAGAGAAGCACTCGAGAGGAGATATGACGGGATCGTATGCGGTCTGACTGGAAAGAATCAGCGCCCTAGACTTTGGGCGTCATGCCTGCAGAACAATCTCATGCCGAGATCGTCGCCGCGCTCACCAGCCGGTGGCCTGAACATCGTGTGGTGCCCACTCTCGGCCGGATCAGAGCGCTGACGGAGCTTCTCGGCGATCCCCAGCAGGCTTACCCGGTGATTCACCTGACAGGGACCAACGGCAAGGGCAGCACGGCAGCGATGATCGAATCGCTGCTGCGAGCCGACGGTCTTCGCACCGGCCGCTTTACCAGTCCACATCTGATGAGCGTGACAGAGCGGATCACGATTGACGGCGAGCCGATCAGCGACGAGCGCTTAGACCAGGTATGGCGGGAAGTCGAGCCTTACGTTGCGTTCGTCGATGACCGCAAGATCGACGGGGTCGCCATGACCTTCTTCGAGATCATCACGGCGATGGCCTATGCAGCGTTTGCCGATGCGCCGGTCGATGTCGCGGTCGTGGAGGTCGGCTTGGGAGGTGCCTGGGATGCGACCAATGTGGCCGATGCCGACGTTGCGGTGGTTACCCCTATCGATCTTGATCACACTCACTTGCTAGGCCGCACGATCAGCGAGATCACTCGGGAGAAGGCGGGCATTATCAAGCCGGGCGCGCATGCCATCCTCGCGGGACAGAGCGCCGAGGCGGCTGAGATCTTGCTCGCCCGCTGCGCCGAGGTCGGCGCGCTCCCCCAGCGCGAGGGCATCGACTTCGGCGTGATCGACCGTAAGCTTGCCGTGGCCGGGCAGCTCCTTCGGCTTGCCGGAGCGGACGGCCCGGTTGATGAGGTCTTCCTTCCTCTCTACGGTGCGCATCAGGCCGCCAACGCTGCGCAAGCACTCGCCGCGGCCGAGGCATTCCTCGGTCTGAAGGCGCTCCATCCTGACGTGGTTCGGGAGGGGTTCGCTCAGGTGCATTTTCCAGGCAGGCTGGAGCTCGTACGCCGCTCGCCCGCGATCGTCCTCGATGTCGCCCACAACCCGCACGGCGCTCGGGCGACGGCGGCCGCGATCACGGAAGCCTTTGCCTTCGCGCCGCTGATCGGAGTCATCGCGGTGATGGCCGACAAGGATGCGCGTGGCATTCTCGAAGTCTTCGAGGAGATCATCAACCATGTTGTTGTCACTCAGGTCGCCTCGACCTCACGCGGGATGCCGGCCGAGGCGCTTGGCGAGGTGGCCGCAGAAGTCTTCGGTACGTCGCGAGTCACAGTGGTTCCTCAGCTCGACGATGCGATTGATCGGGCAGTCGCGCTGGCGGAGGTGGACGGGGTCGGCTCGCCCGGAGTTCTGATCAGCGGATCGGTAGTAGCTGTCGGCGAGGCGCGAACCTTGCTCGTGAGTCAGGAGCCCGTAGTCGTTCCGTCTGCACGCGAGGATCTCGACGACGTCTGGGATACCGATTACTCCGAAAACGGGCACGAGGTCGACCGGGACTTTCGGTGATCATGCTCAGCGCGGGCAACCCGATGCGGGTGGTACTGATGACAGTGCTGATCTTCGAGATGATCGTCTTTGGGTTGGCCATCCCGGTCATGATCTTCATCTCAGGGGTTTCCGCGGGAGCCGCTGCTGGCTTCGGCGGTGCGACAGCCGCGCTCGCCCTGGTCGCGGCCGGCTTCCTGCGCTCTCGCGTGGGCTACATCCTCGGCTGGCTGACGCAACTGGCCGGGCTGGCACTGGGGTTCTTGACGCCGACGATGTTCATTGTGGGCGCGCTGTTCGCGGCCGTCTGGGTGCTGACCTTCGTACTGGGTAAGCGGCTGGATTCCCGCATGGAGACTTCGCCGGAGGGCGGCGATATCCCCTAATGTGCTGGCATGACGTACGTCGCGCCGCCAGTGCCGAGCCAGCGTTCCCTAGTGTTGATCAAGCCCGATGCCGTGCGCCGAGGCCTTGCCGGGGCGATCATCAGCCGCTTTGAATCCAAGGGCTTGACGATCGTGGTGATGGAGCTGCGCCAGATCACTGGTGAGCTTGCCGATCGGCTCTATGCCGAACACATTGAGCGGCCGTTCTACCCGCCGCTGCGCTTGTTCATCACGTCCGGTCCATCGGTGGCAATGGTTGTCGAGGGTGATGAGGCCATAGACGTGGTGCGCCTCGTGAATGGCGCGACCGACGCGCGAAAAGCTACGCCTGGGACCATCCGTGGTGACTTCGGCCTGTCCAATCGGGAAAACCTCGTTCACGGTTCCGACTCCCTGGAGTCGGCAAAGCGCGAGATCGCTATCTTCTTCCCTGATCTCCCTTCGGAGTGACGGCTCTGCGACCGGACTGATCAGCTCAGACTGATCAACACGGACTCGCCGTTAGGCTGGGATCGTCATGACGTCGATCGCGACTGGGCCCGTCTCAGTCTTCCCTCGCCTCGAGCCTCTGCTTCCGCGCGTCAGCAAGCCCATCCAGTATGTCGGTGGCGAGCTGAACAGCGTGACGAAGGACTGGGGGGCGGCCGAGGTCCGCTGGTGCCTGAGCTATCCGGACGCGTACGAGGTGGGTTTGCCCAATCAGGGCGTCGCGATCTTGTACGAGGTCCTCAACGAGCAGGATTGGATCCTTGCTGAGCGGACCTACGCCGTGTGGCCGGACATGGAAGCGCTGATGCGCGAGCACGGCGTTCCACAGTTCACCCTGGACTCACACCGCCCTGTTGGTGAGTTCGACATCTTCGGGCTGAGTTTCGCCACCGAGCTTGGCTACACCAACATGCTCACCGCGCTTGACCTGGCGGGCATCCCGATCCATGCCCAAGATCGCCGCGAGCACGATCCCATCGTCGTGGCGGGTGGGCATGCGGCGTTCAATCCCGAACCGATCGCCGACTTCCTCGATGCTGCGGTGCTGGGCGATGGCGAGGAGATCGCCCTGAGGATCTCGGAGGTGATCCGGGAATGGAAGGCCGAGGATCGTCCCGGTGGCCGCGACGGCCTGTTGTTGCGGCTAGCGGCAGGTGGCGGGGTGTACGTGCCGAGGTTCTACGACGTCGATTACCTGCCCGATGGCCGGATCCACCGGGTTGCCCCGAATCGCGCTGGCGTACCCTTCCGCGTCTCCAAGCACACGTTGATGGACCTCGACAACTGGCCGTACCCCAAGAAGCCGCTGGTACCACTCGCCGAGACGGTGCACGAGCGGTACGCCGTTGAGATCTTCCGCGGCTGCACGCGCGGCTGCCGGTTCTGCCAGGCCGGCATGATCACTCGGCCGGTCCGGGAGCGGAGCATCGAGGTGATCGGCGAGATGGTGCAGCGGGGGATCGAAGCGACCGGGCTGGAGGAGGTCGGGCTGCTGAGCCTGTCCAGCAGTGATCATTCCGAAATCGCTGAGATCACGCGTCAGCTGGCCGATCGCTACGAGGGCTCGAATGTTTCGCTCTCCCTGCCGAGTACGCGGGTGGACGCGTTCAATGTCGACCTCGCCAATGAACTCTCCCGCAACGGCCGCCGCTCCGGGCTGACGTTCGCGCCGGAGGGAGGCACCGAGCGGATGCGCAAGGTGATCAACAAGATGGTCACCGAAGATGACCTGATACGCACCGTTGCGGCGGCGTACTCGCACGGTTGGCGGCAGGTCAAGTTGTATTTCATGTGCGGCCTGCCGACCGAAACCGACGAAGACGTGCTGGCAATAGCGCGTCTCGCCAAGCGAGTGATTACGACAGGTCGAGAGGTGAGCGGACGCGGGGACATCCGTTGCACGGTGAGCATCGGCGGCTTCGTGCCCAAGCCGCACACACCCTTTCAGTGGGCTGCGCAGTGTGATCATGAAACAGTCGATGCCCGGCTGACCAAGCTGCGGGACGCGATACGCGGTGATCGGCAGTACAGCCGGGCCATCGGGTTCCGCTACCACGACGGGAAGCCGAGTGTCATCGAGGGATTGCTCAGCCGAGGCGATCGCCGTGTCGGCGCGATCATCGAGGCGGTCTGGCGGGACGGTGGCAGGTTCGATGGCTGGAGCGAGCACTTCTCCTTCCAGCGCTGGAATGCATGTGCCGAACGATGCTTGAACGGCACCGGCATCGATCTTGACTGGTACACGACTCGGGAGCGTGAGTATGCCGAGGTGTTGCCTTGGGATCACTTGGACGCCGGCCTGGACCGCGAGTGGCTATGGGAGGACTGGCAGGACGCTCTCGAGGGGGTCGAGGTGCAGGACTGTCGGTGGACGCCATGCTTCGAGTGCGGGGTTTGCCCTGAGCTGGACACGACCATTCAGATCGGCCCGACCGGTCGTAAGCTCCTGCCCTTGACACCCGTCGCTGATCTGTCGCGGACAACCTGACTCCGCGTCAGTTACCTCTGCCAAGTGGGCTCAGATGCCCGGTTAGGCTCGAACTCGTGGCGCCAACGTCTCGTACCCAGCCCGAGCAGCACGCGCCACCGGTGCAATGGTTGCGAGTCAAATACGCCAAGCGCGGCCGTGCTCGTTTCACAAGCCATCGGGACTTCGCGCGCGCCTTCGAGAGGTCGCTGCGCCGGGCCGGGGTCCCCATGGCGTATTCCTCGGGATTCTCGCCGCACCCACGAATCTCGTACGGGAACGCAGCTCCGACCGGGGCCGCGAGCGAGGCCGAGTATCTGGAGATCGGGCTGGTTGCGGCATGCGATCCGGGCAACGTACGCGGCGCACTCGATGCCGCGCTGCCCGCTGGGCTCGACGTACTTGATGTCGTCGTGTCGCGCCATGGAGCATTGGCCACCGAGTTGATGGCGTCATCCTGGCAGGTCGACCTGCCGAGCCGGCCCGTGGCCACTCTCAAGACGGCAGTCGAGACCTTCCTCGCGAAGGACAGGGTATTGGTCCAGCGGATGACCAAGAACGGGCTGCGCGAGTTCGACGCTCGCGCGGCGGTGATCGTGCTTGACGTCGAAGATGGTCGGCTGACGATGACCTTGACCCATCAGACACCGCTGGTCCGGCCCGACGACGTACTGGCCGGTCTGTTGGTGGCCAGTCCGGACTTCACACCGGTCGACCCGCCGATCCTGACTCGGCTTGCCCAGGGCCGGTTCGATCCGCAGTCAGGAATTATTACCGAGCCCGGTCGTTAGGCAGCGCCGTCGCGGCGCTCGACACCTGGATCCTGTGTGCCGTGTGTGATACTGGAGGCGGTTCGGACGCTAACTGGCGTCCAGCCTCGATGGCAGACACGCGCGACGTGACAGGTCGCGCCAGCAGGTGGAAGCCGATCTTCCACCGCGACGAGCAGGGCTCAGAGTGGACGCAGCCAATGCTTGACCGCGGGAGGTCGGACTCACCACATCGGTATCGCAAGCTTCCGCAGCTCGGCCGTGCGCCGGTGCCGCGAACGAGAAAGTGCGCAGTATGCGCCACAGAGGAGTTTCATGCTCGACCCTGACGAGCCAGACACACATACCCAAAACACGATCGAATCTCCAGTTCAGCACGCTCCACGTCGTAGGCGCGCGGCCAGCCGAGCAGCTGGCCCACCGTCGTCGGCGCCGGACGCCCCCCAGATCGAGCGTGTAAACGACCGTCGCGCGCAAGCGAACGAGGACGCTTTGGCCGACGATGCTTCGCCAGCGGAGGCCACGGCGCGAGCAAACCTTGAGTCCGAGAGCGGTGCCGCGCCCGCAGCCGAGCCCGAGGTCGCGGTACAAGCCGAAGCTCCATCCGCGGCCGAGGCTGAGCGGCCAGCTGAGGTCGCAGCGCCAGCCGCGAAGGCCGCCAGGAAGGCCGCGACCCGGCGTACGACCAAGAAGGCGCCTGAAGAACCTGCACCCGAGAGATCGCCTGAAGAGGTCGCCAGCGAGGGCGAGGTGACCGTAAAGCCCCCGCGCAAGCGGACAGCCAAGAAGGCCCCAGTCATGGCTGTCGAAGCACCTGTTACCGACGAGGCTTCAGACCATCCCAAAGAGCAAGAAGACGCGCCGCCGCCGACCGAGATCGAGCCACCTTCAGAGACCGAGGTAGCCGATGACGCGTCTCGAGACGAGCGGGCCGAAGTGATCGCCTCGCGTGGAGAGGGCTTGCCGGATTCAGTCGAGGAGGCCGGGGCCGAGGAAGGAGCGGCCGAGGGCGAGGCGGGCGAGGGCCGTCGTCGCCGTCGCCGTCGCGGAGGCCGCCGACGTCGACGCACCGGCGGCGAGGATGCCACGTCCGCCGAGGCTGAGGAGTCTGAGGAAGACGAACCGGCAGACGTCAGTGGGGACTTGGATACCAACGGGGAGGGCCCCCGCAGACGACGTCGGCGTCGTCGTCGCAGGGGAGAGGAAGCCAACGCAGCCCCTGATGACCCGACGGACACCATCGTGCGGGTCCGCGAACCACGCCAGGCGGCCAGCACCGAGGTCGTGGGGATCGACGGGTCGACCCGGATGGAGGCCAAGAGGCAGCGCCGCCGGGAGGGTCGGGAGTCGGGTCGACGGCGTACGCCCGTGCTGAGCGAGGCAGAGTTTCTCGCCAGGCGCGAATCGGTGGTTCGCAAGATGATCATCAGGCAACGCGACAATCTGGCCCAGATCGCGGTGCTGGAGGACGACATCCTGGTCGAGCATTATGTCGACCGTGCGTCCGCCGCCTCGTTGATCGGGAATGTCTATCTTGGTCGCGTCCAAAACGTGCTCCCGTCCATGGAGGCGGCTTTCGTGGATATCGGCCGTGGCCGCAATGGAGTGATCTACGCCGGAGAGATCGACTGGGATTACTTCGGAGCCGAGGGCCAGAATCGCAAGGTCGAAAAGGTACTCAAATCAGGTCAGACGATCTTGGTTCAGGTCACGAAGGACCCGGTCGGCGCAAAAGGGGCACGCCTCACCAACCACGTGTCAATTCCGGGCCGGTACATCGTCTATGCGCCGGGCGGCCACCTCTCGGGCATCTCGCGAAAGCTGCCCGAGGGCGAACGCAAGCGACTCAAGGACATCCTTTCAGCGCTGGTCGGCGACTCAGCCAGCGTCATCGTCCGCACGGCTGCCGAGGGGGCAAGCGAGGAGGAGCTGATACGCGATGTCAACCGACTGAAGGCGCAGTGGGAAGACATCGAGCGGAAAGTCGCTGCCGGCAACGCACCGCAGCTGCTCTATGCCGAGCCCGACCTCACCGTGCGCATAGTTCGGGATCTTTTCACCGAGGACTTCTCCGAGTTGATCATCTCGGGCAACGGGGGCATCACCGACGCGTACGACTCCGTGGAAGCCTATGTCTCCCACGTTGCGCCCCACCTGAAGGATCGGCTGAGGCGTTGGGAGAGTGATCATGATCTCTTCGCTGAGTACCGGCTGGACGAGCAGATTGCGAAAGCTCTAGAGCGCAAGGTATTCCTACCTTCGGGTGGGTCGCTGATCATCGACCGCACGGAGGCGATGACAGTGATCGACGTCAATACCGGGAAGTTCACCGGGACTGGCGGCAACCTGGAGTCCACGGTCACCAGCAACAACTTGGAAGCTGCTGAGGAGATCGTGCGGCAGCTGCGATTGCGTGATATCGGCGGCATCATCGTGATCGATTTCATCGACATGGTGCTGCCCAGCAACCGAGAGCTACTGCTGCGCCGGCTTGTCGAGTGCCTGGGGCGGGATCGGACTCGGCACCAAGTTGCCGAGATCACCAGCCTCGGTCTGGTGCAAATGACCCGCAAGCGGATCGGCACTGGGCTGCTGGAAGCCTTCACCACCGAGTGCCCCCGTTGCCACGGCCGCGGCTACGAGCTGCATGACCTGCCGGTGGAGTCGCAGAAACATTCAGACGGTGGAGCCCGCGATTCGCGTCCCCGGGATCGTCGGTCCAGCGCCTCCGCTGGCTCGGAAAACGCGAGCGCGAACGCGATCTCGGCCAGCGCAGCGGATGACAGCTCCGACGCGCCGGCGGAGGAGCGACCCGCGGCCCGCAGTCGGCGGAGTGGACGCAGCCGCCGTAGTGCAACAAGTACCGAACAGAATGCGGTCGAGCCACAGCACGAGCCGGCAGGGGTCAGCTGATCATCAGCGCTATCACTGGCCAGCCCGAGCCTCTCGTGGTGGCCATCGTCGGGGCCGGCCCTGCGGGGATCTATGCGGCAGAGGCCCTGAGTCAGCAGACCGATATCCCGGTCGAGATCGCAGTCATCGACCGCATTCCCGTACCGTTCGGTCTGGTCCGCTACGGCGTAGCGCCGGATCATCACTCGATCCGATCTATCCGAAACACGCTGGAGCGCACGCTCGAGAAATCAAACGTCCGCTTCTACGGCGATGTGACTATCGGCGCAGACCTGAGCATTGCCGAGCTTCGGGAGTCTGTCGACGCCGTGATCTATGCGTACGGGGCAGGGACCGACAGACGGCTGGAGATTCCCGGCGAACACCTCCGTGGCAGCTTTGCCGCGTTCGAGTTGGTGGCGTGGTACTGCGGCAATCCCGACGTACATCCTGATCCCGACCAGTCCCGCATCGGTGATCATCTCGTGGCCACCGAGATCGATGAATTGATCACCAGCTCTCAGCACGCCGTAGTGGTCGGCATAGGCAATGTAGCGCTCGACGTGGCGCGCATTTTGATCAAGTCAGTTGATCAGCTCACTGACACCGACATGCCTGAGGAAGTGTTGGAATCCCTTTCTCGCAAGACCATCACCGACGTTCATGTGCTCGGTCGTCGCGGACCCGCGTATACCGCTTTCACCACCAAGGAGCTTCGCGAGATGGGCCAGATCGACGGCGTGGACGTCATCGTCGACCCCGCGGACCTCGAGCTGGATCCCTCCAGCCAGGCAGTCGTACAGCAAAACAAGGTCGCGGCCCGCAACCTAGTGGTGCTCCAAGAATGGGCAGCACGGCCGCTGAGCGGCGTCTCGAAGCGAATCACCTTTCACTTCTGGAGCAGACCGACGATGATCATCGGCAATGATCGTGTGACTGCTGTCGAAGTCGAGCGAACCATGATCGATTCCGACGGACTTGTTGTCGGTATTGGCGGCCCACAGAGGCTGGCTGCTGATCTTCTGGTGCGTTCGGTCGGCTACCGCGGCCTGCCCCTGGCTGAGGTTCCCTTCGACGAGAGGACCGCTCGAGTGCCGCATGCTGAGGGGCGGGTTATCCGCGATGGTGGATTTTCTCCAGACGAGTACGTCACCGGCTGGATCAAAAGGGGGCCGACTGGGGTCATCGGCACGAACAAGTCCGACGCTGTGGAGACGGTGACCTCGCTGTTAGCCGATGTGCACGATGGTGCGGTCAAGCCTCATGGGCGGTCAGGGCAGCTGGATCGGCTGCTCACGCAACGGGGGATCCGTGCGCTCGGCATGTCGGCGTGGCATCGGATCGACGCAGCCGAGGTGGAGCTGGGTACCAAGCATGGGCGGCTGCGCACCACGCTCGCGCACCGTCGTGAGCTGTTGGCAGCTGCCGAGGGTCGGCAAGTTGCGGATGTAGCCGGTGGTCAGCGGCCAGAATGAGCCATGTGACGTCAGACGAGGAGAACCCTCGCCGATTCGGAGACCCGAGCAGCGGTGTGTGGTGTCAAGACGCGAGCCCGGGAATGGTCGCCCGGTTAGCTCGCCTCGGATTCGACTGGGTGTGCCTCGACCTGCAACACGGCGGGTATTCCCGCAGTGAGATCGTCGAGGTGGCCCGCAGCTACCCCGTAGGGCATGCCGAGCTTGTGGCGCGCGTCGCTTCCTGTGACTTCGCAGCCATCGGCGCAGCGCTCGATGCGGGAGCCAGGGCAGTGATCGTCCCTCAAATAGAGTCCGCAGCCGAAGCCGGGCGTGCGGTTGCCGCAACTTTCTACCCACCGGTCGGCGAACGCAGTATGGGCCCGCTCACCCGCATCTGGGACGGTATGACGCTGACCGCGGAAGAGGCCAACGTCAGCATTCGCTGCGCAGTGATGATCGAGTCTGCCGCCGCGCTTTCCCGCGTGGAGGAGATTGCCGCAGTCGACGGTGTTGATCAGCTCTTCGTCGGGCCGTACGACCTCTCACTCTCGCTGGGCACAACAGTGCAGGCGTTGCTCGATGATGACTCGGTGGACGGCCCTCTGAAGCGGATCGTGCAGACCGCGGCGGCGCACGGGCGAACGGTGGGTGGCTTCGCCGGAACCCCAGACCTTGCTGATCGTTTCCGGGACCGCGGCATCACCTGCGTCGCCGTGGCCACCGACCTATGGATCACAGCTGCGGGTGGACGCGCTGCCCTCAGCTCAGGATGACGCCTCAGGCGCTGAGTTAACGAAACCAACGTGAAGCTAGGCTTCGGACCGAAGAGCTGGGCGTTGCAGGGCGATGAGGATCCAGTGATCATCTAGCCGATGATCACCCGGCATTCGCTGATTCCGGAACATCAGGACGCGTCGGCGCCGCGCCGCAGGAAACTCGGCTTACTTACGAATTCTCAGCTCATTCTTTGGCTACGCTTGCGGTGCGTTCGTCGCTACGCCGTCTCGGTCCGACAAGCGGTCGGACTCGGGGGGGTCAAAGTGATCACTAGTTCTCGCAATGGGCAGAACATTCGCCGCGCCCACATCCGGCGGCCACGGTTTAGTCGAGCGGTTGCGATCATCGTCGCCGCCGCATTCAGTCTCCTCGGTTTGTCTCTGACCGCATCTCCCGCAAACGCGGCTGCTACACCCACGTTTACCCAAGTGCGAGCGAAGGAGATCACATCCGGGACGCTGAACAGCCTGGCCTTCAACAGCGCCAACACGGCTGGCAACCTCATCATCGTTTACCTGACGTGGACCAACACCAACAGCGTGTCGGTGACGGACACTCGCGGCAACGTCTATACGAGTGTCGGAAGCCGTACGACGTGGGGCGCTAGCTCGAACAGAAGCTCGCAAGTGTTCTACGC
>Ga0075431_100004462_pt1 | contig 13731 bp, 16 predicted proteins | sample RhiMetdeltSRZDD5_FD_75297 | JGI IMG/M metagenome (GOLD analysis project Ga0075431, IMG submission 75297) | Populus rhizosphere microbial communities from Tennessee, USA - Rhizosphere MetaG P. deltoides SRZDD5 | ecosystem: Host-associated > Plants > Roots > Rhizosphere > Soil | place: USA... | reverse complement strand
TCGCCGCACACGGAATGGTGTTCTCGAGAGCACGTGCTCACGGATGACCGGGGCTACATCCTCACGGGCCAGGACCTGCTGAGGGGCGAGAAGGCGCCGGATTGCTGGCCGCTCGACCGCGATCCGCTCCCGCTCGAGACCAGCCGGGTCGGCCTCTTCGCGGCCGGCGATGTTCGCCACGGCTCCACCAAGCGTGTCGCCGCCGCCGTCGGCGAGGGGTCGATGGTCGCCTCGCTCATCTTCAGCCGTCTTGCCGAGCTCGGTGTCACCTACTGAGCTCGCAGGGGTCCTCGAGCACGCGCGCCGGCGAACAGAAGCCTTGCTCGAGCCCCTCTCGGACGAGCAGCTGACGCGCCAGGTCTCGCCGCTCCAGTCGCCGCTCGTCTGGGATCTCGCTCACATCGGGTACTTCGAGGAGCTCTGGCTGCTCCGAAGCGGCAACGGCAGCGCGCTCGACGATCTGTACGACTCGTTCGCACACGGGCGAGCCGAGCGAGGGGCACTGCCCATCCTCTCCCCGCAGGACACGCGTGCCTACGTCTCGGAGGTGCGCGAGAAGGTGCTCGAGCGGCTCCCCGAGCTGGCACGGGACGACTTCCTCGTCGGAATGGTGGCGCAGCATGAGCTCCAGCACGTCGAAACGATGGCGCAGACGCTCGCCCTCGCGGGCTTGACCGGCCCCAATGGGCTCCCGCCGGTCACGACGAGCGGCCACGTCCTCATTCCGGGCGGGCCATTCACGATGGGCTCGGACGACGCATGGGCGTACGACAACGAGCGGCCGGCGCACATCGTCGACCTGCCCCCATTCCGGATCGACAGTGCCCTCGTCACCAACGCCGAGTACGCAGAGTTCGTCGAAGCCGAGGGAGCAGCTGCACCGCTCCGCCGGGGTCGCGAGGACGAGCCGGTATGGCATGTCTCGTTCCACGAGGCGGAGGCCTACGCGCGCTGGGCCGGGAAGCGCCTGCCGACCGAGCCGGAGTGGGAGAAGGCGGTGAAGACCGCCGACGCGGAGCTCGAGCACGCGCGGGGCGCCGTCTGGCAATGGACGTCGTCCTTCTTCGAGGGGTACCCGGGCTTTCGCGCCTTCCCGTACAAGGAGTACTCCGAGGTTTTCTTCGGCGACGAGTACCGAGTGCTGCGCGGCGGCTCGTGGGTTACGGATCCGCTCGTCGCCCGGCCGACCTTTCGCAACTGGGACCTGCCGCAGCGGCGGCAGATCTTCGCCGGCATTCGGTGCGCATCCGATGTCTAGGGCCTCCACCGCAATCCGTCCGGACCTCTTCGACGCAACGGGCCGGAGCCTGCAGCGTGAGCCGAAGGAGCTGCCGCCTGTCTGGCTTTACGACGCGCGCGGGTCGCTGCTGTACGAGGCGATCACCCGCCTCCCCGACTACTACCTGCCGCGCCGGGAGGCGGAGATCCTTGCTGCGCGTGCGGGGTGGATCGCCGCACAAACGGAGGCGCGGACGCTGGTCGAGCTCGGCTCCGGGAGCGCCCGGAACACCCGGTTCCTCCTGGACGCGCTCGAGCTCGAGCGCTTCGTTCCCTTCGATGTCAGCGAACGGATGCTGCGGACGAGTGCCGACGCGATCGCCGAGGCGTATCCGGAGGTCTCCGTCGAGCCGATCGTCGGCGACTTCGAGCGCGACCTAGCGGCGCTACCGACCGATGGCCCGCGGCTGATCGCGCTCCTCGGAAGCACGATCGGGAACCTCTACCCACAGCAACGGGCGGAGCTGCTCGGCTCACTGGCGCGGGAGCTGGGCGAGGAAGGCACGCTGCTGCTTGGGCTCGACCTCGTAAAGGACGTCGCCAGGCTCGAGGCTGCCTACCACGACCGCACCGGCGTGACGGAAGCGTTCGTCCGAAACGCCCTCACCGCCGTCAATCGCGAGCTTGGCGCCACGTTCGAGCAGGGGCGGTTCGTCTACGAGCCACGCTGGGATCCGGAACACGAGTGGATGGACATCGCGCTCCGAGCACTCGAGGCTCACGTCGTCGCGGTGCCGGAGCTGAAGCTGGAGATAGCGTTCCAGAAGGGCGAGCGGCTTCGCGTCGAGATCAGCTCGAAGTTCCGGCGGAAGGCGCTCGAAACGGAGCTCGAGCGCGCGGCGTTGGGCGTTCGCTCGTGGTGGACCGACCGGCTGGGCGACTTCGCAGTCGTACTCGCAGGCTGAGAAAGGAGAGGGCATGTCCACGAATCCCATCTGCAGCCACCTCGACCAGATCGAGGTGACCGAGCTGCCCGAGACGATCGAAGGGTGCGAGGAGTGCCTGAAGATCGCCTCCACCTGGGTTCACCTCCGCATGTGCATGACCTGCGGCAAGATCGGCTGCTGCGACTCATCGCCGAACCGCCACGCAACCGCGCATGCAGGCCAGAGCGGCCACCCAATCATTCGTTCGGCCGAGCCCGGTGAGGACTGGAGCTGGTGCTACATCGACGAGGTCGCCTTCGCGTTCTCACCGCAGTAAGCCGCGGGTCAAGCCGCTGCTTCCGACTCGGCGCTTTCGCCTCGTCTTGCAGCCTCTTCCTGAGGTCGCTGTTGAAATGACTGACTGCTGCTATGACCTTCGGCCAGGAACAAGTAACCGCAGTTCTCTCGAGGTCCGCAGACGGTCTATCTCCTATGCGGTCGGCCGCGCGCTGCGCGGGCGTGAGTCTTGGATCGTTTGGTGAGCCGGCGGGCCCGAAGGCCCGCCGCCTCGTAAACCGCTCCTAGCGGGGCGGGAACTGCGAGTTGGAACCGGAATCGGCCAGGTTGGCCGTTGGTGCCTTAGGTCGGGCCCGAAGCGGATTGCCAGCACGCGGGGGCGTCGCCGCGTCGGCGGGAGCGACCGCCACCAGGGCGTATGCGCCGACCGAGACGATCGTCAGCGCGAGGATCGTCGCGATGCGGCGCACGGCAGGCGAGAGTTGGTTCAAGCCGCCCTTCGACGCGCCGGCTGCCGCCGCTTTGCTCGCTTCGCGAGCTCGCTGTTGAAGTGGCTCACTGCCTCGGTCGGCAGGCCGGTGATCTCCCGGAGATGCCGGCTGCTGACCACTGCCAGGCGGCCGACCAGCTCACGCGGGGCGGTCTCGTCGGCCGCACCCCCGAGCAACTCGTCGCTGATGGCCTGGGCGTAGCGATCGGCTGATTGCGCCCAGCCGACCACGAATTTGCTCAACGAGGTGAGCGTCGCCAGCTGGACGCGGGTTGCTTGGACGAAGAACTCGCGGAGGGCGTCGGGGTGCCTGCCGTTCGAGGTCGAGCTCTCGCCCGCTTGGGTCGAGGTCTTTGCAGTGTTGCGCTTCGGTGCTGCTGTAGGCATGTCAGCCTCCTTGGGGGGAATCGGTTGGGTGCGGTCGGTGTCGCGGCTTGCGCTTCTTGCGGCCAGGCCATCACCGCGCGAGTCGGAGCGCCTGGACCGCCCAGCCGCCGAGGGCGAGGAGCAAGATCGCGAGGCCAAGGAGCACGAGAACGAGCCGCTGCTTGATCGGCCTCCGCCGAGAGAGCATCTGATTCATCAGCGGTTTCCTTCCCTGGTGATGGTTGGGTGAGCTGCGCGGTCGATGCCCGGGGCGGCGTGGAGGCGCCCGTTACGGGCGAGGATCAAAACGAACAGGCCGAGAAAAACGGTCGTCAAGGCATCGAAGAGGAGGGCGAGGACGATCGCCAGCCGGTAGCCGGATTCCATGAAGCCGAAGAGCGGCATGTACTCGCTCCAAAGCAGGCTCGCGAGCGAGCCAAGCGCGATTCCGATCGCACCGAGCGCGGCCAAGGCGAGGATCAGGTCGCCGACGTTCCGCCCCAGGCGTCTGACCGGTGCAAGCAGCACAGTCCCGATCACGCCGGAGCCAATGAAGCTCAGTAGGAAGAGCGTGCCGATCGTCGGCACCACGGAGAAGTAGGCGCCGTAGTACTGCTGGGCATGGACGGCGCCGACCCCGAGAATCGATCCGGCGCCGAGGTAGCGGGCTGCTTGGCCAACCACCTCGGTTCGCGACGTCGGTGCGACCGGCAGGGCTCGGAACGCTACGCGCTCGCCCCCACCGGACAGGGCACGCGGTTTTCCCTGCGCGCTAGCCACGGTGGATTTCCTTGCCCGCGGGCGAGAGCACCCACCACGGGCCGCCGAACTGGTTCAGTCCTTGGCCGGTCGTCTGGCCGGGCTTGCGATCGGAGACGAAGTAGTAGAGCGGGTGGTGGTTGTAGGTGACCTCGAGCTTGCCGTCCTTCCGCTTCGTCGTCCCGAGCAGCGAGGCGCGGACGCCGGTGCCGGCGTGCGGCTTGCCTTTCGTGATCAGCGGCGGCCAGAGCGCGGCGCAGGCGCCGTAGCAGCTGCTGACGCCGTGCTTGTCCCTGACGAAGTCGTACAGCGTGATCCCCTTGCCGTCGACGAGGATCCGGCCGAGCCGCGACCTGGCGACCATGACGGTCGTTCCACGCGCCGCTTCTGTCGCGAACGCGTAAGCGGCCGCGATCGAGGCGAACGCCGCCGCTGCGGCAAGAGCGGCGATCAGTTTGAGCGTGTGCTTCATTAGAACCTCCTTGCGTTGGAGCCAGGAGGGAGAGGCGGATGGGCCTCGCCCTCCTGGACGTGGTCGTCTTCGGCTACTCGTGCGGGACGAGCGTCCCGAAGAGGCCGTCTGCCTCGTGGTCGAGGCCGGCGGTGAAGAACAGGCTGTTTGGACCGGCACCTGGCGTCGCTGGCGCGAAGCGCAGTCCCCACAGCCCGTCGATCGCGACCGGTCCGCCGTCGGGCCTGCCGAGCGTGCCCTGGAACGCGCCGGTCGTCGGGTCGTACGCGTGGATCCGGCCGTTGCCGAAGTTGCCGACGAGGATGTCGCCGCCGAAGGCGCCGAACGGCGGCGGCGCCAGCGTCACCGCCCACGGAGAGTCGAGCTTGCCTCCGCTGACGAGCCGCTGCAGCAGATCCCCGTTCGGGGCGAAGACGTCGACGAATCCGTTGCCCGGCCGCGCGGCGTCATCGTCTTTGCCGGGGCCCTGCTTGGCGAAGGTCACGAAGAGCTTGCCGCCGATGTTGTGGATCCCGAACGGGGCAAACCCCACCGGGATGGTCGGGTCGGTGAAGCGGTTGACGAGGTCGAAGTCGCTGTCGAACACGTCGACGGTGCCGAAGCGGAAGCTCGTGGCGTAGATGAACTTGCCGGTCGGCGTCGTCACGAGGGCGAGGCCCTTGTAGTTGGCGCCGACGTCGCCGGCGGCGTCGGTCGCGGTCGACCTGTCGACGGCGATGACGGCGTGACTCGGGTCGACGTTCGGGTTCCAGCCGGCGATCGTCCCGTCCTCGGTCGCGAACAGGAAGAAAGCGGGGCCGGACTTACCGTTCTCCGAGATCGCGAAATCTGGCGAGGCCGGGTCGAACGTGTTGAACGCCTGGCCCGTGGGGGCGCCCACCGCGCCAGGGCCGGCCGACGCCGGTGCCGGGATCGAGACGACGCGCGGCTGCCGGTTGCCGGCGCCGTCGTACAGCGTCGTCACACCGGCGTGGTTGTCGGAGACCCAGATCGGGCTGCCCGGGCCGACAGACGTGCCCCACGGGTTCTTCAGGTTCGGGTCGGTGTTTGCGGCCAGGCCCGGGATGTCCGAGACCAGGTTCGCCTGGTCGTAGGAACGGGTGGCGATGCCGCCGGCGCCGCCACCCGCCGCGGCGGGTCCGGCGACTCCGGAGAAGGCGAGCGATGCGGACAGCGCGGCGAGGGCCGCGAGTCCGACGACGAGGTTTCGTGCTCTCATGGTTTCTTCCTTTCTGCCTGGAGCTACTTGCCGGAGGAGTCGTGCGCCGGCAGCAGCGCGTGGTGTAGGACGAAGCCGGCCACGTCGTGGCCAAGTGCGAGGCCGGCGATGTGGTCGAGCCGTGTGTGCTGGCCGGAGAAGATCCGGCTCAGACCGGCCTCCTCGGCAGCTGCGGAGAAGCTGGTGAACGAACGGGTCACGCCCGGGAGCGCCGGCGAGCTGACCGAGAACGCGTTGTCGTTGCCGTAGAAGCCGGCCAGCACGTCGGCTCCCGCGGCGCTGATCGTGCTATGGGCCCCGGGGTAGGACGGGTCGGCCGCGGTCGTTCCCGAGAGCGGGAGCCAGTTCGGGTCGGCGACGGTGTTCGGGTTGCCGTCGGTGTCTGCGAGGCGGATCGCCGTCACCGGCCGCCAGAGGCGGTAGGTGTACTTGGCGTCGTAGAAGGCGATCGCCGAGTCGGCGAAGCTGAGGTTCAGGGTCGCGAAGAGCCGCGCGGTCGTCGGCAGGTCGCTGTGATGCACGAGCGCGACGGTCTGGGCGATCTGGTTCCAGAAGTTTTGGATCGGCGGGTTCCAGAACTTGCCGATCTCCGTCTGCTCGGGCGTCCTGGTCGTGCTGCTCACCGAGCCGAGGCTCTCGACCTCGTTGATCGCCGCGGCGTAGGCGTCGCTCGTCAGCGGCGGTGGCGGTGCGGGGCGGAACTGGTCGCCGCGCTCGAGCACGAACGGCCTTACCTCTCCCCAGGTTGTGAAGATCGGTGTCGGGAAGTTTGGCGGCGTCGACCGGTAGTCGCCGGGGTTCGGGCCGGGGACGAACGGCGTTGCCGCCAGGTTCGAACCGTCGTTCGCGCGGATGGCGAGGAGCTCGCTTGCGACCTTTTCGCCGAGTCGGACGCCCTTGTCCTTGGCCGGGCCCGTCGTCACCTGACTGAGCTCAGCCGCGTAATCGGTGTCGAGGGTGCTCTGCTGCGCGGGGTAAAGGCCGACCAGCGCCGCGTGGGCCGCCGCGTCGGCGGCTGCTGTCTCCGATGCATCCCGCGGGGCGCGGACGTCGATCAGGTACGGCTCGTGCGTCCGGTCGATCGCGTCGACGGCGTCGTAGATCGCGGTGTGCAGGATCGCGAAGTTGCGGGTCGGCTGAATGTTCGGCGGCTGCGCGCCGGGCGTGTTCACGATCGAGAGCAGGACGTTGTTCCAGTCGAGCACCGGTTGCCCGGACTCCTGGGCAACCCGGGCGTGTCCCGCGAGAAGGGGGTTGGCCTGCGACGTGCGGGCGTAGGCGCTGACCGCGAGGACAGCGGCTGCGCCAACTGCGCCCAGCGCAAGGCCGAGCGCGAACAGCCGAATCGAAAATCTTCTCATGACACTGCTCCTTGTTTGTGGGTTCTTGCGGTCGTCCGTCGACGCGGTCGGGAGATCGGGACCGCGTGTGCGGCGCAGAGGCACAAGAGGGCGAGCGGCAGCTCGATTGCGAGCGCCTCGGTCGTCGCAACGGCGATGGCGGCGGCGCCTTGCGACGTGGTGATGTCGAACCAAGCGTCGGCGGCCAGCAAGGTGGCGGTGGCGACAGCCGCGCGATCGAACCAGTGGGCTTGGCGAACCGTCGCGAGTGCGGTCAGGCCGAGTGCGAGCGCAAGCCCGGCGTCAAAGCCGGCCCAGGCGATCCCCCAGTGGCGCGCTAGATAGCGACAGGGCAGCGAGCTGACGAGCCACCCGCTCCAAGGAACGAGGAGAAGCGCAGCGGCGAAAAAGAGCAGGGACGACGGGTGGACTCGCAACATCACCGGAGCGCCCACCCCGGCTCGAGTGTCCTCGCCCACTCGTTGAATGCGTGCCGGTCGCCCTTGAAGAGGACGGCGAGAACGTCGTCTCGCGCGGTCAGGAACGCGCCGGCGACGCGGCCGCAGGCGATCAGCTGCCAGTGGAGGCTTCGCCGCTCGTTCGCGCTTGTCGCCCAGCTGATATCGAGCTCGTAGACGCTCATGCGATTGGGTCAACCGGGTAGAGCAGGGACTCGGGCCCGCTTGCGGGCTCGCCGTCACCGAGCCGCTTGAAGCTGTGGATCCGGGCCTGCGCGCCAGCGCCCTGAACGGTGCTGACGCTGTAGATGCGGCCGAGCCAGAGGTGGCCGTTGCGAATCGAGAACTGGTACCGGTCGAGCGCACGAGGTGCGGGCCCGGCCGTGCGGTTCCCCTCAGTGTCGAACTGGCTGCCGTGGCAGGGGCAGCCGAAGCCGCCCGCCGGCAGGGTCGGGACGAGCCCGACTTCCCCGGTCTTCGTTCGCTCTCGCCTGTGCTGACGACCGAAGCTCGGTCCGTTCGGCTGCGTTGGGCAGCCGACGTGGGTGCAGCGGCTGGACAGGATCGTGAAGCTCGGCAGCTTCCCGAGGAAGCCGTTGTTGCGAACGTAGGCGGCGCGGCGTGAGACCTCACCTTGCTGTGGGTCAGAGAGAAAGGTCGCAATCACGAACCGTCCTTCCGGAAACGCGCCGATCGGACCGAGATCGACTGTCCGCATCCGCTGCTTCAAGAAAGCCGGCAGCACGGCGAAGCCGGCGACCGGCAGCGCGACGCCGAGCGCGACCAGGCTCCCGAGGCCGAGCGTCGCGCGCTCGAGCAGGCGGTTGCGTGGGAAGCGCTCGGCGGACGGTTGCGGCGACTCGCGCGGCGGCGATGACACTCGGCGGGCCGGCGTCCGATTGGCTCGGATCCACATGGCCGCGGCGATGAGCGCAATGACGCTCCCGAGTGGAACGAACAGCAACGGGTTCACGATCAGCCCTAGCAGGACGACTGCGACGCCGATGGCGAAGCTGACAGGCCAGATCGTCGGCTTCGGCTCCGCTGCTCCTGACATCCGCCTCCTCCTTCTCGTTCGAGATGGCGAGAGCGGCGACCGCTCCCGCAGGACACCCCGCGTTGCGGTCCGGAGAGATCGTCGAGCGTTCGGTCTCGCCTTTCCCTTTCGAAGCGCGCGAGCCTGTGGCTCGGCGGGGAGAGGCGACCGTGGCCTCGAGCGGCGTCTTCGCGAACGCCGCAAGCCGACGTTAGCAGGAGCGATCGACCCTACGCGCCGAAACGGCCGAGCGGACCCTCTCGTCGCTTTTTGTCCTCTTTGTACGCGCGCGAATGAATAGGCGGCCGATTTGCTCCCGCAAATGTTGTCGTTCGATTAAGCCTCCGGTTTATACAAACCGGGCGGCTGTCTCTCGAGAAACCGCTGAAGACGTGATCCAGAATCCGGCGCTCCGGCCCACGACGACCGCGGCAACTTCGTGGACGGCCGGGACTAAAACCCAGCCAGGCGTCGTTGGCGCTCGAGTGGGACTGGTGTGTCCGAGCTCTTGAACGTCGAGGCAACCGGTGCCTGGCCGGTCGTCGAGCCCGACATCCTCCGGCGCTACGCGACGTCAGCCACTCGCCGCGCCATGCGCATCGACCTGCGCGATCCAGACGCGGAGCTCGACTTCCGATCGCAGGCGTTACGTCTGGGTTCCTGGGTCGGCTGGCTCTCAATCGTCGCGGTGCTCGCCGGCCTCGCACTCGACGTCGCATCGGAGCACCGCTCGCTCCTGCTCGCCTTGACCTTGACCGCCGCGGCTTGCAACACCGCCGGCATGCTCGTCCCGTGGCATCAGTGGCTGCAAGCCCGACGCGGTCGGCTGCTGCTCGACCTCTGGTCCGGTGGGCTAATCGGCTTCGTTGCGCTGCTCGTGTTCGGGGGCGGCGCGAACTTCACTCTCCTCCTCTTCCTGGCGATCCCGTTCATCGCCGTCGTTCAAACCGGCTGGCGGCGCGGCTTGTGGCTCGCCGCCAGCGCAGGAACGTGCGCCCTGGCCGCCGCGCTCATCCCGCTTCCGCCCGGCGCGACGGCGATGCGGCTTGCACTGCTCGCGGCCGCGGTCGCAGTCGCGCTCGTCCTTGCGCGAACAATTCGCCGCGAGGCGGCTGCGCACAAGCAAGCTGCCGCCCGCGCCGACCTAGAGCGCGTCCTGGCCACTGAGGCGAATCACCGGATCAAGAACAACCTCCAGACCGTCGCCGACCTGCTCCTGCTCGGGCGTCCGCACGGCGGTGACGGTCAGGCTTTCGACGACACGGCAGCACGAATCCGGTCGATCGCGACGGTGCACCGGCTGCTCACCGAGACCGACGACCGTGTGGATGGAAGCGCTCTCCTCAGCATCATCGCGGACGAGGCTCCCGTACCAGTCGCGGTCGAGGCCGAGCAGCTCGGCTTTGACGCATCGACGGCCCAGAAGCTGGGGATCGTGGCCAACGAACTGATCACGAATGCGTTTCAGCACGGTGCTTCGCCGATCACCGTGCACCTGACCGGCGGACGGCAGATCCGCCTCCGCATCGAGGACGGCGGCAGATGCACCGACGGCGCCACGGGTCTCGGACTTCAGCTCGTCCGGCGGATGGTCGAGCAAGGCCTTCGCGGACGCTTCGCGCTCACTATGGCCCCCGGCGGCACCCGCGCCGAGGTGATCTTTCCGGCGGAGCCGAGATGAGAGTCCTCGTCGCCGAAGACGATCCGCTCATCGCGCTCGCTCTAATCGAACGCCTTCGCATGCTCGAGCACGAGCCGCTCGGCCCGGCGGGCGACGGCGAGGAGGCCGTCGCGCTGGCCAAGGAAACGCTTCCCGACCTGTACCTGTTCGACATCGAGTTGCCGTACATCGACGGCCTCGCCGCCGCGGCGCGGCTCGCAGACGAAGGCTTCCGCCGACCGGTCGTCGTCATCACCGGCGTCGACGACCAAGGCCTCGTGGAGCGCTCGATCGCAAGCGGGGTCAGCGCGTATCTCACCAAGCCAATCGATGCGCGGGAGCTCGAGGCCGCCATCAAGCTCGCGCACCTGCGGCAGACGGAGTTCGAAGCGCTCGAGGCCGAGGCAACCAAAGCGCAGCAGGCGCTGGAGGATCGCAAGCTCATCGAGCGCGCGAAGGGCCTTCTGATGTCGGCGCTCCAGCTCTCGGAGCAAGACGCCTTCCGTCGACTCCAGAAAACCGCGCGCGAACGCAATCTCCGACTCGTCGAGGTCGCGCACCGCATCGTCGAGCAGCAGAGCTTGTTAGAGCCAAAGCCAAAATCGCCGGCGCGGTCTTAGTAAGGAGAGGGTCGACGGTCGGAGTCCGTTAGCGGGCTTTCGCTGAAGCGCCTGCAAATGCGTGCACTGCGTTGCCTGCTCCGGCGGCGGCAATCCGCTGAGGAAACGTCACGCGGACTTGACTCGTCTGTCTACTGGCGCGGCAGCAACACTGGAGCCGCGCTCGTCGACGGGCTCTTCCGGCGGTCACATTGCTCACGCGTAGGAGGTAAACAGCCTCCAGTGCCCCCTCGGAGAGGATGGCGTGTTGCCCGCGGAGGCGGCGAGCGCGGGGCGCGTATTTTGAGTGAGACGCTCAGAGATGAACCCGGACGACGCCCCCGAAGCAACGCCGCCCGGGTATCGATCTGACTAGACGCCTACGAGCGAGCCGCTTTCGACCTCGTCGAAGTAGGAGATCTCGACTGAGTCGGCATTGACGCCCGCCTTGCTCATTGCCTCCTTCAACTCAGGCATTGCGAAGAAGGCGCTGGCAGCCTCGCGTGAGTCGAATGTGTGGGTGACGATCACTTCATTCGGATTCTCTACTGAGCGCAGCACTTGGTGCCCATGCACGCCGTGCTCGGCTTGGATCGGCGCGAAGCCGTCGTACTCCCTCCTCCAAGCGTCGAAGTCGGCCACGCGGTGGCGGACAAGAGCAATGGTGTTCGTCATGAAGCCCCCTTCCGGGGCAGGGTGCCTGTTGCGAGAAAACGGGCTTCAGGAGAAGCGCGCAACGAGGCGACGCTCAACAGTCTACTCCTCAGCAGCGACGAGCATTTAGCTGGCGCAATAGCCAGGCTCTTCAAGAGATATTCGTAAACGAGTCGCGTACGCACGAGGATGTGCTCGGCGAGGCGTGGAGCCTACGGCACTCCTTCGAGGGGACATTCTCGAACACTCGCCCACCGCAACGCACACTTCCCGGGCGAACCTAGTGCGACGGAGACTCGATTTCGTTGCCCGTCCGCTTCTGCCAGCCTTACCGCCGTCCCGATCGTTGTCTTCGAGAGGACGACCCACTTGTAGGTCACCGCAGGCCATATGCACTGCGGCGCGCCTTACATGGTGCGCGGCCGCCAGGGCTCGTGTTCGTGCGCGAGCCAGACGAGCTCGGGCTCGAGCGCGCGCACCCGCAGTTGGCCCTCGGTGAGCGGCTCATCGAGCTCGTCGAGGCGGACGGCCACGTCGCCGCCGACGACGACCGGACGCCCGCCCGTCTCCACGACGACTACCTGCAGGCCGCGCGTGTGGCCCGGCGCCGGGACGAGGCGGAGCCCAGGCAGCAGCTCGAGCTCGCCGTCAACCGGTTCGTAGCGCACGCCGGGCGCCTCGACCCACTCGCGGATCGTGTAGTCGTCCTCCGTGCGCGCGTCCTCGAGCTCCTGCCGCTGAACGTAAATCGGCTGCCCGGCGAAGAGGTGGTTGCCGCCGCAGTGGTCGAAGTGCAGGTGCGTGTTGACGACGACGTCGACGCCGGCCAGGTCGAAGGCCTGCTCGCTCAGCGGGACGAGGCGGGGGTCAAGGTCGGCCACCTCCGGGTGCAGCTCCGTCATGCCGGTATCGACCAGGACTCGGGCGGCGGGATGCTCGATGACGTGGACGTAGACCGGCCAGCGCTCGCCCTCGACGAGCAACTCGGCCACGAGCAGCGGCGTGATCGTGGGCGGCGTTATCACCAATCAACCTCTTACCGACGGTACGACTCCCGCCGCAAGAGGAAGTCATCGCTTCGCGTCAATTGAGAGAGCCAGGCCGTGAGTCGTAGATCGAATTAGGCGCCCGACCGGCCTCACTGCACTGTCGACGGTACGACACCGGCAGGTTTACGGCAGCAAAGGCGACGAAACCGGCTGCCGTCGGCGCGAATGAGCGAGGGAGTCGCCGCGCCAGGATCGGCGCGGCGACTCCCTCGTCGAGGATCAGTGGATGGTGAACGGCGCGGAGGCGGCGACGTCGTACGGGGTGGTGGTGTTCTTGTTCAGCTGGACGACGTATGCACCTGGCTCCACCTTGGGCGGTCCGGACGCGTCGATATCACCTTGCGTCTCGGCCAACGTGGAGACCGGGAAATCGACGTGCACGGTCTTGGACTCGCCCGCCGCGAGCGTCACGCGCGTGAACCCGACCAACCTTTGCGGCGGCACGACCACGCTGCTCACCGGCTGGGCCACGTAGACGGGGACGATGTCCGTCCCGCTACGCGATCCGGTGTTGCTGACCGTAAACGTCGCCGTCGCCGTGCCGTGGGTCGAGACATTCGGCGTCACCGACAGACCGCTCGTCGTGAAGGTCGTGTAGGAGAGACCGAAGCCGAACGGGTAGAGCGGGTTGTAGGCGTGGCCCTGGCCAAAGCCGGTGCCTGGCAGCTGGTCGAAGAACTTCGGCTGGTCGCCGAGCGGCGACGGCGCTGAGCCGTCGAAGTCCCCGCCCGGCGCGGCGGCGTCGGACGGCCAGCTGACCGACAGCTTGCCGCTCGGGTTGACTTTGCCGAAGATCACGTCGGCAGCGGCCTGACCGGCTTCCGTGCTTCCCTGATAGGCCATCAGAATCGCGTTCGCGTTCTCGGCATCGGAGCCTAGGCCCACCGGACGTCCGGCGATCACGACGACGATCACCGGCTTGCCGGTGCTCTCGAGCGTCTTGATCAGCGCCTTCTGATCAGGCGGTAGCTGCGGTGCCGGGTTGTCGCCTAGCCCCTCGGCGTAGGCCTTCTCGCCGACCGCGACGACGTAGGCGTCCGCGGGCGTGGCCGCGGCGGTGTTGCCGTCCGCCACATAGACGGCGTTGGCGTCGTTGTTCTTGACGCCCTGCTGCACAGTGGTGCCCGGCGGAATCTGGTCGGGCGGGCCCATGCAGCAGACGTGGCCGGCGCCGAAAACGCCCTGCCA
>Ga0075431_100004461_pt1 | contig 13732 bp, 8 predicted proteins | sample RhiMetdeltSRZDD5_FD_75297 | JGI IMG/M metagenome (GOLD analysis project Ga0075431, IMG submission 75297) | Populus rhizosphere microbial communities from Tennessee, USA - Rhizosphere MetaG P. deltoides SRZDD5 | ecosystem: Host-associated > Plants > Roots > Rhizosphere > Soil | place: USA... | reverse complement strand
CGCCTTTGAGTTCGGCTCACTCGAGCCGCGCCCCCGCGACAGCGACTCTCACGCTGGCCGCGCTTGGCGTCGTATATGGGGACATCGGCACGAGTCCCCTCTACGCCTTCAAAGAGGCGTTCTCGGGCACGCACGCGGTACCTCTATCGCCGGAAGCGGTGATGGCGGTCCTGTCGATGATGTTCTGGGCCGTGACGCTGGTGGTATCGCTGAAGTACGTCACGTTCCTGCTTCGTTTCGACAGCAAGGGCGAAGGCGGCTCGCTGGTCCTGCTCACGTTCGCGCTCCGGGCGGCCAGGAACCGGCCCGGAGTGGCGAGCGCGATCGCAATCCTGGGAGCTATTGCGGCTTCGCTTTTCTATGGCGACGCACTGATCACACCCGCGATTTCGGTCCTTTCCGCCGTCGAGGGGCTGACGGTCGTCAGCCCGCACCTGTCGAATATGGTCTTGCCCGTTGCCGTTGCACTGCTCACGGCCCTCTTTCTGGTGCAACGCCGCGGCACAGGCCGTATCGGACGCGTCTTCGGGCCCGTGATGATCGTGTGGTTTGTAACGATCGCGGCGCTCGGGGTGCGCAGCATCCTCGAGACACCCGATGTCCTCGGTGCGCTGAGCCCGGCACATGCCGTTCGCTTTGCCTCGGAGCGGCCTGCTGTAGCTCTGTTTGCACTCGGCGCCGTCTTTCTCTGTCTCACGGGGGCTGAAGCGCTGTACGCAGACATGGGGCACTTCGGGAAAATCCCGATTCGCATCGCATGGTACGGTGTCGCTTTCCCGTGCCTCATGCTGAATTATTTCGGCCAGGGCGCCCTGGTGCTGCGCGACCCCTCGACGGCCGCAAATCCGTTCTACCTGCTCGCACCCGAAGCGTTACGCTTCCCGCTGGTGATCCTTGCGACGTGTGCGACGATCATCGCGTCGCAGGCAACGATCTCGGCTGCATACTCGGTGAGCCAGCAGGCTTCGCGACTGAACTTTCTGCCTCGTCTGCGAGTGCTCCACACATCGGAATCGGCGCAAGGCCAGATCTACGTGCCGTTCGTGAACTGGCTCATGTTCTGCGGGGTGATCGCATTGGTCCTCGGCTTTCAGTCTTCCAGCGCACTTGCCGGCGCATACGGAATTGCCGTGAATGGAGACATGATCATCAGCACTCTGCTCCTGATGGTTGTGCTGCTGGCGCGGCGCGACCGCATGCGGATTCTGGCATTGATTGCCGCCGCGATCTTCCTCGTAGTCGAGCTATTGTTCCTCAGCGCGAACCTCACCAAGATCGCCGCCGGCGGCTGGTTTCCGCTGGTTCTGGGCGGCGTTCTTTTTGCGGTGCTGAGTACGTGGAAGCGTGGTGTGGAGCTTCTGCAGGCTCGTAAGCAGGTTCAGCCCGAGGCGCGGCCCGACAGCATACGCGCCGGGCTCGAAGCGGCTGTGCGTATCCCCCGCACGGGCGTCTTTTTCAGCTCGCGCAGGTCCGGGTATCCCAGCGCGTTTCTCCACAACCTGAAGCACAACATGGTCGTGCCGGAAAGGTGCATTTTCGTCAGCATCGAGTTCGTCGACGCGCCTTACGTCGACGACCCCGAACGTCTCGACATCGAGCGATCGGACGATGCTGCAGTGTGGCGCGTCAATGCGAAGTTCGGTTTCCGGGAGGACCCGAGTATCGACAAGATACTGGAGCTCGCCGCGAGGCGGGGCATACGCATCGACGTGGAAACCACGTCGTTTTTCACGAGCAAGGCCGAGATCGTCTCCGTCACGAAGCCGAGGCGTTTTTTCGGCTGGCGCCGGCACCTCTTCACGTGGATGCTCCAGAACTCCCCGACGATCGCGGATTACATGCGACTGCCGCCGCATCGCGTCGTCGAGCTGCGGACGCAGGTCGCGGTCTAGCGCTACTGCCGCGAGCGAGGATCAGTGCCGCAGGCTCCTGCGTAGCTTGACTGCTTCCCGCTTGGCTCGAGCGCGCAGATTGAGCATTTCGACACCCACCGAAAACGCCATGGCGAAGTAGATGTAGCCTTTCGGGATGTGGAAGTCCCAGCCTTCCGCAACGAGGGCGAGGCCGACCAGGATGAGGAAGCTCAAGGCGAGCATCTTCACGGTGGGATGCCGATCGACGAAGTCGCCGATGGTCTTTGCCGCGAACATCATGACAGCGATGGCAATGACGATGGCGATCACCATGATCGTCACATGGTCCGCCATACCCACGGCCGTGATCACGGAATCGAGCGAAAAAACGATGTCGATGATGCCGATCTGGACGATGATTGCGGTAAACCCGGCGCGGGCGGGCGCGGCGGCAGCGTGCTCGTCTTCCTCACCTTCCAGCGAGCCGTGAATCTCGTGCACGGCTTTCCAGAGCAGGAAAAGACCGCCTCCGATCAGGATCAGATCTCGACCGGAGATTTCCTTCCCCAGGAAGGTAAACAGCGGCTCGGTCAGCGTCATCACCCATGCCAGCGAAAGCAGCAGCAGGATACGGGTGAGCATGGCGAAGCCGAGACCCAGCACGCGAGCGCGCTGCCGCTGATGTTCCGGCAGCCGGCCGACCAGAATGGAAATGAAAATGATGTTGTCGACGCCGAGAACGATCTCGAGCGCCGTCAGGGTGAAAAGCGCGATCCAGGCTTCAGGATCGGTCAGCCATTCCAGCATGCGTGTTACACCTGAGAACGGAAAGCAGGCGGCCGCCCTCGTGGACAGCCCGCCGACCCTGCTAGCAAGTCGCAGGCCGAGGCGGCCGAAGGGACAGCGCTAGAACAGCCCGACGACCTTGCCGTCCTCGGTGAGGTCGATTTTCTCCGCAGACGGCACTTTCGGCAGCCCCGGCATCGTCATGATGTCTCCGCAGACCATCACGATGAACTCCGCGCCGGCCGCGAGACGTACTTCCCGTATGTTCACGACGTGGCCGGACGGCGCACCGCGCAGGGCCGGATCGGTCGAAAACGAATACTGCGTCTTGGCGACACAGACCGGATAGCGGCCGTAACCTTCGTCCTGCAGCCGCTTGATCTGGCCTCTCACCTTCGCGTCGGCAGTGACGTCGCTCGCGCCGTAAATCTTCGTCGCGATCGTCTTGATCTTGTCCCACAGCGGCAGCTCGTCTTCGTAGACGAACTTGAACTTGCTCCCACCCTTGTCGATGAGCTCGACGACCGTTTTGGCGACTTCGGCAGCGCCCTTGCCACCTTCCGCCCAATGCGTCGCCAGCAGTACCGGCACGCCGTGCGGCGCCATTTTTTTCTTCACGAGCTCGACTTCCGCATCCGTGTCGAACGTGAAACGATTGATCGAGACGACGCACGGGAGACCGTACTGGTTACGCACGTTGTTAACGTGGCGCTCGAGATTCGCCACGCCTTTTTCCAGCGCAGCGAGATTCTCCTTGTTCACTTCTTTCACATCGACACCGCCGTGGTATTTCAGCGCCCGCATCGTGGCGACGATGACCACCGCATCGGGACGCAGCCCCGACTTGCGGCATTTGATGTCGACGAACTTCTCGGCGCCCAGGTCCGCTCCGAAACCCGCCTCGGTCACGACGTAATCCGCGAGCTTGAGGGCGGTCTTCGTCGCAATGACGGAGTTGCAGCCATGCGCGATGTTCGCGAACGGCCCGCCATGGATGAATGCCGGGTTGTTCTCGAGCGTCTGCACCAGATTCGGCTTCAGCGCGTCTTTCAGAAGCACGGTCATCGCGCCATGTACTTTGAGGTCCTTTGCGAGGACGGGTTTCTGCTCGCGTGTATAGCCGACCACGATGTTTCCGAGCCGGTTCTTGAGGTCCTTCAGCGACGTTGCGAGGCAGAAAATCGCCATGACTTCGCTCGCCACGACAATATCGAAGCCGTCCTGCCGCGGGTAGCCGTTGCCGGGGCCGCCGAGCGAACAGACGATGTCACGCAACGCGCGGTCGTTCATGTCGATTACGCGCTTCCACGCGATGCGCCGCACGTCGATGCCGAGCTCGTTCCCGTGGTGGATGTGATTGTCGAGGGCAGCAGCGAGCAGGTTGTTCGCGAGCGCGATCGCGTTGAAGTCGCCGGTGAAATGCAGGTTGATATCTTCCATCGGGACGACCTGCGCGTAGCCGCCGCCCGCTGCGCCGCCTTTCATGCCGAACACCGGGCCGAGCGAAGGCTCGCGCAGGCAGATCACCGCTTTTTTGCCGATGCGGTTCAGCGCATCGCCGAGTCCGACCGTCGTGGTGGTTTTTCCCTCACCCGCCGGGGTCGGGCTGATCGCCGTCACGAGAATGAGCTTGCCGTCTTTGCGTCCCTGCAGGCTGTCGACGTAGCCCAGCGAAATCTTGGCCTTGTAGTGGCCATACGGCTCCATCGCGTCTTCGGGTATGCCCAATTTCGCGGCGAGCTCGGTCGCGCGCTGCATTTTCGCCTGTTGGGCGATTTCGATATCGGATAACGGCATCTTGCGTTTCCCTTTGTTATTGAGTCTTTTCGAGCTCGGCTAGCGCTTGACCCCCACCGTAACTCGAGCGCGGCGTCAATTCACCTCCGCGCATCACTTTCACCGCGCAGTACTTGAACTCCGGAATCTTGCCGAAAGGATCGAGCGCGGAGTTCGTGAGCAAGTTCGCCGCGGCCTCGTAAAAACAAAACGGAATGAATACCGAGCCTCGCGGCGAGCCGTCGTCGGCACGTGCGTAGAGCGAAATGATGCCGCGCCGGGACTCGACGGTTATGACGTCTCCCGCTTTGGCACCGATCGCATCGAGATCGAGCGGATGCATGAGCGCCGTCGGATCGGGCTCGATCGCATCGAGCACGCCGGCGCGCCGCGTCATCGCCCCCGTGTGCCAGTGCTCGAGCTGCCTTCCCGTGATCAGCACGAACGGGAACTGCGCATCGGGCCGTTCGGCGGCCGGAATGATATCGGCCGGCACGAACTTCGCGCGCCCGCTGGCCGTCGGAAACCGTTCGGTGAACACGACGGGCTCGCCCGGATCGCCTTCTTTCTCGCACGGATAGGTGACCGAGCTTTCCGCCTCGAGACGCTCCCACGTGATACCTGCGATCGAAGGCATCGCGCGGCGCATCTCGTTGAACACGTCGGCCGGACCGCCATAGCTCCAGTCGCAGCCCAGGCGTCCCGCGATTTCCTGAATGATCCAGAGGTCCGGTTTCGCCTCGCCCGGCGCATCGAGCGCTTTGCGCCCGATCTGTACCATGCGATCGGTGTTCGTGACCGTGCCGTCTTTCTCTGGCCACGCGGTCGCGGGAAGGATGACGTCCGCGTGATAGCACGTCTCCGTCAGGAAAATCTCCTGCATCACGAGCCAGTCGAGCTTTGCGAGCGCTTCACGCGCGTGGTTCGCATCCGGATCCGACATCGCCGGATTTTCGCCCATCATGTACATGCCGCGGATCTGGCCGTCGAGAATTGCATGGATGATCTCGACGACCGTGAGGCCCGGCTTCGGATCGAGCGGTACGCCCCAGAGCTGTTCGAAGCGCGCGCGCGCTTCGGCGTTGTCGACGCGCTGGTAGTCCGGAAACACCATCGGGATCAAACCGGAATCGGACGCGCCCTGCACGTTGTTCTGGCCACGGAGCGGATGCAAGCCCGTTCCCGGCCGGCCTACTTGCCCCGTCATGAGACAGAGCGCGATGAGGCAGCGCGCGTTGTCGGTGCCGTGTACGTGCTGCGAGATCCCCATGCCCCAGAGAATCATCGAGCCTTTCGATGTAGCGAAAAGCCGCGCGACTTCCCGTATGGTTTCGGCGGGGATGCCGCAGACCGGCGCCATCGCTTCGGGGCTGTATCCGGCCACGTTCTTCTTCAGCTCTTCGTAACCGGAAGTCCGGTCCTGGACGAACCGCTCGTTCACCAGGCCTTCCTGGACGATGGTGTGCATGATCGCGTTGAGCAACGCCACGTCCGTGTCGGGCTTGAACTGGAGCATGTGTGTCGCGTGACGGGACAGCTCCGATCGCCGCGGGTCCGCGTAAATCAGCTTTGCGCCGTTCTTTGCCGCATTCTTGATCCACGTCGCCGCCACCGGATGGTTCGAAATCGGGTTGGCGCCGATGAGGAAAATCACTTCCGCGCGCAAAACGTCGTTCACCTGATTCGAAACGGCGCCGGAGCCGATGCCTTCGAGCAATGCGGCGACACTCGATGCGTGGCAGAGCCGGGTGCAGTGATCGACGTTGTTCGAGCCGAAGCCGGTGCGAACGAGCTTCTGGAAGAGATACGCTTCCTCGTTCGTACCTTTCGCCGATCCGAAGCCGGCGAGCCCCCCAGGCCCATGCGTGTCGCGGATCGCTTTCAATCTGCTCGCGGCGAGATCGAGCGCTTCATCCCACGTCGCCTCGCGGAAGTATTCGAGCGGCTTCGACGGATCCATCGTGAAGTCCGCGTGTTTGGGTACGCCAGGCTTCCGGATGAGCGGTTTCGTGAGCCGCTGCTTGTGGTGGACGTAATCGAAACCGTAACGGCCTTTCACGCAGAGTCGGCCATGGTTGGAAGGCCCGTCCCGCCCTTCGACGTGCAGGATGTTGTTCTCTTTTATGTTGTACGTGAGCTGACAGCCCACGCCGCAATACGGGCAAACCGAATGCACCTGCTTGTCCGGCTTGACGAGTCCCACATCCCGGGCGGGCATGAGCGCCCCTGTAGGACACGCCTGGACGCATTCGCCGCAGGCCACACAGGTGGACCCGCCCATGGGATCGTCTAGATCGAACACGATTTTCGAATGCTCGCCGCGATACGCGTAACCGATGACGTCGTTCACCTGCTCCTCGCGGCACGCCCGGACGCAGCGCGTGCACTGGATGCATGAATCCAGATTGACGGCGATTGCATAGTGCGAGAGATCCGGCGCGGGAGTGTGCCGGGGCGCGAAGCGGGGCTTACACACCTGGAGCGCTGTCGCCCATTGGTCCAGCTCCGAGTCGAGCGTGTGTCGCTTCTCCGGAATGTCCGCAAGCAGGAGCTCGAGCACCATTTTCTGCGAATGCAGCGCGCGCGCGCTGTCGGTCGTCACTTCCATGTCCGGCGCAGGCTTGCGGCAGCAGGAAGCGGCAAGCACGCGCTCGCCTTTCACTTCGACCATGCACGCGCGGCAGTTACCGTCGGGCCGCATGCCTTCCTTGTAGCAAAGGTGCGGGATGCCGACGCCGTAGCGCTTGGCGACCTGGATGATCGTCTCGTTGCCGTCCGCGACGACGTCTTTGCCGTTCAGCTTGAACGCGATGCGCATCGCTTCGAGCTCTTTCACCGTGATCGCAGTCATTTGATCTCGTCGGGAAAATACTTCATCACGCACCGTATCGGGTTCGGCGCCGCTTGGCCCAGCCCGCAGATCGACGCGTCGGCCATCGCAGCCGACAGCTCCTCGAGCAGCGGCCCGTTCCACTGCCGCTCACCCATGAGTCCCAACGCCTTTGCTGTGCCCACGCGACAGGGCGTGCACTGGCCGCACGATTCGTCGGCGAAGAACTTCATGACGTTACGCGCCGCCGTGACCGCTTTGTCCTTGTCCGACAGCACGATCACCGCCGCCGATCCGATGAAGCATCCGTAAGGCTGCAACGTATCGAAGTCGAGCGGCACGTCGCCGAGGCTCGCCGGCAGTATGCCGCCTGAGGCGCCGCCTGGAAGGTAGCCATAGAACTGGTGACCGGGCAGCATGCCGCCGCAGTGCTCGTCGATCAGCTCCTTTACCGTGATTCCTGCCGGCGCGAGATGAACACCCGGCTTGTTGACCCGGCCCGAGACAGAAAACGAACGCAGGCCCTTGCGGCCGTTGCGACCGTGCGAGGCAAACCACTCGGCGCCTTTTTCGATGATGTCGCGCACCCAGTACAGCGTTTCCATGTTGTGCTCTAGCGTCGGCCGTCCGAAGAGGCCCACCTGGGCGACGTAAGGCGGGCGCAGCCGTGGCATGCCGCGCTTGCCTTCGATCGATTCGATCATCGCCGACTCTTCACCGCAGATGTACGCGCCTGCGCCACGCCGCAAATGGATGCGCGGCAGGTCGCAGGGGGGATCTTTCGTGAGCGCGGTGAGCTCACGCTGCAGAATTTCCCGGCAGCCTGCGTACTCGTCCCGCAAGTAAATGTAGACCTCGGCAATCTGGACGGCCCACGCGGCGATCAGCACGCCTTCCAGAAAACGGTGCGGATCGCGCTCGAGGTAATAGCGGTCCTTGAACGTGCCCGGCTCGCCTTCGTCGATATTCACGGCCATCAGCCGCGGCGCCGGCTCGTCACGGACGATCCGCCATTTGCGGCCGGCCGGAAAACCGGCGCCGCCAAGTCCGCGCAGACCGGAGCTTTCCATTGCCGAGATGATCGGTTCCACATCGCGCTTGCCGGCGACGCACTCGGCGGCCAGCCGATAACCGCCAGCGGCGCGATACTGCGCATAGCCGATGTAATCGCCTGCAGCACATTCCGTATTGCCGGCGGTGACTGCGGAGCGCACCTTTTCGGGTGTCGCAGTCGGCACCGGATGGCGCGCGACGATAGCGACGGGCGCCTGCTCGCAACGGCCGACGCACGGAGCTGTGAGGACGCGCACGCGATCGCCGAGTCCTTTCTTCAACGCTGCGAAAAGCTCCGCCCCGCCTGCAAGCTCGCACGACAGTGAATCGCACACGCGCACGGTCAGCGGCGGCGGAGGGGCTGAGCCTTCCTTGACGACGTCGAAATGGTGATAGAACGTCGCGACTTCGTACACCTCGGTCGGCGCAAGACGCATTTCGCGCGCGAGCGCTACGACGTGAGCCGCGGAGATGTGGCCGTAGCGATCCTGTATCTTGTGCAGGTGCTCGACCATGAGCTCGCGATCGCGCGGCGCGTCGCCCAGGAGCGCCTGGATTTCGGCCAGAGCCTGGGGATCGACAGGACGGCCTTTGACTTTGCCCGGACCTCGGTCTCTTTTGCCTCGCGTAACGGCGCCGCCTTCCAACTTCTCTCCTCGATTATTGCTTTACTTGAGCACCGACTTCATCAGCTTGCCCATCTCGGCCGGATTGCGCGTGACTTTGATGCCGCATTCTTCCATGACGGCAAGTTTCTCGGCAGCGGTGCCTTTGCCGCCGGAGATGATCGCGCCCGCATGTCCCATGCGTTTTCCGGGCGGCGCCGTAACACCCGCGATGAAACCGACCACGGGCTTTTTCATATTCGCTTTCACCCAGCGCGCGCACTCTTCTTCGTCCGTACCGCCGATCTCCCCGACCATCACGACACCTTCGGTCTCGGGATCATCGTTGAAGAGTTTCATGACGTCGATGTGCTTCATCCCGTTCACGGGGTCACCGCCGATGCCTACGCATGAAGACTGGCCCAGACCGAGCGACGTCAGCTGCCCGACCGCTTCGTAAGTGAGCGTGCCGGAACGCGAGACCACCCCGATCGGGCCTTTGCGGTGGATATGCCCCGGCATGATGCCGATCTTCAACTCGTCCGGCGTAATGACGCCGGGGCAGTTGGGGCCGACGAGGCGGGTTTTCCTGCCCTGCATCTTGTAGCGCGTGCGGATCATGTCGCGCACGGGCACGCCCTCGGTGATGCAGATGACAAGATCGAGCTCGGCTTCGACTGCTTCGTCGATCGCCGCGGCCGCATAGGGCGGCGGCACGTAAATCACCGAGATTGTCGCACCCGTGGCTTCCTTCGCTTCGCGCACGGTCTCGTAAATCGGGACGCCTTCGAAGCTCTGGCCACCTTTTTTCGGCGTCACGCCCGCGACATAGCAGCTGCGGCCATTCGCATAGTCGATCCCCATGCGCGTATGGAACTGTCCCGTCTTTCCCGTGATGCCCTGAGTCATCACTTTCGTGTCTTTGCCGATGAGGATGCTCATTTCGAGCCTTTCGCAGCCTTCACGACCTTCTCGGCCGCGTCCGCCATATCGGCGGCCGAAATGATCGGCAGTCCCGAATCCGCGAGAATTTTCTTCCCGAGCTCGACGTTGGTGCCTTCGAGCCTCACGACGAGCGGCACCTGCAGTCCCACCTGTCGCGCTGCCGTCACGACGCCTTCAGCGATCACGTCGCACTTCATGATGCCGCCGAAGATGTTCACCAGGATCGCCTGCAGCTTCGGGTTCTTGAGCATGATTTTGAACGCTTCGGTGACTTTCTCGGCCGAAGCGCCGCCACCCACGTCGAGGAAGTTCGCGGGATTACCGCCATAGAGCTTGATGATATCCATCGTCGCCATGGCGAGCCCCGCGCCGTTCACGAGGCAGCCGATGTTGCCGTCGAGCTGGATGTACGAGAGGTCGTACTTCGATGCCTCGATTTCGGCCGGATCTTCTTCGTCGAGATCGCGCAGCGCGACGATTTCCGGGTGCCTGAAGAGCGCGTTGTCGTCGAAGTTTATCTTCGCGTCCAGCGCGACGACCTTACCGTCTCCAGTCAGGATGAGCGGGTTTATTTCCGCGAGTGAAGCATCGGTCTGGTCGAACGCCTGGTAGAGCTTCTTCAGCAGCTCGCGTGCTTGCGGCACCGCGTCCGCTGGAATGCCGATCTTTCGCGCCACATCTTCCGCGTCGCGATCCGTGAGGCCTGCCTTCGGATCGATCGCGACCTTGTGAATTTTCTCGGGCGTCTGCACAGCGACTTCCTCGATGTCCATGCCGCCCTCGCTCGAGGCCATCAGCACGACGCGCTGCGAGCCGCGATCCACCACCATTCCGACGTAAAGCTCTTTACGTATATCGGCGCCTTCTTCGACCAGTAGCCGGCGCACTTTCTGACCTTCCGGGCCTGTCTGGTGCGTCTTCAGCTGCATACCCAGAATGGCTGAAGCGAGGGTCTTCACCTCGTCCCGTGAGCGCGCGAGTTTCACTCCGCCGCCTTTGCCTCGCCCACCGGCATGGATCTGCGCCTTCACGACCCACACGGGACCGCCGAGCTTGTCAGCCGCGGCGAGCGCCTCCTGGACGGTGAAACAGGGGAACCCTTGCGGGGTGACGACACCGAATTTCCGGAGAATTTCTTTTGCCTGGTACTCGTGAATCTTCATTTTTGGCCTACTCGTGGATCAAAGGCCTGCTGGTCGGGGAGAATCTCACAGCGCGCGCCGTGCGGGCCTTGACCGCAGTCAATTTCACGTCCGCGCGGTAACCGCAAGCCTTTGAAGGATATACGGGTGTGCAGGGAATCCGAGCTCGGGAGTCCACGGCTGCCGAAGAGAGTACAGGCGGCCTGTCGCGCGAGTATATCAAACGGGTTAGGCGGACCCCGTCCGCAGCACCTCGACGTGAGCGATCACTTACGACCAGGCTCGATTCGATTCAGCTTAATGGAGGCGGGGCGCCGACAGCATGTGGATGACGCATTGCAACATAGCGCCCGGGGTGAGAAACGAAGGGGATCGAGCTAAGGTGCGGAAGCTCGGCGCCAGACCCCCAAAAAAAAGCGCAACCGTAAGGGGCTGCGCTAAAGTTCCACCAAAGGAGGAGGATTTGGAGGAGTGTGTCTAGCTCTGGGAGAGCATCGACACGAATCAATTATGCATAACTGAACTGCACCCCGCAACCCTTTTGTGCTGCTCCGCAGTAGAGATTTTCTGCCGGTTCGATTAAATAATCCTAAGCTGAACCGTAGCTATTTTTACCTACCGCACTACCAAAACAGGGACTTGCGCGTGAGTGAGCACCTTGCGCGTTTCGCTGCCCAGGAGAACGGCTGCGAGGCCTTTGCGGCCGTGCGAGGTCATGAGGATCAAATCGCACCCGTTGCTTTCGCAGGTGCGCAGTATGGCTTCGTAGGGATGGTCGCTGGTCTCGCACGCGGTCGAGCACGGCACCGACGCCGCCGAGGCCGCTTCCCGGATAAAGCTGAGATACGTATCCGCCCGCGCTTTCGTTTCCTCTTCTATACGCTCTTCGGTGACCGGATCGAAGGCGCCTTCGTAGGCGATCAGCAGGTGATAGTCCGGGATGACGTGTATACCGGTGATGCGCGCGCCATGCACCTTCGCAAGCTCGATGCCGTACTTCACGGCTCGCTGAGACTGCTCGGAGCCATCGGTTGGGATCAGGATGTTTTTGAACATCTCTCCTCCTCGTCGCAGCGGAATGCTTTTTCATTCCGCTATCTGGACTGGCGGACCAAGCTTGTCGCTCCTCGCCGACCGTGTCAAGCCCCGACGCCCGCATTGTGCCAGTCCGGGCAGAGCCGGTCACGCGAGTGGCGTCACCGTGCATGATGTAATAACGTCGCCGTGTCACCATTCCATTCGGAGGAGAACGTGCCTACCACTTTGCTGCTCGCCGGCGACGTGAATCTCATGAACGTCACCGATGCGCGCGCGCCGTTCGTGCGCGTACAAGACGCGCTGGCGCGGGCTGACGTGCGTTTCGCCAATCTCGAGTGCTGTTTCTACGAGCCGCCCTCCGCGCGGTCCGTGAACGACGAAGGCTTTTACGCCTCGCCTTCGGTTGCACCCGCGCTGCGGACCGCCGGTTTCAACGCAGTGGGCACCGGAAATAACGTGAACTACGGAGCAGAGGCGATCGTTTCGTCACTGCGCACGCTCGACGCGGTGGGCATTCCGCACACCGGTAGCGGTGCGAACAACGTTGCCGCGCACGAGCCGGCGATAGTGCACGCAAATGGCGTCAAGGTCGGCTTTCTCCAGCGCACGTCGGTGTACTGGCCGACGAATCACGAGGCGGGTGAAAACAGTCCCGGCGTTGCGGCTCTGCGCGGTGAGACGGCCTATCGCGTGCCCGTTCACAGATCATCGACCGCGATCCCACCGATAAACCGGCCCGGCGTTCCGCCCGAGGTGGTCACCTGGGCTGATGCCAAATACCTGGGGCGGCTGCGCGAAGACTTGAAGCGCCTCCGGGGGCAGGCCGACATCGTAGTCGCGTCGCATCACTGGGGTCTGCGTCAGGACGTGCTGCAGTACATGACCGAAATCGCGCACGCGGCGATCGATGCGGGGGCCGATATCGTCGTCGGACACGGGCCCCACTACTCGCTTCCGGTGGAAATCTATCGAGGCAAGCCGATTTTCTACGGCCTGGGCAGCTTCTCGTTCCACACCGGCCATTACGGCCAGGCGCACGGAGACTGGGTGGGCATGCTCGCTCGCGTTGTCATCGACGACGGTCGGACGACCGAAGCAGCTTTCCGCCTGGTGCGGCACAACGACGCCAACGAAACTTACTTCTGCGATCCGTCGCGAGAAGCGCCTGCGCTCGAGGAGATCGAAAGGCGAAGCAAAGCTTTCGGAACGAAGTTCGCGATCGCCGGCGACGAGGTCTCGGTACGAGTGTAGAGCCGCGTGGCGGTGATCGTCCCGGACCCGATCCGGTATCCGTTCAGGCCTGCCGCGCGTGGAGGTCGAGTAACTCTCCGATCCGTTCCGATGCTTTAAGGCCGGTGCCCGTAAGAACGAGCACCGTCGTCTCATCGGGTCGGATCTCGCCCGACGCGAGAAGCTGAGTCAGTCCTGCCGCGGCGGCCGCTGACGTGGGCTCGACATAAACGCCTTTTCGCGCAAGCGCACGCAGCGCTTCCACGATCTCGCTTTCGCTCACGGCGACGATCGCCCCTCGGCTTTTTCGAACGCCATCCAGAACTTCCTTCACGCGCGTCGGTTTCGAAGATGCGATCCCTTCGGCGATAGTCGGCTTGATTTCTGTGGGCACGAGATCGTCGCCACCTGCTTTGTACGCTGCGTAATACGGCGCGCAGTTCTCCGCCTGCACGCCGAACACGCGCGGCATCC
>Ga0075431_100004460_pt1 | contig 13733 bp, 10 predicted proteins | sample RhiMetdeltSRZDD5_FD_75297 | JGI IMG/M metagenome (GOLD analysis project Ga0075431, IMG submission 75297) | Populus rhizosphere microbial communities from Tennessee, USA - Rhizosphere MetaG P. deltoides SRZDD5 | ecosystem: Host-associated > Plants > Roots > Rhizosphere > Soil | place: USA... | reverse complement strand
CGCGACTTCTTCGACGACCGCGGCTTCACGCTCTGCGACACGCCGATCTTCACGCCCGCGGCCTGTGAGGGGACGACGACGCTCTTCGAGACGGGTTACTTCGACGAGAAGGCCTATCTGACGCAGTCGGGCCAGCTCTACAACGAGGCGACGGCCGCGGCCTTCGGCAAGGTCTACTGCTTCGGCCCGACCTTCCGCGCCGAGAAGTCGAAGACCCGCCGCCACCTGACCGAGTTCTGGATGGTCGAGCCGGAGGTCGCCTACGCGCGGCTCGACGACATCATGACGCTGGCTGAGGAGTTCATCAGCTCGGTCGTCGGGCGGGTGCTCGAGAACCGGCGAGAGGAGTTAAAGCAGCTCGAGCGCGAGACGACGGCGCTCGAGCGAGTCGCGCCGCCCTTCCCGCGCCTCCAGTACGACGAGGCGGCGCGGATGCTCCAGGAGGGTCACGAGCAGGGCAAGCTGGAGCACCGCTTCGAGTGGGGGGGCGACCTGGGTGCCCCCGACGAGAGCTACCTCTCGGCGCAATTCGACCGGCCGGTGATGATCCACCGCTACCCGGCGGCGGTCAAGGCGTTTTACATGGAGCCGGACCCGGCGCGGCCGGAGCTCGCGCTCTGCGTCGACGTGCTCGCGCCCGAGGGTTATGGCGAGATCATCGGCGGCGGCGAGCGCGCCTCGTCGCTCGACCTGCTGCTCGAGCGGATTCACGAGCACGGGCTGCCGGTCGAGGCCTTCGACTGGTACCTCGACCTGCGCAAGTTCGGGAGCGTGCCGCACGCCGGCTTCGGCATGGGCATCGAGCGCGCGGTCGCCTGGATCTGCGGGCTCGAGCATGTGCGCGAGACAATCCCCTTCCCGCGCATGCTCTACCGGCTCAAGCCCTGACAAGATTTCAAATTTGAGATTTGAAAGTATGAGCGGGATACCTCCAAAACCTGGGGCGCCGGGCCACCGGCCGCCGCCGATCTCGCAGTGGCAGGGCGAGTTCGAGAAGAAGGTCGCGCAGGAGTTCGAGCGGCGCACCGGGCTCGACTACAAGGAGACGGTGGCGCTGATCATCAACGCCATCGACCCGTTCCCGGGGATGCAAGTTTTAGACGTCGCCACCGGGACCGGGGTCATCGCGCGGCAGATGGTCCGGCTGGTCGGCGAGAAGGGGCGGATCGTCGGGGTCGACGGGACCGACAAAATGATCGAGCAGGCGCGGCTCGCGGCGCAGTCGGCCGGGCTCGGCCGGCGGATCGAGTGGAAGGTGGCCAAGGCCGAGAAGCTGCCCTTCGCCACAGAGAGCTTCGACCTGATCACCTGTGTGCTCGCCTTCCACCTGCTCCAGGCCGAGCAGTTCCTGGAGCAGGCGTGGCGCGTGCTCAAGCCGGGGGGGCGCCTCCTGCTCGCGCACGAGCTGGCGCCCAGGGGGGGGCTGAGCCCGCTGCGGCTGACAGCGCGGCGCAACTACTATCAGTTCATCGCCCGCGACCCGGGCGAGGCCGGCGCCCACTTCTACTCGGCGGACGAGATGGTCGCGATGCTGCTCGCCGCCGGCTTCCGCCAGTACGTCGTCCGCGGCCTGCGCGAGCCCAACAAGTTCGAGCTCTCGTTCTCGCTGATCACGGCGGGGAAGTAACCATGAGGAAAGTGACGATCATCGGCGTGCTCATGGACCTCGGGGCCGACCGGCGCGGGGTCGACATGGGGCCGTCGGCGCTGCGCGTCGCGAGTCTCAACGAGCGGCTGGCCGAGCTCGGGTGCGAGGTGACCGACGCCGGCAACATCAGCGTGCACAACCCGGAGATGCTGCCGATCACGGACCGGCGGCTGAAGTACCTCCCCGAGATCGCGGCGGCGAGCCAGCAGTTGGCCGACCGCGTCGAGGCGATCCTCGAGGGCGGCTCGACGCCAATCGTCCTCGGCGGCGACCACTCGATCGCCATCGGGAGCGTGGCGGGGCTCGCCGCCTTCCACCGGCGGCGCGATGCTCGCGTCGGCGTCATCTGGTTCGACGCGCACGGCGACATGAACACGCCCGAGACTTCGCCCTCGGGCAACATCCACGGCATGCCCTTCGCCGCCATCCTCGGGCGCGGGGCGCCGGAGTTGACGCACGTCAGCGGGTTCGCGCCCAAGGTCTCGCCCGAGGACTGCGTGCTCATCGGCGCGCGCAGCGTGGACCGCGAGGAGGCGGCCGCGCTCCGGGCCTCGGGCATCCGCGTCGTGACCATGCGCGAGCTCGACGAGCGCGGCATGAGCGCGGTCATGGACGAGGCCATGTGGCTTGCCTCGCGCCGCACCGCCGGCTTCCACGTGACTATGGACATGGACTTCGTCGACCCGGACTTCGCGCCTGGCGTCGGCACGCCAGTCCCGGGCGGCCCGACCTACCGCGAGAGCCACCTGGCGATGGAGAAGATCGCTGACTCGGGCAAGATGCTCTCGTTCGAGCTGACCGAGGTCAACCCGGTCTTGGACGTCTCCAACCGGACGGCCGAGCTCGGGGTGCAGCTGATCCTTTCGGCGTTCGGCAAAAAGATCATGTGACGTTCGATTCGGGATTTGAGATGGGGAAGTTGAGGGTCGGGGTCATTTTCGGCGGGCGTTCCGGGGAGCACGAGGTTTCGCTGCGGTCGGCCGAGTCGGTCATGAGCGCTCTCGACCGGCGGAAGTACGAGGTGGTGCCGATCGCGATCACCAAGCAGGGGAAGTGGCTCGCCCCGGGGGCGGCGGCCGGGCTGCTGCCCGGCGCGGTGACTGAGACTGCCGGGGAGCACGTGGCGATCTTCGGGGACCCGACCGAGCGCGGGCTGGCGCGGTTGAGCGGCGAGGGGCGCGAGCGCGAGCGGCTTGACGTCGTCATCCCGGTGCTCCATGGGACTTACGGCGAGGACGGGACGATCCAGGGCTTGCTCGAGATGGCCGACCTCCCCTACGTCGGCTGCGGCGTCCTGGCGTCGTCGGCCGGGATGGACAAGGTGATCATGAAGCGGCTCTTCCGCGAGGCGGGGCTGGCGGTGGTCGAGTTCGCCTCTTTCCTCCGGACGCAGTGGGAGGCCGCGCCCGAGACGATCGAGCAGCGCGTGGCGGCGGAGATCGGCTTCCCGTGCTTCGTCAAGCCGGCCAACCTCGGCTCGTCGGTCGGGATCTCGAAGGCGGCCGACGCGGCGGGGCTGGGGACGGCGGTCGCGCTCGCGGCGCGCTACGACCGCAAGGTGGTCGTCGAGCGCGGCGTCGCGGCCCGCGAGATCGAGGTGAGCGTGCTCGGCAACGACGAGCCGGTAGCCAGCCTGCCGGGCGAGATCGTGCCGGAGACGGCGGAGTTCTACGACTACAAGGCCAAGTACATCGACGCGCGCGGGGCGCAGCTGGTGATCCCGGCGGAGTTGTCCGCGGAGACGACGGCCGAGATTCAGCGGCTCGCGGTACGGGCCTTCGAGGCGGTCGACGGATCGGGGCTGGCGCGTGTCGACTTCTTCCTCGAGCACGGGAGCGGGCGAATCCTCGTCAACGAGATCAACACCATGCCGGGCTTCACCTCGATCAGCATGTACCCGAAGCTCTGGGAGGCAAGCGGGCTGAGCTACCCGGAGTTGATCGACCGCCTGATCGAGCTGGCCTTCGACCGCCACCGGGAGAAATCGCGTAACGTGACGAGCTTTGACTGAAGGAGAGAACACGGATGAGACGGATGACCACGGATCGATCCGCAGGACTAGTCATTCTGCTCTGCCTGCTCGGCGCGGCCTGCGCGTCGCGGCCGGCGGGGACCGGGGGGGGAGCGAGCGTGACCGAAACCGAGAAGTTCATTGCCGACGCCCAGCAGAAGCTGCTCGGGCTCTCGATCAAAGCCGGGCGGGCCGACTGGGTGAAGAGCAACTTCATCACCACCGACACCGAGACGATCGCGGCGGCCGCCAACGAGGAGTACATCGCCAAGGTGACCGAGCTGGCCGAGTTCTCGCGCCGGTTCGACGGGCTCGAGTTGCCCCCCGACACGGCGCGCAAGCTCAAGCTGCTCAAGCTCGCGCTGACGCTGCCGGCGCCCTCCAACCCGGCCGAGCGCGAGGAACTGACCAAGATCGCGGCCTCGATGGAGGGCGACTACGGCAAAGGCAAGTACTGCCCTGAAGGGGCGCAGGGGAAATGCCTCAGCCTCGGCGACCTGGAGGAGATCCTCGCGAGCAGCCGCGACCCGGAGGAGCTGAAGCGCATCTGGCTCGGCTGGCACCAGGTCTCGCCGCCCTACCGCCAGCGCTACGCGCGCTTCGTCGAGCTGGCCAACAAGGGCGCGCGCGAGATGGGCTTCAAGGACGTCGGCGCCATGTGGCGCTCGAAGTACGACATGACGCCCGACGCCTTCGCCGCCGAGACCGAGCGTCTCTGGCAGCAGGTCAAGCCGCTCTACGACGCGCTCCACACCTACGCGCGGCGGCAGCTGGTCAAGAAGTACGGTCCGCAGGTCGTCCCGCCCGACGGCCCGATCCCGGCTCACCTGCTCGGCAACATGTGGAGCCAGGATTGGAGCAACATCTACCCGCTGCTCCAGCCGGCGACGGGCGACCCCGGCTACGACCTGACCGAGATCCTCAAGCGGCGCGCGACGGACGCCCGGCAGATGGTCCGCTACGGCGAGACGTTCTTCACCTCGCTCGGCTTCTCGCAGCTCCCGCCGACCTTCTGGGAGCGGTCGCTCTTCACCAAGCCGCAGGACCGCGAGGTGGTCTGCCACGCGAGCGCGTGGGACCTCGACTACCAGCAGGACGTCCGGCTCAAGATGTGCATCAAGATCGACAGTGAGGACTTCACCACGATCCACCACGAGTTGGGGCACAACTACTACCAGCTGGCTTACGCAGGGCAGCCCTTCCTCTACCAGGACAGCGCCAACGACGGCTTCCACGAGGCGATCGGGGACACGATCGCCCTCTCGGTGACGCCCGAATACCTCAAGGAGATCGGGCTGCTCGAGCGTGTGCCGGACGCGAGCGCCGACACAGGGTTGCTGCTGCAGCGGGCGCTCGAGAAGGTGGCCTTCCTGCCCTTCGGCTACCTCGTCGACCAGTGGCGGTGGAGGGTCTTCTCGGGCGAGGTTGGACCGGGCGATTACAACCGGGCGTGGTGGGAGCTGCGCGAGAAGTACCAGGGGGTGGCGCCGCCTGCGCCGCGCTCCGAGCAGGACTTCGACGCCGGGGCGAAGTACCACGTCCCGGGCAACACGCCCTACGCGCGCTACTTCCTGGCGACGATCCTCCAGTTCCAGTTCCACCGCGCGCTGCTGCGCGAGGCAGGTTACACCGGGCCGCTCCACCGCGGCTCGATCTACAACAACAAGCAGGCGGGGGCGAGGCTCAAACAGACGCTCGAGATGGGGCAGAGCCGCCCGTGGCCCGAGGCGCTCAAGGCGCTCACCGGCGAGGAGCGCATGGACGCGACGGCGATCCTTGACTACTTCGCCCCGCTCAAGCAGTGGCTCGACGAGCAGAATAAAGCGGGCGAGTAGAGGGAACACGGATGAGACGGATGCGACGGATGACCGCGGATCGATCCGTGGTCATCCGTCGCATCCGTCTCATCCGTGTTCTGTTCCGGTGTCCCGACCCCGGTTTGCCGCGCGCCGGACGGTTATGTTAAATTCGTGTTTTGGCGGCGGGAAACGTCCAGGGATGCGCGGGGACTTCGTTGATTACAGGCACCACTCAACGATTGCGCGAGTTGCAGCACTCGATCGAACGCGTGATTCGCGGCAAGTCGGAGGCCATTAACCAGGCCGTCGTGTCGCTGCTCGCGGGCGGCCACCTGCTGGTCGAGGACGTGCCGGGCGTCGGCAAGACGACGCTCGCGCAGACGGTCGCGCGCTCGCTCGCGTGCAGCTTCCAGCGCATCCAGTTCACCAGCGACCTGCTCCCCTCCGACATCGTCGGCGTCTCGGTCTTCAACCAGCAGAGCGGCGAGTTCGAGTTCCGCCCGGGACCGATCTTCGCCAACGTCGTCCTCGCCGACGAGATCAACCGGACGACCCCGAAGACGCAGAGCAGCCTGCTCGAGGCCATGGCCGAGGGGCGGGCGACGATCGAGAACCAGACCTACGAGCTGCCGCGCCCCTTCCTCGTCCTTGCCACCCAGAACCCGATCGAGCACCACGGCACCTACCCGCTCCCCGAGTCGCAGCTCGACCGCTTCCTCATGCGGCTGCGCATCGGCTACCCGGCTCCCGAGGACGAGAAGCAGATTCTGCGCAACCACATGCGCCGGGACCCGGTCGACGAGGTGACGCCGCTCATGTCGGCCGAGGACGTGCTCGACCTGCAGGAGGAGGTCAAGCGCGTCCGGGTGGATGACGCGCTGGCCGACTACCTGCTCGAGATCGTCGCCGCGACGCGCCGGTCGGAGGTGCTCGACCTCGGGGTCAGCCCGCGGGGATCGCTGGCGCTCTACCGCGCCGCCCAGGCGCTCGCCCTGACCGAGGAGCGCGACTACTGCATCGCCGACGACATCAAGCGGCTGGTGGTCCCGGTCTTCGGCCACCGGATCGTGATCAGCTCGCGCTACTCGAGCCGCCTGCGGCGCGGCGAGGAGGCCGACGCGGTGCTGGCGGAGATCGTCAAGGGCGTCAAAGTGCCGATTTGACCGCCGCAAGGTGACCGCCGTCTGCCATGTTCCGTTTCTTCCGCGAGAGAAAGTCGGTCCGCTTCCTGCTGATCTCGGCGGTGCTGACGAGCGCGGCGCTGGCGGCGGCCTTCATTTCGGCGGCGGCGGCGCAGATGGGGGAGTACGACCTCGCCTCGGTCAGCTCCAAGGTCGCGCTCGCGCTCGCGCTCGGGATCGTGCTCTACGTCGTGCCGCGGCTGGCGCGCAATTTTCGGCTCGAGTACCTGCGCGTCTACCGGGCGATCCATGTGCCGCCCGCCGGGCTGATCTTCGGGGCGCTGGCGCTGATGGTCATGGTCGCGGCCTTCAGCACGGGCAACAACCTGCTCTACCTGGTGCTCGCCGCGCTGATCGCAACCTGGGTCGTCTCGTGGGGGGCGTCGCGGCTGACCCTCAGCCGGGTCGGTGTCACGCTCCGCTTTCCGGATCACATTTTCGCGGGCGAGCCGGCGGAGCTCGAGGTCACGCTCGTCAACCAGAAGCGGCTGCTGCCCTCCTTCTCGCTGACCGTTGCGGTCACCGAGGGGGGCGGCGAGCGGCCGCCGGGCGGGCAGCTGGCCGAGCTCGCGCACTTCGCCGTCGTCCCGGGCGGGGGCGAGGGGCGCGCCCGCCTCGAGCGGAGCTTCGCGCGGCGCGGCGTCTACCCGGTGCGCGGCTTCACCATGAGCACGCGCTTTCCGTTCGGCTTCGTCGAGCGGCGGAGGCTGGTCGAGGCCAACGGCGAGATCGTCGTCTACCCGAGCCCGCAGCCGCTCGACGACTTCTACCACCTGCTGCCGATGACGCAGGGGCAGATGGAGAGCCCGGCCCGCGGGATGGGCAGCGACCTCTACGCGATCCGCCAGTACCTGCCGAGCGACCACCCGCGCCATGTCGACTGGAAGGCGACGGCGAAGACGGCGCGGCTCATGGTGCGCGAGTTCACGCGCGATGATGACTGGCGGGTGACAGTCGCGCTGGATACGCAGCCGTCAGCGGCTGCTGACTTCGCGGCCGGGTTCGAGCGCGCGGTGACGCTCGCGGCGAGTCTGATCACGCACCTCATGGCAGAAGGGGCCGAGCTGCGGCTGCTCGCCGGGCGCGAGGACCTGGGCTTCGGCCACTCCCCCGCCCACCGCTACGCTATGCTCCGGCAGCTGGCGCGGCTCGCGCCGGAGGCGGCCGAGGCGGCGCCGGACGGCGGCGGTGAGACGGCCTGGGGGCTACTCGAGCGTTTGCCCGCGCTGGTCTCCGACGACCAGTTCAAGATCCTCATTACGCCCGCGGCGCGCGGGAGCATCCCGGCCGTCGTCTGGCGCTCGGCACATGTCGTCTACTTCGAGGATTTGTGAGGGGCCCGCGGCGGCGGGCTGAAAGATTGGCGTTGTGACGGTGACTCTCGAACAATACTTCCGGCTCTCGTCCTACGCGCTGGTGGCGACAGGGTTCGCCGCGCTGGCGGCGACGGGGCAGCTTGACTGGGTGACGATCTTCGGGTTCGGCGCGGCGCTCATCGCGGGGTGGATCGTCGACGGCGGGCGCTGGGGGCGGCAGATTCCGGCGCGGCGGGTCAAGTGGCTCTTCGCCGGCGCGCTCCTGCTGCTGGTGGCCGACTGGCGGCTCATCGGCTCGCCGGTGGCGGTCGCGCTCATCCGCTTCGTCTGCTGCGCCTCGGCGATCAAGCTGCTGCGCCCGAAGACGAACCGCGACTGGCGGTGGCTCTACGTCGTGGCCTTCCTCGAGATGGTGCTCGCCTCGGGGATGACGATCGACACGACGTTCTTCTTTCTGCTCGTCGTCTTCCTGCTGGCGGCGGTCTCGACGCTGGTGAGCTTCGAGATCCGGCGGGCCGGTCAGGCCTGCGCCGCGCCGGCCGCGCCGGCCCGGGAGCCGCGGCTGCGGAGCCTGGCCTACTTCTCGGTCGCGGCGCTGGGGTTGATCCTGCTCCTCGCGGCGCCGCTCTTCCTGGCCATGCCGCGCTTCGCGCGCGGGACGCTCGGCGGTGGGCTGCTGCCGGCGGCGGCGCTCTCGGGCTTCTCCGACAGCGTCCGCCTCGGCGAGATCGCGCGGGTTAAGCTCAACCCGCAGGTGGTCATGCGCGTGCGCGCCGAGGTTCCACCCGGGCAGGAGCCGTCGCGGCTGCGCTGGCGCGGCGTGACCTTCAACTATTATGACGGGCAGAGCTGGAGCGAGACCGGGCCGGGGGCGCGCGAAGTCGAGCGGGTGGGGGACGGCTTCCGCGTCGAGCAGCTCGTCTCGCGCGAGCAGCGGCGCGGGTTGACGCGGCAAACCTTCTACCTCGAACCGCTGAGCATCAACACGATCTTCGCCGCGCCGCGCCCGGTCTGGGCGCATGGCGTGCCGGCGCTCGCGCGCGACGCGGGGGACGGGCTCTGGGCCGCGCGCCCGACGGGGCGGCCCCTGACCTACACGGTCTACTCGGACACGCGGCCGGCGACCGAGGAGGCGCTGCGCGCGGACAACTCGCGCCACTACCCGGCCGAGGTCCGCCAGCGTTACCTGCAGCTGCCCGAGGACCGCGACCGGCGGATCGACGAGCTCGCGGCCGAGCTCGCGCGCGGCGCGGGCGCGCAGCTCGAGATCGCGCGCCGCGTCGAGCAGCACCTGCGCACGGCCTACGACTACTCGCTCGATCTCGAGCGGACGACAGACGACGACCCGCTGGCCGACTTTCTGTTCAACTTCCGCAAGGGGCACTGCGAGTATTTCGCCACGGCCATGACGATCTTGCTCCGCGCCCGCCGCGTGCCGGCGCGGCTGGTCAACGGGTTCCAAACGGGCGAGTACAGCGAGGTGTCGGAGGCCTACACCGTGCGCCAGTCGGACGCCCACTCGTGGGTCGAGGTCTACTTTCCCGAGCACGGTTGGGTGGCCTTCGACCCGACGCCGCCGGGCGGGCTCAACACCTACGACGACGGGTTGCTCGGGCAACTGCGCCGCTACGGCGAGGCGCTCGAGATGTTCTGGCAGGAGCGGATCGTCGGCTTCAGCACGAGCGACCAGGTGTCGATCATTTTCGCGGCGCAGCGGTGGCTGGCGGCCTACCAGAACGCCGCCGCGCTGCGCTGGCTCGACTGGCGCTTCAACTTGACGCGCTGGCTCGAGGGCGGGCGCGGGGGGTGGGGGCCGTCGGGCGCGGCCCGCGCGGCGGGGGCTAATGGCGGGTGGCTCTCGCGACCGCAGGCGCTGGCGGGCTTCGGAGCGGCGGGGTTGGCTCTGGCGGTCGCGGTCTGGTGGCGCGAGCAGAACTCGTGGCGCCGCCGCATGCGGCGCGACGCGGCAGGATCGGCGGTGGCCTTCTACCAGGAGATGCTCCGGGCGCTGGAGCGGGCCGGCCGGCGGCGGCGGCCGGACCAGACGCCGCTCGAGTTCGCGCGCGAGACGGGGCTGCCGGGCGTGGCCGAGGTGACCCGCCTCTACCAGCAGGCGCGCTTCGGCGGCGGCCTGACCGAGGCCGAGATCAAGCAGGTCAGCCTGCGCTTGCGAGAGTTGAAAAGTAGCCGCGGTAGAGGAATGGCCCACGGATGACACAGATCGGACGGATGTTCACGGATCAGATCAGTGTCAATCCGGGGGCCATTCCTCTTGGTTGATTTATGGCGATCGCGGCAGTCGTGACCATGTTCGCGGCCTTCGCGGCGGTGGGCTGGCTGGCCTCGCGGAAGGCGAGGTCGGGGACGCTCGCGGACCTCATGGTCGCCGGGCGCGCCATGCCGCTCTGGGTCGCGACCCTGACCATGACCGCGACCTGGGTGGACGGCGGCTACCTGCTCGGGACGGCTGAGGGGGCGTACAAGTCAAGCGTCGCCTCGGGCGCGCAGGGCGGGCTCTGCTTCGGCCTGAGCCTCATCCTGGGCGGCGTCTTCTTCGCCCGGCGCATGCGCCGGCTGGCCTTCACGACGCTGATCGACCCGTTCGAGGCGAGGTTCGGGGGCGGCTGGGCGGCAGTGCTCCTGGTGCCGGCCATGCTCGGCGAGATATTCTGGAGCGCCGAGCTGCTCCTCGCGCTCGGCTCGACCTTCGGCGTCATGCTCGGGCTGCGGCTGGCGGCGGCGATCCTGCTCGCGGCGGCGGTCGTCACCGCCTACACGATGATCGGCGGGATGTGGTCGGTCGCCTACACGGACGTCCTACAGTTGGGGCTGGTCGTCCTCGGCCTCACGGTCGCGCTCCCCTTCGTGCTTGAGGCGATGGGGGGCCTGGGCGGGAGCTGGGCCGGGTATCTGGCGGCGCGGCCCGGGCGCGGCGGGCTGCTGCCGCCCCTCGAGGCGCGGGGCGAGTTCTGGACGCGGCCGGCGGTCGTCGGCTGGTGGGACGTGAGCGTCATGCTCGTCTGCGGCGGCATCCCGTGGAACTGTTACTTCCAGCGCGTGCTCTCGTGCCGGACGCCGGCCAAGGCGCAGTGGCACTCGATCCTCGCCGGGCTGCTGACGATGGCGCTGACGGGGCCGCCGCTGCTGCTCGGGGTGGCCGCGGTGAGCTACGGGTGGGGGCCGGAGTTGCGCGCGCAGCTCGCCGCCGAGCCGTCGCGGGCGCTGCCGCTGCTGCTGCGCGAGGCGACGCCGGCGTGGGTCAGTCTGCTCGGCCTGGGGGCGGTCATCGGCGCGGTGACTTCGAGCTTCAGCTCGTCGATCCTCTCGGCCGGGTCGATGTTCAGTTGGAACTGTGGGCGGAGGCTGCTCTGGCCGCGACTCTCGGCGGCGGGGATGAAGGCGCTGCTGCGCGGCTCGATCGTGGTGCTCGGCGCGGCCGCAGCCGTCATGGCGCTCAAGGTCCAGAGTGTGCAGGCACTCTGGTTCTTCACCAGCGACCTGGTCTTCGTTCTGCTCTTCCCGCAATTGATCTATGCGCTCTTCGACCGGCGGGTCAACCGCGCGGGCTCGGTCGCGGCCTTCGGCGTCTCGCTCCTGCTGCGGCTGGGCGGCGGCGAGCCGCTGCTCGGCCTGCCGCCGCTGATCCCCTACCCGGAGATCTTCGCGCCGGTCCTGCCGGGCAACCCCGGAGAGTGGTACGACGCGGCGACGGGGGGCCTGCTCTTCCCGTTCAAGACGCTGGCGGCAGCGGTGGGGCTCGTCCTGCTCCCGGTAGTCTCGCGGCTGACCGCGCACTGGGACGCGCCGCGGCCGCTGCGGAACGTGGCCGGGACGGACGTTGATCTATAGGCTGAAGGCTTGTCCCGGCCCGAGTCTTGGGTAACATGATCCGGGCGGGGACGGGCCGCGCCCCGACACTACTCTTCAATCCGGCAGGATGTTGATTGCGCGGACGCGCTGGCGGCGACGCTCGAGCAGGTAGGTGACGAAGTCGCCGACGATCTCGCCTGGCCGGCCGGCCTCCCTAGTGACGACGCGGGCGAGGAGGATGCGGGCCGAGCCATCCCAGGTGAGGTTGATTGCGCCCGGGGTCGCCGGGTCGGTGCTATGGAGCTTGGCCCAGCCGGGGTTGCGTCCGGGGCTCTTCTGGCGCGAGACGGCGAGGTGGTGGCGCCCGAGCCTCGGGTCTTTGACGATGGCCTCGCGCAGCGACGTATTGCCCGAACAGATCACCTGGATGACGGTCTGCATGGCGGCCCTCCTGAGGTTCGTGGTTGCGGAAACATAGCCCACGCGGGCGGCAGTTGTAAACACGGGTGCTGCGGTATGAGGCGTGCGAAGTTCCTAGCCTGGTGCGTCCATCTTTACACATCGCTCGGGCTGGTGGCGGCGGCGGGGATCGCGGTGCTCATCGTGCGCGGCGGCGCGGAGTCGTTGCGGTGGGCGATCGTGCTCATGATCGTCGCGACCTTCATCGACACGACCGACGGGGTGCTGGCGCGGCGGGCGCGGGTCAAGGAGGTGCTCCCGGGGTTCGACGGGCGGCGGCTGGATGACCTCATCGACTTCCAGACCTACACCTCGCTGCCGCTGCTCTTCATCTGGCGCGCGGGGATTCTGCCCGGGCCGCTGGCGTGGTGGCTGCTGCTCCCGCTGCTGGCGAGCGCCTACGGGTTCTCGCAGTCGCAGGCCAAGACGGACGACAACTTCTTCCTCGGCTTCCCCTCCTACTGGAACATCGTCGCCTTCTACCTTTACTGGCTCTGGCCCCCGCCGTGGGTCGCGCTCGGTCTGATCGTCTCGCTCGCGCTGCTGACGTTCGTCCCGACGCGTTACCTCTACACGACTCGGGGCGGCCCCTTCAGCCGGCTGACCAATCTGCTCGGCGGGCTCTGGGCCGTGGCGCTCGTGCTCGTCGTCGCGCGCGTCCCCGAAGACCCGCGCCCGCTCGTCCTCGCCTCGCTCGGCTTCCCCGTCTATTACCTGCTCGTCTCCTGGGCGCTGACGCTGCGCCACTGGCGCGGCCGGCATAGACAACCGGCGCGGTGACGGCATAGACTCGCCCGCGAGGGTCCACAGATGAGTGAGGACCGGCAATCAGTCGCCGCCGGGCGCGCCGCCCTCGAGGAGTGGGAGCGCCGCCAGCCCGCGAACTTTTACGAGTCGGACCGCCACCTGCAGCGCGTCCTCGAGCGCCACTGGGAGGCGGACGGGCTGCGCGCGCGCGCCGCGCAACTGTCGAAGTTCGGCGGCGAGGCGGCGACCGTCGTCGATCGCGCCGTGCGGCGCGCCAACGAGACGCCGAATTTGCCGCGCCTGGAGCGGTACTCGGCGGCGGGCGTCCGGACCGAAGAGGTCATCCACTCGGCCGATCACCACCTGGCGGGGCGCTACATCTACGGCTCCGGGGCCATGGCTTGCTATGCCGAGCCGGGCGCGAACCTCATGGCGCTGGCGCTCTTCTACCTCTCATCACACAACGGCGAGGCCGGGCACAACTGCCCGCTCGCGTGCACGGCGGGCGTGATTAAAATCCTTCAGCAAGTCGGGAGCGACGAACTCAAGGAGCGGTACCTCCCGCGGCTTCTCGACCCGGACTATGGGAGGCGCTTTGACGGGGCGCAGTTTTTGACCGAGGTGCAGGGCGGCTCGGACGTCGGGGCGAACGCCTGCCGCGCGACGCCGCTCGAGGCGGGGCGCGGGACGTGGCAGATCAACGGCGAGAAGTGGTTCTGCTCGAACGTGACGGCGGAGCTGGCCCTGGTCACGGCGCGGCCC
>Ga0075431_100004457_pt1 | contig 13737 bp, 17 predicted proteins | sample RhiMetdeltSRZDD5_FD_75297 | JGI IMG/M metagenome (GOLD analysis project Ga0075431, IMG submission 75297) | Populus rhizosphere microbial communities from Tennessee, USA - Rhizosphere MetaG P. deltoides SRZDD5 | ecosystem: Host-associated > Plants > Roots > Rhizosphere > Soil | place: USA... | reverse complement strand
TAGGCCTGCATGATCGCTGCCATATTCATGCTCTCGGGCGCCTTGGTGAACCCATGGCGGCCACAGAGATTCATATGCTGCCACGCCACGGGTGAGACCTGCGTCAGCTGCGCGGCACCGGTGGACGGCAGTTGCCCCGCTCGCGCTAGAAGGGCCGGCGATCGAGCGGCGCATGCGGTTGCTCCAACCCGTCGACCGCAATGTGGCGGCCATTGATCCAATGGGCTCGCGGCGATGCAAGAAAGACGATGACGTCGGCCACCTCCTCGGCCGTGCCGAGCCGGCCCATCGGAAAGCCGTGCCGCACATAATCGTCGAAATAGTCAGGCCTGGCGATCCGGTAGCGATCCCAGCCGTTGCCGGCGACCAGGATGGAGCCCGGCGAGACGGTATTGACGCGCACCCCATGGGGCACACATTCGAGCGCCCAGCGCTCGGTATCAAAGATCAGCGCCGCCTTGGCGGCGCCATATTGGCCGGACATCGCCAGCTGCGGCGACCAGCCCGAGATCGACGCCACATTGATGACGGATGCGCCCGCCCGGCCTTGCATATGCGGCAGCGCCAGCCGCATCATCCGCACGGTCTGAATGAGATTGCGCTCAAGCGCGCCGCGCCAATCCTCGTCGGTGCTGTCGGCAATGCGCGCCCCACCGCCACCGCCACCGACATTGTTGACCAGGATATCGATCCCACCAAAGGCGGCGGTCGCCGCTTCAACGAGCCGCGCGGCCTGGTCCGGCTGACCGACATCGGCGATGCAGGACGCCACCGCGACGTCGTCCGCACACAAGGCGGCCTCGGCGGCGGCCAGTGGCTCGGCCGAGCGCGCGGACAGCACCAGGCAGCAGCCTTCCGCGGCGAAGGCCTTGGCAGTGGCGAGGCCGATCCCGCGGCTGGAACCGGTAATCAGAGCGACTTTGTCCTTCAGCTTTAGGTCCATCGCGCACCTCCACAGTGCTTGCCCAGGAAGGGCTTCGATCAAGGGGGTTGGGCAACAAATCCCATCTTCTACCCTGATAAGTGTCCGCCTGTATGACACTTTGGGCGGAGGACAACTACGCAGTGTCAATACCGCCGCCTTTCCTTTAGGGAATATCTCCAGGTTGACACACTCTGATATGTGAGATGGTGTTAAAATCCGCATCGGCTGTTGCAACGTCTCTCAGTCCCATCTTTTGCCCGAGTGCCACCGTGACCGAATCGTTGGTCATTAACCCTTCCTGCACACGTATGGCTTCACCGGCTTTTACAATAGCGGATGTGAGCGGTCGGACGCGGATACGCAGACGAGAAATCTGTTGGACTGACTGATTATACTCATGCAGGCTTTTGATAATCTCCGGCTGCTCTTTCAGCTTGCGCGCCGGCTGGCCTCCTGTGATCAACTCTTTTTGCAACGCTTCGAGCACCATCAGTCGATGGGTAATTTCCAGCAGAATGTGCACCCCTGTGAACGCCTCAATCTGCCGGGACTCGCACCGTTGGAGAAAGGCTCGACATTCCAACGATATCCCAGCAAAGTGGTAGATCAGAACGTTGGCATCAACAAAGATGCGTGCCCCACTTGGCAGGTCCTCAAGCTTCATACATATCTTCTTCCAGCACGGCACGAACGAGCGCCGGATCACAGCGCATCATGCCAAAGGTCTCCTGGGCGACACTCGACTTCGCTCGCTCCGTAGTGTTTTCCTCTTTGGCTGGCGGCATAATGATGTCCACCTCAGTCCCGTCCGGCACTGGCAACGGTTCTTTCAGGATGACCACATCCCCCTTGACGTACCCTTTATATTTCATCGCTGCATTTCCCTTGTAATCCTCCGCACAGAGGAGGCTCGATCATCGCGCGGCTTTCGTTTTCAGCGCATAGTCATGATGTAAACCACTCAGAATTGGATGGGTAACGACGCCGAGATGATCGGGTAAGATATGCCGGTCTTCTTGCAGTAAGGCCGGCCGAGCCGGGAGCGGCTGTGGAATGCCGGGTCCCAAAGCCATATGTGGGCGGCCTGTGTTGTAGTACCTCATCCACTCAACGATGCGTTGTCGTAAATGGTGCTCAGTCCAAGGAATGAGAAAGTCTAAGCACTCGCGCCGTAGCGTCCCAAGGGCCCGCTCACAAATGGCATTGGCCCGTGGACATCGTGGAGGCGTTTTCAATACGCGTAGCCCCAAGTTACGGAGATGCTGGTGGAGCTGTTGCGAGAAGATCGTATCCCGGTCATGCATCAGGAAGCGGTATGTGTGATCTGCCGGCATCACTTCGCAGCATTGTTGGAGGGTCCACGCCGCCATGGGATACGCCGTCGCATTGACATGCAGCAGGCGGCGGCTCGCGTGTTCGATAATAACAAAGACGTACAGAAGACGAAAGGTCGCGGTGACCACGACGCAGAAGTCACAGGCCACAATCCCCTTGGCATGATGCCGGACAACTGTTGCCCAGCGCTGCGACTGCGCGCGTCGGCCGGGACCGTGGTCAAGACGTTTCGGCATGTACTGCCGCACGGTGCGTGGTGACACGCGCCAGCCGAGCTTGAGCAACAGTTCGTCGGCAATGCGCTCCTGGCCCCACGTGGGATTGTCCCGAGCCATCTCGCGGTTGAGCGCTTGCAATTCTGCCGGAATCGAGGGTCGCCCCGGTTGCGATTTCCGCCGCCAGAACAGCCGGCATCTCTGCCGATGCCAACGCGTGAAGGTCTCCGATTGCACTACAGAGAACGCTTGTCTCCAATCGAACCATTGACCAAGCCACACCAGGGCCAAACGCGTGGCATTCGTCGCATGACGTGGCTTGATGTGGCGCTCTTGATACAGGGCGAGCTGCTTACGGAGAAACACATTCTCCGCTGCCAGTTGCGCCGGCGAGCGCAACCAGAGTCGGAGGAAGTGCCCGGCGTCAACGACAAGCGTCAGCAACATGACCGCAACAGGCCAGGCATGACGGAGGAGGCGTTGAACCCATGGCATCGTCGGCATACTCCTCTACGTTGGGGGTGGATCCTACGCGTATTGTCGCGGATCAACGCGCCTACGTCCAGAGCGGGTTTAGGCAGGCGGCACGTGAAGTTTGGAAGCCCTCGATGGCTCTTTCCATCATATTGAAAAAATTGGAAGCTCCTATTACTGCGGATCACAGGGCTCATCGATGGCTTTGATAGCACCAGCAAGAGCATACGGACGCTGTTTCCAGGGGCCCGTCTCGGCCATTGCCTCCGCCATGCGCTTATCAAGCTCCCCGGGAAACTGACGGCGATTGCGTCGCCGGTCCGTCAGGCCTTGCGCTCCCAATTCCATATCCTCTTGTACAAGGCGCAACGGCGGAGGGGCTTGCGGGTGTTTGCCCTCGGCCAACGACTGCGGCGCTTTGCGGACCATGTGGCCACCACAGCGGGAGCGGCGAATGGCACACGCGTCCGGCGCTGGAGCCGGGACAAGAAAGCAGGGTGGTATGCGATGCTTGCAGATCCGCGTATGCCCGTGACCAGCCCGCTCTTGGATCAGGCCCACAACGCCATCGAGCGGAAGTTGTTCATGATGCAAGGCTTCTACCACCCCAAAGGGAACCAACAGGCTTTTCTGAATGGTCTCGCGCTCCTGTATGACCTGGTGGCCTATCAGCGTCGGGCCAAGCATGCCGGTCCATGTGGCGTGGAAGGCGAAGGAGGAAAAGTCTCCACACGCAACTGGTTCCTCAACCTCCAAAGCCTCACGTCAGGAGGCTTGCGATGAGTGAGGACACGCTTCACCACGTAATTCGGTGGAGTGTGAAATTTTCAAGGCAGGCAGCCCTTTGCGGTGGCGTCTCCCTGGCGTGCGGGGCGGATGCTAGCCATCGGGGCGCCGGCGAGACTGCGCAGGGTGACTGATGCAGTTATACACTGAGGGTCGCGCAGGCAGCGAGTCGCGCAAGGGCTCCCTCCGGTATGGCGCGCTCTCGTTTGCAGACCTCCCAGGACGTCTGCATCCGCCTCCGTGCTATGCCCCCAATACCCCCAACAGCCGCTGCACGCACCAGACAATGCCAATAATGGCTAAGAGTACCGAGGTCGTGCGGACGAAGCGTGGCTGCCACGCACAATGGCTGAGCCAGGTCAACACGGGCAGCAGGGCGGCAATGATTACACTCTGGGCGACCTCCACGCCCAGGTTAAAGCCGACCAGTGCCATGGCCAGGTTCCATGATGGTAAGGCCAGCGGACGCAGGGCCGAGGCAAAGCCGAAACCGTGCACGAGACCAAAGAGAAAACTCACCACCCAGCGCTGTGACGGCGCGCGGTGTCGCGCCAGGTTCTCCAGGGCCACCCAGGCAATCGACGCGGCAATGATCGACTCTACCAGGCGGTCTGGTAATGTGACAAGTCCCAGCACCGCGAGCGCCAGGGTGCAACTATGCGCCAGCGTAAAGGCGGTGACGATCTTGGTGAGGGTGAGGAAGGTTCCCCCGCGCAGGAGGATGGCAATCAGAAAGAGCAGATGGTCATAGCCAGTGAGAATGTGCTCAACCCCGAGCCAGAAGAAGCTCAGATCGTATCGTGCTCTCTCGGTATCAACGGCGATCGTGGCCTCGCGCGCATCCGGCAAGAACGCGGCTTGATGCACACGACTGGCGCCTTCGATGCGTGCCAGGGTGCGATAATGCTCCCCAAACACGTCACACCAGTCATCGCGTATGCTGAGTTGGGTAGGGGCGCCCGGGCAGTGCAGGGTTAATGCCAGCGTGAGGCGCGCATCACCCAGCCGGGAGCTCTGGAGAGAGGCTCGGCCAGCGCGACACGGGTGGTCATCGGCGCTCACATGGATGCTCTGATGGAGCAGGACGGCCACGCGCTCGGCACTGCTCGCGTCACCCAGCACAGCAGCGGTGAAGAGCTGGGCTGGCGCATCGGGGAGTTCGCTGAGCATCAGGGTCAAGCGATAGGTGAGTGTCGCTCCGGTGACGGTGAGGGTTGCAAGTCCTGTACTCGTGGTGTGCGCGAGGACTACAGGGGCGTGCGTGAGGGGGAGCACGCATACCAGAAGCAGTATGGTCGCTGTCCAGGGCCCCTTCAGGGTACGAGCGCTTCCCATGGCTCACCCACGAACCGCGGCAGGAGCAGGAGTTCAGTGTTCCCATCAATGCGCGCGTACTGCGCCAGCCCTTGCGGGTGCATATCCCCAAACTGGATCACCAACGGCGCGCTCGCAGCCGTTCTCACTACGACGCTATAATGTGGCGGCGCCAGGCCAAATTCTGCGAAGGGCGTCCCGGCGTATTCCTCCGGGCTGAGGATACGCTGTGGCGCCGACACCTGCAGGAAACGCAGGCCACGCTCGAGGTGTTGGACGATCTCCGCTGGCATGGGTGCCCCCGCAGTGCTCCACGTCCCTGCCGGCGAGCGCGTAAAGCTCTGCTGGTGATTGCCAGCTCTCACCTGCACCTCGACGATATCCTCCACGCGCACCTGGAGCATGACGCCACCAGGTTCGAAACGCACCAAGCCCGGGTCAGGTCGGTGCCCATGCCAGGCGCAGACCACAATCAGGCCGGCCGCCAATCCTGCCCCTCCCACCCAGGCAGCGCGCTTCAGCGCCGCCGTCTCCACCATACCACGCCTCCTATCGCCGCCACCAGGCCCGGCAGCACTAGAACGGTCACGGCAAAGATACCATAGACCTGCTGCTGTGTCAGCACCACAGTCGGCAGCACCTCGATGGGCGGCTTCATCGTGGGGGCGCGTTCCTCGCGCACGAGCCAGGCCAGCATGGCTAACACCAGATCACTGTTGGACATATAGGGGAAAAACGAGTTGCTGGCGAAATCGGCATCCCCAATCACCACCAGGCGAAAGGGTGTCGGGCGGGCCTGAGGAGCCCCAGGCCATACGCCTTCAGCGGCGATGGCCAAGACCTGCGGCCCGCGCACTGTGGCCGCGGCCGGCTTTGCTGCCATGCCAGGGAGGGGCTGCACAAAGCTCTCGGCACTGCTCATGAAGAGGGGGGTGACGGTGATGTCTGGAGCCGGGAGCACCTCAAGTGGCCGCACACCCGGATAGAACGACAGGGCCAGGCCGCGTGTGATGGTATGAGTGGCATATCGGGTGACCGCGACCATCTGCTCGTCCGTAAAATAATGATCGAGCGGATCTACGACGACCCCATCCCCCACGCCGACTCCGGCCTGAGCTAACACGGCTGCCAGGTGTGGCTCCAGCGGGAACGCCAGATCGACCATGAGCAGCACGGCCCCACCCCGGGCAAGATAGTCCGCCAGGACCGCGCTTTCTGACGGCGTATACATGGTGCGAGGGTTGGCCTCCACGAGTGCTGCGCACGCCTCTGGGATGCGACCGGTCGTCACCAGCGTCACGTGCTGGGTCGCCAACCCAAGGCTCTCGAGGGCACGCCGGAGTCGACCGAGGCCATGCTGCTCCATCAGCACCACGCCACTGCCCTCGGCCCCGTGGCTATGCGTATGGACGCCCTCGAAGTGCGTGTGATACTCCATGTTGTCGATGTCGTACTCCCCATGCCCGACGGCAAAACAGATGGTCTTCACGGTCGCCCGCGTGACCCGGAGGAGTCCCAAGGCAATGTCGCGATCGTCCGTCGAGACCACCTGCAGGCGCCGACCGCTGCTCTCCAGCACGGCCACATTGTAGACACGCACTCCGTACGTATTTGCAAGGCCCGGATACTGGTCGAGGTCGACCGTCCGGACGTGCAAACGGGGATTGGCCCGCGCCATGATTTCCACCAGGCGCTTGGCCAGGCGACCTGCCGGGTGTTGTTTTTGGTAAAAGTAGAGCAGGTCCACGTCCGTTGTCAGTCCCTGGACCACCCGTTGCGCCTCGGGGGAGGGCGTAAAAGCACGCTCATGCGTCACGTCAAAGTGCACGTCATGGCGATACAGCGCGACATTGGTGAGGAGGGTCAGCGCGACGGCACCGAGGGTGACAAGCCCTTGCGAGCACCAGCGCCGCCAGCCAGCCCGGGCTACAGGAAGGCGTAGCCCGGCCACAAACAGGAACAGCAGCGCGACCAGGACCGCGGCAGACGCCAGGCCGTTGCGGAGATCAGTGCCGGGGCTCATCGTGTCGCGACCACGCGCGTGGTGAGGAACAACGCCAGACTCGCGAGCGTGACATAGTAGCCCGCGTCCGAGAGGAACAGTGAACCACTGACGCATGTGGTGAAATGGCCAATCAACGACAGGTTCACAACGAGGAGATCGCCAGGAGCTGGGAGCAGATAGGCGGCGGCGTCAGCGAACCACAACATGAGGGAGATGCCGAGTGCCATGGTCGCTGCCACCACCTGATTGTCCGTGAGACTTGAGGTCAGCATCCCCAGCGCAATCAGTAGGCACGCTAACAGTACTAGCGCAACATACCCCCCGTAGACTGGGGCCCAATCGGGCTCGCCATACAGCCCGAGCACCATAGCATAGCTCCCGGACAGCGCGAGGAGGCCAACGACCAGTGTAAGGGTCGCTCCAAACTTCGCAAGCACAATCCACACCTCCCGCACGGGGGCGGTCAGCAGGAGTTCCAGGGTGTCGGCCCGGCGTTCTTCGGCAAAGGCTCGCATGGTCAAGACTGGCACAAGGAGCACCAGCAACACATACATCTGATGGAACATGTACGTCAGGTTGGCCACCTTCGTGAGAAACAGGGTGAGGCTGAAGGTATACCCGGTGATGAGCAGAAAGACGGTCCCCACCGCGTAGGCGATAGGCGAGGTAAAGGTGGCGTGCACTTCTTTCCGCAGCAACACCCCGAGCGCACTCATGTGAGCGAGAGAAAGAGCGCTTCGAGATCAGGGGTGTCCGCCAGCGCCTGGACCCTCAGGAGGTGCCCCCCCAGGAGGATGGCCACACGATCCGCCGTGCGCTCCACCTCACTGAGGATGTGCGAGCTCATCACAATCGTGCAGGCCCCTGCCAGACTGCGGATCAAGTGGCGCGTCTCCATGATCTGCCGCGGGTCGAGACCATTGGTGGGCTCATCCAGGATGAGAATGTCTGGAGCGTGCACCAACGCCTGGGCGATGGCGACGCGCTGGCGATACCCGCGTGACAGCGTCCGGATCGGGGCGGTCCACACCTCCTGCAGGCGCACCTGCTTGCTGACGCGGGCCAGGGCGGTGGCCGTGACCCTGGGAGACAGCCCACGGAGGCGCCCCATGAAGGTAAGAAACTCACACACCCGCATATGAGGGTACAGTGGGAGCGCCTCCGGCACGTAGCCGACTCGCCGCCGTGCCTCCATGGGCTGTCGCATGGTGTCATACCCAGCGACCATGAGCTGTCCCACGGTAGGGGAGAGCGCGCCTGCGAGCAAGCGCAACAGCGTCGTCTTTCCTGAGCCATTGGGGCCCAGCACGCCGAGCACTTCACCGCGCTCAACGTGCAGGGTCACGTCACGGAGTGCCGGCGTCTGGTTATACAGCTTTGTCACGTGCTCAATGGCAATCACTGTCCAGTCTCGACGGTCAGCTCTGCGCCGCTTATTCGTAGAATTCCGGCGCCTGTTTCGTCGCCTTAAACACTTCGGGGTCGTGCGCGTAGAAGATCTGCGCGCCCTCCGCATCCCGCACCAGGCGAATCTTCTGATAGCTCTCGTACATGGCCATGGGGCTCCACGTGCCGGGGATGGGCGGAATCAAGTTCTTGTCGAGGTTTTCTTTGAGATACACCACGTCACTCGTGAGGATGACGGTGCCAGTCTTGGGCAGCCGGACCACCGCGAACTGACTCCCCGGGGTGTGGCCAGGTGCGCGGATAATCTCGACGCTCTTGTCGCCAAACAGGTCGATGTCACCATTGAGACGGATGATGTTATACTTCTTACTCTCGGCAAAATCCCCGGGAATGTAGTAAATCGCATAGCCTGGATCCGGCCACCACGCCGCTTTCAGCTCATCATTCTGGATCACAAAGGTGGCATTCGGAAATTTCGACATGTTGCCCGCGTGATCAAGGTGCATGTGGCCTAAAACAACATACTTGATGTCGTCGGTCTTCATGCCGATCTTCGCTAGCTGCGCATCCATGGCGTCATTCTGCGTCATCTTCAGCCCAAAGCCTTTGGCAAGAGGTCCCCACCAGCCATCCGGGTCGGTAATCGTCTTGTCGTTATTGCCCGTATCAAAAATGACGGTCCCCTTCGGATGCTTGATCACGAAAAACCCAATGGGGGCCCACTCGATATTGCCCTGGGCGCCAATCTGCAATGCCGATTTGGGGAAGCCACCTACGGACCCGGACGTGAAGACATACAGCCGCATACCTTCTGGCCCTGCCGCTCGCGCTGGGAGCGCCAGGAGACCCAACAGCCCGACCAGGATACTCCCCAGTACCACTGCTCGCTTCATAGGCCTCTCTCCCCTGCAAAGGTGATAAGTAGTCGCATTATAGGGAGCCGTGCGCCCGTGTCAAGCATGCCTTCAGGGGCATGGCGTGTGCCCTGCTGTATAGGGAGGACATACTCATGCTTCCAGAGCACCAGAACATTTTGGGGTTTTTTGCATATACCTACTGTATCTCTCGGTGTAACTTCTGCGGTAGTAAGCAGTTGCAGACACGGGCCGGCGGCGTCCGGTAGTAACCAGTGGTGTTAGTATCTTACAAACTAGCCAATAATTATAGAACTATAAAAACTATCGGTGTACATTTGAGAGTGTCAACCAAGTAGTGATGTCTCTTTCTCATCGACGTAGACACACTGTTACACTTCCTCGCTCTACACAGGTCGCTCAATTTATCGTACTTTGTAGCGCGTAAAATCTAGCGGGGGCGCGATATCTGTCCTCGCCGTTGCAGGGCTCATCGCCTGCAAAGGCGTGAGCTTCGTCGATGGCTTCTCGTGCTCATAGACACTATTTTCGACCTTCTACAAACTGCTATAAATTGAGCGAGGCTCGTTATAGGTCGTCGAGGCCGTGGCCACGAGCCCGATATGGTGGGTCACCATTGCCAGCGCCGGCAGCAGCGTCAGTGGATCGAGATCGACGAGGTCGCGGCCCTGGCGAGCCAACGCGCCGCGCGGCACGTCACGCTCGCGGATGCCGAGGCCGCCGGCGAAGAAGATCAGGTCGCATTTGCCACGTTCGGCCGTCTGGGCGGTACGGACATAGTGATCGATGCGGACACTAGCATCAGCGGGGACGTCGGGATGCCGCCAGGAGGCGAGGTGATAGCCGTGCCCGCGCAAGGACATCCCGATCTGCATCTGTTGCTGGCGCATCCAGGTCCTCCTGTGCTCGATGTCAATGCGCCGCTCCACGCTCACTGCACCGAGCATGGAGAGGCAACGAGGCATGACGCGTGTGTCCGAGGGGAGGCCGAGACGTTGCAGGACTGGCTGGCAGCAGCCACTGTGCGCACCGTGGTCCTCCAGTTAAACGGTCAAGTTTCCAGACAATAAGCGTGGCACCAGGACGAGAACTTTGAGGCAACGGGTGAGGGCAGGGCACTTCACCGTCGCACCTGACATGCCTTCGTCCGGGACGATCGTCGTGCCGCCAGCCTTCTTCAACGCGGCACGTTGGAAAGCGGTATTTTGATCGTTGGTGCTCACACGCACATAGCCATATTTCATGCTGCTATGATGCGACAAACTTAAGATGGTGATACCCGGAGCGCCCTCCCACTGTGAAGCGACCTGATGACTGCAGCAACCCCAGAGACGGCGGCCGACAGGTCAGGTCTCCTGCCAGAGGCCACGTTCTTCGAGGACGGCCTTGCAGATCTTGAGGCCCTCCACGGTCGTCGGGACCCCGCCATAGGTCATCATCTGGAAAATGACCTCGGCGACCTCTGCCTTGGTCGCACCGACGTTCAGGGCTGCCCCTATATGCAAACGCAGCTCCTCCAGCCGGTGGAGCACCGTCAGCGCGGCGACCGCGCATAACTCGCGCTGTTTCTGCGAAATAACTTCCCGGGCGTACAGCCGCCCCGTATAGAACAGCGACATGTGCCGCGCCAGCTCCGGGTCAAATTGCCGCCAGAGCTGATAGGCCCCTTCGCCTGGCTTGGGGGGCCCGAACAGCAGGTCGGCTGTTTTGCGTGTGACCTCTCGTAATTCCTCGTCTGTCATGCTTGGCTCCTTGGCGCTGTCCAGGGACAGCACAGGTGTTTCGTTCCTACCAGTACGCTGATTGCATGCTCGTGTCAACCGAGGTTCATCGTGAACGGATGGCGCGTTTGCCGTCGCGCAGGAGCCGCTCGTATGGGCCACGTCGAAGACAACAGCGGCACACCGGAGTGGTGGGGTCAACACAAGGCAGACGACGCCAGGGCACAGCAAGGCACACGAGGCTGGTGAGCGCAGGATTGGTTGGCTCTGGTGCTCGTGCTACACTGCCGTGCCGAGAGCAGCTTGCTGTCCCTGCTTCACGCCGTGCGCTCCATTGGCACAACGCGCTACCAGTGACACGGAAGGCAACAGCGGAACGCAGTTCGAGGTCATCCGCCACACCAATACGGCGGGAGCGCACGATCTGCAGCGCTGGGGCCACCGGCGGCATGGCTACCCAGAGGCGTGTTCCCCGCGTCACGTCCCACCCGTTCAGGGCGAGATCAATCGCAAACGCTCGGCACAGGTTCCCAGGACCGTTGGCCAGGGTAGCGTGGCGATCCGTGCCCCGCCGACGGGGCATCACATCGAGTCCCCGCTCCGGCTGCACCGCCCACAGCAGCACCGCACTCGGGACCCCTGTCTCTTCCGTGAGAGGTTACAGCAGTATTGCCGGCCATAACTGCGATATACGAAGGCGTGCCCTGGGGGCCGAACATCAGCGCACACCTGGGGGTGATCCGATAGCCATGCCGGCGTTTGCTCTAGGCGTGGCTCGCCGGGTCCTGCGCGGCGAGGTAGGCTTCGGTCTCGATAATGCGTTCGGTCACGACACCATCATCCGCGCGGACGAACTGCTTCCCCAGGAGTGCCTGTACCACGGTCACGGGGTCACGATCGTCAAAGGCGCGCGGGAGTACGTTCCCCTGGACCATACGCCCTCCGTATGCCTTGGCGTGTTCATGTCTCTGTATGGTGTGGTCGACGCCGTGACTCCTGACGGGGTACACGCCTGTCCGTCCGTTGTTGTCTGCCACGATCATGCGCCTGTCCAGACGCTGAAGCAACCTCCAAGACTCCACTTGGCACCCCGTGTCCACCTCCCCTCGAAGCATGCAGCTCCTGTGGAGACATCGCAGTCCGCCAGCCTTGCTCGGCCAGGCTCGATCTGCGCACCCTCTTCTGGTAGGGCGCCGTGGGGGCCCGGGGGCCGGCGCTGGCGCTGCTGCAGCGATGCGCACTGAGACGATGCGCGCGCTGAAGGGGGGCCTACACGGCCCTGTTACTGCGCCCGATACGATGGGCTTGTATCCTCCCCGGTGTCCACTTCGAGGACGTTGTCATGGATCAAATGGGTAATCTCCTCGTCGGACATGCCTAACATGTCCTTACAGACCTGCACCGTATGCTGCCCAATGTTCGGGGCTGGCCAGTGGAATGCGGCGGGCACGTCGGACAGCCGGAATTCGGAGCGCTGCACCGGATGGCGTCCGACACCGGGGTGCTCCATATACACAAAGGCCCCGCGCTGCAGCATCTGCGGATCTTCCATGAGATCTTTATTCGTCTGCACCGCGCCCGCGGGCACCCCGGCACGCTGCAACGCGTGCATCAGCGTGAAGGCCTCATGCTGTTGCGTCCAGGTGCTGAGCAGCGCGTCCAGCGCCTCTTCATGCTGCTTGCGGCTGAACATGCTGGCAAAGCGCGCTTCACTGGCCCAAGCGGGAGCTCCCATGGCTTGGCACAGGCTCTGCCATTCCGCCTCGGTCGTGCAGGCAATGGCGCACCACCGATCCTCGCCCGCACAGGGATATACGCCATGCGGGGCCACAGACGGATGACGATTCCCCACACGGGTGTGCACATGACCATTGTTGGCGTAGTCCAGCACCGGTGGCGCCATGAAGTGCAGGGCCGCTTCCAGTTGCGAAATGTCAATGTACTGCCCCTGGCCAGTACGGCGCCGATAATCCAGAGCGGCCAGCAGGGTCGGCAGGGCAAAGCGCGGCACGACAAAATCGGTGTACGCCCCGTACGGCGTGCTGGGATCACGGTCTGGCCAACCTGTGAGGTCCGTCATGCCGCTCAGGGAGGCGAGCACCGGGCCAAAGCCTGGCTGCCGCGAGTAGGGGCCGCCATGCCCGAGCATGGAGGCGCTGATCATGATGAGATCGGGCTTGAGGGCGCGCAACACCTCGTACCCCAGTCCCCATTTTTCCATGGTGCCAGGCGTAAAATTTTCGGTGACTACATCGGCCCAGGGCACGAACCGCTTGACGATCTCCATGGCCTTGGGATGCCCCATGTTGAGGCCAAAGCCATATTTATTCACATTGTAATTGGCGTAGTAGGCGCTCCGGTTCAAGCCACGCTGCCCGCCGCCAAAGGGGGGAGCTGTGCGCAGCACCTCGGGACGGCCGCGGGATTCGATCCGCACCACGGTGGCGCCGTATTCCACCAGATAACTCGTGGTCATTGGGCCGATCACGACCCAGAAAAAATCCAGCACTTTTAACCCTTCAAACGGTCGCATCGTGGTGTCCTCATCTAGCCGCAGCCCCTTAGCTCGACTTTATCCATTTTCCCAGCATGGAAAAGCCGTGTGACATAAGTACTTGATTCTCTGAGCGTGAACTTTTTTGCATGTCACTATTTTTGCCTGACCTCCAAAAACTCTTTC
>Ga0075431_100004454_pt1 | contig 13738 bp, 9 predicted proteins | sample RhiMetdeltSRZDD5_FD_75297 | JGI IMG/M metagenome (GOLD analysis project Ga0075431, IMG submission 75297) | Populus rhizosphere microbial communities from Tennessee, USA - Rhizosphere MetaG P. deltoides SRZDD5 | ecosystem: Host-associated > Plants > Roots > Rhizosphere > Soil | place: USA... | reverse complement strand
TGTCATGTCGGCGCTCCTGGACAACGGCCTCGAGGTCACGGCGCTGCACAATCACTTCTTCTGGGAGGAGCCGCGCATCTTCTACATGCACGTGCACGGCCACGGATCAGCTGCGGCGCTTGCGACCAAACTGAAGCCCGCGCTCGGCCTCATCGGTAAAGGGGCGGCTACGTCGCCCGCTCCTGCCTCGCCATCAGGTACAAAACTCGACTCCGCAAAGATTGCCCAGATCGTCGGAACGCCAGGAGAACAGAGCGGAGACGTGTACAAGATCACGATCGGCCGAGACGACTTGAAGATCACGGAGATGGGTGCCGCCATCAACGCGCGCATGGGCTTGAATACATGGGCGGCATTCGTCGGGACGAACGAGAATGCGGCGATCGCTGGCGACGTCGCGATGCTCGCCAAGGAGGTCACGCCTGTTTTGAAAGCCCTCCGCAAGAATGGCCTGGACGTCGTGGCGATTCACCACCATATGCTCGATACGCAGCCGCCAGTATTCTTCCTTCACTACTGGGGAACAGGTTCTGTGGAGAAGCTCGCGACCGGATTCAAGGCGGCGCTTGCCGAGCTCGGCAAGTAGCGAGCGTGAGACGTTTACTTTCTGCCAGCCTTCTGCTGTTGGCCGCGTTGCCGGCGCACGCGCAGGACCCGACACCTTGTCGATTTCTCTGCACGCCGGAGTTCAAGGTCGAACCCACGATCACGTTCGAGCCTCTGTTCAACTCGCCGAGAATCGTCGAGGACGATGGCGGGCCGCCTGTGCGGGATCGGAGAGAGACGGACTTCGAGTTGGTTCTGTCGGTTGGTCTCCCGACACGCATGTCGTGGTTGGACTTCACAATCGAAGCCATCTTCTTGCCCTTCGATCGCGACAGCACGCCGGATCTTGAGTTCGAAACCAACCTCGTATGGCTGCCCGCGAGCCGAACCCGTGGCTGGCTGACTTCGCATTTCGATGTCGTGGATCAGTTCAGTCCGGCCGAACGGCCCGAGGATCGACGGGCCTACACGCACAAGCTGAACTTCGAGCTGGACACGAGCGTGGCGGTTTTCAACTGGCTGCCCGAAGGCCGCTGGCTCCGTGGCGTCGAGCTGGAAGGTTCGCTCGACTACATTGCAACTGGTCTTCCGAAGGCGGGCGACATCATCGACGGACGACGGTTCCTCGACAAGGCGAGTCCCTGGTCGTTTTCAATCGTCTTCGTGCTGCCGGTCGCGCCGATGTGAAGCTCTAGTTAAGGTTGGAGGAGCAATGCGCACCCTGATTTCCGCGCTGATGGTGTTCGCGGCTGCACTGCAGAGTCCGTCCAAACAGCCAATCAATCTGCTGCAGACAATCGAGTTGCCTAGGGTCGAAGGGCGCATCGATCATCTCGCGTTCGATGCATCGAGCGGAAGACTCTTCGTGGCGGCCCTGGGAAACAACTCTGTCGAAATCGTCGACGTGGTCAAGGCGGTTCACGTCAAGAGTCTTCCTGGGTTTCGCGAACCGCAAGGAATTGCGATCGCCAAGGGGGCAAGCGTCGTCGCGGTGGCCAACGGTCAGGGCGATGGCGTGCAGTTGGTCGGCCTCGATGATTATCAACCGCGCAAAAGCGTTTCGCTGGGCGATGACGCGGACAACGTCCGCTACGACGCGAAAGCCGGCCGGCTTTACGTCGGCTACGGCAACGGAGCGATCGCGGCGGTCGATCCCGGCGACGCGAAGGTGACCGGAACGGTGAAGCTCGCCGGACATCCCGAATCATTCCAACTCGAGTCGAACGGCTCGCGTATCTTCGTCAACGTCCCGACTGCTGGACAGATCGCCGTGATCGATCGGGCGGCCATGCGCGTCACCTCGACATGGCCCGTTTCGTCGGCCAGAGCCAACTATCCGATGGCGCTCGACGAAGCGGGACATCGACTTTTCATCGGCTGCCGCAATCCAGCCAGAGTGCTGGTGTATGACACGCAGACCGGCAAGGAGGTTGGCTCGGTCGAGATCGTCGGCGACACGGATGATCTCTTCTTTGATGCAGCGCTCAATCGCCTGTACGTGGCGGGAGGCGACGGATTCATCGACGTCCTGGATGCGAGAGGGGACGCGCGTCTCGCACAGATCGCTCGGGTAAAGACGGACGCCGGCGCTCGCACGGCGCTCTTTGCTCCGGACGAGCGGCGCTTCTTCCTCGCGGTGCCGCACAGAGGTGCGCAGAAGGCGGCCATCAAGGTGTACGAGGTCCGATAGGGCGACCATATCGCGCGTAGAGCACTGGCACGACGAGCATGTTCAGGGCGGTGGAGCTGGCCAGGCCGAACAGGATCACCATCGCCATCGGTGCCTGAATCTCACTGCCGGGTTCGCCGGCCGAAAGTGCGATTGGGACGAGAGCCAGGCCCGCCGCCAGGGCAGTCATCAAGATCGGCACAAGACGTTCGGTCGCGCCGCGCAACACTGCGGTGTGAAAGTTCGTGACGCCTTCGTGCTCCTGCAAATGGCGGATGTGGGAGACGAGCATGATGCCGTTGCGCGTGGCGATGCCAAACAGCGTGATGAACCCGACGATCGATGCAACCGACAGCACCGCGCCCGCCAGGTATACGCCGATGACACCGCCGATCAACGCGAGCGGCAAGTTCAGCATGATCAGTAAGCCGTCTCGTGGCGAGCCGAATGCCGCACTGAGAATGATGAAGATCGCGACAACCACGCCGAGCGACAGCCAGAGCAATTGCCGTGACGCCTGTGCTTCACTTTCGAACTGTCCCCCATACTCGATGTGGTAGCCCTGCGGCAACCGCACGTTATTGCCGACGCGTGCCTGGATGTCGTTGGCGACGCTGCGAAGGTCACGGCCGGAGACGTTGCTCTGCACGACGATGCGGCGCTGGACGTTTTCCCTCATCACGAAGTTTGGCCCACGATCCTCCTGGATTGTCGCCACCGACGAAAGTGGGATCTGACGCCGATCGGGCGTCTGGATCTGCGTGTCACCGATCGCGTCAAGCTCGTTCGTCTCGTCCAGCGCATAGCGAACGACGAGCGGGAAAGCGATCTGCCCCTGCAGGATCTGCCCGACGGCGTGGCCGACACGGGCAGTCTGCAGCGCTTCGGTGACGGTGCCCGCTTCGAGTCCCTGACGCGCCGCCGCCGCCGGATCGACTCGGACCTTCACCGTGGGAATGTCTGTCTGCTGTTCGGTCGCCAAGTCGACGACACCTGCCACCTGCGCTATTTGGGCCTGCACTTCTTTTGCTAGCTGCCGGAGCGTGGGTAGGTCGTCGCCGAAGATCTTGACGGCAACGTTGGCGCGTGTCCCCGAGAGCATGTGATCGATACGATGCGAGATCGGCTGCCCGATGGTCACATTAGTGCCAGGCAGCAGCGAGGCCTTCTGGCGTAGCTCCTCGAGCACGGCTGCACGGGAGCGATCTTTCATCTGCAGCCGAACGTCGATCTCCGCGGATTCGACACCCTGCACATGTTCGTCCAACTCGGCCCGCCCGGTGCGTCGCGCAGTGGAGGTGACTTCCGGCACGCTGAGCATCAAGCGCTCGAGTGCGTTTCCGAGAGCATTCGAGTCCGCCAGACTGGTTCCCGGAATCGTGACGGCACTCACCGTCAACGCGCCTTCGTTGAACTCGGGAAGAAACGATCGTCCAGCGCCAAGCACACCGGCGAGCGCAACCACCAGCATCGCCACCGCGCCGGCAAGGACTAGTCGCCAATAGTGAAACGCGTGTTCGAGCCAGCGTTCGTAAACGGCTTTCAGACGCTGGGTCAGGCGTGGCTCCATACCGGACGTAATCAGTCGCGACGTCGGCAGCAGCCATGAGCACAGGGCAGGCGTGACCGTAAGCGCGACGAGGAGCGACGCGGTCAGCGCCACGACGTAGGCGAACCCAAGAGGCCGGAGCAGGCGACCTTCCACGCTGCTCAGCAAGAACAACGGTAGAAATACGAGCGCGACGATGACTGTGGCAAAAACCACCGAATGGCGAATCTCGGAGCTGGCCGAGTAGACCACCTCAAGTACGGGCAGCCGTTCGCCTTCGGATTTCTCCGCGTTCTGGCGCAGGCGGCGAACGACGTTCTCTACGTCGATGATGGCGTCGTCAACCAGCTCGCCGATGGCGATCGCCAGTCCGCCGAGGCTCATGCTGTTGATCGTCAGGCCGAAACGATCCATAGCGATGACTGCAGCAACCAGGGACAACGGCAGCGCGAGCAGTGTGATGATCGCGGCTCGGACGTTCATCAGAAATGCGACCACGACGACGATTACGAGCGCGGCACCTTCGAGGCCTGCTTTGAACAAGTTGTCCAGCGACTCTTCGATGAAGTCCGCCTGGCGGAACAGATCGCGGTGGATCTGCATGCCGTGTGGCAGCGCGCGCTGGATGTCGTCGAGGGTCGCGTCGATGCGCCGCGTCAGCTCGAGGGTGTTGACTGCTGGTTGCTTCTGAATGCCTACGATCACCGCGGGCCTGGCGTTGTGCGAGCCCTCGCTTCGTCTGATGGCCGCGCCCTCTCGCACGGTGCCGACGTCGCGCACGAGCACCGGCGCGGTGTGCATCGTCTTGACGTTCACAGCGGCGATGGCGTCAACGTCCGTCAAGCGGCCAACACCGCGAATGAGATACTCCTGGCCCTGCGCGACCTGAAAGCCGGCGGTGGCGTTCTGGTTGGCGGCAGTAAGTGCTGTTTCGACTTCGTCAACTGTGACCTGGTGGGCTGCCAGCCGCGCCGGGTCGAGCACGACCTCGTACTGCTTTTGCTCGCCACCAGTCGCAATCACCTGAGACACGCCTGGAACAGCGAGGAGTCGTCTGCGGACCACTGTTTCCGCGATGGTTCGCAACTCCAGCGGTGAATGCCGATCCGATTCGAGATCGATGAACAGCACCTCGCCCATGATTGAAGAAACCGGCGCCAGAAACGGTGGTTCGACACTCGGAGGGAGCGAGCGAGCCACCAGCGTGAGTTTTTCAGTGACCGTTTGACGCGCCCGATTGATGTCGTGACCCCAATCGAACTCGACCCACACAACGGTGACGCCAACGGCCGTCGCAGAGCGGACGCGCCGCACGCCAGCGGCGCCGTTGAGCGACGACTCGATTGGGAACGTCACCAGCGCTTCGATTTCAAGCGGATCCATTCCAGGCGCCTCTGCCAGGATGGTCACGGCGGGCGCGGTCAGATCCGGCAGGACGTCGAGTGGAATGCGAGTGGCCGTCCATCCTCCCCAAGCGAGAAATGCCGCGGCGAGTGCCACGACAATACCGCGATGTGTGAGCGACGAGCGGATGAGGGCATCGATCATGGTCGACTCCGTTCAGTGAACATGCCCGTGCGCCGGCACCGACGTGGATAGCGACGCCAGCCGCACGAGGTACGCACCTTTCGTGACGACGCGATCGCCAACCTTGACGCCCTCGATGATCTGCACAAGATCTCCGGAGCGCGGACCGAGCGTCACCGCACGCCGCTCGAAGGTTTCGCCTTCACGCTGGACGAAGACAATTGGCCGACCCGCGTCGTCGACAATTGCGGCTGCGGGCACGACCGGTCTCGAGGCCGTGGGGTCCATCAGCAAATGTAGAAACATTGCTTGTCCGACGGGGAATCCGCGCTTGCTGTTGTCGAATGCAAATGTGATGGGTAGCGTGCGTGACTGCGGATCGAGTACTCGGCCAACGTTCACGAGCCGACCGGTTGGAATTCTCTCGGGCTGACCCACGACCTCGATTTCCGCCGCTCGCGCAAGACGCGCGCGGGCCGCGTCCTTCTCCGCTACTTGTCCAACGACCTGCACTTGCGACGCGTCGACGACCCGAAACAGAACGGTGCCTGCGGTGACGTTGGTGCCGGTCGCAGCGTCACGCTGGGCGATGACACCAGCGATCGGCGCTCGCACTACGAACAGGCCTTCTGCGTCGGCCGTGCCACCTGCGCGCGCGGTGTTGTACTGCATCAGGCTGGTCTCGGCCGCGGCCAGCTGCGCCTTCGCCTGTTCCTCGGCGGCGCGAGCTTCGTCGAGTCGCTTCGCCGGTGCCGCTCCGGCGCTCGTCAGCCGTTCTGCGCGTTCGCGATCGCGCATGGCCAAGGACAGTACGGTTTGCGCCTGAGCGCGTGCGCGTTGCAGCTGAGGAAGGTCGGCCGGGGCCGATGGGGGCGGGAGTAGTTGTGCGAGTTCCTGTCCGCGCGTTACGGTCGCGCCCGGCGAGAAGTCCGCGACGCGCGTCAACCGGCCGTCGATTGGTGCGACGATGTCAGCGGCGCCACCAGGGCGCGCGTCAAGACGGGCCGGCACTCGAATCGATTCATGAACTGCCTGTTCCTTCACGACGGCCGTTCCGAAGTCGAGGCTCCACTGCTGTTCTTTCAGAAAGCTGATCCCGGGGACTTCGCCTCCACGAGATGCCGCTGCCGCTCGTGCAGCTTCAACGTTCGGATACACCTCGAACTCGCCGACACGGTGCTCGTCCGAAACGCCCGCCGATTTCAGCGTGATGACCAACTCGCGCTTCCCGGCGTGCGTCGGCTTCACATCGACGCCAAAGATGCCCGGGCGTGACGGGGCTTCGACGCGGAACACCTCTGGCCGCATCGTTCCGCCCTGCAGCCGAACTTCGACGTTGCCGTCTGTGAGCGCCGTGAAGTTGTCGAGCCGCGTCAAGTGAATGGCGAATCGAGACGTCGAGCCGACGGTCAACGGTGGGAACTCGGCAAACAGCTCTGTCCGGTCGGTCCATCTCGTGACGCTCAATCCTTCCGGCTCTTCAGGCGTCGCTGCAGGCGGTGCCGATCGGCTGCAACCGGCAGCGACTGCGCCGATGACGAGTAAGAAACCGATGTGCATCAAGGCCACAATGTCTCTCCAAGCGCGCGTTCCAAGGCGATCTGCGCCAGCCGCGCGTCAAGCTGCAAGTCGATGGTGCGAATCCGCGCTCGCGATGCCGTGCGCACGGCATCGAGCAGTTCGAGAATGCCGAGTTCTCCTTCGCGGTACGCGACCGCCGCGATCTGCACGAGTTCGTCTGCCGTACCTTCCTGTTCCCGTGCGAGCGCCGTCTGGCGCAAAGCCATGACCTCCGATGCACTGGCGATCTCGCTTCGAACGCGCGATTCGATGGCCGTGCGCTCGGCGCCGAGGCGCGTGTGTTCTGCCTCCCAGCGCGCCGACTCCCGCCCGCCTGTGTCGAAGAGTGGCAATGACAGGTTGAGACCAAACACGCCACCGGTTTCTCGCCGCGAGCCGTCGTCCGCGCGTTTGACACCTCCGAACACCGTTGGCGACGGCAAGCGAGCACGGCGCGCGGCCTCACCTTCCAGTGTGGCTCGTTCGCCGAGCTGTTGAAGCGCGCGCAACTCTGCTCGCGCGGCTGTCGCCCGAGCCATCAGCGAATCGATGGCGGGCGCCGCTGGGGATGGTGGCGAGGCTGAAGGCCCAACGATTGTGGGCACTGGCATGTCACGCGGAAGCATGCCGGCGAGCACGGCTCGTGATTCAGCCAGGCCTACGGCGGCGACGGTTTCCGCCTGACGGATGTCCCGGAGCTCGTGTTCTGCGCGAACGCGATCGAATCGCGAGCCTTCTCCTTCTCGTTCCCGCGTTCGAAGGATCTCGATCAAGCGCTCGACTTCAGCGAACTGAGCGCGAGTCGATTCGAGGCGCTTCTGTTCGGCTACCAGTCTGGCGACAGCCGTGGCGGCCTCTGATCGGAGCGCCCAGAGTCGAACGTCCCGTTCCGCTTCGGCAGCGGCAGTCGCGGCGACACCCGCACGGGAGAGCGCATGACGCACACCAAAGATCGGGAGCGTTTGCTCCGCCTGATAGAACTCTGTGAACCCTGCGCTCTCACGGCTGTAAGTGAACGATGGATTCGGATACGCAAGCCGCACCTGTTGCTCGCGCCGCACGACTTCGGCCTCGGCGCGAATCGCTGCGGCCTGCGGCCCCTCGCGGACGATCAACTCCACGACGTCGCGCTCGGTACGATCCTGGGCCGCGGCGAAAGACGGCACCACCAGACCGACCGAAGCGATCCAGGTCCAGACCTGGGATCGGGTCGACATAGAACGGTCCTCGATTGTTCGAACTACGGACGATCCGCCTTCGCCGTACGAGCGGCGTCGGCATGATCAGGTGATCAGGTGTGGGGGATTACAGGCGGGGCGCGTGAAGGGATCTGAACGTCGAAGGGTGGACCGTGAACACGAACATCCGTTCTAGGACCGATGGCGTGGATGGACACCGGGAGAGCGAACAAGGTTGGGCTGGCGAACTGCGCCAGATCGACATGTACCGAGCGGACTTGAATGATGCCGATTCCCACCGAAATCGAGTGCCGCCCGGGATCGCATGGTTCGATCGTCGCTGTGGCGCTCTCAGTGTGCGCGATGGCACTGTCGTCGCCATGGCCGTATTCGGCGCCGGAATGCTCATGACCGAGGTCCGCGGCGCGCTCGTGTTGATGGACCGCGGGACCATGGTGATGGCTCGGATGATCGTGGCCACTGTACTCGTGGACGTGCAGTGACGACAGCGCGGCTGGCATTGCCGCAACAGTGTGAACGAGCACGAGTGCGAAGAACCGGCGCACGGTCATCAGTCTACTACGACGCCGAGAAAGACTCGAAGCTCACCAGTCCAGTCGAAGGGTTTTACAACGTATGCGTTGACGCATACGATGCAGAGCGCACTGGACGTCTGAGGGAGTTTCATATGCACCGGCATGGCTGGACCATCGTCTTCACGGCTCTCGCGATATCAGCCGTGCTGGCGCGACAGCCGGCGTCGATGAAGAGCGTCTCGATCGACGGCGAGCTGCGGCAATGGCACAAGATCACGCTCACCCTCGACGGCCCTCAGGCCGACGAACGTGCGAACGATCCCAATCCGTTCCGCGACTATCGCATGAGCGTGCGCTTCACGCACGAGTCCGGCATCCCTAGTTACAGCGTTCCGGGCTACTTCGCGGCCGACGGGAACGCGGCCAAGACGTCAGCCACCGCCGGCAACAAGTGGCGGGCACACCTCGCGCCAGACACGCCCGGGCGCTGGCATTGGCGCATCACGTTTGTCCGCGGCAAGGACGCGGCGATCGACGCGGTCGCCGCCCAGGACGCAGAGCCCGTCGTGCCAGTCGACGGCCTGTCGGGGACCTTCCAGGTCATCGCGACCAACAAGAGCGCGCCGGACTTCCGCGCACGCGGCCGCCTGGAGTACGTCGGCGGCCACTACCTACGGTTCGCGGGGTCGGGGGAGTATTTCCTGAAGGTCGGCGCCGACGCACCAGAGACCCTTCTGGCGTATGCGGACTTTGACGACACCACAGCCCGGAAGCCCGCAGTGCCGTTGCATACGTACGCTCCGCATCTTGGCGACTGGACCATTGGCGACATCACCTGGAAGGATGGCAAGGGCAAGGGCTTGATTGGGGCAATCAACTACCTCTCGTCGAAGGGCGCCAACTCGATCTCGTTCCTCACATACAACGCTGGCGGAGACGGCGACAATGTCTGGCCGTTCGTGTCGCGGGACGACAAGTTCCACTACGACGTGTCGAAGCTCGATCAGTGGCAGATCGTCTTCGACCATGCGCAGCGAAAGGGCCTTCACCTGCATTTCAAACTGCAGGAGACCGAGAACGATGACAACTATCGTGGGGACTATAGGGATGGCCGTCCGAAGGACGGGCTCGATACCTCCACGGCGCAAGGCGCCGACCGTGTCTTGGAATCACTCGATGGCGGCGCGCTCGGCCCCGAACGGCGGCTCTACCTACGCGAGATCATCGCGCGGTTCGGCTACGGGCTCGCGTTGAACTGGAATCTCGGTGAGGAGAATACCCAGAGTACAGCGCAGCAGCGGGCAATGGCCGGTTACATCAAGAACCTCGATCCGTATACCCATCATCTCGTGATTCACACTCACCCTCAGGGCCAGGACCAGATTTACCCGTACCTGCTCGGTGAGCAGTCGGCGTTGAGCGGCGCCTCGCTCCAGAACGCGTGGAACGTAGTCCATGCGCGCACGCTCACATGGCTTGCACGGTCGCGGAACGCGGGAAAGCCGTGGGTCGTGGCCAATGACGAGCAGGGCGATGCTTTGTCGGGCGTACCGCCCGACCCCGGGTACAGAGGATTCGCTGGCAAGGACTCCAAAGGTCGCGTCGTGCAGACGATCGACGACATTCGCAAGATGACGCTGTGGGGCAATTTGATGGCGGGTGGAGCGGGCGTCGAGTACTACTTTGGCTATCTGCTCCCTGAGAACGACATCATCGCGGAAGACTTCCGGAGCCGCGACAAAAGCTGGGAATTCGGGCGCATCGCGTTGGACTTCTTTCGTTCCAATCGCATTCCGTTCTGGACGATGAGCAACGCCGACGCACTCGTCGGCAACGCGACGGGTGACAACAGCAAGTGGTGTCTGGCCAAAACGGGGGAGATCTATGTCGTTTACCTGCCTGCAGGAGGTACGACCAGTCTCGATCTGCGTCAGGCGTCTGGCCGATTCGCGATCAGCTGGTTCGATCCGCGTCACGGTGGACTACTGAGGAGAGGCAGCGTCGCGTCGGTCCTCGCCGGAAGCATCGTCGAATTGGGTGAGGCACCAGAGAGTCCGGCGGAAGACTGGGCCATCGTCGTTCGACGCTGACACGAGTTCGGTCAGCTTTCTGTCTCGTTGCCAATCCTGAAGCGATAGATGCACTCGGCGTGAAGCGACCCAAGGAAGACTTCCTGCTGGTCGACGCCGAAAGCGACGCTGGTCAGTTGCTGCAGCCTCGTGCCCGGGACGACGCCCAAGTGTTCCTTGCGCATCTCCCCGGCCGCAAAGGCCTGGTCGACCGCCGCGACGTATTCCTGATTCTCGTCTGCCAATATCGTCTCGATGCCATCTTCACTGACACAGAGCAAACGATTGCTGATCAGGCTCGTGATCCAGAGTCGACCCGCCCGATCGAACGCGAATCCATCCGGGAAGCAGCCATGTCCCAGCGTCACCACGGGTTCGGGCGCGGAGAGGTCGCCGCTGGCGTGAATCCGGAAGCGCGTGACGCGCCGGCCGAAGGTCTCGACCACATATAGCCACTTGCCGCTCGGATCCGGCCGCACTTCGTTGGTGTAGTGGAGGCCGTCCGCCACGATACGAGCGCCTCGGCGATCGACGAGCACCACGAAGCCATCGGCAACGCTAGGCCGCCATGCTGTCTCTCGCGGAACGTGACGCGTGCTGACCGATACCCACGTGCGTTCGCAATCACGGATCACGAAGTTCACGGGTGGCAGGGGTATCCCATCGACCTCGGTGAGAAACGGTGCGACCGTCCCGTCGCGATAAAGTTGCCACACGCCGCCCGCATCGCCCAGATTCGCGAGGAGAAACGATCCGTCGCCCATCAGCTCGATGCCGTTCGGCCGTAACTCGATTGGTGTCTGCGCGGCGAGCCATGTCTGCTGCGAACCGTCGGCGATTCGGGTTACGCCGCCACGCCAGTCGGATACGTAGACGGAGTTATCACGATCGACGACGACACACTCCGGCCGATGCAGGCCCGAGCCGAGCGTTTCGAGGGAATCAGGGGGCAGCCACATTTACTATGGATGCATCAATGGATAAGGAAGCCCATACACCAAACCGTCGGCTCAGAGGCGTGGCGCTCGGTGCAGGCTATTTTGCTCCGTATCAGTACGAAGCCTGGACACGGATCCCCGAAGTCGAGATCGTGGCGATGTACAACCGCAGCGAGGCGAAGGCCGCACCGATCCTCGCACAGTACGGCGTCCCGCGGTACTACGCGGACTGGAAGACGATGATTGATCGCGAGGCGCCGGACTTCGTGGACATCATCACGCCTCCGGAAACACACGAGGAGATGTGCCGGTACGCGGCCGAGCGCGGCGTGCACATCATCTGTCAAAAGCCACTGGCGCCAACCTACGAGACCAGCCGTCGCATCGTCGAGTACGCGCAGAATGCGGGCGTCCGGTTCATGGTCCACGAGAATTTTCGCTGGCAGCCGTGGTACCGCGCGATCAAGCGGGTGCAGGGGGCAGGCACCATTGGCGAGTTCACGCATGTCTCGTTCTCGATGCGGATGGGGGACGGCTGGGGCCCGGATGCCTACCTGGCACGTCAGCCGTTCTTCCGCGAGTACCCGCGGCTCCTCGTCTACGAGACCGGCGTCCACTTCATCGACACGTTCCGCTTCCTCCTCGGCGACATCGTCAGCGTGTTCGCGCACTTGCGCCGGCTGAACCCGGTCATCCAGGGCGAGGACGCGGGACAGTTGCTGATGGAGTTCTCGAGTGGAGCGACCGCCATCTGGGACGCGAACCGCTACAACGAAGTCGAATCCGAATCCCCACGCTACACCTTCGGCAGCCTGCGAATCGATGCGACGGGTGGCCACCTGACGATGGATACGACGTCAACGATCCGGATCAAGCCGCTCGGTGAGCCCGCGCGCGATCTCGAGTACGTGCGCGCCAACGTAAACTTTGCCGGCGACTGTGTCTACTTCCTGCAGCGTCACTTCGTCGATTGCATGTTGTCCGGCGACGATTTCGAATCTACTGGCGTCGACTACTTGAAGACGATCGAAGCTGTGGACGCTGCCTACCAATCAGCAACGTTGAAGCAAGTGGTTCATTGTGGGTGAGCGTTCGGTCTAGAGGTTCTCATGCGTGAGTTTCAAATAGCCGTGTTGCCCGGAGACGGCATCGGCAAGGAGGTGATGACGTCGTGCCTGGCGCTGCTGGATTCCGTTGTCACACGGACTGGCGGGTTCCGGCTCTCGTGCACGTCGTATGAAGCAGGGGCCGCGCTCTATCGAGACACTGGCGTGGCGCTGCCTCAGGAGGTCGTCGATGCAGCGGCACGGGCGGATGCGATCCTGCTTGGTGCGATGGGGCTGCCGAATGTCCGCTATCCGAACGGCACAGAGGTCACACCGCAGATCGAGTTGCGGGAACGCTTCGAGCTTTACGCCGGCGTGCGGCCGGTGCGGCTGCTGCCTGGCGCCCCGACACCGCTCGCGGATACTCGGGCCCGACAAGTCGACTGCGTCCTCGTTCGCGAGTCGACCGAAGGGTTATTCGCCGCCCGCACTCTCACCCGTCGTGACGGAGATGACGCTGTCTACGACACCATGCGGATCAGCCGAGCGACCAGCGAACGGCTGTTCGACTTCGCCTTCGATCTGGCGCGGAAGCGCGCGCGCGGCAAGCGACGCGGGCGTGTGACCTGCGTCGATAAGGCCAACGTCCTGCCGGCCATGGCGTTTTTTCGCGAGGTGTTTCTCGAGCGCGCCGTACGACACGCCGATGTCGACGCGGACTGCGCCTACGTGGATGCAACGGCCCTTCGTCTGGTGAAGGCGCCGTGGGAGTTCGACGTGCTCGTCACGGAGAATATGTTCGGGGACATCTTGTCTGATCTCGGGGCCGGGCTGATCGGGGGCATGGGCATGGCGCCATCGGCCGACATCGGCGATCGACACGCCGTTTTTCAGCCGTGTCACGGTACCGCCCCCGATATCGCGGGCCGCGGCCTTGCCAATCCCACGGCGATGTTCCTGTCGGCCGCCATGATGCTCGATTGGCTCGGTGAGAGGTTCTCGGTCGATGCATGTGCGCGAGCCGCATCGGCGGTGACGCGAGCCGTGGAACAGGCGTTCGCAGACGGCTCCTTAGTGCCGACGGAGGTTGGTGGGACCGCTGGCACACGAGAGATCAGCG
>Ga0075431_100004452_pt1 | contig 13740 bp, 14 predicted proteins | sample RhiMetdeltSRZDD5_FD_75297 | JGI IMG/M metagenome (GOLD analysis project Ga0075431, IMG submission 75297) | Populus rhizosphere microbial communities from Tennessee, USA - Rhizosphere MetaG P. deltoides SRZDD5 | ecosystem: Host-associated > Plants > Roots > Rhizosphere > Soil | place: USA... | reverse complement strand
CCTCCATGACGGACCTCGATTTCGTCGATCGGCGCAACGCGCAGCTCGCGCTGTTTCGCGAGGCCGAAACTGCCTATGCGGCGAATACCGGCGAAAAAGTGGCGCACTGGCAAAGGCGATTGCTCGCGCGATTCACCCGCAACCTGGCTCTCACAGCCGGACAACTTGCGGCAGGATTGTTCGACATCGCAGTAGCGGCGCGCTCGGTAGTAGACGACAATTTCGCCTGGGACGTCTGGGAAACCGCGAATCGGTACACGTTCCAAAAGCCGGAATCCGATATCCCGACGGTGAGCATCTCAGGTGAAGAAGTCTGGCTGAACGTCAAGAAGATGCGGCTGCGCCGTCGCTTGCCGAGCTCCAAGAGCCGCCTTCGTCCGGCCGGGCTCAAATCCCGCAAAAAGGAGAACGTCCCCGGGGAGTGGGCCAAGGAACTGAATGGCGCAAATATCTGCTCCTATCCTCCCGAAGACCTGGTCATTGAGGATTACGGACGGTTTCTAAAGAAAAAAGGCAAGAGCATTCTCTCCGAAGAGCGAGCGCGCGTCGAGCCGTTCACGACATCGATTCTCGACGGTATCGACCTCCGGGAAACCATCCGCAAGTGGTATGAGAAGCGCATCTATGTGCGCAATTTCCAGAAGATTTCCGGTGAGGTGGGCTCGGTGATCGTAATCTTCGATGAGGATCGGGAGGATCGCTACAACTACTGCACTACCTGGCTCGGAGAACATCAGAACGAATCGGACATGGCGTTCTACTCGACCTATCCGTTCGACAACGTCGTGGGCCCGGGAATCGGCCGCGGCGAATATGGAGGCTTCCTCATGAGCCTCCCCGCGCGCCGCATGTTCGACGTCTGGCGAGATCCCGATTACGATGTGGCCGAGACGAAGCCGGAGCGACTGCTACTGGCTGGTCTCGATTATTCGGTCCAGAAGTTCGTCGTGTATGTCGCCGCCAAACCACCCCGCTCAATCTTCCGCAACATCGCTGGCCGCTTTGGACGGACGATCATCTACATTCCGATCGGCCAGCTCTCGCCAGTCACGCTGAAGAAGGTACGAGTAGTTCACGTGCTGGACGGATATGAAAAGCGAGCCATCGCTAAGGAATACATCTGGTAAACGAACAAGCTAAAGCTTGTTCCACAGTACTCCACTTTCTTGATTTGACGTTGTGGAATAAGCTTTAGCTTGTTGGTGCGCTACCTCTGCTAGGCTGGCTTGCATGGATATTGAAACATTCCACCATGTGAGTCTAACGAGCAGCGATCTGGAGCGGTCGAAACAGTTTTATCGCGAGATCCTTCAGCTTACTGAGATGGAACGGCCTCCGTTTGATTTCAAGGGAGCCTGGTTCCGGATTGGCAACGCGCAGCAGCTTCACTTGATCGTTTGCGACAATCCTACTTTTCGCGGCGCCAAGAGCGTCGATACGCGGGACGTGCATTTCGCCGTGCGCGTGCGGAATTACTGGGGGGCAGTGGAGTTTCTGAAGTCGAAGGGCTACCGCGAGGACGCTGACAGCATGGATCTGAAAAAGATGGTGGTCCGTCCAAAAGCAGTGGCGGGGTTTCCGCAGATTTACATTCTCGATCCCGACAGGCATGTGATCGAGATCAATGCGGAGCGAGAGTAGCCACTACATGTACCAGAAGCGGACAAGGAAGAGCAGGGTCAGGACGTAAACGAACGGGCTCACCTTGTGGAATTCGCCGCGGAAGATTCTTAGCAGTGTGAAGGCCGTGAAGCCGAATGCCAGGCCGTTAGCGATGCTGAAGGTCAGCGGGATCATCATGAGCGTCAGAAATGCGGGGATCGCGATGGCAAAATCGGACCAGTCGATTTCGCTCACTGACGATGCCATGAAACTGCCGACGACGATCAGGGCAGGAGCGGTCGCCGCGGAGGGGATGACTCCCAGCAGCGGGGCCACGAAGAGCGCAATCAGGAAGAGCAATCCTGTGACGATCGCGGTGACGCCGGTCCTACCGCCAGCGGCGACACCGGCCGAGCTCTCGATGTAGCTGACGACGGTCGAGGTGCCGGCGAGCGATCCGGCGATCGTGGCCGAGGCATCGGCGAGGAAGATGCGGCCGATCCGCGGAATTTTATCATCGACGAACAGCTTGGCTTTCTTGCCGACCGCCACCAGCGTGCCGATGTTGTCGAAAAGGTCTACAAAAAGAAATACGAAAATGATCTCGATGAGGCCGATCTTCAGCGTGGAGGTGATGTCGAGTTTAAATATCGTCGCGGAGATCTCCGAGAAATTGTAGGGTTGGGGGTTCCATGGCACAAGTCCGAGAGCGGCGCCGGTGAGAGTCGTCGTGACGATGCCGATCAGCATGGCCGCGCGCACGCCCCAAGCGAACAGTGCGGCGATTAGCAGCAGTCCGAAGATTGCGAGTAACGTATGAGGATCGCGCAGGTTGCCTAGCTTCACCGTCGTCGCAGGATCGGCGACGATGATACCGGCGTTGCGGAATCCGATCAGAGCGATGAACAGGCCGACACCAGTCGCTACCGCCGAATGCAGTTCGGAAGGAATAGCCGAGATAATCATCTGGCGCACACCCGTGAGCGTGAGGATCAAGAACGCCACGCCCGAGAGAAACACCGCGCCTAGGGCACTCTGCCACGGGATTCCCATTCCCGCAACCACTGTATAGGCGAAGTACGCGTTGAGGCCCATACCGGGCGCGAGCGCGATGGGATAGCGCGCGTAGGCGCCCATGACAATGCTGCCGAACGCGGCGGAAAGACAGGTGGCGGCGACAACGGCTGTAAACGGCATTCCGGCGTCGCGCAAGATGGTTGGGTTCACGAAAACGATATACGCCATCGTGATGAAGGTTGTCGCGCCAGCGAGGATCTCGGTCTTCCAATCGGCGCCGAGGGCTTCGAATTCGAAGTAACGCTCGAGGCTATCTTTCAGGCGCGTGCCCTGCTCCGGCGGGCTTCGATAAATGACTTTACGCACATCGCAACGTAGATCGCCATGAGGATAGCCATAATGGATTGCGCTACGACCGCGATGGGACGCGCCACTTCCCCGCCGGAAAGAAGCGGACCAAGCTTGAGCAATCCCGGTACGCTACCAAGAAATCCGAGCAGGCCCACGGTCACGGCGATGTGCATCGCCATCTTGCGTTTCTTTTCATCGCGCGCCGCCGAGCCGAAGAACACCAACAGAATTCCGAAGGCGGTGGGGATCAGCGCGGTGAGGCTGACCATGTCAGTCCCGAAGTAGCCGGCTAAGCCGAGGATGATAAGAACAACTCCAAATCCGATGGTAGTAGTTGCCACAATTAGCGCTCCTTTTAGTTACTTTTCATTTTAGGCCAATCAGCAGGTGTTTCTGAATCTTGCCGAGCGCTGTTCGCGGCACCTTGTCGACGATCACAAAGCGTTTGGGTACTTTGAAGGAAGCGAGCTTCTCGCGGCACGCGGCTTCGATCTGCGATTGGTCGAAGTCGGCGGCGATGACGAGATAAGCCACGGGGATTTCGCCACGCGCGCGGTCCGGAACTCCTACCACCGCCGCTTCGGCTACACCGGGCTGCTCCTGCAAAAACTCCTCGACCTCGCGCGGATAAATATTGAAGCCGCCAGAAATAATCAGGTCACTTTTGCGGCCTTGGAGGGTGTAATAGCCGTCGTCCGAGCAAACGGCAAGGTCGCCAGTGCGGAAGTAACCATCGACGAAGGCCTCCCGTGTGGCTTGCTCTCGTCTCCAGTATCCGGGGAAGACATTGGGACCACGGACGTACAACTCTCCGTCGATCAATTTCACCGATACACCTGGCAACGGAAGTCCCACTGTGCCGCCGCGACGCTCTCCCGTGTAGGGGTTGCTGATATTCATGAGCGTTTCGGTCATGCCGTAGCGTTCCAGGATCACGTGCCCAAAGAGCACACGGAATTCTTGGAGAATCTGCGCCCGGAGTGGAGCCGAGCCGGAGACGAAGAGCCGCATCGTGGCGCCGATCTGTCGCGCGGCGTCGGGCGCGATGTCGAGCAGACGCACATAGATGGTAGGGACCCCGAAGAAGAGAGTCGGCTGAAAATCGAGGAAAATTGCAACAGCGGTATCCCGTTCGAAACGCTCGAGTAGCCGCATGCGGCATCCGGAGATGAGCCAGGTGTGCAGTCCGTTGCCGAGTCCATGTACGTGGAATAGAGGCAGGCTGAGCAGAAACCGATCGGCTTCCAATATCTTCCAGCACGTGATCAAATTCAGCGCGTTAGCGGCGAAATTGTGGTGGGTGAGGATGGCGCCCTTGGACGTTCCCGTCGTCCCCGAGGTGTAGACGATCGCCGCGGGCGTGTCGCCATCGAGTGAAACGACTGGTCGATTCGATGGAAGGAGCTCAGCCGCAGCAGAAATCTCGGATGGCTTCCAAACGGGGCCGGCGAAATCCCCCGACGCGACGACTGCTTTCGGCTCCGCGTCATTGAGGATATGGGCGATCTCACGATCCTTGTACAGTATATTGATCGGCACGAAGATGACGCCGGACTTGACGCAAGCGAGGTACAGGTCAATCATCTCCAGGCAATTTGGCAGGTAGCAGCACAGGCGGTCGCCGGCTTGGAGGCCACGATCGCGCAACAAGTGGGCGACGCGATTGCTGCGCTGATCAATCTCGCCGAAGGTTAGTGTGCGGTCCTGAAATTCGAGTGCAATAACGTCTCGGCGATCGACGAAGGAGAGATCAAACAGATCGGTGAGGTTCATCGCGATGAATGCCGAGTGTGGCGATTGAGACGAGCACAGAGAGCTAGTTTTTGCGCGGAGTACATTGGCGCGTTGGATTCTGCGACCAAGCAACGAATCTTATCATGTGCGCCAGAGCGTATAATTGGACCGTTTTGCCGATGCGAGTCCGCACGTATGGGAATTCGGGTCCGCTGGTAATTGTCTTGCACGGCGGTCCTGGAGCAGCGGGACACATGGCGCCGGTGGCTCGAGGCCTCGCCGAATCGCTCCGGATTCTGGAGCCGTTCCAACGTGGTAGCAGCGCGATTCCACTCACGGTGGCGCGGCATATCGAGGATCTGCGTGAACTCGTAGAGTCGTGCGGCGAAGGTACTCGGCCAGCCCTGGTGGGCTCCTCGTGGGGCGCAATGCTGGCGCTGGCTTTCGCGGCGGGTTATCCAGATCTCGCCGGACCGCTCGTATTGATCGGCTGCGGCACATTCGATACGGTTGCGCGGGGACGCATGCAGACGATCCTCGACGAACGCCTGGGAGCGCCTCTCCGTCTTGAGACTGACGATCCGGACCAACGTTTGAGAACAATGGCCCAACTGTTATTGCCTCTGTACTCTTGCGAGCTCTCCACCACCGACTTGGAAGTGGAAACGTGCGACACGCGAGCCTACCAGGAGACCTGGGCTGACATGCTGCGACTGCAAGCGGAAGGAATCTACCCCGCGGCGTTTTCGGCGATTCGGAGTCCGATTCTGATGCTGCACGGGACCGTCGATCCTCATCCCGGGCGAATGATACTTGCGAGCCTGCAACAATATGTGCCACAGATCGAGTATCGGGAGTGGGAGCGATGTGGACACTACCCATGGCTCGAGAGAGCAGTGCGCGAAGAGTTTTTTCGCGTGATCAAAGATTGGCTAGCAGGGCGGTAACGTTAGCCCCTTCAGCAGGATTTTCACGGGCCGCACGGCTGCGAGCGAGACTTCAGCAGAGGGCTTTTCCATGCGGGTGAGCTGAGCGTTTTGGTCGGCGATCCAGTCGGCTGGAGCGCGCTGCCCGCTCTGCAAATAGCCGAGCGCGCGCAATGCCGCCGCAGCTAGCGCCGAGAGATCCTTCGATAGGGGATTGAGCTCCACCAGCAGGAAGTTGCTCTCGGGAGATCGAGATGCAACACTTCATCCCAGCCGATCATGATCTTTCCGTGCTTCTGCAGGATTTTCTGAATCCGCTGATTGAAATACGCCTGAATGGCGTGGGCATCCTTGAGGCCGCGCTTACGGGCGAATGCCTGAACACTGGCGGATTCGTTCCACTGCTTAGCGTGAACTTCATCCCCGCCGAAGTGGAAGTAGGTATCCGGAAATAGCTGCGTCATTTCGGCGAGGAAGGCTTCGAGGAATTTGAAGGTCTCTTCGCGGTTGGAATCGAGAGTAGGGTCGAAGATGCCCATTTCCGTTCGGTGGAAGATATTCAATTTCACGGCAGCCATGGCGTCAAGGTTGCGCTTCACGACTTCGATTGGCATCTAGCGGCGCGCGACATCGAGCATCAGGTCGCGCGGCCGGTCCTCGATGCGAACCGCGGCAATTTCAAAGCCCGCGGCGCCCGGCGTAACTAACTGAGCGAATGTCGCAAGGCCGTGGAGTGTTCCGGCGGCGGCCGGCGCCTGAATGTGAGTTCCCTCGGTGGTCACGTCTAAGGTGTAAGACTCATCGTCGCTAAGTGACGGTTAAGGCGCTCCGGCTGCGCTGCAGGAGATGCGCAGCGTGGCTCAGGTTGGATCGGCGGCCGACGCAGCCCAGGTGGCAATGCCGGTCTGTCGAGCGATTTGCGCGCTAAGCCGGCTGACAGCCGCTTCGAGGCGTCGGTCAGCGCAGCCTACAGCCGACACCGTAAAACTCGCATCGATAAGCAGTTTTCGGTTGGCGGCGTCCATTCTTGCGGGGAGCGGCATTCAGGGCAGGTGGCGCGCCTGCGGCAGTGCAGGAGAGAGCCAGCAAGACGGGAAGGAAACGATGCATCGTCCGCAGTGTATGGCATATTCCGGTGCAGGCCTGACATTTCACCTCCCTATGAAAAGCTGAGGAAAATCCTTCCGTTTGCCTTAAAAATGTGCGAACCTAGGACCTGGGAGAAACGGAAGATGTTGCCCAATTTTCTCATTCAGGAAACCATTATCCGCGAAGCCGGAACAAGCCCCGAGTTGAGCGTTGAATCGACTGCCGGCGGGCTAATTCTGCTGACGCTTGGGATCACCCGCATTATCGAACAGCAGAGCCTGGATCTTACTGTCTGGGGCTCGGTGGACAACGCCGAATGGGGCGCCAAGCCACTCGTTTCCTTTCCGCAGAAATTCTACTGCGGCACCTACCAGCTCTTACTCGACTTGGCCCAGCACACGGATATTAAGTATCTGCGGGCGAAGTGGCAAGTCAGCCGATGGGGCCGTGGAGACCCGAAGCCCTTGTTCGGCCTCTATCTTTTTGTACAAGACGCCAGCAAACAGGCGATCGCCAAGTCCGCTTAATTTCGAGCTAACGCCGCGAGCCAACGTTCCGCATCTGCGCGAAACAACGTGTCCCCAGAATTTAGATACCGGCGCACTTCTTCAGCCGCTCTTTTTGCATCGCCGGCTTTTTGATAAATCCTGGCCACCAGCATGTGCGCCTTGGGCGAGGCTTGCGCTCCCAACTGCAAGTGAGTAAGCGCCTCGGAATCCTTCTCCGATTTTGCAAGGAGACAGCCCAGCAGATAATGTGGCAGGGGCAGTTTCGTATCGATAGCAATTGCACGGCGCGCGGCATCCTCGGCTTCCGTCACCCGGCCGGCGGTAAAGTGCAAGTAAGCGAGATTCCCATATACAAGAGCCGACGGAGGGCCGATGGCGACGGCTTTCTCAAATTGATCGAGCGCCTCTTCTGTTCGGCCCACCCGCATGTATTGCACGCCAAGATTGCATCGGGCCTCAGAATAGTCAGGAAACAGGCGAAGAGCTTCGTCCAATTTACGAATAGCTTCGAGCGGACGTCCTTGCTGGGACTGGCGCTGCGCATCGACAAAGGCACGCAGGGCCTTGTCAGGTATGGGACGCTGTAGCTGTTGTACCGAGACGAGGCCGCTGACTGGCCGCGCCGTCCTGCGCGGGGGTAGTTGGATTGTCAGCGGATTGCCGTGAGAGAGATCCACGAACTGTTCCCAGATCGTGCCGCCATGGAAGTTTGTAACGCGAAGCGTGTACCGGCCGGGAGCGATGTTGCGAAAATCGAAAGATCCGTCGCTCCCGACGTGCGATTGAATCCGCATTCCACCGTTGCTGCCGTCCACAAGTTCGACATAAAGGTTACTTCCGATTAACGAACTGTCACTTTCCAGGTTTCCGCGCACTACCGAAAGCGTTTCGGCGCGGCAGACTGTGAGTAGTAAGAGAAGAATCGACACACGAATTCCGTTCATGTAATCTCCTGTAAACATTTGATTGAACGGCAGAGTTCGGAGGTGCTAGCAGCAGGTCAGCGGGGCCCGACTACGGTCGAACATTTCCAGCATAGCCCGACCTCAAGCGCGAAGCCAATAGAAAATTTCTATCCGCGCGATCTATACTGTATCTGACACAGAACTAAGGTGAAATCGGATTTAAACAAAATGACCCCTTGTTGTTTTGGGCGATTTTTGCTACAAGAGTATGTCCGGAGGCAAGTATCGTCAGGATCTGCGCTCTCGCCAGTGGTAGCTCGGGGAACTCGACGTTCGTCGCGACCGAGCGGACGCGGCTGCTCGTCGACGCAGGCATGAGTTTTCGGGACACCTGCAAGCGCCTGGTGTCGATCGGCGAGGATCCGCTGAAGCTCGACGCCGTCCTGATCACCCATGAGCACTCCGATCATGTGGGCGGGCTGCCGCGCCTGGCGAGGAAACTGGACATACCGATTTACATGACGCGGCTCACCGCGCCGGCGATTGAATGGCTCGGGTACGCTCCAAAGCTGGAATTGTTCCAGGCGGGATCGACGCTGCGGATCGGCGACATCGAGATCGATAGCTTCACGATTCCGCACGACGCGCGGGATCCGATCGGGTACTGTCTGCGGACACAGGGAATCAAGATCGGAATCGCCACCGATCTGGGATATGTGACAGATTCAATCCGGTTCCATTTCCGCGGCGCGAACCTGCTCCTGCTCGAATCGAATCATGATATTGAGATGCTCAAAGTGGGGCCGTACCCCTGGTCGGTGAAGCAGCGCGTCATGAGCCGCGTGGGGCATCTCTCGAACGAGGCCACCTGCGATTTCATCCTGCGCGATTTTGAATCCGGGGCATCGACGCTCATCCTGGGTCACTTAAGCGCGCACAACAATCATCCCGAGATTGCGCGCATCGGCGCCCGGCAGGCTCTCGAGCAGCGGGGACTAAATACCAACCTCGTCATCGCCGAGCAGAAGCAGCCGACCGAAGTTTTTACCTTTTAGCGACATGATCGCACGATACACACGTCCGGACATGGGCCGGATCTGGAGCGACCAGAACCGCTTCGCGCAATGGCTCGAAGTGGAACTGGCGGCGTCCGAAGCACTGGCCGAACTGGGCGAAGTTCCGAGCGAAGCAGCGCGATTGTTACGAACCCATGCCGGATTCGATACAGATCGGATACGGCAGATCGAAGACGAAGTGAAACATGACGTGATCGCTTTCACGACCGCGGTCGCCGAGACAATGGCGGCGGCAGGTCATGCGGAGGCGTCGCGGTGGTTCCACTTCGGGTTGACGTCGAACGACGTGGTCGATACAGCTCAAGCTTTGCAGTTGAAGCAGGCGTCGGCGATTCTCCTTGCAGGGCTATCGGAGCTTCGCGCAGTTCTGAAGCGGCGTGCGTTTGAGTTCAAGGACACCGTGCAGATCGGACGCACACACGGCGTTCATGCCGAGCCGATCACGTTCGGCCTGAAGCTGGCGATCTGGCACGAGGAGGCTGGGCGAAACATCGTGCGGCTGCGCGCGGCGGCGGAAGGGCTGCGGGTCGGCAAGATTTCCGGCGCTGTCGGGACATTCGGGCACATCGGACCGGAGGCAGAGGAGCGAATCTGCGCGCGGCTGGGACTTGCCGCCGCGGCGGTCGCCTCGCAGGTGATCCAGCGCGACCGGCATGCGGCTTATGTTTCAGCGCTGGCGGTTGTCACGGCGAGTCTTGAGAAGATCGCGCTCGAAGTACGGCACTTGCAACGGACCGAAGTCCGCGAGGCGGAGGAGTACTTCTCCGAAGGCCAGAAAGGCAGCTCGGCGATGCCACACAAGCGCAATCCAGTGACGTGCGAGCAGATCTGCGGACTGGCGCGTGTCGTGCGTGCGGATGCCCAGGCTGCTTTCGAAAATGTGGCGCTATGGCACGAACGGGATATATCGCACTCATCCGTTGAGCGCGTGATCCTGCCGGACTCGACAATTCTGACCGACTACCTGCTGCATAAGACGACACAGGTCGTCGACAGGTTGCTGGTCTATCCGGAGCGCATGCGGCGAAATCTGGAGATGACGAAAGGTCTGATCTTCTCCGGTCAACTGCTGCTCGACCTCGCGGCTACAGGGATGCTGCGGGAGAAGGCCTATAAGCTCGTGCAGAGTTACGCCATGAACGCCTGGAAAGAGGAATCGGATTTCCGGGCGGCCATTGAGAACGATACGGAGATTCGGACCGCTCTGGGGTCCGAGGGAATCGCCGCCAGCTTCTCGCTCGAACGGCAATTGCGCAATGTCGATAAGATATTTTCCAGAGTCTTCGCATGATCACCGATCCGGCCATCGAAAGATATCTGCTCGATCTGCTGCCGCCCCGCGACGAAGTTCTGTCGGAAATGGAAGCGCTGGCAGCGCGTAACAAGATCCCCATCATTGGCCCGACGGTGGCGACTTTCCTCTCACTTCTGGTGACCCTGTCCGGCGCCAAACGGATTTTCGAGCTGGGTTCAGCGATCGGCTATTCCACCATTTGGCTGGCGCGCGCAGCCGGACCGAAAGCCGAGATCCACTATTCCGATGGCAGCGCCGAGAATGCGAAGCTGGCGCAGGGATTCTTCGAGCGCGCAGGCGTCGCGTCGAGAATCCAGGTTCACGTAGGTGACGCCCTGACCGCGCTCGCCGGCGTTCCAGGGCAATTCGACATGCTTTTCAATGATGTGGATAAAGAGGGGTACCCCGGAGTTCTCGAGGCGGCGCCTTCACGCCTGAAATCGGGTGGACTCTTCATCACCGATAACACTTTGTGGCACGGCCGGGTCCTTCATCCGGAGAGCGCCGAAGATGACGGTGTCGTTACCTTCAATCAGCGGTTGAAACAGTCAGCAGCCTTTCGGACTACAAGTGTATTACCGATTCGCGACGGGGTATCGGTCGCCGTTCGACTGTGAGGAGACTGGCGCGTCGTCGTAGGACATGGCGATCCAAGCGACGAGATAGGCGATGAAGCCGACGCCGGCCGTCAGCCCGGTCACAAGCCAGACGATTCGCAATAAGGTCACGTCCATCCCCAGATAGCGGGCGAATCCTGCGCAAACGCCGGCGATCTTCTTCCCTTCCCTGACCCGGACGAGACGCTCAGACGGAGTTGGAGGCGCGGCATCAATTCCGGTCGGCTTTCCGCACTGCGAACAGAATTTGCTTCCCTCGCGTATTTCTTGACCGCATGTTGTGCAATACATTGGTTTCAAGAATACATACGCAAGCGTCCGCGGACAAGTTCAATTCGGATTGGCCATTTGCTTGCACGTTCTAAGATGTGACACCCGTAGAAGAGGCCCTACCCCTGCTAAATCGCCCTTGGCGACAGTATCTGCGCGTCTCAGCCCTGACGTTAGCTGTGGCTGGATCGGCGTTTTTTGCCGTTTACTTCACCTACACATATGTAAGATACGCACGCTTGATCGACGCAAAGCTTCGCAACGGGCCATTCTCGGGCACCGCCGATATCTACGCCGCAAACCCGCAGCGCCTGGTGATGAATGTATCGGACAAAAATCGTGAAAACCGGCGGATTGTGACCTTTCCGGAAATCCCGAAAGTGCTTGTAGATGCAGTGATTTCCGTGGAAGACAAGCGGTTCTTCCGCCATAACGGGTTCGACTACCTGCGTATTGTTAAGGCAGCGTATATCGACGTGAAAGAGGGGCGAAAAGACCAAGGCGCATCCACGTTGAGCATGCAGCTGGCTCGGAACCTGATGCTGACTCCGGCTAAGAGCTGGAAGCGGAAAGTAGCGGAAGCAGCCATGGCGATGCGTCTCGAAGAGAAGCTCACTAAGGAACAGATCCTCGAATACTATTGCAACCAGGTGTACCTGGGCCGCCGAGGCTCCTTCAGCTTGCACGGATTTGGAGCAGCGTCGACGGCTTACTTTGGCAAAGACGTCCGCGATCTGACGCTATCGGAAGCCGCCATGCTCGCCGGATTGATCCAGCGCCCCAGCTATTTTCACCCGCTGCGCAATCTGGATCGCCTAAGGGAGCGTCGCAACCTGGTTCTCTCGGTCATGCGGCAGAACGATGTCATTCAGGAAGCCGAATACCGGAAGGCGCTGGATGCCCCGCTGGTGATTGCGCCGGACAAGGCTCAGTCGGGAGGCGCTCCGTATTTTATCGATCTCGTCAGTGAGGAACTTCACAACGTGCTTGGGGATTCCGAGCGGGGCGAGACGCTGCAGGTCTACACGACACTGGATCTCGATCTGCAGCAGGCCGCTGGCGAAGCGGTGCGGATCGGCATGCAATTTGTGGACGAGCAGCTCAAGAAAAAGGCAGCCAAGAATTCAGGCCCGCAGCAGAAACCTCAGGTGGCGCTGGTAGCGCTCGATCCACGCACGGGCGAGGTAAGAGCCCTTATCGGTGGCAGAGATTACAATGCCAGCCAGTTGAATCGAGCGCTGGCCGAGAGGCAGCCTGGATCAGTATTTAAGCCATTCGTCTACGCGGCGGCGCTCAGCACGGTCCTGGGTGGAAACAGAGAACCGATCACGGCAGCGACGATTCTCAATGACGAGACCACGACATTCTCAGGGGGCGATGCTCCTTATACTCCCGGCAATTTCCACCACGCTGCTTATGGCGACGTTACGGTCCGGCAGGCGTTGGCCAAGTCGATCAACATTCCAACAGTGAAGCTGGCGCAAATGGCGGGTTACGGCGCGGTGGCCCGGCTGGCGAAGGCGTCCGGACTGGGCGATCACATTCAGGGCACTCCTTCAATCGCGTTGGGCTCTTATGAAGCCAAACCGCTAGATGTGGCGGGAGCCTACACCATCTACGCGAATGGCGGCATGTACGTCCGTCCAAGTCTGATTTCACAGGTTAAGACGGGCAGTGGCCAGGTGCGCTACACGCATACGCCCGAAAAGCGCCCGGTGCTCGATCCCAGGGTTGCCTACTTGATGGTGAACCTGATGGAAGGCGTCATGAACTCCGGAACAGCCGCCGGAGTTAGATCGCGCGGTTTCATGGCTCCAGCAGCCGGAAAGACCGGAACCTCGCGTGACGGATGGTTCGCAGGCTTCACGTCAGAGCTGATTTGCGTGGTATGGGTCGGGTTCGACGACAACAGCGAGCTGAAACTGGAAGGCGCAAAGTCGGCGCTGCCAATCTGGACCGAGTTCATGAAGCGCGCGATCCTGCTCCCCGCTTATAAGGACGCGAAACTATTTCGGCCGGCGAGGGGCATCATAACTGAGACCATCGATCCGGAGACCGGAGAGCTCGCAGGGCCGAACTGCCCCCAAAGTCAAACCGAATTTTTCATCGCCGGCTCAGAACCCGTCCAGGCTTGTACATTGCACAGCGGCCTGAGAACCATTCCCGCATCGCTCTCGGCCCGGTGAGGCTGTGTTAAAATTCAATTTATGGCAATTCCAAACGTACGCCGATTTCGTATCACCAGCCCTGACGGCGGGCAGTCCGCAACCGTAATGGCGGTGCTTCCGAGAGGCGCGGACGTCGATGCTTATCTTGCAGACGCCACCAAGCGGTATGACTGGAAAGGTCA
>Ga0075431_100004451_pt1 | contig 13741 bp, 17 predicted proteins | sample RhiMetdeltSRZDD5_FD_75297 | JGI IMG/M metagenome (GOLD analysis project Ga0075431, IMG submission 75297) | Populus rhizosphere microbial communities from Tennessee, USA - Rhizosphere MetaG P. deltoides SRZDD5 | ecosystem: Host-associated > Plants > Roots > Rhizosphere > Soil | place: USA... | reverse complement strand
GGCGCCAAGGCGCAAAGTTCGTTGGAACAACTTCAAATTGCCGCCGGAGTTGTGATTCAAACCTCAACCATGAATGCCTGCTGCGTGAATGGGACACAGGCCCAGGCCGTTGCGGGTGACATGAGACTCTGGACTACCCAAGAGTCCCCTTCTGAAACTGTTCCACTACATAGTCGGCCGTCCGCGCTGCCAGTGCCATGATGGTCAGCGTGGGATTCTTCTCTGAAGCCGAGGGAAAGACGCTGCCATCGACCACAAACAAGTTTGGGATGTCGTGCGTCTGGCAATAGGCGTTGAGGACCGAACTCGCCGGATCATGCCCCATCCGGCACCCGCCCAGCTCATGATTGGTGCGCGGCTCTTGCTGATCATCCAGGATCTCCACGCCACTGGCTTCGAGTATGCGGCGCGACTCGCTGCGCATGGCTGCGAACAGTTTGCGTTCGTTTTGGCCATAACGCACGTTCAGGCGAGCTCTGGGCAGGCCAAAGCGGTCTTGCCGCACGGGATCGAGATCAACCGTGCTGCCACTGCTGGGGAGCATCTCTCCGTACGGCGCGAAGTTCACGTAGGCAGGATACCGGTCACGGATCGCTTTCTTCAGCTGGCCTCCGAAGCCGTCCAGTTGCTTTGCCCAGGGAACCAAACGGCGGTTATGGTAGTTGAACTGGATTCCAAAGCTGCGGAAGTAGCCCCGTTTGCGGTTGTGCATATAAGAGGGAATGTAGGCGTGGTCGAGGGCACCTTCCTCTTGACCGGGCGTGGAGCCGATCAACTCTCGCGCGAAACCCGTCAGTTGCCCGGTGAAATGCGGGAGGTAGTGTCTCCCCAGTTGACCGCTGGAGTTGGCCAGCCCGCCCGGATAGTCCGGAGAGCGCGACATCAAGAGTAGGGCAATACTCTGAACGCAAGCGCAGGATACCACGACAGACCGGGCTTGAATGCGGCCTTCCTTCAAGGAATTGCGATTCAGGTAGCGGACACCGTTCACCCGTTTCTTGTCTCTCAACGTCACCTCACAAACAATCGAATCGGAAAGGATTGTCAACTTGCCAGTCGACTGCGCTGGGAACAGCTGCACATTGGCCGCGTCATATTTGGCCACCACGTCGCAACCTGCCATGCAGTTACCGCAGTAATGGCAGGCAGGACGTTCCTCGCGAGGCCGGGTCAAGGTCGCCTTTCGCACGTGAATCACGGGGATTCCCAGACGAGTCGCGCCTTGTTGAACGATCCGGTCAGAGCAACGCATCGGCATGGGCGGCAGGAACTGGCCGTCCGGGAGATCCTCCAGATGATCTGGGTTGCCGCAAACCCCTACTTCCGTTTCGATCTGATCGTAATATGGCGCCAGGTCGGAGTATTGGATGGGCCAGTCAACGCCAGCCCCTTCATACGAATATCCCTTGAAATCGCGGCGACTCAGCCGCCAGGCGACAGCATTCCAGAGCAGCGTCTTGCCGCCTACGCCCCGTGTTCGTTCATCCTCGAAGCCAGCGACGCCTGGAACCATGATCGGCATCTTCCGGTTCTTGAAGTCATAGGGCATGGCGTGAGTATTAAACGCGCGGCTGACGTCGATGCGCGGCCCACCTTCCATGACGAGGACATTCAAGCCGCGGCGGGCGAGCCTGGCTGATAAGGTGCCCCCAGCCGCACCTGAACCCACGACACAGACGTCGAAGATCGTTTCGTTGACGTTCATCAAATGAGTGAACCTAACCGAGACAAGACCGGAAACAAGAATGGAACCACGAGCCACATAGGAAAAGAAAGGTCACGAATCGATACAATGAACGGGAACTCTCGAGAAGGGCGCTCGTCCTCGATGAAGAGCCGAAGACGACGATGTGTTTGTATCCCTGGAGTCGCCGCCCAGCGATTTGGATAGCTCCCGTGAAAAGGCAGCGTCAACGTGGCAGTATTCGAGACCGGAACATCAAGCTTGCGGTCGCTCGCCCACGCCGATCCTCGTTTTCCCCTCCAGCAGCCTGGAAGGTCTGAATTATAAGAAAAGGTTTCGCCTTGTTCACCCAAAATATCGCTGCTTGACCGTGAACATCAGGCAACCGATAATCCAGGGCGACATTGCCGCCCCGGTTGATTTTCAGGCAATTTTGCCCTGTTTTGCTTGCTTGGTTGGTTCAGGCGGACAGCTTGTTATGGAGGCATCATGAACTGTCGTTACTGTGGCGCCCCCTTGAATCCGGACGTGAAGTTTTGTTCAATTTGTGGCCGTTCGGTGCAAGACGAAGCGGGTGGCATGCCTCCGGTCACGCCACCAGCCGATGTTCCGCGCACGCCCCCATTTCTGTCTGCAGCAGATGCTTCGGCCCAGACAGGGCGCTGGATTGGGGCCGGATGGGACCTGGTCAAATCGGACCTCCTCCCGTTTGTCTTGATGGCTCTGGTTTTCCTGGTGGTGAATAGCTGCATTCCTCTGGTCTTGCAAGGACCCATGATGGCGGGCTTTCACATCGCTTGCATCCGGAAGCTGATGGCTGGCCGCACGGAAGTCGGAGACCTCTTCAAGGCTTTCAACCGGTTCGGAGCCACTCTGGTGGCCTTCCTCATCATTACAGTTTTCACGTCTTTGGCTTCGTTGTTGTGTTTGATCCCAGGCCTGATCGTTTGGGGCATTTACCAGTTCACTTTTCTTTTTGTCGTCGACAAGAAGATGGATTTCTGGCCCGCCATGCAGGCCAGCCATGCGCTCGTCAAGAAGGATTATCTGGGGTTTACGCTTTTCTCTCTCGTCCTACTCTTGATTAACGTTGCCGGAGCCTTGTTGTGTCTCGTCGGATTGCTACTCACGGTGCCACTTTACTATGCCGCGATCACAGCAGCCTATCGAGACCTGGTTGGATTCGAGAACAAGGAGAATTTCTGATCGATGAAGGCGTCAATCCTCTCTCAGCCTCGTGATGTCGGTTTCTCCGCGGAAGCCGTCTGGAGAACTGGAATCACAGGTGGCATTCTCATTTTCCTTTCCAGCTTCCCTTTTCCTACGCAACCGGCGCTTCTCCTTTGTGGGTTCCAATGGTTGACACAAAGACCCTGCCCGTTTTGCGGCCTGACTCGCTCGCTTTCGCTCTTGTCCAGGGGGCAATACAAATTGGCCCTAGGCTTCCATCCACTCGGCCCACTGGTGTTTGGCATTCTGCTGGCACTTTTTCTGTCGAGTCTGGTCCGGCTGGTATTTCCAGCAGTCCGGCTAGTCGCAGTTCCCGAAGCGACCGGTCGAATTTTCTGGGCAGGTTGCGGTCTTTTGTTTGCATTCTGCGGCGTACTTCGCCTGCTTCGGTAGCTCGACATTTGAAACCTCGCCTGGAATCTCTTCCATGAATTGGGAGTGGCTTACAAGTAGTCCTGTTTACTCACGTCTGATCAGCTCGATCATTCTTGTTGCAATCGTAATCTTCTTGAGAATGGCTTTGGTCCGGGCCGTTCTGGGTTTGAACAGACAACACTTTGACGTGCGGCGCCGCTGGATAGTGAATATCCGCAACTTCTCGATTGCCGTCGTCTTGCTGGGACTAGTCCTGATTTGGCAACAACAATTGTGGACGATAGCGGTTTCGTTTTTTGCATTGGCAGTGGCCGTTGTGATCGCCACCAAGGAGTTAATCCTCTGCATCAGTGGCGCTGTCGTTCGAGCGTCGACTCACTCCTATTCTGTTGGAGATCGCATTGAAATTGGGGGGAAACGGGGGGATGTTGTCGACCAAAACCTGTTCACCACAACCCTATTGGAAATTGGCCCGGGGCAGGCGAGTCATCAGTACACGGGACGAGCGATTATCATTCCCAACAGCTTGCTGCTCAACACACCTCTTATCAACGAGACCTTCACCGAGGAGTTTGTACTGCATGTGTTCTGCATTCCGCTGAACGCCAGCGATGACTGGCAGAAGGCCGAGCAGATGCTACTCGAAGCCGCCCACGTCGAGTGTGGCCCATTTCTGGAAGACGCCCGCACCTACATGAAGAGCATTGAAAGCAAGCACGGCCTTGATAGCCCTACTGTCGCTCCGCGGGTGACCCTCCAGATTCCGGAACCGGGGAAGATCAATTTGCTGCTGCGTATTCCCGCTCCGGCTCGCCGTAAGGGACGTCTCGAGCAGGCGATTCTGCGAAGATATCTGTCGGAACTGGCTAAGACGCAGTCGCTGGAGTCGTAAGGAGCGGCCTCATGCGGGCGAGGGTCGCAGCGCGGCGGCGACTGCCCCCAAAGCCCTTCGGGCATCCTCTCCCCGATGGGCTGCCGATTACCGAATCTTCTGACGCCCGGCCGGAGTGGCGGGGAACCCTGATTTTTCTGCCACTTTCGGTAAAAGTTGCGTTGCTTTGCAGCAGGAGAGCGGTGGAGAGCGTATTGAAAGGTCGCTGGGCAAGTTAATATTGCCTGCGGCTTCGGTTTTCAGCAAATCGCGAGGGAACGTACCGGCAAAAAAGGAGCCGGTGAGCTGGGAACCCCAGGCTCGGAGACCTTGCAGGAGGATATAGAAGTGAATGCCATACAAGTTGCAAAACGCTACTTCCAGGCGTGGAACCAGCGCGATGCGGAGGCCATCGTTGCCACATTTGCTGAAGGGGGTACCTACACTGATCCGTCAGCGGGCCAGGGTCTCACCGGAGAAGCCATTGGTGGCTATGCCAAGGGTCTGTGGGCTGCTTTTCCGGATCTGTCATTCGAGATTATCAGTGCTGCGGAAACGGACGGAGGCGTTGTTAGTTCCCAATGGTTGATGCGTGGCACTAATACCGGCTCGTTATTGGGCCTTCCGCCCACTGGCCGCACGGTCGCACTTCCGGGGGCGGACTTCATTCAGGTGGAGGGGGAGAAAATCCGCTCCGTGCAGGGTTACTTCGATTCGCGGTCCGTGCCTGAACAGCTTGGACTCCAAGTGCTGGTTCAGCCACACGCCATCGGTCCATTCTCGTTTGGGACAAGCACCTCAGTGCGAACGGGCAAGAAAAACAAACCGGGAGCTTTTGGTATCACTGTGCTCGAGGCTCGTTCAGAGGAAGAGATACAACAGATCAAGGAGCTCAGCCGGCAGACTGCGACCGAAATGCTGGAGATGCCAGGCTTTATCGGATGGGTGGGGATGACGATTGGCCCCCGTATGATGACCGTAACCGCCTGGGAAACTCCAGAGCATCCACAGCAGTTGCGAGGGGGCAGCCACGGACAAGCCATGCGGAAGTTCTTCGGCCCAGAACTGGCTGCGGGGGGGACGACAAGCGTCTGGGTTCCGAGGCGCTTCAACGCAATGTGGGTGCGCTGCACGGCCTGTGGGAGCATGGCAGATGTCGAACGCCTGGCAGGGAAATGCCAGTGTGGCCAGTCATTGCCGGAGCATATAGCATATTGGTAAGAGGATCATTAATCCCACTTGGTGGCTAACGCCTCACGAAGCGTCCCAAGTAGGCTCAGGGTGGGCAGTGGCCGATTTGGTTCACAGAAACATTTCGGAGGGAGGCTCGGCCTGCCTTGTCGTTGAGTGACGGCCGAGAAACTAGGGTCAGGCGATAGATTTCGAGGATGTGCTTGCTGCCCCTGCAGTGTTCGGCGGTTTCCTCCCACCTCTCCTCTCCTTCGTTGCGCGAAGAGAAGTTGATCGACTCATCACTCATCATCTGCGATCCGAGTGGCATGAGCTTGCCACAGTGGCGCTGCGATTTATCAGCATGAATCGAGATTGCGCCTGACTTCCTCCATCCCCTATACTTGCCTTGGTATACCTGGCACGTCCCAAGACCAATTCGTTCTACAATGATGCCCGCCAAAACCCGCAGAGTTTCGGCTTTCGGTCAACGGCACACTGGACCGGCTTACCGCAGGCACAACCTAGCGAAACTGAGAAGGAACTGACAAATGACGAGCCCCAGAAACCAAGTCCTTGCCTCGATTCAACAAGCAAGAGCGGAATTGGAAACCGCGCTTTCAAATCTTGAACTGTTGCCAGCAGTCGATTCACGCACTATTGTTTTTATAGCCCACGCGTTGAACAACTTTCTAACTGTCAACCGTGCAACGTCGGAACTGCTCTTGGTTTCGTTGAAAGACCATCCTGATCCCCAAGTCCGCCTACGGCTCGAAGGGATGGTTCATGTCAACAAACTCATGACACATATCGCCTCCCGTTTGATGAGTAACTCCGGGACTGGAGATGCGCAGCTCCTCCTGCGAAAAGCTGACCTCGTGGCTCTCGCACAAACAGCCTGTGAATTCTACCAGCGCTTGGCGGATCGCAAGCAGATCTCCATTCTCTTCAGCTCGGGGGAGGACGTTCCATCGGCTTGGACCGACCTAGCTGCGGTGGCGGCTGTTCTGGATAATCTTCTTTCCAATGCAGTGAAGTATTCCGAACCTGGGAAACGGGTCTGGGTTCAAATCAGGGGCGAGGGAACCAGCATCGTCTGCAGCGTGCATGATGAAGGACCGGGACTGAGCGAGCAAGACCAGGCGAAACTGTACCAGCGCGGCGTGCGACTAACTCCGGTACCCACCGCAGGTGAACCCACAATGGGTTATGGGCTCGCAGTAGCCAAGGAATTAGTTGACAGGCTGGGTGGAGAGCTGTCGTGTGAGAGTCAGTTGGGATTAGGAGCGACATTCTCCTTCCGCTTGCCAATCTACGAAGCTGAAAAGCACGAGGCGAAGACCGAACGCGCCACCGGTTCCGCCTCTTCCCAGTAAATCTGACCGAATGAAAACAGGCTGCCAAGGCAGTCTCAAAACGGCCGGTTCCCTTTTTGACCCGACACTGATCTATGGAAACGCTCACAGGCAAGCAGGCGACCGGCTTCCAGGAAACGGTGCTGGAGGTCCAAAACCTGACCATCCTGGGTATCCGGTCGCTGCTCAATCTGTTCCGAAGACCGCTGTATCTTCGCGAAACCTTTGAACAGATGGACATTATCGGCGTGGGTTCCCTTGTGATTACGATGCTCACCGGTTTCTTCACCGGAGCCGTCCTCGCTCTGCAAACCTCGAATACGCTGTCCTCATTTGGAGCGGTGGGATACACAGGGCAACTGGTGTCAGTGTCCCTGGTCCGGGAGCTCGGACCCGTGTTGACCGCGGTAGTGGTTGCTGGGCGGGTTGGGTCAGGGATTGCCTCTGAGCTGGGATCAATGCTGGTTAGCGAGCAGATTAACGCGATGCGCGCCTTAGGCACGGACCCGAGTAAGAAACTCGTGACCCCTCGTGTTTTCGCTTCAATCACGATGGTCCCTGTGCTAACCATTATCTGTGATCTGGTGGGTGTCTTGGGCGGCTTGTTCGTCGCTTATTTCCTGCTGGGGATCAGCCCAACGCTCTACCTCACGTCCGCCTATGACAGGTTGACCTATTCCGACCTAGTGCAAGGACTCATCAAGCCCCCGGTCTTCGGTTTCATCATCGCCGTGGTGGGCTGCTACTGCGGATTGAGAACTTACGGAGGGACTCAGGGTGTGGGACGATCAACCACGCAGTCGGTCGTGACATCCATGATCCTGATTTTTGTCTCGGACTTCTTCATCACCCGCCTTCTGTTCACCTTCATTTGAACATGGTTGATCCGAACCATCACCGTCTTTCGCCCGCCATTGAACTCAAAGACGTGGTCAAATATTACGACGATGCTTTAATCCTCAATAAGATTTCCTTTACGGTACGGCGTGGTGAGACCAAGATCATCCTGGGTGGAAGTGGCTCTGGAAAGTCGACAATCCTGAAATTGATTATCGGGTTGGAGAAGCCGGACGATGGCGAAATCTGGGTGGATGGCGAGAATATCTCGCGCTATCGGGAAAGCGATTTGATGAGCGTGCGCCAGAAGATTGGGATGGTCTTTCAAGAGGGGGCGCTGTTTGATTCGCTCTCAGTCGCCGACAACGTTGCCTACCGCCTGCACGAACAAGGGGAGTTAGAAGAGGAGGAGATCCTGGCCATCGTCAAGATGACCTTGGGCTTCGTGGAACTGGAGGAAGCCATCGACAAAATGCCTGCAGAGCTATCGGGCGGGATGCGGCGGCGGGCAGCTATTGCACGGGCCCTGGTGGGGGGGCCGAAGATCATGCTCTATGATGAACCGACCGCTGGGCTGGACCCTCTGACAGCGAGAACGATTAACGAGTTGGTGATCAAGCTGCGAGACCTCGAGGGAGTGAGCTCGGTGTTTGTTACCCACCGTTTGAAAGACGTCTCCACAATGTCAAACCAATACCTGACGCACCACGATGGCTGGCTCCGTTACCGGAGGGAAGAGGAAGGCAATCTTTGTCTCATCAATACTCGCCTATTGATGCTGAGGGAAGGTGAAATCATTTTCGATGGGTTTGATGAAGAGATCCGGCGAAGCCAGGACGAGTACATTCAACAGTTTTTGGCTTAGCTCGGATCCCACGCACTACGGCGCACATCTGGCCCGTTCATTCCGCCTCCGAGTCTTGGGCAGAAATCAAACACAGCTGATGCGTCGGACACTAGGTTTCATAAGGAGGACCTATGGCACGAAAGCGACTGGCTTGGTCTGAACTGAGAGTGGGCATTCTAGTGATTTTCAGCTTTACCATTCTTGCCGTGGCCATCGTTCTGATTAGTGGCGGCGCGGGTTTCTTTACCGCCAAATATGAGCTCAAGACATACCTCGCCAGTGCTGCAGGTCTTCGAAAAGGGTCGCTGGTCTGGCTGGCTGGCATTGAGGTGGGCAACGTCTCGGCGGTGAACATCACGAGCTCCACCGATCCGGGTCGGGCAGTCGAAGTAGTCATGCAGGTCGAGAAGCGATATGCCCCGATGGTTGGTGAAACTTCGGTTGCATCGTTGGGATCCATTGGCCTGCTAGGAGACAAATACATCGACATTTCGAGAGGCTTGCCCGGGGCGAAACCCATCCCCCCAGGCGGCGAAGTGAAAGGCTCAGCCGAAGCCGACATCAAGCGAATCATCCAGAACAGCAACGACTTGGTTGCCAACCTGGGAGATCTGGTGACAAAGATCAATCAGATCACTGCCAAAATCGACGTGGGACAGGGCACCATCGGCAAGTTCATCAACGACCCCAGCATGTTCAACAAGATCAACCTGACCGTGGAGGAAGCCCAGAACCTGCTGAACGAGATCAAAACAGGCCAAGGATCAATCGGGCGCCTCATTTCGGAGCGCGAACTCTACGACCGCCTGAACGGCACCCTGACACGTGTCGAGAATGTCGCCGCCAAGGTCGAGAAAGGCGATGGAACTCTTGGAAAGTTCGTCAACGATCCGGCGGTCTTTCAGAAGGCAGACACGCTTCTGGCGAGATTTAACGTGGTAGCGCAACGCATGGAGAACGGAGAGGGGTTCCTGGGCAAGCTTTCCAAAGACGACGCGCTTTACGCTCAGTTCCGCGACAGCCTGGCTAAGTTTTCAGCCGTGGCGGACAAGATAAATCAAGGCGAAGGCACCGTTGGAAAGTTGATGGTCGACCCGTCGCTCTATACGAATCTGAACAGTGCTTCTGCTGAGCTCGTTAAGTTGCTCTACGATTTCCGTCAAGACCCGAAGAAGTTTCTTCGAATCAAATTTGGCCTGTTCTAGACGGCTTGGCTCGACGACAGATCGTCCTGCTGAACGCACTCGATCAGGGCATCGACCACCGCCGGATCGAACTGTTTAGACTTGGCCTCCCGCAGGCGGCGCAGCGCTTCCGTTGTTCCAAGATTCTTTCTGTAAGGCCGATCCGAAGTCATGGCGTCGAAAGCATCCACAACGGCGACGATCCGGGCGCCGATGGGGATATCCTGTCCCCTCAGTCCGCGGGGATAGCCGCTGCCGTCATAGTTTTCGTGATGATGAAACATCAGTTCCCGAACAGTTGAGAGGCGCCTGATGCCGCTCAGTGCATGATAGCCATAGTGGACGTGTTGATGCATGCGGACGGACTCATCAGGACTCAGGTTCTCGGGCTTGGAAAGCATCTCTTCGGGAATGCTGATCTTGCCAATGTCGTGCAGCAGTGCTGCCAGCTTGATATGGAAGCGATCCTCCCCGTTGATATTGAGCTTGCCACAGACTTTCTCGGTCAGGGAAAGAACCATCAAGGACTGCTGTTGCGTGTTGGGATCCCGCATGGCGAGGAAGCTAATGAGCAGATTCACAGTCTCACGGAAGGAGTCTTGCAACTCTTGCTGTAGCCGCCGGTTCTCGAGTTTGAGTTCGTGGCTCAGTAAGACATTGTCGATAACGTTGACGAGTTCGCGATGTCCGAACGGCTTGACCAGATAGGCCGCCAAACCCATCGCTAGGAGCTTCTTGCGATGTGGCTCGTCCACAGCTCTGGCCGTAAGCATGATGACCGGCGTGTCTCGAATTTCCCTGTAGGCCGAGTTCTCGACAAGTTGATGAAAGGCATCGATACCGTTCAAAACAGGCATCATGCAATCCATCAGGATCAAGTGGGGTCGGTATTCCAGGGCTTTCTGGAGGCCTTCTTCACCGTTCATAGCGTCGATCACTTGATAAGCGGCGCGTTCAAGAATCATTCGAGCCAGTTCCAACATGGGTCGTTCGTTGTCGACGACCACAATCGTCTTCTTCTCGCTCATTTCCGCTTGCTCTCGAGCGGTCCCACGCTTGTTCCAAATGTCACTATGTGTAGGAATGTAGTTGAAGTGTAATCTCGATTCAACAGGAAAATACTCGCCCTCACGGAGCTCAAAACCGGCCTACCGCGGCTTCCTGTGGCCATCGGCTTTGACATATTGGCTGATTGAGATTATGATCTCGATCCGCTATATTGGGCCGCCATTCTTGAAGGGTTCGAGCATGACCATTCAGATTAAGAAGAAATTAGAAGACGAGATTCGAGTTATCGAATACGAATTGAAGAACGATTTGCCCCAGGAACTCAAGCGGGCCAGAGCCCTTGGAGACTTGAGCGAGAACGCCGAGTATCAGTCCGCCAAGCAGCGTCAGGAGATCCTGAACGCTAAGCTGGCCCATCTTCGAAAGCGATTGGCCGACGTAGCCATGATCAACTTCGACAAAATTCCGAAAGATCGGGCTTCTTACGGATCGACGCTGGTTCTCTATGACATTCAAAAGAGTGCGGAAATCACCTATAAGCTCGTGTCGGTGGAAGAGTCCGACCTTCAGAAGGGACTCATTTCCACGACTTCGCCCATTGGAAAAGGCTTGTTGAATCGCCAGGAGGGAGATACCGTGAAGATTGCCACTCCGGGTGGCCTGAAGGAGTTTGAAATTCTCAAGCTGACCACTATCCATGACCAGCCGGAATCTACTGTTGATTAGCTTATGTTGAGTCAGTTCATTGGCAAAATCTGCAAGGCGATTCTGGATCTCATCGTTGCGGCGATGGCTGCCCTCAGGATTAACCCTAATCTTTTGACCTTCCTTGGTTTTCTCATCACGATCATGGCTGCTGTTTGCCTCGCTCGTGGCAAGTTCTGGCAGGCTGGTTTGGTAATTATGTTGGCTGGAATCTTCGACATGCTGGATGGCCGGGTCGCTCGAACAACCAACAGCGTTACAAAGTTCGGTGCCTTTTTCGATTCAGTGCTAGATCGCTATTCCGATATCGCGATGTTTCTTGGTCTGATGATTTACTATTCGAATGCTCAGCGGCTCAGCTACACCCTTCTTTCTGGGGTAGTGCTGATGGGCGCTGTCATGACCAGTTACACTCGAGCCCGGGCAGAGTCGCTAATTCCGAAGTGCAAGGTTGGATTCATGGAGCGACCCGAGCGGCTAGTGCTGATGATCTTAGGAGCTTTGACAGACCGTATGGCTCCAGTGCTCTGGGTGATGGCTTTCTTTTCAAACCTGACGGTCATCCATCGAATCGCGTATACCTGGAAGGAAGCCTCGCGCCTGAAGCAGCCAGCCTCCTCTCATTAGGCCTTTCCACCCTTCACGTTTTCACCGTTTTTCCTTGCAGAGTTCCCCACTTTAATGTAAATTCCACATATTAATGATGTTGGAAGTAATTTCGTTCTCCTTTACTTGAGAATTGATGAAACCAGACGTCCTGTCCCAGCTGGAGTTTTTCGAACAACTGAGCGACTCTTACGACCAGATGATTTCCTGGCCGGCTCGGATCGGGACCGAAGGCATGTTTTTTAAGAAGCTCGTAAGTGACTATAAATTAAAGAGTTCTTTGGATGTTGCTTGCAGCACCGGGTTTCATGTAATCATGCTAAGGCGTCTTGGTCTGGATGCTGTGGGCATTGATGCCAGTCCGAAAATGATTGAAAAGGCGAGGGCTAACTCGGTGACGTGCGGGGTGACGGTCGAATACATCCTGGGTGATTTCACCATGATGTCAAAGCGCTTCTCTGAGGGCTTTGACCTGATTACCTGCTTGGGGGATACAGTTTCTCACCTGAAATCGGGTCAGGACCTGAAAAGGACGTTTGAGGAGGCTTATAAGTGCTTGAATCCCGGTGGCTTATTTGTTCTACAGAGTCGCAACTACGATTACATCCTCAAACACCAGGCACGCTTTACGCCGCCAACCGGATCGAGAAACGGAACCGAGGAGACCATTTTCTTCCGGCTCCTGGACTTCTTGCCGAAGTCGCTGAACCTGAGTGTTGTGAAGTTTCGCTGGCATGAGAACCGCTGGGAGTCCAGCGTGCAGACCACCCAAATCTACCCTTACTCAAAAAAGGACCTGGAATCCACGCTAAAATCGGTAGGTCTCGCAAGATTCACCTGCTACCGCAACTTCAACTTTGAAGATTATGATCCCAACGGTACGGATCTGATCTTAGTTGCGGAAAAGAAGGGCGTGCTGAAGTCTAAGGTGGCTTCCGCTCTAAGACGGGACAAACCCACCCTCCGGTCAGGCCCAACCAAGGCAAAGCCCGTCGCACCTCTTGCCAAAGTCGTCAAGGCATCCAAACCAGCCCCACGCAAAGGACCCCCTCTCAAGAGGGCCAGACGTAAAGGCAAGAAATAACTGCCGCTAAGCTAGCCAGAGCTAGGTTTAGGAATGGACTAGCCGACAGCGCTTGCTGATGTGATCTATCTGCACTGGGAAACTGAATGAATTCTCGGAATACTTCGTAGCCGGCTAAACCAAGTCTGCAAGGGTGAAGCCGACGAGGCACTCCCCGGTCTCAGTCTTCGTGATCTTGGCTCGTCTATTACCCTCGTTAGCTGCCGGATTGCTCTTTCTCAGCGTGGCAAAGGAAGCCAACACATCCTTGTAGAGCGACGTTACCACGAATACCTCTCCGGTTTGTTCATTCCTCCACATTTGGCCTGTGGACACTTTCTTCACGTTCATGATCGGTAAGTACCAGGTGGGATGTTTTGAAAGAGTTAGCAACTCGTCGGGGCCTTGCTGTTGATGCAACCGTAATGATCGGCGAAGCGCTGGATTGGATTAGACCTTTTTGCTTCGGGTTTTGGGCAGGAGGGTAGGAGCCCGCCGAACTTCGAGAAGCGGAGTGGTTGTGGATGGTCAAACAGTTACTAGGTGTCTAGCCTGCCCTTCAGTTTTGGAACCAAGTCCGGCTCCACAACGCTCCTGCAGCTTCATTCCGGGATGGGTTTTTCGCTGGAAATTCTGCCTCCAATGAGACAACCTTATCAGCGCGTTGCAATTCTAATCCGATTGCGGTCAGGTGGGTGCGTTCCGCGGTATTCTGATAAGCACAATTCTCAGGAATGGAGCCGCCGATCCAGGTGGCTTGCACCGATCTTTTCGAGTGCCATTCCCCCCATGCTCGGCCGTTGATC
>Ga0075431_100004450_pt1 | contig 13743 bp, 24 predicted proteins | sample RhiMetdeltSRZDD5_FD_75297 | JGI IMG/M metagenome (GOLD analysis project Ga0075431, IMG submission 75297) | Populus rhizosphere microbial communities from Tennessee, USA - Rhizosphere MetaG P. deltoides SRZDD5 | ecosystem: Host-associated > Plants > Roots > Rhizosphere > Soil | place: USA... | reverse complement strand
AACTGGAAACTGGAAACCGGAAACTGGAAACTATTTCGAATACAACTCCACAATCAACTGTTCCTGCACCGGCAGGTTGATCTGTTCGCGCGTCGGCAGCGATGCAACCCGACCGGTCATCTGGCCGGCATCGAACGACAGCCACTCGGGAATGCCGCGTCCTTTGACTTCCTCCATCGCGTGCTGAATCGCCGCGTTCTGCGCGCTCGTTCCGCGCACCGTGACCACGTCACCCGCCTTCAGCGAGTACGACGGGACGTCGACCTTGCGTCCATTGACGAGGAAGTGTCCATGGCGAACGAGCTGACGCGCCTGCGCGCGCGACGTCGCAAGCCCGAGCCGGTAGATGACGTTGTCGAACCGGCGTTCGAGCAGTTGCAGCAGCGTCTCGCCGGTGATGCCACGCTGGCGATCGGCCATCTCGAAATAACGTCGGAACTGGTTCTCCAGCACGCCGTAAATGCGCTTGACCTTCTGCTTCTCACGGAGCTGCAGGCCGTAGCCGACCAGCTTCGCCTTGCGCAGTTTTCCGTGCTGTCCGGGCGGAAGATTGCGCTTCTCGATCGCGCACTTCTCCGTATAGCAGCGCTCTCCCTTCAGAAAGAGCTTCATCCCTTCGCGCCGGCACAGCCGGCAAACCGCTCCGATGTAACGGGCCATTCTTAGTCCTTTGAAATCTGGTCAATGCTCAATGTTCAATGCTCAATGTTCAAGGATTCGTCGGATTCGACATTGAACATTGGACATTGAACATTCGCCAAAACGGCGCCTTTACACTCTCCGCCGTTTTGGCGGCCTGCAGCCGTTGTGCGGAATCGGCGTCACGTCGCGGATCGACTTCACATCGATGCCGATCGTCTGCAACGCGCGAATGGCGGATTCGCGGCCCGCGCCCGGTCCTTTCACCCGCACTTCCACGCTGCGCATGCCGAACGCCTTCGCCGCGTTGCCAGCGGAGATAGCTGCCTGCGTCGCCGCAAACGGCGTTCCCTTGCGCGATCCCTTGAAGCCGATGCCGCCGGCGCTCGACCACGCCACGACCGCGCCTTCGGGATCGGTGATCGTGATGATCGTGTTGTTGAAGGACGCCTGAATGTGCGCGAAGCCGTGATGCACGATGCGCTTCTCGCCACGCTTCTTGAACGCCTTCTTTTTCGCTGGCCGTCCGGCCTTTTTCTTTTCTCCACCCTCTCCGGGTGTTGCTGACGCGTCGACTGGTTCGTTTTTCGCCATAAACTCAGTTTCCAGTTGCCAGTGACCAGTTGCCAGTTCTCGTGTTTCTCACATCAGCCTGTCTGACTGGAAACTGGGAACTGGAAACTGGAGACTACACAGTTTTCTTCTTCGCCACCGCACCCTTGCGCGGTCCTTTGCGCGTGCGGGCGTTGGTCTTCGTACGCTGGCCGCGCACGGGCAGATTCCGCCGATGACGGAGGCCGCGGTAGCTGCCGATTTCCATCAGCCGCTTGATGTTCATGGAGATCTCCTTGCGGAGATCGCCTTCGACGCCCCCCTGCTCTTCGATCACCCGGCTGATTTTCCGGACGTCCTCTTCGGAGAGATCCTTGACCCGGATGTCGGGGCTCACCGTCGCCGCGCTCAGGATGTCGTTCGAGCGCTTGCGTCCGATGCCGTAGATATACGTGAGCCCGATCTCGATACGCTTCGTTCGCGGAAGATCGACACCAGCAATACGTGCCATTCTTTAATCCTTGTAGTTACCAGTTGCCAGTTCCCAGTTCCCAGTTCCAGTCCGGTAGATTCTGGAAACTGGAGACTGGAAACTGGAAACTACTTCATCCCTGTCTCTGCTTATGTTTCTGATTCGAGCAGATCACGCGCACCACCCCTCGGCGGCGCACGATCTTGCACTTGTCACAAATTCTTTTGACTGACGCTCTCACCTTCATAACTGAATCCCTAATCCCTAATCCCGGAACCTCGGATCCCGCATCCCGAACACCGGATCCCGGCTAGCGACCAATCACCGCCACTATCCGCCCGCGCCCCAAATCTTTCGGCGAGAGCTCGAGGCGCACTCGATCGCCGATCAATACCCGCACGAAGTTTCGTCCTGCACCGCCTGGTGTATGCGCAATCACCTGGCGGGGGCCATCGATCTCTACCCGATACTGCGCATACGGGAGCGACTCCCGTACGATGCCTTCGACCGAGATCGGATTTCCCACATCACGCCGCCGGCGCCGTGACACCTCGACGCGTCAACACGAGTGGACCGGTCCTGGTGACCGCAACCGTATGCTCGAAGTGAGCCGACAGGCTGCCGTCCTTGGTGACCGCTGTCCAACCGTCGGCCAGCACTTTCACCGCCGGCCGGCCGATGTTCACCATCGGCTCGATCGCCAGCGTCATCCCTTCGACCAGTCTCGGTCCGCGCCCTGGCTCACCGTAGTTCGCGATCTGCGGCTCTTCGTGCAGCGCGGCGCCGATGCCATGACCGACGAACTCCCGCACGACCGAGAACCCGTGTGCTTCGACGTGCTGCTGGATGGCGTGACCGATGTCCGACACGCGGCCGCCGAGCTTCACTTGCGCGATCCCTTTTTCGAGCGACTCCTGTGTCACCCGCAGCAGCGTCGACGCTTCCTCCGACACTTTGCCGATCGGCACGGTCACGGCCGAATCACCGAAGAAACCATTCAACTTCACGCCCATGTCGAGCGAGATGATGTCGCCTTCATGGAGCGCCCGGTTCGACGGAATTCCGTGGACCACTTGATCATTGATCGACGCGCACAACGTCGACGGATAGCCGCGATAGCCCTTGAATGCCGGCTCGGCTCCGCCGTCGCGCACCATTTTCTCGGCCGCCTGATCGAGATCCCTCGTCGTCACCCCTGGTGCCACCATCGTCGCCAGTTCGGCGAGGACCTCAGCAACCAGAGCGTTGGCCGCGCGCATCCGCTCGAGTTCCGCCGGCGACTTGCAGACGATCACTGTGCCACTCCGCGGCGCGCGGCGCCAATCACTGCATCCAGGGCGGCTTCGACCGCGGCGGTCACGGCGTCGGCCGCACGATTGCCGTCAATCGAACTGAAACAGGAGCGGGTCGAGTAAAACTCGACCAGCGGCTTCGTCTGCCGTTGGTACACTTTCAATCGTTCCCGCACGATCTCAATCCCGTCGTCCACGCGGGTCACGAGCGCGCCGTCGCACTTGTGGCACGCGCCGGTCCAGTCCGGCGCCGCGTTCGAACCGCACTTGCTGCAAATCTTCCGCGTCGCCAGCCTCCGTTCGAGTTCGTCCTCCGGCACGACGATGTCGAGCACGACGAGCGGGCCGCGGTCGGCAACCATGCGGTCGAGCGCCGTCGCCTGCACCACAGTCCGCGGAAATCCATCCAGCACGAAGCCACACCGCGCATCGGATCGATTCAGCCGATCCAGCACGATCGCGATCATCATGTCGTCGCCGACCAGGTTGCCGGCCTCCATCGTCTTCTTCGCGGCGCGCCCCAGCTCGGTCCCGGTCTGCACCGCTTCGCGCAGAATATCTCCCGTGGAGATTTTCGGCAGCTTGCGACGGCGCGACAGCTGTTCGGCCTGCGTGCCCTTGCCTGCGCCCGGCGGCCCGAGCATCACCACGTTGATGGCGCCGGGGCAATCCCCCTGTCTCGCCACTATTGGCCCCGTCGTCCTCGGATCCGCGTCTTCTTCATGAACCCGTCATAGTGGCGCATGATCAGCTGCGATTCCACCTGCTGGACGGTATCCATGGCGACACCAACGATAATGAGGAGCGACGTGCCGCCGAAGTAGAACGCCACGTTCATGCCTTCGGTAATGAATCGCGGCAGCATTGCATCGAGCCGTTCGCCAATAAACGGAATTGGCGCAACCTTGAAGCCGCTGATCAGGAACTGCGGCAGAATCGCCACGATCGAGAGATAAATCGCGCCGACCAGCGTGATCCTCGTCAGGATGGTGTCGATGTATTCCGCCGTCCGCTTGCCCGGCCGGATCCCGGGTATGAACCCGCCATACTTCCGCATGTTCTCCGCGACGTCGTCCGGATTGAAGATGATCGCCGTGTAGAAGTAACAGAAGAAGATGATACCGACGATATAGAGCAGATCGTGCAGCGGCATGCCGGGCGCGATTTGCTCAATCGGCCTCTTCAGCCAGCCCACCCAGCTGTCCTCGCGGATCAGCGGCGAGAGCGTCGCTGGAAAGGCCAGGATCGATGACGCGAAGATCACCGGAATGACGCCGCCGGTGTTCACCTTCAAAGGAATGTGCGTGCTCGATCCACCATACATGCGCCGGCCGACGACACGTTTGGCGTACTGAACCGTGACCCGTCTATGCCCTCGCTCGACGAACACGATCGCCGCGATCACGGCGGCCATGAGGATGATGAGCAACAGCAGCCGCACCAGCCCCATCTGTCCGGTCCGCAGCTGCTCCAATGTCGTCATCACGGCCGTTGGGAGATTGACGACGATGCCGGCAAAGATGATGAGCGACATGCCGTTGCCGATGCCGCGCTCGGTGATCTGCTCGCCCAGCCACATGATGAAACAGGTGCCGGTGGTGAGTGTGAGCACCGTCATCAGACGGAAACCCCAGCCCGGGCTGTACACGAGCGGCAGGCCGCCGGCGATGCCGGTGTTCTTCTCGAGGAAGTAGGCGATACCGAGCGCCTGCACGACACTCAGCACAATCGTCCCGTACCGGGTGTACTGCGTGATCTTGCGCCGGCCCAGCTCACCTTCCTTCGAGAGCCGCTCGAGGTACGGCCAGACAACCGTCAGCAGCTGAAGAATGATCGACGAGCTGATGTACGGCATGATGCCGAGCGCGAAGATCGTCATCTGCGACAGGTTCTTGCCCGAGAACATGTCGTATAAGCCGAACATCGTGTTCTTCGCTTGGTCGACGAGCGCAGCCAGCGCCTCGCGATTAATCCCTGGCGTCGGAATGTGACCGCCAACGCGATACACAGCGAGCAGACCCAGCGTGAAGAGGACACGCTTCCTGAGATCTGCGACCGCGAAGATGTTCTTCAGGCTTTCCATAACGCCCCCTACGCGAGGACTTCGGCCTTCCCACCGGCAGCGGCGATCTTTTCGGCCGCCTTGCCACTGAACTTATGTGCGCGAACCGTCAGCGCCTTCGCGATATCGCCGCGCGCGAGCACCTTGATTCGCTCCGCGCCACGGGCAACCAGTCCCTGCTCGCGCAGGAGATCCGGGGTGACCTCCGTGCCGGCGTCGAAACGCTCGCCGAGCGCATCCAGATTGACGACCTCGTAGGCCTGGCGGAAGTGGTTGTGGAATCCACGCTTCGGCACGCGCCGATGCAGCGGCATCTGTCCGCCCTCAAACCCGCGCTTGTGTTTGAAGCCGGAACGCGATTTCGCGCCCTTGTGTCCGCGCCCCGCCTGCACGCCCTGGCCCGACCCCTGGCCGCGGCCAATCCGCTTCTTCGAATGCGTCGCACCCTTGGGGGGACGAAGATTACTGAGATCCATGTTCCGTGTTCCTGAAATTGTTGCTTGCTGATTTCTGATTGCCGATTGAATCAATCAGCAATCGCCAATCGCAAATCAGAAATTACTCAACTTCCACCAAGTGGCGAACCTTGAGAATCATTCCGCGTGTCGCCGGTGTATCGGCCAGTTCGATCGTGTGGCCGATCCGCCGAAGACCCATCCCCTGCACGGTCGCGGCCTGCGTCTTGTTGAAGCCAATCGGGCTGCGCACCAGCCTGATTCGAACCTTACGCGACTCGGTCTTCTTCGTCGTCTTCTTCGGCATAATCGCTTCCGTTATCGCGTCGTCGCGGCGAGATCGCCGGGCTGCTCTTCCTTGCCGCGCAGCTGACGCACGGCCCCTGGATCCTTCAATCGCATGAGACCGGCAAACGTCGCGCGAACCACGTTGTGCGAGTTCGCCGAACCAATCGATTTGGTCAGGACGTTCTGAATCCCGCACGACTCGACCACCGCGCGCACGGCGCCGCCGGCAATGATGCCGGTGCCGTCCGGTGCAGGCTTGAGCAGCACCTGACCCGCACCAAATCGTCCGAGCACCGGATGCGGCACGGTCGTCCCGGCGAGCGGGACACGAATCAGCGACTTCTTTGCCGCCTCGATGCCCTTCTTGATCGCTGACGGGACCTCTTTGGCCTTGCCAACGCCAAATCCGACGACCCCCTGGCCGTCGCCGACAACCACGAGGGCGCTGAAGCTCAGGTTTTTGCCGCCCTTGACGACCTTGGTGACGCGGCTGATATTGACCACGGTATCCTTCAGGTCCAGCTGCGACGCGTCGATTTTTTCTCGTGTCTCGATCATAAGTTTCCAGTTTCCAGTTTCCAGTTTCCAGTGAAGCTCCGTTTCCCAACTGGAAACTGGAGACTGGCAACTGGTAACTCGCACTAAAATTCCAACCCCGCCTCTCGCGCCGCCTCGGCGACCGCACGGATCCGGCCGTGATAGAGAAACCCGCCGCGATCGAAGACAACGCGCTTGATTCCTTTGTCGATCAGCCGCTCGGCGATCGTCTTGCCCAGTGCTTTCGCGCCAGCGACATTTCCGCCGCGCGTCGATCCTGAAAACGTCGCCTTCAACGTCGGCTCGGTGCTCGCGGCCGACGCCACTGTCGTCCCGGTCATATCGTCGATGACCTGGGCGTAAATGTGCGAGACGCTTCTGAAAACACGCAGCCGTGGCCGCTCGGGCGTGCCGGCAATACGCTTGCGCTGCCTGAGCGCGATGCGTGTGCGGCGATCCTTTGTCGTGTTGATCTTCATAAATCAGTTACCAGTTACCAGTTGCCAGTTACCAGTTCTGTTCCAGCTCCAAGACTGGAAACTGGAGACTGGAAACTGGAAACTTACTTTGCTCCCGTCTTGCCCGCCTTCTTCTTCAGCACTTCGCCGGTATAGCGGACGCCCTTCTGCTTATAAGGATCCGGCTTGCGAAGCCGTCGAATGTTTGCCGCTACCTGACCGACGGCCTGCCGGTCGATGCCGGTCACGGTGATATGCGTCTGCTTGTCGATCGCAATGTCAATCCCGGCCGGGATGTCGAACACCACCGGGTGCGAGTAGCCGAGCGCAAACACCACCTGCTTGCCCTTCAACTCGGCGCGATAACCGACGCCGACGATGTCGAGGTCTTTGCGGAATCCTTCGGTCACGCCGCGGACGGCGTTGGCGACCAGGCTGCGGGCGAGCCCATGGAATTTCCCGATCTCAGGATCCTGACGCAACGTGCGCGCGTGCAATTGATCTCCGTCGACCTCGAATCCGATTCCAGCAGGAAGCGGCTGCCGCAGCTTTCCTTTCGGACCCTGGATTTCCACGATGCCGGGCTGCGTATCGACCTTCACGCCCTTCGGAATCGCGATTGGTTTTTTTCCTATGCGAGACATTGTCAGTTTCCAGTTTCCAGTCTCCAGTTTCCAGTTTCAGTCTCCAGTTCTGGGAACTGGGAACTGGCAACTGGGAACTGGCAACTACCACACATTACAGAGCACTTCTCCGCCGACGCCCGCTTTGACGGCTTCCCGCCCGGTCATCACGCCACGCGACGTCGTCAGGATGCTGGTACCGAGGCCGGCCAGCACGTCGGGCACCTCGTCGCGTCCGAAGTAGACGCGGCGTCCCGGACGGCTGACGCGCTGGATGCCACTGATCACGCGCTCGCCGCGAGGACCGTACTTCATGAACATCCTGAGGTGCGCCTGCGCTCGCTCGCCGGCCTGAGGCTCGAGCACTTTGAAGCCCTGGATATAGCCTTCGCTCTCGAGAATGCGCGCGATCTCCACCTTGAGGCGAGAGGAGGGCATCTCCACCCGTGCGTGCCGGGCAATCGTCGCGTTCCTGATGCGCGCTAGCATGTCTGCGATTGGATCGGTCATATTGCTTGTCTCTGTAGTCCAGTTTCCAGTTTCCAGTTCCCAGTGACCAGTTGTTGTTCCCAATTCCGACTGGAAACCGGGAACTGGTTACTGGCAACTCTCACCACGAACTCTTCGTCACCCCGGCGATGTCCCCTTCGAGCGCCAGCTTGCGGAAGCACAGGCGGCAGAGCGCAAACTTGCGCATGTAGGCGCGCGGACGACCGCAGCGCTGGCAGCGATGCCGCAGCCGGATCTTGAACTTCGGCGGTTTGATTTCTTTCGCAACTTTGGCGGTTGTGGCCATTCTGTGAATCCCTAATCGCTAATCGCTAATCATCGAATCCCTGAATCCGGATCCCGGCTGCGTCAGTTCGGCCGGAACGGCATGCCGAGCAGCTGGAGCAACTTTCGCGACTCCTGATCCGACTTCGCGGTCGTGACGACCGAGATGTTCATGCCGCGCGCCTTGTCGACCTTCATGTAGTCGATTTCCGGGAACAGCAACTGGTCTTTCAGACCGAGTGTGTAGTTGCCGCGTCCGTCGAAGCCTCGCGGCGACACGCCGCGGAAGTCGCGCACGCGGGGCAGCGCGACCGAAATCAGGCGATCGAGAAACTCCCACATCCGCTCGCCGCGGAGCGTCACCATCGCGCCAATCGGCATGCCCTTGCGGACTTTGAACTGCGCAATCGACTTCTTCGCTCGCGTCGTCACCGGCTTCTGGCCGGTGATGCGCGCCACTTCGTCGGCGCCGGTGTCGACAATCTTCGCGTTCTGCGTCGCCTCGCCAAGACCCATGTTGACGACGACCTTCTCAACCTTCGGAATCGCCATCACGTTCTTGTAGCCGAACTCTTTCTTCAGAGCCGGGGCGACTTCCTTTTCGTAACGATCTCTCAGGCGGCTCATTTGTCGACCACTCCCTCGCACTTGCGGCAGATACGCACCTTGCGACCGTCGCCCAGGATCTTCCGGCCAAGGCGAGTCGGCTTCCCGCACTCGGGGCAAACCACCTGCACGTTCGACGCGTGCAGTCCGGCTTCCCGCTCGACGAGTCCGCCTTTAATCTGTCGCTGCGGATTCGGCTTGGTGTGGCGCTTGATGACGTTCACGCCCTCGACCACCAGCCGGTTCTTCTCCGCCAGTACTTTCAACACACGTCCGCGCTTCCCGCGATCCTTGCCGGTAATCACGATGACGTTGTCGTTCTTGCGAATTGGCGTTCCTAATCTAGACATTGCTTGATCCTGAAATTGCTGATTGCTGAATTCTGATTGCTGATTTCTGTGGTCCGTGCTTTTCAATCAGCAATCAGCAATCAAAACTCAGCATTTTCTGTGGCCCCTCACAATACCTCTGGCGCCAACGAGATGATTTTCATGAACCGCCGCTCACGCAGCTCGCGCGCAACCGGACCGAACACGCGCGTGCCGATCGGCTCGTTCTGATCGTTGATGAGCACGGCGGCGTTCCGATCGAAGCGGATGTAGCTGCCATCCTTGCGCCGGTGTTCCTTGACGGTGCGCACGATGACCGCTTTCACCACCTGGCCTTTCTTGATATTGCCGTCCGGCGTCGCTTCCTTCACCGATGCGGTGATGATGTCGCCGAGCCGCGCGTAGCGGCCGGTCGATCCGCCAATCGGATTGATCGCCGCAATCTTGCGCGCGCCGGAGTTGTCGGCGACGTCAAGGATCGATCGCATCTGGATCATGGCTAGATCTCCTTCGCCTTTTCGACGACGCGGGTGACGACCCACCGCTTGCGCCGGCTCATTGGCCGAGTCTCGACGATGGCGACCCGGTCGCCGACCTTGGCGTCGTTGGCCTCGTTGTGCGCCAGGAACTTCGACGTCCGCTTCTGGGTCTTGCCGTAGAGCGCGTCGCGGATCTGCCGCTCGACGGCAACCACCACGCTCTTGTTCATCTTGTCGCTGACGACAAGCCCGGTAATTTCAGCTTTCGTGGCCATTGGTTGAGTACTCTTTCGATCCGGCTTAGCCGGCCGCCTGCGCGGTCTGTTTTTCGCGCAGCACTGTCTTGACGCGCGCGAGATCGCGGCGCAGCGCCTTCAGCTTGTGCGCCGCCTCGAGCTGCCCCATTGATTTCTGAATGCGCAGCCGGAACAACTGATCGTCCATGTCCTTGACGCGATGCTCCAGTTCATCGACCGCGAGATCGCGAATCTCCGCCACCTTCATGACGCCTGCTCCTCCGCGAACCGGGTCGCGAACTTCGTCTTGATCGGGAGCTTCGCCGATGCCAGCCGCATCGCCTTGCGCGCATCAGCCTCGTTGATCCCTTCCATTTCGAACAGAATCCGTCCTGGCCGGACCACGCAGACCCACTCTTCGGGCGCCCCCTTGCCTTTTCCCATTCGGGTTTCCTGCGGCTTCTTGGTGATCGGCTTATCCGGGAACACGCGAATCCAGATCTTGCCGCCGCGCTTGATGAAGCGGGTCATCGCCACGCGCGCCGCCTCGATCTGGCGGGCGGTCATCCAGCACGGCTCGAGCGCTCTCAGTCCGTAGTCGCCAAACGACACGTCGGACCCGCGCCACGCCTTACCCGCCATCCGGCCGCGCTGCTGCTTCCGGTACTTGACCTTCTTCGGCATCAACATAAGAAAACCCTGTAGTTTCCAGTTCCCAGTAGCCAGTTACCAGTTCAAAACTGGAAGCTGGAAACCGGAAACTGGCAACTTGACTTATCCCCGCGCTCCCGCAGCCCGGCGGGGAGCGCGATAGTCCTCTTCCCGCCCGATCCGCGGCACCAAGCGTTCACCCTTGTAGAGCCACACCTTCACGCCAATCTGGCCGTAGGTGGTGCTGGCTTCCGCGAACCCGTAATCGATGTCGGCGCGCAGCGTCTGCAGGGGCAACTGGCCGTGCAGATACCACTCGGAGCGCGCGATCTCCGCGCCATTCAGCCGGCCGGAGACGCGCACCTTGATACCGCGCGCGCCAAACCGCAGCGCTGATTCAACCGCCTTGCGCATCGCGCGACGGAAGGCCACGCGCTTCTCGAGCTGCATCCCAACCGACTCGGCGATGAGCTGCGCGTCGAGCTCCGGCTTCTGGATCTCCTGAATGTTGATGAACACTTCGCGGTTCGTCTTCTTCTGGATCTCCTGCTTCAGCTTGTCGACCTCGGTCCCTTTGCGGCCGATGATGATGCCGGGACGCGACGTGTGGATGTCGATCTTCAGCTTGTTGGCTGCGCGTTCGATCTCAATCTTCGACACGCCGGCATGGGCAAAGCGCGTCTTCAACGTGTCGCGCAGCTTGAGATCCTCGTGCAGCAGCTTCGAATAGTCCTTGTCGGCGAACCATCGCGACCGCCACGTCTTGTTGAATCCGAGCCGGAATCCGTGCGGATGTACTTTCTGACCCATAAGTCTCCGTTCGCTCTCAGCCTCAGGCCTTCGCCTTTTTCGCGCGGCCACCCTTCGCCGCAGCCTTCTTCTTCGCACCGCCGGTCTTCGACGCGGTTTTTGCTCGACCCTTCGCCGCGGCCTTCGGCTTTGGCTTCGCCCCCCGCGGACGTTTCGGACTGCTGGCGGCGCGTGTCGACGTCGCAGGTTCCGGCGATTCGGTTTGCTGCGGTGTCGCTGGCACCGTCTCCATCTGCAACGGCCGCTCGACCACTTGCACGGTGAGATGCGCGGTCCGTTTCAGGACGCGGAACGCCCGCCCCATCGGAGCCGGACGAATCCGCTTCTGCGACGGTCCCTGGTTCGCATAGCACGCGTTCACGTAAAGGCGTTCGACGTCGCCGCCGAATCCGTCCTTCTGCGATGCATTCGCGATCGCGGAACGCAGCACCTTCTCGATGTCGCGCGCGACGCCCTTGCGCGCGAACCGCAGGGTCGCGAGCGCGGCATTGACGTCGCGTCCGCGAATCAGGTTCAGCACGAGACCGGCCTTCTGTGCGGATGTCCGCACGTACTTCGCCGTTGCGTGGGCCTGCACTGCCATTAGCTACCTGCCTTCGGCGCTCCGCCGCCCGCACCAGCAGGGGCGCCCGCTGGGGCTCCTGCCGCGGCCACGGCCGCCGCCTTATCGCTCTTCGTGGTGTGCCCCTTGAACTGGCGCGTCGGCGCAAACTCACCGAGCTTGTGCCCGACCATGTTTTCCGTCACATACACCGGGATGAACTTGCGCCCGTTATGCACGGCGATCGTGTGGCCGACCATCTCGGGAATCACCGTCGAGCGGCGCGACCACGTCTTGATGACCTTCTTCTCGCCACCCCGGTTCATCACTTCCACTTTCTCGAGAAGTGGCACGTCGACGAAGGGGCCCTTTTTAAGTGATCTGGACATATCGACTTCTCTACTTCGGCCTTCTCTGAACAATGAACCGATCCGTGGCTTTCCGGTTCCTCGTCTTGAATCCCTTGGTCGGCTGTCCCCACGGTGACACCGGATGACGGCCGCCCGAGGTCTTGCCTTCGCCGCCGCCGAGCGGATGATCGACCGGGTTCATCGCGACCCCGCGCACGTGCGGCCGCTTCCCGAGCCATCGGCTTCGCCCGGCCTTGCCCACCGAGACGTTCTCGTGATCGACGTTGCCAACCTGACCGATGGTCGCGAGGCACTCGATGTTGATCTTCCGGATCTCGCCCGACGGCATCTTGACCGAGGCGTACGCCCCTTCTTTGGCGACGAGCTGCACCGACGAGCCGGCGCTGCGCGCGATCTGTCCGCCCTTGCCCGGCTTCAGCTCGACGTTGTGGATCTCGGTGCCCAGGGGAATGTTCTTGAGCGGGAGCGCATTGCCGGGAAGGATGTCGACATTGTCGCCCGAGACGATGGTGTCGCCCACTTTGACGCCGTTGGGTTGAAGGATGTAACGCTTCTCGCCATCGGCATAGGTGACGAGCGCGATCCGCGACGATCGGTTCGGGTCGTACTCGATCGTTGAAACCGTCGCCGGAATTTCGCGCTTGTCGCGTTTGAAATCGATGATCCGGTAATTGCGCTTGTGACCGCCGCCGCGCCACCATGAGGTCAACTCGCCGTGGTTGTTGCGGCCGCCAGACTTGCGCAGCGGTTCCACCAGCGGCTTGTACGGCTCCGACGTGGTGACCTCGTCGAACACCTGAACCGTCTGGAACCGGCGACCCGGCGACGTCGGATTGTATTTGCGAATAGGCATTTCACTGATCCTTGAAGTTTCCAGTTTCCAGTTCCCAGTCTCCAGTGAGAATCAAACTGGAAAGTGGAGGCTGGCAACTGGCAACTGTTACGCGCCCTCCAGGAACTCCGGAATCTTCTCGCCCTCGCGGAGTTTCACATACGCCTTCTTCCAGTCGGAACGCTGCCCGATGAATCGCCCCTGGCGCTTCATCTTGCCGTGCGAGATTGCCGTCCGCACCGCCTCGACCTTCGACCCCAGCAGCTTCTCGACCGCGCGCTTGATATCGACCTTCGTCGCGCCCGGCGCAACTTCGAACACGAGCGTGCGATTACCCTCGCGGATGATGGTCGTCTTCTCGGTGACCAGCGGGCGTCTGATTACGTCAGTGAGTTTCATGTCAGTTCCCAGTTGCCAGTTGCCAGTTGCCAGTCTTCGTCTCCTAACTGGAAACTGAGACTGGAAACTGGAAACTACGCTAACGTCTCCTGCAGCTTTTCCAACGCTTCGCGAGTCGTGATCACATGCGCGGTGTCGATGATGTCGCGGGCCGTGACGTGCGACGCGGCCACCAGGTGCACGCCGTCGATGTTGCGCGCCGACAGCGTGAACTTCTCATCCGGCTTCACATCGATCACCAGCGCCTTGCCGGAAACACCCCAACGCTTGAGCATTTCCGCCGTGCCCTTGGTCTTTCCGTCCGCGGTCTCCAGCTTGTCGACGACGATCACCGCGC
>Ga0075431_100004447_pt1 | contig 13747 bp, 15 predicted proteins | sample RhiMetdeltSRZDD5_FD_75297 | JGI IMG/M metagenome (GOLD analysis project Ga0075431, IMG submission 75297) | Populus rhizosphere microbial communities from Tennessee, USA - Rhizosphere MetaG P. deltoides SRZDD5 | ecosystem: Host-associated > Plants > Roots > Rhizosphere > Soil | place: USA... | reverse complement strand
GCCAACCTCGGCCAGCCGTTGCCGGCCACTCTCCGATGGGACGATGAAAGCGGCCACTCGTTGCCGGCTTTCTTCGAGGACGATGATACGCGCTGCTGTGACCAGAGGCGATGCCATGAGCAAGGACTCGATGGCGCTCAACGAAATTCGTTTGCCCTCGATTTTCGCTATCCGGTCGATCCGTCCCTTCAGGAGAAACCGGCGGTCCGCCCGGGCCACCGCTCGATCGGCGGTGCGAAACCAATCCGCGCTGGGGAGATATGCCGAACTGACTTCGAGCACTTCATAAGCCGGATCGATCCGCCAATGCACACCGGAAAAAGGCGTCCACGCTTCGTCCGACCCGTTCGCCTGTTGGCGCCACGCGATGCCGCCGGTCTCAGAGCTGCCATAAACTTCTACGGGCGCCTGTTCGAGTATGCGCCTGCATTCGCGCGCGACCTCGGGCGCTAACGGCCCTCCGGATGAGAAAACCACGCGCAGGCGCTTTGCCGCCGGCGCCAAAACCGAAGTTTCCTGCAACCGTTTCAAATGCGCCGGACTTGAGACCAGCGCGCTATCACGCTGCGCCAAAGCGGCACTCAATTCTTCGAAAAAGGAAAAACTTCCGGCATGGATCGCGCGGCCAGCCGTGATCGGCCACAAAACTTTGAAGAGCAGACCATAGATGTGCTGGTGCGACACGGTGGCCACGATGTCGGCGGCGCCAAGCCGCCCGCCGAATTGCGTTTCAAGCGCCGCGACTTCCGCGGCCAGCTGCGCCAGTTTTTTCGGAATAGCTTGCGCCGCACCCGTCGACCCGGAGGTATAGAGCACCAGTCCGAGGAAATCCGGATCGAGGCGATGAAACACATCCACGTCAGCCGACGCGTCTTGCGGCGGCGCTTGGGGCTGCCATGCGGCGGCGAACTCTCCCAAATAACCGTCCACGCTCCGGCGTAGACTCGCACAGGTACCGGGCAAATTATCACCCGGCAGGTAAATCGTCTTACCGGCCTGCCAGGCGCCGAACAATGCCGCCGTGAACTCGACGGAGTCGTCGAGATAAAGCGCGAAGGCTTGACCGGAAATGAGCGCGAGCAACGCGCGCCACGCGCGCACCCGTTTGAGAAACATTTCGTAGCTAAGCACCGCGCCGCGGCGCCAACCCATCGTCTGGCACGGCGGCCGCGCGGCGCTGAGCACGGTCAACATGTCGAGCGTCTCAGCCATGCTGCCGTCCCATGACCCGCCGGCGAATGCAATATTCGCCGGCGAATAAGAGCCCAACGAGAATGTAGGCAAGGAAGCCGTTATAGAGCGACCAGAGCGCCGATGACGCGTACAGCGCCGTGTAGAGCGCGATGGCGCCGTTGGCGAAAAAAAACACGCACCACACTTGGGTCACGCGCCGGGTGTAACCAATCGCCGGCGCCGGCAGATGCGGATCGCGCATGCGCGCGATGCGCTCGATTGCGCTCGGCGGAACAATCAAACTATAAGCGAATACGCCGAGCAACGTCGCGTTGACGATCACCGGATAAAGCTTCAACGGGAACATCGCGTTGCCCCAAACCGCCAGCAGCACGAGCAGCATCGTGGCGCCCATCCACCAACGCGTCGCCTGGCTTATTTGCACGCTGAAAAGCCGCGCAAACCCCGCCAGCAACAACACCCCGGCGAGCACGCGCGGCTCGATTCGGCCTTCGGCAAGCCAGATCGTCAAGGGATAAATCACGGTGAGGAGTACCGCCAAAAAGGTTGACACGCGGCGCAACTCGGTTACTGCTCCAGCAATCCGCTGAGCGCATCGACGACGTCCTGCACGGTGCGCACGCTCTTGAAGACTTCGGGCTGCAGCCTTTTGCCGGTAAGCTGCTTGAGCTTCACGGCGAGATCCACCGCGTCGATGCTGTCGATGTCGAGATCGCTGTACAGGTGAGTGTCCAGGGTGATCTTCGACTTATCGAGCTCGAACATCTCGTGCAGGATATCCACCACCCAAGGGTAAATCTCTTCCTTAGTCTTTGGACTGGCTAGAGTCATGCAAATTTCCCTCGCTCTTCCAGTTACTCTCGATTAACATGCCGAGCGTCCGAACCGACGCAAAGTGGCGGCGGGTTTCTTCCGAATTGGCCGAAAGCGTAATCCCATAGCGTTTCTGGATGGCGACACCGAGTTCCAGCGCATCGATGGAATCCAACCCGAGCCCGTCGCCAAACAGCGGCGCATCGGAGTCAATATCCGCCGGGGTGATATCTTCGAGCTGCAAGACATCGATGATTAATTGCTTTATTTCATCTTCAGACGGCTGCATGGCGATAGTTTTTCTCGGTAAAATAGTCTTGCAGGTGTTCGGTTAAATGACGCGCCGCCAAAACATCACTGCCGGCGGCAGCGATAAAGGGCTGAACCTCGATGTCCTCGTCGATTTCAATCTTGAAATACGACGCGCGCGCCGGCAGCCGCCACCATTTCACTCCCTTGGCAAGCATGGCCGGCGTGCAGTTTATGAGGACCGGAGTGATGTTGCGCAAACCGCGCACCGCTATGTTGGCCGCGCCCCGTTTGAGCGCAATCGCACCGTCGGCCGGGGTCCGCGTTCCTTCGGGGAAAATAATCAGATTGCTGCCGCTGCGCACCGCTGCAATGCAGTCGTCGATCAGCCGCGATCCGTCATCGTCATTACGAATATAGGCCGCGGCGCGAATGGTTGAATGCGTAAAGGGGTTGCGCCATAGGGCGCTTTTCACAATGCAGTTGGCCCGCTTGACGAAGGCAATCAAGAACACAATGTCGATCAACGTCGGATGATTGGCCAGGATCAGCAGGCCCTGCCGCTCCAATCGCTCCAATCCGTTAATTTCGTACTGGAAAACCCCCATCGCGCGCATCGATCGAACGATGCAGCGAAACGTGAGCCCGATCAAATTACGAGCGATCATCGCGCGGCGCTCCGGTCGCCAAACAAAAACATTGAGTAACGGAAATACGATGACTCCACCGATACCCACGGGCAGAAATCCCAAGCCGGTGCCGAACACGCGCCAGTAGCCGGCGAGATTACCCAGCATGGTGCATCCATTGCCAGCGGCGCCGGTCGCACATGCGTTCCAAAACAGCGTCCCGTCGCAAATGAAACCGCAAGATCTCCAACCCAGCCGGTAAACGTTCGTCGTTTGAACAAACAATCTTTTCGCCGGCGGACCAATGGAGCGAATAGAAATCATCGCCCGCCGATTGTATTAACCAAGCCCAAGCATACGGCTGTTCAACGCAATCCTGAAAACCGGAAAATACTTTGGGCAACGGGCAATCGTACACGACCACCAGCACCTCCGGCTCGCCTTCGGCAAGCAAGCCACACGCCTCAATCACCGCGCTTTCGACGCTGCTCTTGCCGGCGGCTATAGCCGTGCTGTTAGCGTGGTCCAGGCGCGCAATCGAAAAAAGACCGGCGGGCGCATTGTGCACCGACAATCCAAACGACGTCGGAGAGAGGGGAGCGCCTCCGGCAAGTTCCAAGAGCAGATCTGCGGAACGCGACGCCTCGCCGTGGCGCGAGCTAAATACCAATGGAACGCCGGTCTTGTTTCCCAAACACTGATAGGCGACTTCAAGGGCCATCTTGGCAGCGAAGCCGGCGCGCCGACGCAACATCGGAGCCATGTTTTTGACTGAAGGCTCCTTGCCTTCGGTGATCGCGTATTCATCCTTTGCCCATGCCAGCCAGGCATCGTGGGTTTCCACGCCTGGCGCCCATGCAGCAGAGGCTACGATTGAAAATTGAACCCCCTCGTCGCTCACGCCTTGCATGGTCGAAGTCAGCAGATCTTTTGCTTTTTATCGTTTCCGGAACAAGCAAACAGCTTATTCGGGGAGTGTTTCATATTGGGAAAGATCTGTCACTTCGGATGACAAATCGCTTATTATATTTATATTTCGAGCGGCAGCGAGAAATTTTTCTGGATGTTGAAATTCATGGCCGATTGAAACTGAACCACTACCTCATTCGACAAACCTTGACGATATTTGGAAAATTCGCGCCCAGCTCACCTAGCAGGTTGCTAATAAATTCGGAATGCTTCGAGTACTTCAGCATGAACGGAAAATCTCAAACGATCTCCAATTCCCGTCCGTTCGTCCTGAGCCCGGCGGAAGGACTCCGCGAGGATTTTTCAGCAACCTGCTAGCGTAGGTAATAAACGAAAGCCGGGCGATGAGTCAACCAAAGTAATCAATGAGGTGCCGCATGAGTGTGCGCGAAGCAAATAACAAAGAAGCGCTCGCAAGAATATCGAGAATCAACCTTAAATGAGCGCTATTAGTTCGGTGGCCTGCTCAGCCCAGGTACAGCGCTGTTGGATCATTCACCGTAGTCTTGCGCAACCTGTGACGGCCGCACGATCCATGAGCCGGTGCATGAGCGCCGAGCGGTTTCGCCAATGTCTCTCCCATTGGTTCCGCCGTCGTAATGACCTTCGACTCCGAATGTGGTGATGTAGGGCACTGCGGCAGCCGCTTGTGTTGCGCCGCATGTGAGTGTCTTATACACCACATGGACCGGAGTAAAAACGATGCTTCCAAGAATATGAAAAAAGCCCGGTCTTCTTGGCTGACTAGCGGCATCCTGAGTTGCTTCTTCAGCAAGGCTGCGATTCGTCGGAGCTAACAAACTCATCGCTAAAAAGGCAGCGCCAACAAACAAGGATAATGGCTTTTTCATGGATATCCCCCCTGGTTCATCGTTTCACCGGAATTTGACCCTATCAGCTCTTTGATGTCAAGTACAAACAGCAGCCGCATTGCTATGACTCTGCGGATGGTTAGACGTAACATCCCGTCTTAACATAGAAAAGTTCTCGATGGGCTCGGCATGTCGCCTCGACTTGTGACAAATCATGCCGATTCTGACTCTCGCGGTCATAAATGCGACCGGATGGTTTTTACTTTCTGATGGTCGGGTGAATTAGACGCAGCGACTTCCAACCTATAGCTCCGTTACGTCGCTGCATCTATGGCATCTTTAAGGATGATCGCTCCCGCATACAGCGCCCGCCCCACGATCACGCCCTCCACACCCTCTCTTTCCAGTGGAACCAGCCTGCGGATATCGTCCAGCGTCGATACTCCGCCTGAGGCGATGATCGGGATGCTGACTGCCCGGGCGATCTTGAGCGTCTCTTCGATATTAACACCCTCGCGCGTGCCGTCGCGGCTAATGTCGGTGTAAATGACACGCGCTGCACCGTCAGCTTCACAACGTTTTGCTAGCTCGACGGCCCACATTGAGGTGGTTTCGAGCCAGCCTTTGACGGCCACTTTACCCTGTCGCGCGTCGATGCCAACGACGATTTTCCCCGGAAACGATTTGCAGAGCGTTCGCAGGAATTCGGCATTTTCATAAGCGGCCGTGCCGATCACGACGCGAGCCACACCGAGATCCAGTGCGGCCTCGACGGCCTCGACGGATCTGAGCCCGCCGCCGAGCTCGACCGCCAAACCCGCTTGCGCGCAAATTGCCGCAATCTCTTTCGTGTGCACGGGCCGTCCTTCAACGGCACCGTTGAGATCGACGATATGGATAAAACCGGCGCCTTCGACGCGCCAATGCCTGGCCGCTTCAACCGGATTCTCGAAATAGACGGTTTCTTTGTCCATCTCGCCTTGAAACAAGCGGACGCAACGGCCGTCTTTGAGATCGATCGCCGGAATGATCAGCATGGAATCAGTTGGAATTGGCGAAGCCCGCGAAATTGGCGAGAATGCGCAGCCCTAATTCCTGGCTCTTTTCCGGATGGAATTGGCAAGCAAACAGCGTCTCGGTTGCGATGCTCGAAACGAAAGGCTCGCCATAATCGGTCGTCGTGGCAATAATCGAACTGTCGTTGGGAACAACGTAGAACGAGTGCACGAAATAGACGTAGTCGCCGCTCGACAGCCCCTCGAGAAATGGCGACTGCATTTTTTTCTCCAATCGATTCCAACCCATGTGCGGGACTTTGAAGTTTTCACCGGGGTGAAAACCAACTACCTTGCCGGGAAACAGGTCGAGTCCCTTCTGCGTGCCGAATTCTTCGCTCTCGGAAAAAAGCAGTTGGAATCCGAGACAGATGCCCAAAAACGGTTTGTTCCGCCGCACGATTTCGCCAATCGTTTCGATCAGCCCAAACTTCTTGAGATTCTCCATGCAAGCGCTGAACGCACCGACACCGGGCAGGACCACGCCGCGCGCCGATTGAATTTGGCCGAGGTCGCGCGTAACGACGGCTTCACAGCCGGTGCGCTCCAGCCCCTTTTGCACGCTGCGCAGGTTACCCATGCCGTAATCGATGATCGCAATCATGTCTAGTCTTAACGGTTTGAAATGCTTGAACGGTTTGAACTCTTACAAACTCCCCTTGGTCGACAACGCTCCCTCAACGCGCGGGTCGAGTTGTGTTGCCACGTCCATGGCGCGGGCGAACGCTTTGAAGCAAGACTCGATGATGTGATGCGGATTTTCACCGCGCGGCACGTCGATATGCAGGTTCATGCCGAGCTGGTTGGCGAAAGCGGCGAAGAATTCGTGCGGCAAGTCGGTATCGAAATCGCCGACTCGACCAGGGCGGATCTTGACGTTGTAGGAAAGATAAGGCCGGCCGCTGAGATCGACGACCACTTTCGCCAGAGTCTCATCCAGCGGGCAACTCGCTTCGCCAAAACGACGGATACCGTGTTTCTCCCCAAGCGCGTCTTTGAACGCCTGACCTAAGGCCAGGCCGACGTCCTCGACCGTGTGATGATAATCCACCGCGAGATCGCCTTTCGCCTGGATGTCGATGTTGAAAAAGCCATGGCGGCTGAAACTATCCAGCATGTGGTTGAAAAACGGCATACCGGTTTCGATCGCGGCTCGCCCGGTGCCATCGACATCCAAGTTGACCGTGATGTCGGTCTCTTTAGTTTTCCGTGCTACTTTCGCCGACCGTCCCATGGTTTCTCCTTCGCTAGTCAATCCGAGCCAACCTTGACCTCGATCGCCGCTTGCGCTGGCACCTTAGAGTTAATAACCGGTCCCAAAGCGCGCCTCAACCGAGCGCGCATGATCATCCAACCCTTCCATGCGCGCAAGCTGGGTAAGCCTCGGCGCCAGGCTGCGCAGAGCGCGCTTTTCCGCCCGTATCATCGTCGTGCGCTTGACAAAATCGTAGGTGCCGAGCGGCGAAAAAAACCGCGCGCTGCCGCCCGTCGGCAAAACGTGATTGGGCCCGGCGAGATAATCACCCAGCGGCGGCGCCGAATACGGCCCCAAAAACATCGCCCCGGCGTTGCGGATCTGTTTTGCCATTTTTTCCGGCTGCCGGACGATCAACTCGATATGCTCAGGCGCAATGGCGTTGGCCAGCTCGATCATCTCTCTTGCTCCGCGCGCGACGATGATCGCACCATACTTTGCGAGCGACTTTAGCGTGATGGCGTGCCGCTTAGTGCTGCGCAACTGATTTTCGATGGCACTTTGAATTCTGCGCGCCAGCGCCACGGAGGTTGTCAAACAGAGCGCCGCCGCCAATTCATCGTGCTCGGCCTGGGAAAGCATATCGGCGGCAACATGAACCGGATCCGCCGAAGCGTCGGCCAGGATCAAGATTTCGCTTGGCCCCGCGATGGAGTCGATGTTCACTTCGCCGAACACCATGCGCTTCGCCGTGGCGACAAAAATATTTCCCGGGCCGACGATCTTATCGACTTTGGGAATCGTTTGGGTGCCGAAAGCCAGCGCGGCAACGGCCTGAGCGCCGCCGACGCGAAAGATTCGGCTGACGCCGGCGATATGCGCCGCGGCGAGAATAATCGCGCCGTCCGCACTGATGGGCGAGACCATGATGATTTCTTTGACGCCCGCGACCTTGGCGGGAATCGCATTCATCAGTACGGTAGAAGGATAGGACGCTTTGCCACCGGGCACGTAGATACCGACGCGTTCGAGCGGCGTGATGCGCTGGCCGAGCATCATGCCGAGCGGATCGCGATAGTGCCAACTTTTCTGCAATTGACGACGGTGAAACGCGGCGATCCTTTGGGCCGCAAACCGCAGCGTGGTTAGATCTTTGCGCGGTACTTTACCGAGCGCGCGCTTGATCTCCGCGGGCTCGACTTCCATCGACGCGCGGCTCAGACGCACACGATCGAACAACCGCGTATAGCGCAGCAGCGCCCGGTCGCCGTGCCTTTGCACGGCGCCGACGATCTCGGACACCCGGCGCTCCACGTCACCTTCGCGGGTGCCGCGCCGCTCGAGAACTCTTTTGAGCAGCGGCTTGAAACCGGCGTCCGAAATTTTGACTAGTCTGATTGTCATGCCGGAAACCAATCTTACCTTTTCCTACTTTGAACTTTTACACCCACGCTCAGGGCAGGGCCTTGAACCTTGAACGAATCTTATCCCTTAACCCGCACAATCTGTCCGCCCACAAGAGAAAGCTTTTTTTCGATCTGCTCATAACCGCGATCGAGATGGTAGACGCGGGAAATTTCGGTGGTGCCGTTCGCCACCAGACCGGCCAGCACCAACGCCACGCTCGCTCGCAGATCGCTCGCCATCACCGGCGCGCCGGATAGCTCGCGCACGCCGCGCACCACCGCGCGATTGCCCTCGAGTTTGATCTGAGCGCCCATGCGATCCAATTCCTGGGCGTGCATGAAACGATTTTCGAAAATCGTTTCGGTGATCACGCTCACGCCGTCGGCGACGGCCATCAGCACCATCATCTGCGCTTGCAGGTCGGTCGGAAACCCGGGGTAGGGCAGCGTCGTGACATCGACGCTTTTGATTTTTCCGTTGCGCTGAACTCGTATGCCCTTGTCATCGGCGGTGAGAACGACGCCGGCCTCCTTGAGTTTGATCAAGAACGCCTCGAGATGTTCCGCCCGCGCGCCACGCACCAGCACGTCGCCGCCCGATACGGCCGCCGCGATCACAAAGCTGCCGGCTTCGATGCGGTCGGGAATGATCCGGTGCGACGTGCCGTGCAACACATGGACACCGTCGATTTGCACAAGATCGCTGCCGGCGCCTTTTACCTTGGCGCCCATTTTGTTCAACGCATCGGCCAAATCGTTGATCTCGGGCTCCTTGGCGGCGTTTTCGATGGTCGTGGTTCCTTCGGCCAAGGTGGCGGCCATTATCAAATTCTCGGTGGCGCCGACGGACGGCAGATCGAGATAAATTTTTGCGCCGCGAAGCTTCGACGCGGTCGCCTCGATGTAGCCGTGCGTCTGCTCGATGGTGGCTCCCAGAGCCTCGAATCCTTTGAGATGGAGATTGATCGGCCGCGCGCCGATCGCGCAACCGCCGGGAGTCGACACTCGCGCCTGGCCAAAACGCGCCAGTAACGGACCCAAGACCAGAAACGAAGCGCGCATGGTTTTCACCAAATCGTAGGGCGCCTCGAACTTGTCGATGGCATCGGCCCGGAGATTTAATTCGTCCGAACCATCGAGCCAGCTTCGGTGATCCACCCGGACACCAAGGCCGGCGAGAAGTTTGAGGGTCGTGCGAATGTCGGCCAGGTGCGGAATGGCTTGGTAGGCACAGGGTTCTTTCGTGAGTAACGCCGACACGAGCACCGGCAGCGCGGCGTTTTTTGCGCCGCTGACGGTCACTTCGCCGGCAAGATTCTTGCCGCCTTGAATGATGATCTTGTCCACGAGTTCCTTATATCGCGGTCATGGGCGCGGCGACTTTGCGTGCCGCGACGACGCGCTCGATGCCTGCATGATCGTTATAAGTGTTTACTGCAGCGCACGGCGCGGCGTCATGGAAAAGCGAGGCCACCGCTTGGCCCATGCCGGCGCCGATCTCAACGGCGAGAGCGCCATCGGGCGCCAGGTAACGAACCCCTTGCGCCGCGATGCGCCGATAATAATCGAGGCCGTCCCAGCCGCCGTCCAGCGCGCCGCGCGGCTCCCATCGGCTCACTTCCGGCATGAGCGTGTCGATATCAGAGCGGCGAATGTAAGGCGGATTTGACACGATGAGATCGAATCGCTGGTTCGGCTCTAGCGCCGCAAAAAGATCGCCTTGAACGAATCGGATTCTGCCGGCAACGCCGTTCCTAACCGCATTGCGCTGCGCGACGGCAAGCGCTTCGGCAGAGACATCGGTGGCGATAACTTCCGCGCCGGTCAATTCGCTTGCCAGAGCGACGGCGATAGCGCCACTGCCTGTGCCCAGGTCGACAATTCGCGGCGCGCGCCCAGATCCTTTTGCCAGCGTCAAGGCGATTTCGACCAGCAGCTCGGTCTCCGGCCGGGGAATCAGCACATCGGGAGACACCTGGAAATCGAGCGACCAAAATTCGCGCTTGCATGTGATATACGCCATCGGCTCACGCCTCAGCCGCCGCGACAAAAGGTGCTCGTAGGTGCGCCGCTGCACGTCGTCAACCGGCGTATTGGCAGCAACCAGAATCTGCTCGCGGCTAAAACCCAGAACATGACCGAGCAGGACTTCGGCATCCAGCGCAGCGCTTTCGATGCCTTCAGAAACAAGCCGCTGCGCCGCAGAGCGCAAAAACGCCGAAACCCGCACCGGCGCCTCAGTCGCCGCGGCTGTCTGATCTTCCATTGTGCTCCGTCGAGCCGGTGGCTCTCAGCACCTCTGCTTGGTAGTGCGTGATGAGCGCGTCGACGACCTCGTCGAGCTCGCCTTCCATCACGCGCTCCAATTTGTAGAGCGTAAAATTGATCCGGTGATCGGTCAGCCGCCCCTGGGGGAAATTATAGGTCCGGATGCGCTCGCTGCGATCACCGCTGCCGACCATCAACTTGCGCGTGGCGGCAATTTCCGACTGCTGCTCTGCTTGCTTAAGCTCGAGCAAACGCGCGCGCAGGATCTTCATGCCTTTGGCGCGATTCTTATGCTGCGATTTTTCATCCTGACAGGAGATGACAATGCCGGTGGGAATGTGCGTGATACGCACAGCGGAGTCGGTTGTGTTGACACTCTGGCCGCCGGGCCCCGATGAACGAAAGACATCGATGCGAATTTCCTTCGGATCGATGGCAATTTCCACTTCGTCGGCTTCGGCCAGAACAGCGAGTGTAACGGCGGAGGTGTGAATACGACCAGAGCCTTCGGTTACGGGAACGCGTTGTACGCGGTGCACCCCGCCCTCGAACTTGAGCCTCGAATACGCGCCTTGGCCTTCGATGCTCATGATGATTTCTTTGTAGCCGCCCAGTCCGGTGGGACTGGAGCTCATCATTTCCACGCGCCAACCGCGCGATTCAGCGTAACGCGCGTACATCCGGTAAAGCTCGGCGGCAAAGAGTGCCGCTTCGTCGCCGCCCGTGCCGGCACGGATTTCGACGATCACGTTCTTCGCGTCATTCGGATCTTTCGGCAGAATAAGCAGCTTGAGCCGGGTTTCAAGCGTTTCTTTGCGCTCGCGCAGCGAGGCAACTTCCTCTTTCGCCAGCTCGCGAATGCCTTCGTCAGCCTCGTCGAGAAGTTGCCGGTTGTCGTGGATCTCCTGCTCGACCTTGCGCCAGTCGCGAAAGCAGCTGACGATCTCCTCCAACTCGGCGCGCTCCTTGGCGAGTTTGGAGTATTCCCGCTGGTGGCCGAGGAGCTGGGGATCGGACATCATCTTTTCCAGCTCGACGTAGCGCTTTTCAACTTCAGCTAATTTATCAAGCATCGCAAGCTCTTAGTCGTAAACGGCCGGCACAAATAAAAAAGGGCAAAGGGATCGCTGCCCCTTTGCCCTTCCAGGTGCCGCAAAGCCTAATGACTCACATTCAGCCTCAAGCCTCCGTTGGCTCTGCCTTAAGGCCGTATTTCCTTCTGAATTTCTCTACCCGACCGGCGGTGTCGACCAATTTTTGCTTGCCAGTATAGAAGGGGTGGCAGTTGGAGCAAATATCGACGTGGATGCTGCCCGCCGTCGAGCGCGTTTCGACAACGTGGCCGCAAGCGCAAACAATCTGGGTATTTTTATATTCGGGATGAATGCCAGCTTTCATAAAATCCTCTCGCGAGCCAGTTTTATAACACAACGACCAAAGCGCTTCAATCGGCAGGCGCAGCGTATTGAGAGAATAGCGCCATACCGGACGCGATCATCGTGGTTGTCTCGTTTATATTGCCAAAAGTCTCATAAGCCCCTAAAATGCGCCCATGTTATAGGGACGCCGTTGGAGATCTGCAACCGACGTTTAGCCCCAAACCATTGAACCGGAGGGTCAAGAGAGCCATGAGCAAGCCGCAGCCAACTATTTCCCCGGCACCGATGTATGTCCCGGTCACGCCATTGAAGGCCGAAAACACCGGGCTTGATTTTGGTTTTCTCGCCGACCTGGCGCTGAAGACTGTCTATGCGGATGCAAATTGCACGACGGAAAGAGCGTCCGGGAAACTCAAGCTAGCTATGCCTGTCACTGAGGAGTTACTGCAGCATCTCTATCGCGAGAAGTTTATCGAGATTCGAGGGCTTGTCGGGTACGGCAACAATCGTTACGGCATGCTCGATCGGGGTTGGCAGAGAGCGCAGCAACTGCTCGATATGAACGGCTATATCGGTCCGGCGCCGGTTTCGCTGTCGGCGTACACTGAGATGGTGGTGCGGCAAAGCGCGGCGCGCGATCCCGTTGAACCCGAGGCGGTTCGCTCGGCGATGGCGGAACTGGTCCTCCCCGAAGGCACGGTACAGACCTTGGGACTAGTCGCCAATTCGCGCCGGAGCCTGTTCATGACGGGTCCGGCTGGGAATGGCAAGACCACGATCGCCATTGCCCTGCACGGCGCCCAACGCGGCGAAATTTGGATTCCTCACGCCATCGAAGTGGACGGGCAGGTCATAAAAGTTTTCGACTTGCACAATCACCATCCCGTTCCGGTCAGCGGCGTCGATCGTTACGACGAGCGCTGGATCCGCATCAAACGGCCGATTGTCATCGTCGGCGGCGAATTGACGATCGAAACCATGGACCTGATCTATAGTAGCACGGTCAGATTTTATGAGGCGCCGTTTCAGATGAAATCGAACGGCGGCACGCTGGTCATCGATGACTTCGGCCGCCAGCGCGTAGATCCGCACGACCTGCTCAATCGCTGGATCGTGCCACTCGAAGGGCGCATCGATTATCTTACTCTGCACACCGGCAAGAAAATCGAGGTGCCGTTTGAACAACTGCTGGTCTTCGCCACCAACCTCGATCCAAGCGATCTCGTCGACGATGCTTTCTTACGCCGCATGGGCTACCGGCTCTACGTCAACGCGCCGGACCGGGAGATGTACACGTCGATTTTCGAGCAATTCGTGCGCGGCAGCGGTTTTGACTACGATTCGAAGCGCCTGGATTTTGTATTTCGCCTCTACGAAACCGACAAACGCCCTTTGCGCGGTTGTGAGCCTCGGGACTTGATCCAACGCTGTGTCGATCTATGCAAGTACGAGAATCGTCCGATGACTCTCACCGACGAGCTGTTACACCTGGCCTGGAAAAATTACTTCGGCGCGGCCCCGGCAGTGCAATTGCAGGAATAGCCCGATCTTCTGGAATATTGGGACGAACAGTCACGGATATCGGGATCATGTCAAATGCCACTACAGGCATCGCCCACTTCGATCTCGTCCAATAAAACTGCTTGACGCGAGATGAATCAACGCGCTCGCAGAATTCTTCTAAAAATCTAAACATTTTTTGGTGGAGCTGATCGGGATCGAACCGACGACCTCTTGAATGCCATTCAAGCGCTCTCCCAACTGAGCTACAGCCCCAC
>Ga0075431_100004446_pt1 | contig 13748 bp, 10 predicted proteins | sample RhiMetdeltSRZDD5_FD_75297 | JGI IMG/M metagenome (GOLD analysis project Ga0075431, IMG submission 75297) | Populus rhizosphere microbial communities from Tennessee, USA - Rhizosphere MetaG P. deltoides SRZDD5 | ecosystem: Host-associated > Plants > Roots > Rhizosphere > Soil | place: USA... | reverse complement strand
TCACGCATCTGCGGCTCAACATCTTTCCCGACGGCGGTGTCGCGCGCCTCCGCGTGCACGGCGAAGGCTACTTCGATCCTCGCCGACATTATCCAGGGTCCGAGGTCGACCTGGCTGCGGCGGAACACGGCGGCCAGGTGCTCCTGTGCAGCGACATGTTCTTCGGCAACCGCCACAACCTGATCATGCCCGGTCGATCGACACACATGGGCGATGGATGGGAGACGCGCCGCCGCCGCGGCCCCGGGCACGACTGGACGATCGTCCGGCTCGCGACGCGTGCCACGCTGCACCGCATCGAGATCGATACCGATCACTTCAAGGGGAACGCGCCCGGGCGGTGTATGATCGAGATATGCGACGCACCCTCGGTCGCTGATAGCGATGTCCAGGCACTCGCCGGGCGAGTCGGCGCGTGGCGCGTTCTCGTTGGCGAGACGCTGCTGCAGCCGCACTCGCGGCATCGGTTCACCGAGCTCGCGGAGCGAACGCCGGCGACGCACGTTCGCTTGAACATCTACCCGGACGGCGGCATCGCGCGCATGCGCGCGTTCGCCGTGCCGGGCCAGACGTGAGCACGGCACGCCGCACCTAGCATGAGCGACGCCGACGCCGCCGTGGCTGCGTTCGACGCGCTGCCGCCTCACGAGGCTGCACCGATGTTGCAGGCCTGTTGCGGCTCGACCGCATGGGTGAACGGCATGGTCGAGCGCCGCCCATTCGCGACGCTTCCGCTCGTGCTCGAAACAGGCGAGCGGTTATGGTGGTCGCTCTCGGCCGACGACTGGCGTGAGGCGTTCGACCACCACCCACGCATCGGGGAGACGAACGCCGCAGTCGCACAGTCGGAGACTGCCCGCGGATGGTCGGCGGGTGAGCAGCGAGATGCGACGATGGCGCCGACCGAGGTCCGGCGAGCGCTCGCCGAGGGGAATCGTGAGTATGAACGACGGTTCGGGCAGATCTATCTCGTCTTCGCGACAGGCAAAACGGCGGAGGAGATGCTAGCACTGCTGCGTGCCCGCTTGGATAACGATCCCGAGACGGAGTTACGCGTTGCCGCGGGCGAGCAGGCGAAGATCACACGACTGAGGCTGACGAAGATGTTCGGCGGCGACCTTTCGAGGGCGAGCACGACATGATATCGACACACGTTCTCGACACCTCGCGCGGTCGTCCCGCGGCGGGTGTCCCGGTGATTCTCGAGCAAGTCACTGGTGCAGATGGTTCCGGGCCGCGTCGCGAGATCGCCCGTGCTACGACAGACGCGGATGGCCGCGTTCGCGAGCTCGTGCCTGCGGGCACGTCCGTGGACGCCGCGACCTACTGCCTGACGTTCGACACCGGTGCGTATTCCATCGCGTCCGGTCAGGAGAGCTTCTATCCACGCGTGAGCGTTTTCTTCACGGTCTCGAACCCCGCCGAGCATCACCACGTGCCGCTGCTGCTCAGCCCCTACGGATACTCGACGTATCGGGGCAGCTGACGGCGGCGGTTGACTGGCGGGCAGGCATCGGATTATCCTGTGAGTCGTTAGGGCAGCGCATGCTGCCGACGACCTCGTCCTTGAGACCATGGGTTGCATGATAGAGCAGGCAGTCGTGCTGGGGCGGCTCCGCGGATGTGCATTCGCGGTGTCCCGTCGCGCGCGCGTGCCTGCTCGTTCGATATCCTGACGATCGCCTCGTAAGCGGTCGGCACTGAGTACATCGGGCCGCGGGTACGCTCCCAAGCGCACCCACGGCCTCGTCGTTTCCAGATGAGCCGAGGTGCGCACGGGCACGCCTCGGCTTTCTCACATCCCCGATTCGAGACCACTTCAATGACAGGACATCTCTTATGGCTTCGCGTAAGCATCGCTCTCGATCTTCAAGCCGCAGTTGGGATCCGGTCGCCGCGTGGTATGCCGGCTGGGTGGGGGCCGACGGGAGCGATCACCATCGGCGTCTGGCAATCCCGGCGATTCTCGACCTTCTCGCCATCCACCGCGACGATCATGTGATCGACCTTGGCTGCGGGCCCGGCGTGCTCGCCCCGGCCGTCGCCCAAGTGGGCGCGCGCTACACCGGCGTCGACACGAGCCCGAAACTGCTCGCGTTCGCGCGTCGACACCACGGACGCATCGCTCGGTTCATCGAGGCCGATGCGACTGCGCTCATCTCGGACGCCCGGTTCGCGCCCGCGTCGGTGGACGTGGTGTCGTTTCTGCTGAGCATTCAGGACATTGCGCCGCTCGACGGCGCGTTACGCTCGGCGGCCTGGGTCCTTCGTTCCGGTGGCCGCATCGCGATCCTGATGACACACCCCTGCTTCCGCGTGCCGCGCCAGAGCGGATGGGGATGGGACGCGAGCCGTCGATTGCAGTTCCGTCGCGTCGATCGCTACCTGACGAAGCTGGACGTTCCGATGAAGCCGTATGGTGGTGGACGCAGCGGGTCGACACGCAGCTATCATCGGCCGCTCGCGGAGTACATCAACGGATTGGCCGCGCACGGTCTGCTGGTAGATCGAATCGACGAGATTCCAGGGCTGACCGACCGGGAGATCCCGTTGTTCTTGGGGCTGCGAGCCGTGAAGCGCAATTCATAGCGGAACCCTAGCGTCCCGTGCTAGAGAAAGCTCCTCGCGCCAGCAGAGGTGAAGGACAGCCGCTCTGGACGCTACTTGCGAACGGCTCCCTGTTCGATCCATCGCGCCAGCACCGCACGTTCGCGCTCCGTCATGAGCGTGCGGTTGCCGAGCGGCATCGTGCGGGTGTCGACGGCCCGCACGCGGATCCGCTCGACCAACGCCGGAATCCGCCGCGGGTCATCGAACGACACGCCTCCGGGCGCCGGGCCGAACTCCGTGATCGAGGGATTCGCCGAATGGCAGGCCGTGCAGCGCCTGTCGATGATCGACCGCACGTCTTCGAAGCTCACGGTTGCCAGCAGAGCAGCTGATTCCGTGCTACGCGCAACCACCGCGCCGGCAGAGCTGGCCGCACCGACTCGCATGATGGCGTAGAGCGCCACCAGGCCCCCGGTAATCGTTAGGCCGAGCGTGGGGGCCCACGGGCGATAGGTGGAGCGGATGTTGAGGAGGTGGCGCACCGAAGCGCCGACGGCGATCACGAGCAGCAGTGCGAGCCAGTTCAACCGGCTTCCGTACACGCTCGGGAAATGCACGCTCAGCATGAGCGCGATCACCGGGAATGTCAGGTAGTTGTTGTGAATGGAGCGAGTCTTCGCCGCCGCGGCGATGGTCGGGTCGGGCGGCTGGCCCGCCGCGACCGCCGACTCCAGCACGCGCTGCGACGGCATGATCGTCGTCGCGACATTCCCGGCCATGATCGTCGCCATGAGCGCGCCGACGTGCAGGAACGCCGCGCGTCCGCTCAGGAGGCGCGTCAGGGCAAAGGCGATCCCCGCAAGCGTCACGATCGAGAGAATGCCCGCGAGCGTGAGGGAACGCTGACCGACCACTCGCCACAACACCTCGTACGAAAGCCACCCAATCACAATGCTGCCCGCCGCCACGGTCACGGCAACGCTCGGGGCGATGGACACGCGCAACGGGTCCGTCAGCAACGCGCGCCCGCCGATGTAGTACACGACGAGCAGCAATGCGGCGCCACTCATCCATGTGATGTACGCCTGCCACTTGAACCAGTGCACCGGCGTCGGCAATGGCTGGCCCGAGAGCGACGTCTTCTCGACGAAGTAGAACGCGCCGCTGTGAAGCAGCCAGATCTCCCCGTATTTCTCAGCGCCGCCGCGTGACGCAGGGCGAAGATTCCGGTCGAGCCAGTTGAAGAGCAGGGAGTTCCCGATCCACATGATCCCCGCGATCACGTGCGTCCAGCGGAACGCGAGGTCGAGCAGCTCGAGGACGCGCGGCGACACCAGGGTGCTAACGCGCGGCGGCCGCCGAGCCGGCGCGGCGGTTCTGCAGGATACGAACGAATGAGCGCCCGCGGAGCTCGTCGAGCGTCACACCCGTCATGGCGACCGCCTCATCTTCCGTGACAGCGCCACAGTTGATGGCGCGGAAGAAGAAATTGAGAAGCCCCTGTCCCGTCGCCGCGTCGTCGAAGACGTCGCCGACGAGCGTTGCCTGTGCCGCGCGCTCCACGAAGTTCCTGAGTCGCGCCCCCTGCTGTTCGAGCCCGGTGAGGAAGAACGCGTACACCGCCGCGTATCGGGTGACGAGCTGCGCGGGATGGAGATCCCATCCCTGGTAGAAGCCGGACTCGAGCGAGTGCCGGACGTCCTCGTAGTGCATCCGCCACGCGTTATGTACGCTCGCGCGATTCGCCGCGTGCTGTTGCGGGGTGAGCGGCGGGCCGCCCGGCGCGCGCCGGTGGATTGGCACCGGCATCACCGTTGTCGAACCGTCCGACAGCCATACGCCCGTGCCAGCCAGGGATACCTGCATGACGCTTCTCGCGAAGTCACAGGCGATGTGCCGCATGCGTTGGTACGCCGCCGTGATGTTGAGCGCCGCTGTGTAGTCGTAGGTGCCAAAGTGTGCGGCGACAAGCCGGCCGCGCGCTGCGTCGATGAGCGATGGGAGGAGTGACCGACCGGTCGCATCGATGATGAGCTGCGGCGTCTCGACCATCGCTTCGAACCGCAGCGCATCGCGTTCGAGCCCGAGCCGTGCCTCGAGCCGCTCCAGCACGTCGACGAACGCGACAACCTGTTCTGTGGCCGTGATTTTCGGCAGCGTGAGGAGGAACTGCCGCGGCAACCCGCCGCCTTCGCGCACCAGCGTGGTAAGGAAGATGTCGAGCGTGCGAAGGCTTCGGGTATGGAGCTCTGTGGTGAGCGGCTTGACCCGGATGCCGATGAAAGGAGACAAGGTGTTCTCTCGCATCCCGCGCGCCATCTCACGCGCTCCGGACGCGGCGTGCCCGTCCTCCTCTGCGTCAGGCCGGACACCGTACCCGTCCTCGTAGTCGATGCGATAGTCCTCGATTGGTTCGCGCTCGAGCTTGTCGCGGACCCGTGCATGCACGGACTCCATGAGTCGCAGGTCCCCGTCATCCACTCCGCCGGCCTCGGCGAGTGAACGCGCGTCGGGCGCGTACTCCTCGAGGGCCCGTCGCGCGAGCTGCCCCAGCTTGGGAACAGTGTCGGCGGTGAAGAGCTGCGCGCCGCCGTACACGGTGTGTACAGGCTGCCGCGCGCCCGATTCGCCAGGATATCTGCGGGTGAGCTCCGCGTTGACGGGTCGGAGCCGTGCGAGGATCGGCGCGAGGTCGTCCTGCGTGAGCGACGTGTCGGTCATACCGGGGATTCTCGTTTGCCCGAGCACCTGACGCAACGGCGTGGACGGGCTGGCCCCTCGCGCCAAGGGACGCTTCTCGACCCCCACGCTTTGAAGGGGTGGGTACAACGATCGAACGGAAACAGCAGGAAGAGGCCGGATACTACTGAACGGCGAACAGCAGGACAGGATGGACGGGATGGAACAGGATGACGGCCCGCAGGGCCGACCTCTTGCGCCGGAAGCATGAAAGGGGGGAACGGCCGCTCGGGACGTCACTCGCCCGACAGGTCGTTCCCCTCATCGATTAGCTCGTTGCGCGAGGAGACGTCAGCGCCGAGCCGTCACCGCGTACATTCTGTCCATCCCGTCCATCCTGTCATCCCGTTTCCGTTCGATCGTTGTACCCATCCCTCACAACTGTAAGGAGCCGCCGAAGCGTCTCTCCACCTTCCAACTATTCAGCTCTCAGCACAGCAGCTGGCGGTACGCGACCAGCGCGTCGAGCCGGAACCCAGCTCGCCGCCACACTGACAACGCCCAGCAGGGCGAGAATTGCGGCGTACGTCCAGGGGTCGGTTGCGGAGACGCCGAACAGGAACGGGGTCAGCAGCCGCGTGGCCGCAACAGCGCCAACCAGTCCAACTGCGACACCGACGATCACCCCTGCGAGCGTCTGCCCAACGATCAATCCTGAAACTGACCGCCCCGTCGCACCTAACGCCATCCGGATCCCGACCTCGCGCGTCCGGCGACTCACCGCCCGCGACGTCACGCCGTACATCCCAACGGCGGCGAGCACCGCGGCGAGCGCACCGAAGAGACCGATCAGGAACGTGCGATAGCGTTCCTGAGCGAACGATCGCTTGAGCAGGTCGGGCATCGCGTCGAGGGTGGTGACCGGGACGCGGCTGTCGACCTCCGCAAGAGCCGTACGAATGACCGGGGCCATCCCATTCGGCTCTCCGCGCGTGCGGACGAGGAAGGACATGCCTTGACTCACCTGGCCGAACGGCGCGTAGACCGTCGGCTCATCGTTCGCGGCCAGCGTGCGGTACTTGATGTCCGCGACGATACCGACAACCGTACGCCACTCGCCGCGATATCGGACCCGCTTCCCGAGCGGCGACGAGTCCGGCCAGTCCCGGCGCGCCATCGACTCGCTCACGATGGCGACGAACGGGCCGCCGTCACGGTCCTGGTCCGTGAATGCTCTGCCGGCACGGAGCGGGATGCCTAACGTCGCGAAGTAGTTCGGCATGATGACCCGCTGCTGCGCTTCCCGACGTCGTACGTCAGCGGTGGCGCCCAGCCCTTCGATCTCGACCGACGTGCTGCTGTTGCTGCTGCTGAACGGAGGGGTAGTGCCGGCGGTCGCGGCATCCACACCGGGCAGTGCGGCGAGTCGGGCCAGCGCGCGCCGGTAGTAGTCGGCTCGTGTCGCTTCGTCGCTCGCGATCCGTCGCGGAAGCGCAAATCGAACCAGCAGTAATCCCTCGGTGCGGAATCCCGGATCGACGGCCGTCAACCGAGTGAAGCTCCGTGAGAGCAGTCCCGCGCCGACGAGGAGTACGACGGACAGTGCGAGCTGTAGCGCGACGAATGCTCGCTGCAGGCGCCCGCGCCCGCGAGCGCTTTGCCCGGCCCCGGCGCGAACGAGCGACGCCGGCCCCGATCGGGAGAGCGTCAGCGCAGGGGCAAGGCCGAAGAGCAGTCCGGTCATCATCGCCGCAACAAGCGCAACGGCGAGCACGCGAAGGTCCGTACGCACGTCCGCGAGACCGGGAATCCGTGGCGGAGCCATCGCCACGAGAATCCGCGTTCCACCGTACGCGAGCAGGGTGCCGAGCAGCGCACCCGCGCCGGCGAGCGTGAGACTCTCGGTCAGGAGCTGCCGAACGAGACGTCTCCGGTCAGCGCCAAGCGCGACCCGCGTCGCCATTTCCTGCTCGCGCGTGGCAGCCTCGCCCAGCAGCAACGTCGCGACGTTGACGCATGCAATGAGTAGCAGCAGTGCCACCGCGGCGAGCAGGACGAAGAGTGGCTTGCGGACGTCGCGCGTCTCCTCGATCTGAAAGCCCGTGACGCGAGCGCCGCTGGGCTCCTTCCGATCGCTGCCGGCGTTCATGATGCGCGCGGTTTCGAGCGCCGCCTGCTCAGCGGTTACGCCGGCCTTGAGTCGCGCGATCGCGAGGTAGTTGTGGTTGCCGCGCTGTGCGTTCTCCGCCGAGTCCTGCGCGGCCGGTGCCCAGAATGGTGGCGCGGGCGCAGACGTGCGTTGTAGTGCAAGCCCGGGTGGCAGAACGCCAATGATCTCGTGCGGCTTGTCCTCGAAGCGCACCATCTTGCCGATGACGCCCGAGTCCCCGCCGAAGCGGGTAAGCCACGCCTCGTGACTCAGCATTGTGACGGCCGGTCCGCCGGGCTGGTCTTCCCCTGGCAGGAACGTGCGTCCCAACGCGGGACGTGCCCGCAGCACGGACAGGAGTGACGGACTCGCCCGCACGACGCCTACCTGTTCGGGCGCATCCCCGTCGGACACAATGGTCTGCACCGTGGAGTAGATCGCGACCTCGTCGAACGAGGTTTGCTGCGCGCGCCAATCGCGGTACTCCGGAACCGAAAGGGTGATCTTGTCCCATGACGCCGCCAGGATCGGTTCGCTGCGCCACTCCGGATACGTCTGGTAGACGGCGACTAACCTCCCCGGCTCAGGGAAGGGGAGTGGACGGAAGAGCACGCCGTCCACGACGCTGAAGATCGACGTCGCGGCGCCGATCCCCAGCGCCAGCGTCGTCACCGCGACCGCAAAGAAACCTCGGCGACGGCCGAGCGTACGGAGCGCGAACCGTAAGTCAGCGATGAGCGCGGACATTCGTCCTCTCGGGTGCAGGATGGCGACCACGATTCGACAGCCAGGCCCCACGGAACGTTGTACGCATTTCCAACTCGGTTATGACTGCTTCCGATATCGTCGTTGACAGCCTAACGAAGTCGTTCCACATCTCGGAGCGACGCGCCGGTGCCCTCGGCGCGGCGGTCGGGCTGTTCCAGCGGCGCCGGCGGACCATCCAGGCGCTCAAGGGAATCAGCTTCAGGCTGGCCGACGGAGAACTCCTCGGGCTCATTGGCCCGAATGGAGCCGGAAAGTCGACGACGATCAAGATCCTGTGCGGCATCCTCGAGCCGACGGCGGGACACTGCCAGGTCGGCGGGCTCGTGCCGTGGCGGGAGCGCATCCGCCACGTGGCCCGCATCGGGGCCGTATTTGGCCAGCGTACGCAGTTGTGGTGGGATCTGCCGGTGATCGAGAGCTTCGAGCTGCTGCGCGACATCTATCGTGTCCTGCCGGACCGGTACCGAACGACGATCGGCGCGTTGATCGCGATGCTGGATCTCGAGCGCCTGCTCGACACGCCCGTGCGCCAGCTCTCGCTCGGTCAGCGGATGCGGTGTGAGATCGCGGCGGCCCTGCTACATGAGCCGCGCGTGCTGTTCCTGGATGAGCCGACGATCGGCCTCGATGCCGTCGCGAAGCTCGCAGTGCGCGACTTCGTGAAGACCCTGAATCGGGAGCGCGGCGTGACGGTTATCCTCACGACGCACGACATGCACGACGTGGAAGCGCTCGCGGAGCGGGTGATCGTGATTGGGAATGGGTCGATTCTGGCCGACGGGAGCTTGTCCGCGCTGCGGCGTGGGGCGCTCGCGGAGCGACGCCTGCTCGTGCACTTCGCGCATGACGTTGAGCGGACGGAAATCCCCGGTGCGACCATTCGCCGATGGGAGGGGGAGGGGGAGGGGCGTTCGGCAGAGCTCTCGTTCGACCCGCGCGTGACGTCCGCGCACGGACTCATTGCGTACATCACGTCGAAATTCGACGTCGAGGATGTCCATCTGGATGAGCCGCCGATCGAGGAAGTGATCGCGCGCTTCTACGCGCTCCACGCCATCGACGGCTGAGATGACCACGGCGATTCGTCCGTATCAGGCCGTCTTCCGGGCCCGCTTCAACCTGTTGCTGCAATACCGCGCCGCGGCACTCGCGGGGTTCGGGACGCAGTGTTGGTGGGGCGCGATCAAGATCATGGTGCTGGCCGCGTTCTTCCGCGGTGCTGGGTCGACGCCGATGACGCTGAAGCAGGCCATCGATTACATCTGGCTCGCGCAGGCGCTCTTGACGCTGCTGCCGTGGTCCGTGGACCCCGACGTTGCCCGCATGGTGCGGAGCGGCGACGTCGGGTACGACCGACTCCGCCCGCTGGACACCTACGGCTTCTGGTACGCGAGAGCGGTTGCGCGGCGGACGGCAACGCCTCTCCTCCGCGCAATCCCGATGGTGCTGACGGCTGGGGTCGTTCTTCCAGTGTTAGGCGCGTCGGACTGGGCGCTTTCGCCGCCAGCTGGCTGGAACGCCGCGCTGCTGTTCACGGTCTCGCTCGTGCTCGTCGTGGCGCTCGCCGCCGCCGTCGCGACGTTGATGGAGATCATCACGGTGGCGGCACTCTCGGAGCGCGGTGTGAACATGATCATGGGCGGCGTCATCATTGTGTTCTCGGGGAACCTCGTCCCGCTTCCGCTGCTGCCCGACTGGCTGCAGCCGTTTCTTCAGCTCCAGCCTCTTGCCGGGCTGCTCGACACGCCGCTCCGGATCTACAGCGCGCATTTGGTGGGCGCGGCCGCAGTGACGGCGCTCGTGCGTCAGGTGCTCTGGGTGCTCGTGCTGGTGGGAATTGGACGAGTAGCGATGGCGCGCGTGATGGCACGGCTTCAGGCCCAGGGCGGGTGACGTGAACGCGCTCCGCCTGTATGGACGCTACGTCGCCGTATCGTGGCGCGCACAGATGCAATACCCTGGCGCGTTCATCGCCACGTCCATCGGCGCGTTCGGGGCGACGGTCGTGGATTTCATCGCGATCTGGGCGCTCTTCGCGCGCTTTCGACAGATCGAGGGATGGCGGTTTCACGAGATCGCGCTGTTCTACGGAGTCGTGAGTGTCGCGTTCGCGGTCGCCGATGCGTTGACGCGAGGGTTCGACATCTTCGGCCCGCAGTTCGTGAAGACGGGAGACTTCGATCGCCTGCTGGTGCGGCCGCGGTCGACGGTGCTGCAGCTTATGGGTTACGAGCTGCGGGCCACGCGTATCGGCCGACTCGCCCAGGGCATGATTGCCTGGGGGGTCGGCATGCACTTCTCCCGCATCGACTGGACGTGGAACGCCTGGGCGACGTTGCTCTTCGCCGTGGCGGGCGGTGCCGCGCTCTTCTGCGGGATTCTCGTGTTGCAGGCGACGCTCGCGTTCTGGACGGTGGAGAGCCTCGAGATCGCGAACACGCTCACGTACGGCGGCATCGAAGCCGCGCAATACCCGCTGGACGTCTACGCGCGCTGGTTCCGGAACTTCCTGATCTTCGTGGTGCCGTTAGGCTGCGTGACGTATTTCCCAGTCGCGGCAGCGCTGGGCCGTGCGGATCGCACGGGCCTACCAGAGTGGCTGTTGCCACTCACGCCCGTGTTCGGGTTCCTCTTTCTTGCGGTTGCGCTGCGTGTGTGGCGCTTCGGCGTGCGGCGCTACACCTCGACGGGAAGCTGACCTCTCGAATGTCAGAGCACGTCCGCGGATTGGTCGTGGCGCTTTGCGCCGCGCTGATGGCGTGCACCACACGCGCCCGCGAGCCAGCTCCGATCCGCGGGCTGTCGGTGTCGTGGTCGGCGGCAGACTGTGCAACCGCTGCTGTCGACGTCGACCGCGATATCCTGGACGATCGCTGCGAGCTCGCCCTCGCGCAGGCCTTCGCGCCGAAGCTGGTCGTCGACCGACGTGACTGCCTGTGGCGTGAGGACGTATCGCCGCCACGGCTTGCGGGCGGGTACCTGTTTGCGGCGCAGCCCACGGCAGCCGGCGTTCGCATCGCGTTCCTTCCGGCGTACTACCGGGACTGCGGATGGTCGGGACTCTCGTGCGCGCTGCGCGCGGGGTCCTGCGGGGCCCACGCTGGCGACTCGGAATTCATCGCACTCGACGTCGCACCGGTCGCACCGGGGCGTTGGGAGACGATTGGCGTGTTTCTATCCGCGCACTGCTTCGGACGTTCCGATGGAAGGTGTCGCTGGTATCGCGACGACGACCTCGTCGACTTCGATTGGGCGGACGATGTGCCGCGCGGTGCGCCGCAGGTATGGGTGGCTCGTGGGAAGCACGGTCATTATCCGTCGCGCGCGTCGTGCGATCGCGGGCACTGGTTCTACGACAGCTGTGATCGGAACCGTACCGTCGTCCGCTTCCCCGTCGTGTCCGAAAGGCAGAACGTGGGAAGTCGACAGGCCTCGCTGACTGGGCAGGGAGGCTGCCTGACGAGTGGGAATCTGCCCCTCGGGTCGGCCGGGACGAGTCCAGGCGCACGAGAGTGTTTCTGGGATCCGACCAAGCCATTCTGGGGCTGGCAAGGAGATCGTCGAGGCGCTCCACCGGCCTCGTACGCACGCTACCTCACCTCGATCGCCGCATTCAACTAGCGGCTCGCAGTTGCGATGGGTCGGAACGACGATCAAGGCCGAAGGATCTTGAAACAGCCGGATACTGCCTGGCCTGTAGGTGTCATCTCGATGGCGCGACGAACCAGAAGACAAGAGGAACGGCCGCTCGGCGAGTAACATCGCGAGCGGCCGTCCTCAGTCAATCGGCTTGTTGCGCGAGCGACCGTCAGTGCAAGGCCGGATCCGGCTTTTTCCAGCTGTTTCCGTTCCAATCGTTGTTCCCACCGGGCTCGCGCGACGAACGGTCCCGCGGGTCCATCACGTCCACTTGAGATCCTGCTTCGACAGCGGCAGCGAGCGAACGCGCTTGCCCGTCGCAGCGTAGATCGCCGAGCAGAGCGCTGGGGGGACTGGCGGGAGCGCAGGCTCGCCAAGACCCGTCGGCACGTTGTCCGTGATCTTGAAGTGCACCTCGACCGGCGGCGCCTGCCGCATGCGCAGCAGTGGGAACGTGTTGAAGTTGGCCTGGACCGCGCCCCCGTTCTCGATCGTGATCTCCTGGCCCAACGCCTCCGAGATTCCGTCGATCACGGAGCCCTGCACCTGGTTCTCGGCGTTGAGCGGGTTGATGATCTGGCTCCCGACGTCCCCGGCGACCCAGACCTTGTCCACCTTGACCGTGCCGTCGCGTGCGACCGTGGCCTGGACGACCTCCGCGAAGTACCCGCGATGGCTCCAGTGGAAGGCGACGCCCATCCCCGTGCCCTTGGGCAGGGTCTTGCCCCACCCAGACTTCTCGCGCACCAGCTCGAGCACGCCGCGCATGCGGGCAGCCTCGAAGCCCGGAGGCGCGCCCGCGGGCCCGGGATCCTGCGCGACCGGAGTGTTCGTGAGAATGTCGAGTCGGAACTGAAGCGGATCCTTGCCTGCCGCAGCCGCAAGCTCATCGATGAACGACTGCGTCGCGAACGCGATGCCGTTGCTGCCCGGGGCTCGTAACGCACCCGTGGGCACACCTAACGCCATGACCGACGTCTCGAGGGCAAAGTTCGGGATGAACCGGGCAGGGAACTCCACCGGGCTGATGCCGGCACTCGCCGCGAACGGAATCGGCTGCGGGCCCTGGCCCTGCCCCTGAGCGGGCGGCGGAGACGCCATGCGCTCCGGATCGCCGAACGACACGAAGTGATTCTTCCACGCGATCAGCTTGCCGCTCGCGTCGAGCGCGCCCTTCAGGTAGTGGTAACCAGCCGGTCGGTAGAAGTCGTGCTGTATATCGTCTTCACGCGTCCACACCAGCTTCACTGGTACGCCGACTTCCTTCGCGATCCACGCGGCTTCGACCATGTAGTCGTTGTTGAGCCGCCGCCCGAACCCGCCACCGGCGCGGATCAGGTTGATCGTGATGTCGGTGTCCTTGATGCCTAACGTCTGGGCACACATCCCGCGGCCGTTCTCCGGCGTCTGCGTCGGCGACCAGATCTCGAGCTTGCCGTCCTTGAAGCTCGCCGTGGTGTTCTGCGGCTCGAGCGGAGCGTGGGCAATGAACGGGTAGTAGTACTCCGCCTCGACGACCTTCGCCGCGCTGCGGAACGCCGCTTCCACGTCACCGTCCTTTCGGAGTGAACGCATCGGCGGCTTCTTCGACAGCTCAGCCGCCTGACGCGCGAAGCTCGCGGTGTTCTGAGAGGCGGTGGGGTGGTTCTCCCACGTGACCTCGAGCTTGCCGCGTGCCGACTGCGCCGCCCACCAGTTGTCAGCGACGATCGCGACGCCGCCAACGAGACCAGACAGCTGCGTGCCGCCGTCGACGACGAACGCGTGCTTGACGCCGGGCTCCTTCTTGATCTCGTCGAGATTCGCCGTCTTCACCTTCGCGCCGAAAACGGGGCTTTTGTGGAACACGGCGCACAGCATGCCCGGCATCGTGATGTCGATGCCGTAAAGCGGCTTGCCGGTGACGATCGTGCGGTTGTCGACGCCAGGGACGCCCTTGCCGATGATCGTGAAATCCTTCGGC
>Ga0075431_100004445_pt1 | contig 13748 bp, 13 predicted proteins | sample RhiMetdeltSRZDD5_FD_75297 | JGI IMG/M metagenome (GOLD analysis project Ga0075431, IMG submission 75297) | Populus rhizosphere microbial communities from Tennessee, USA - Rhizosphere MetaG P. deltoides SRZDD5 | ecosystem: Host-associated > Plants > Roots > Rhizosphere > Soil | place: USA... | reverse complement strand
AAGAGCTTCTAATCAGAGCCTTAACCAAAAAGTCCCGTTGTTTCAACATCGGGGCTTTTCTTTTTATTGTTGGCAATTTTCGCAAATTCCCGTAACAATCATCTGGCTCTCTATAATTTTAAAGCCCTTGGGCAGTTTCACTTCGGGCACAATCACATTGTCAAGGCACGTAGTCTTAGCGCACATGTTGCATAAAAAATGAACGTGGTGATCATGATGATGGCCCTGTGTGCAATCATCTTTGCACAACGCATACCTGATTGAATTATCAGACGTTGGAATAGTATGAATTATGCCTTTTTCCATAAACGCCTGTAGAGTTCTGTAAACAGTAACCCTGTCGAATTTTTCGCCTGTCTGTTTTTCAATATCACCATGCGCAAGCGCGCCATTGCTGTGAAGGAAAAGTTCGAGAATACTTTTACGGCTGTCTGTAATACTCAGTTGATTTCTGCGAAGAATTTCGTTTAATTCTAAAGTTTTTATGTCTGTCATAAAATCCTCCTCAATTATTGAAAAGATTATTGGAGAACCTTGTTTCTGTTGCGGGCTCTTTCAACAGAACTGCAATGTCTTTTTCCAATTCTTTCAGTTCATGTTTTTTCAGACCATCATATATCTTCTTTCGAACCTTTCCGTTTCTATCGACCAACGCAAAAAACTGCGTATGAAGAAACTGGTCCTTTATGTTTTCCATATTATTTTTCGGATCATCAAGCAGGTAGCTGACCCTCGCAGCGTTATAGAGACTTTCTTTGCTGCCGGTAAGAAACAGCCATTTGTTGTTGTTCACCTTGAGTGAGTCTGCATATCGTTTCAACCGCGCAACGCTATCGGTTTCAGGGTCGCATGTATGCGACAAAATGAGAAAGTCCGGCTCATTTTTGAATTTCTCATAAATGGTTTTCATGTTATCATTCAGTATCGGACAAATACCTGTGCAACTGGTGAAAAAGTACTCTGCTACATAAACCTTGCCTTCAACATTTTTTTCGGAAACCAGTTTTCCTTCCTGGTTCGTAAACGTGAACGGCTTAACCTGGTTTAAAACCTGGAATCTTTTTTCACCATACCCTGGTATAACAGCCTTGAGTACGAAAAAGAACCCAACCACCAGCACAGTAAAAAATACAATGTAAAATTTAGCTTTTCCGCTCATGTGCAGACAAAGTTACAGGGTTTGGTTATTTGCGTGCGGAGGACGTGATTTTCTTAACCATATATTTGCAACTTAGTTGCAGAAGTATCGGATTTATCTTTATATTTGCCAAATGGCAAGGATAAATTGGGATGCGGCCGGAATAGTTACCACAATTGCATGTGCAATACATTGTGCAATTCTTCCCCTTCTTCTGGGGTCCCTGCCTATTCTAGGGATGAACCTGGTAAATAATGTGAGCTTTGAATATTTTATGATCTTTCTCGCATTTATTATAGGCTCATACTCGCTGTGGCACGGCTATAGGCGACACCACCATAGCCTTGTGCCGGTGCTTGTTTTTGCTGCAGGAATCGTTTTTCTGGTAGCAAAGCAGATATGGCACCACTACCAGTACTGGATTCTGCCCTTCGCGATTGTATTTATAGTCAGCGCGCATATCCTCAATTATAAAGCCTGCAGGATTCACAGTCACGCACATTCCGACGACTGTCACCACTAGCGCTTTATGACGGATTTTGCATGTTGTTTGCTATTTTTGTAGTTAAATTGTGAGCTATGATCAAAACTGGAAATCCCGTTATCAGCATATACACCGAAATGACACCCAATCCGGAAACAATGAAGTTTGTGGCCAACAAGCTGCTGTACCCCGGCAAAAGCATCGACCTCCCGGATATCGAGAGCGCGAAGGTTTCTCCCCTTGCAACCGAATTATTTGGTTTCCCTTTCATAAAGGCTGTGTTCATCGCCAGCAATTTCGTTACGCTTACGAAAACAAACGAAACTGAATGGCAGGACGTAATACCGTCTATCAGGCAATTCCTTAAAGATTATCTTGAACAAAACAAGCCGGTGATCAACGAGGAAGAGATTGCCACATTAAGACAGGAAAGCAGTAACGCTGTGAGTGCCGATGACGACGACGTGGTGAAAAGGATAAAAGAGCTTCTCGAAAACTATGTTAAGCCGGCGGTTGAAATGGATGGCGGTGCCATTCAGTTCAAGAGTTATGACGAAGGGGTGGTTAACCTGATGCTGCAGGGCTCCTGTTCCGGATGTCCTTCATCCATGATAACACTAAAAGCAGGTATTGAGGGAATGATGAAGAGAATGATCCCTGAGGTTAAGGAAGTGGTTGCAGAAGCAGAATAATTAAAATTATATTCTTCAATTTTATAAAACCTTTCTACAGCAGAAAGGTTTTTTATTATGGATATCTACCATCAGTTTATTTATGGACTTGAACAAACAAAATGGTACGAGTTTATTGCCGTAGTGTTCGGCATTGCAAGTGTTTGGCTAAACAGGAATGAAAACATTCTCGTTTATCCGGTGGGGCTTGTTAATACCGTACTCTACATTATAATCAGCGTTCAATCGCACCTTGTAGGTGAAGCTTCTGTCAATCTATATTATACCATTGTAAGTATTTATGGATGGGTCCTGTGGGCAAAAAAAGACAAAAGTCACAAACCGGTGTTGCATATATCATGGTCAACCCGAAAACAATGGCTGGGTCAACTGGCCTTCTTCGCTTCGTTTTATACCGTCATTTTTTTATTCCTGTCGTACCTTAAAAAAGAATTTGCCCCCGGTGCATTGCCTGCCGCAGACGCGTTTGCTTCGGCAACAGCATTTACAGGCATGTGGCTGATGGCAAAGAAAAAAATCGAAAGCTGGTATTGGTGGATCGCAACAAACATTGCATCTATACCTTTGTACTTCGTTAAAGGGCTCGTTTTTACAAGCTTTTATTACCTGGTGTTACTCATTCTTGCCGTATCGGGACTTATCGAATGGATGAAAAAAGCAAAAAAACAATGACGAGGAGAATTGTTATTACAGGTCCGGAATCCACAGGCAAGAGCACGCTTTGCAAAATGCTTTCGGAGCATTACAACACCGCATGGGTGCCGGAATATGCCAGAGAACATCTCCTCAAAAATGAAATAAAATACACTTACAACGATCTGCTCGCCATTGCAAGAAGGCAGCTTGCGCTCGAAGATGAAATCGCAGCATCAACGAAGAGAGGATTGATCTTTGTCGACACCGACATGTATGTGATGAAAATCTGGTGCGAATTTGTGTTCGGACGCTGTCACCAATGGATACTCGACAGGATTGCAGAGAGAAAATACTCGCTTTATCTGTTGTGTAATATCGATCTGCCGTGGGAGGAGGATCAATTAAGAGAATATCCCGACATCGAGTCACGAAAAAAACTGTTCAATATCTATAAAGACAATATGATCAACCAGCATGTACCCTGGAAGATTGTAAGTGGAAATTATGATGAAAGATTCAGAACAGCAGTTGACGCGGTTAACAGGCTGCTGGTTCATTACTAAAATTTTGTGCTTCTGAAAGGCTTTATATTAAAATACCATCGGCTTTTATTCTATTCGATCTGGTTCGTTCTGCATTGCATTCAGGCATTTAATACCGAGCTATTCGACGATGAAGCATATTACTGGGTTTATTCAAAATTCCCTGCCTGGGGGTATTTTGATCATCCACCGGTAATAGCTATACTTATTAAGGCCGGTTATGCAATTTTTCATAATGAGCTTGGGGTACGGATATTAACAATTATTCTCTCGACAGCCTCGCTTTGGATCATCGAATCGCTTTTAGAAAGAAAGAACGTTTTTTTATTTTATGCGATCTGCGGTTCCATGGCTCTTGCCCAGATCGGGGGAATGCTTGCCGTTCCGGATGCGCCACTGATGTTCTTCATTGCGCTGTTTTTTTATTTATACAAGAGGTTCGTCAGCGATATGTCGTTGTTAAACACCCTGCTTATAGGGTTGGTCATAGCATTGATGTTTTACACTAAATATCATGCGGTACTGATCGTGTTGCTTACTGGCCTCTCAAATCTTAAATTGTTCAGGCACTGGCAAACCTATGCGGCGTGCGTGTTTGCACTGCTGCTGTTCATGCCGCACTTGTACTGGCAGCATATCAATGGCTATCCTTCTCTGCAGTTTCATCTGTTTGAACGTAACGCCGGGGAATTCACCATATGGTATGTTCTGGAATTTATAGGCGGGCAGATACTTCTGGCCGGGCCAGTGATGGGATGGCTACTCTTAATTGCCGCATTCTCGTACAGGCCCACATCCCTGAATGAAAGGGCTCTTAAATTTACACTGGTTGGTATTTATATTTTCTTCTTTCTCGCCTCACTGAGAGGTAAAACCGAAGCAAACTGGACGATCCCTTCTTATATCGGTTTGATTGTACTGAGCCACCAGTATCTTCTTACTAGTGCACGATTCAGAAAGATGTTGTATGTAGCACTTCCATTCACCTTTTTATTGGTGTGCACGGGAAGGATAATCATGATGACCGATCTTCCTCCGGCCTGGTGGATATTTAAAGATGAATTTCACGAAAACAAAAATTTCGTAAAGCAAGTAAAGTCCAGGGCAAAAGATAAGCCTGCAGTGTTCCTCGACACTTACCAGAAACCCTCAAAATACTGGTTCTACTCCGGTGACTCGGCATTCGCTCTGAACACCACAACATACAGAAGGAATAATTATAACTTCTGGCCGATTGAAGAAAATTACATCGGCAGAGCCGCATATGTATTTGGGCAGTACGACAGATATTTCTTCAACGATGGGTTTGTACTTAGAAATGGCGACAGGAACGGAGGAAGACTGATTCGCGATTATTATTCATTTTCAAAACTGCGGATAGATGGAATCGAAGTAAACCAGCTCGACAGCAACAATGTTTCAGTGAGTTTTACTACCAATACTCCTGATGAGTATCTCAACTATTTCCGCGAGTTTCCATACGATACCGCATCAGTTTACCTTGCCGTTTACCGGAAAAACAAATTAATTAAATACATTAATTCGAACATGACAGTGAAGAATATACAACAGGCGCAGCAGCAAAATAATGTTTCGTTCGAATTGAAAGTGCCAAACGACGACTATGAATATAAGCTCGCAATCAGCACATGCTTACCGGGGCATCTCTCACTAAATAGCTCTGGATTTAAGCTAACTGTCAATTAACTTCAAGCAGCATTTGAATATCGGGATCATTTTCAAGATTGTTCATGCCTCGCAGCACACGCCAATATTTTTCTGCCACGTAACGCGAAAGTGGATTTACTGTATATAGCTTAGGGTTGGGAAGACTGCAGGCGATAAGGGCTGCCTCGCGGCGCGTTAATTTCTTAGCGGGCTTTTTAAACATAGTCTGAGCGGCGGCTTCAATTCCAAAGATACCCTTCCCAGTTTCCGAAACGTTCATATACATTTCCAGTATCCTTTGTTTGCTCCAAATTAATTCGATCATGAAAGTGAAATATGTTTCGAGCCCCTTCCGGAAGGTGCTTCTGCCCTGCCACAGGAATACATTCTTGGCAACCTGCTGGCTGATCGTCGATGCTCCACGAACTTTATTTGGATTTCGTTTGTTATAATCCATGGCTTTGCCTATCGATTTCCAGTCGAAGCCATTATGATCAGGAAACTTTTGATCTTCCGCGGCCATGAATGCAAGCTTTGCATTCGGCGAAATGTCTTCAAGGTCAACGTAATCCCGCTTTAACCCGTCACCTCTGATCAGGCTGCCAAGTTGTGTAAGCGTAATAGGTGGATCGACCCACTTTAAAATGAGGATGTAAACGAAATGAAGAAGAAAGAGTACGATTAAAACCCTTTTAATCCTTCGCCATAACCGGGGTACCAGCCCTTTGGTTTTCACCGCCATTAAAAAAGAATTGGCTTTCGCGCAAGATAATAAGTTAGTATTACTTTCTCATGAACATCGATGCCACAAGCAATGCTATTCCAAATCCAATCAGTATCGTACCCGAAATCTTATTGATCAGCGAAATATTATGTAACGTGAGTCGCGTTCGGAGCTTACCTGCCATCAACACTTTAAAGATATCTGAAGTACTATTTAATACAAGACATATGGAGAAAATAATAATCCGCTCGTTGAATGAATATTCACTGGCGAATGCGGTAGCCGTTCCTAACCAGAAAAGGAAAACATTTGGATTAAGGGTATTCAATAAAAATCCGGAAACAAATATTTTTAAAAATCGTGCCCTCGAAAACTTTATAATCCCTCCATCGGGATTCTGAAATTTTATTTTCTTAAAGAACACATAGAAAACACCCATCAGCAAGAGAAAAATGCTACCGACCACGCCGAGGAACTTGCGATACTCCATCATGTAGGTAACCAGCTCCGAAAATGCGTTGCTAACAAAAATAAGTAGAATGTCGCTTAGCCAAACACCAGCAATAAAACTGAAACCCCCTTCCCGGCCGTTGTTAAGGCTCTGCTTTATTATTGAAAAGATAACAGGCCCTACCGATATCATCAAAACCAGTCCCAGCGTAATTCCGTTTACTATGACATGCCACATCCTGCAAATGTATTTATTCTAAAAACCTAATCCATTCGTCATACATTTTTCCTTTCATTACACGGGGAAATTTGTGCTGCCCACCAATCTTACCTTTCAGTTTCATGAACTCCATGAAAGTTGATTCGGGTAAAATCTCGAGGTAAACTTCTTTAAGCGCACTCTTTCTTTCCACAGCATAGTCGTCATTAAGTTCGATAAGGTGCTGGTCTATTTTTTTTCGTAACATCTCAGGATCTATGTTGTCGTCGCAGGCTATCCACCACTTGTGTGCGAAGAACAAACCGTGTGGCACACCTGCAACAGTGAACTCCGGTATGCATATATTCAGTTCTGCACTTGCCAGTTTAACAGCTTTGTTCATATTGTCCACACTTAAATGCTCCCCAACCAGGCTGAGAAAATGTTTCGTTCGTCCGGTGATGATGATCTCGCTTCTCTTTTTATCCACGAGGCGAATCGTGTCGCCAATCAGGTATCGCCATGCTCCGGCAGCAGTGCTCAATAGTATCGCATAGTCTGTTCCTTCTTCGATATCTTGTATCATCAGCGTTTCAGCATCAGGCAAAATGTTTCCTTCTACATCAAAATTCTTATCGTTGAAAGGAACGAATTCAAAAAAAATATGTTCATTGAGTGCGAGCTTCAAACCCTTTGCAAACTGCCTGTCCTGGTATGCAATAAAACCTTCCGAGGAAAGATAAGTTTCTATATAAGTCAGTGGCTTGCTGATAAGCCTTTCAAATCCTCGCTTGTAAGGCTCGAATGAAACTCCCCCGTGAACGAAGAATGAAAGATTGGGCCAGATGTCGTGAATTGTATTGAGATTATATTTCTCGATGATTTTCTCCATGCACATCTGTATCCATGCCGGAACGCCTACAACAAAGCTTATGTCCCAGTTAGGAGCTTCTTCTACAATCTTGTCAATCTTTTTATTCCAGTCTTTTGTCTTTGCTATTTTTTTCCCGGGTTTATAGAAAGGCGAAAACCAGAAAGGCGCTCTCTTCGCTGTGATGCCACTAAGATCGCCGGCATAATAACCCGGGCCCTTTTCAAGATCAGTGCTTCCGCCGAGCATTAGCCACCCTTTGCCGATACTGCGTACTGGAATATCGTGATACGTGCGCAGGCTGATCAGTTGTTTAATCATGATCATCCTGTTGCCACGCATAAGATCGCTCGTAATAGGAATGTATTTGCTGGCAGCTTCCGACGTACCCGAACTGAGAGCAAAATATTTTATTTTTCCGGGCCAGCATACATCGGGTATGCCCTCCAGTGTCCGGTGCCACCATTCTTTATATATCTTGTTATAGTCGAACAAAGGCACTCTTCTACGGAACTCCTGCCATTGTTTTTTTGACAGCAGAATTTCATCGAAGTGGTATTCCTGACCGAACTCAGTGAACCTTGCTTTCTTAAGTAATTTTTTCAACACCTTTAGTTGCTGCCTTTCAGGAGATTTCCCGGGCAAGTGCAACGCTTTCGCAATGGAGGGCGGTAGTGAAATATCAAATAGAGCCATTCTTTCCCGGCCCGCTTATGCAGGCAACGCCAAAAATACGTTATTGGCCGGAATGAGTGGTAATCATTAACAATTAACTTTACCTCTGTGACCCTATCCATTATCATCGTAAACTACAACGTAAAACTACTGTTGAAAAACTGCCTCGCTAGTGTTGCAAAGGCAATCGAAAACATTGAATCCGAAGTGATCATTGTAGACAATGCTTCTACTGATCACAGCATCAGTTATCTCCAACCGATGTTCAATCAATTTAAATTTGTTGTCAACCACGTTAATGAAGGCTTTGCAAAAGCGAATAACAAAGCACTCGCAATAGCAACAGGAGAATTTATTCTCTTCCTTAATCCCGATACAGAAGTTCCTGCAGATTGCTTTACCAAATGCATCATGTTTTTCAACAATCACCCCGATGCTGGAGCGCTTGGTGTAAGAATGCTTAATGGAGAGGGCGAATTTCTTAAAGAATCAAAGCGCGGCTTCCCTTCGCCAACGGTCTCTTTTTGGAAAATGACAGGTATAACCGGTATATTTCCACGCTCACCCTTTTTCGCAAGATATTACCTGGGCCATCTTAACGAAAACCAGGACCACGAAGTGGATGTTCTTTCAGGAGCATTTATGATTGTGAAAAAGGAAGTGTTGAAAAAAACGGGCGGCTTCGACGAAAGATTTTTTATGTATGCAGAAGATATCGACCTGAGCTACCGGATAAAAGAGACTGGCTATAAAAATTATTATTTCGCGGGCACCACCATCACACACTACAAAGGTGCAAGTACAAGAAAAGATTTCAGGTACGTCCGACAGTTTTATAAAGCGATGAGCCAGTTCGTGAAAAAATATTACGGTCGCGGAATTTATTCAGCGCTGCTCGACACGGGCATCGGCATCTTTACTTTATTTTCATCTCTTCGAGTCTTTTTTTCAGGGAAAACATCTCGTCGCGGAGTCGCGCAGCCTCCATGAAATCCAGGTCACGCGCCGCTTTTTCCATGTCTCGCCTAATACGTGCAATACCTTTTTCAAGCTGTGGGATCGTAACATATTCCACCTGTTCTTCGGCAGCTAATGTTACTGGCGGCTCTTCGGCGGCAAGAGCGTGTGGGTTCTTTGGGTCATATCCCTTAATGTCAAGAACAGAAGTTTGCGCAAAAACCTGTTCCTTACTTTTCTTGACTGTTCTTGGCGTTATATTATGTTCGATATTGTAGGCGATCTGTTTTTCCCTGCGGCGATTTGTTTCATCAATCGTTTTTTGCATACTCTCCGTCATCTTGTCTGCATAAAAAATCACAAGTCCATCAACATTTCGCGCAGCTCGTCCCGCTGTTTGCGTTAGTGATTTTTCATTTCTCAAAAAACCTTCCTTGTCTGCATCGAGTATGGCAACCAGAGAGACTTCCGGAAGATCAAGACCTTCGCGCAGCAAGTTAACACCTACAAGCACATCAATCTCTCCTAATCTTAATTGACGTAGGATCTCCACACGCTCGAGCGTGTCAACTTCGCTGTGAATGTATTTTGACTTTATATTGATACGGTGGAGATATTTATCCATCTCCTCTGCCATCCGCTTGGTAAGGGTTGTCACCAACACCCTGTCACCTTTCGTAACGCGCTTGTCTATTTCATCAAGCAGGTCATCTATCTGATTTACGCTGGGCCTGATCTCTATAGGCGGATCAAGAAGACCAGTCGGTCGCACCACCTGTTCTATTACTACTCCGCCGGTTTTTTCGAGCTCATAGTCGCCTGGTGTCGCCGAAACAAATATCACCTGGTTGATCATGCTTTCAAATTCGTGAAAGTTGAGTGGCCTGTTATCAAGGGCCGATGGCAACCTGAAGCCGTAGTCAACAAGAATAAGTTTTCTGCTTCTGTCGCCACCATACATTCCACTTACCTGCGGTACGGTTTGATGACTTTCATCTATCACACACAAATAGTCCTTCGGAAAATAATCAAGTAGGCAGAAAGGACGGCTTCCCGGTTTTCTCCTGTCAAAAAATCGTGAATAGTTTTCAACTCCATTACAAAAGCCGAGTTCACGGATCATCTCGACATCAAAATTCACACGCTCGCTCAAACGCTGAGCCTCGATGAATTTTCCAACCGACTTAAAGTATTCTACCTGCGCCTGCATTTCGTCCTGTATCTCTGCCAATATCTGCTGCATCATGCTCTTCGGGGCCAGATAGAGATTAGCGGGGAAGATGGCCGCATTCTCCAGTTTCATTATACGCTTTCCATTCTGCACGTCAATGCTTTCTATTTCTTCTATTTCATCTCCAAAAAAGGAAACGCGGTAACCATAGTCGAGATATGGCAGGTTTACATCAATAGTGTCTCCCTGCACCCGGAATGAGCCTCTGCCAAATTCTCCCTGGCTGCGGGAGTACAAGGAGTTGACAAGAGAGTGCAGAAATCCCTGCCGTGAAATCACCTGGCCCGGATGAAGCCGTATGATGCTGTTTTCGTACTCGGTTGGATTACCGATACCATAAATACAGCTTACCGAAGCAACAACAATAATGTCTCGTCTGCCACTCAGCAGCTGCGCGGTCGCCTGCAACCTTAATTTATCGAGCTCTTCATTAATACTCTGATCCTTCTCGATGTAAGTGTCGCTCACAGGCATGTATGCTTCCGGTTGATAGTAATCGTAATAACTAACGAAATACCCTACCGCATTCTCCGGAAAGAACTGTTTGAATTCTCCATACAGCTGCGCCACAAGTGTTTTATTATGTGTAAGCACCAGGGTAGGGCGCTGAACATTCTGAATAACATTCGCTATGGTAAATGTTTTTCCGGAACCTGTTACTCCCAACAGGGTCTGGTATCGCTCCCCTTCCAGAATGCCATTGGTCAGTTGTTCAATCGCCTGTGGCTGATCGCCGGAGGGTGTATATGGAGTATGTAGTTTAAAGCCCATTCTTGTTCAGTTCTCAGTTTTCAGTTTTCAGTTTTCAATTTTTAGTTTTCAGTTATTATTCTTAACTGACAATTGCTAATTGCCAACTGCAAATTGTTTCTCAAAAATACCAATTCTCATTTTTTTTCTGCGGACTCTTCCATCACGTCTTTTTTGTTTCTCTTGGAAAGCCTTAAAGGATCCCAGCTTATTTTAAGTTTGCCGTCTTCGCCCGTTTTTGCTCTCAATCTTATACTGGGACCACGGGCAGGTTTTCCATTTTCGCTTATATCTGTGCCAGCCTGGCTTTTCAAAAGGTTGCGAAAGGGCAGCTTAATGAACATGTCCGTGCCCTTTTTAACGTCATACACACCTTCAACGCTAAAATTCAGCGCTGTAGAACGAATATCCATTGAATTGATGATAAACGCTGTTCCCTTCAGGTCAAGCCGGTTTTTAAGATCTGCGAAACGGATCTGCGTAAAGTCCTGCTTCTTAAATGCTTTCTTCGCGATCTCCTCGAGCGGTTCAAAATCATTTAATTCACCATCTTCCAACAGAAATTCTACTGATCCGTCAGAGTCCGAAGAAACGAGATTCGCCTTATTCGTTATAGAAGTGTTGTAGTGCACAATCGCCGACAAGCTGCCTTTCAGATTCTTGTTTGTCACCGCATCCTGACCAAAATTGTTAAATGCAGTAAACAATGCAGGGATATCCATTTTTTGCATATTCACATTCAGGGTCACCGGATTCTTCTCCGCGCCGTTCGTCATCCGGCCCCGGACATGCATTGATCCGCCAGCGTGATTAAAAAATACCTTCTCAAGCTTTACTCCATCTTCGCTAAATACAACTTCGGCGTTTACATTTGTTGCCCTGAACGTTTTATAGTCCATTACAGGTGCGTTCAGGTTAATATACATGTCGCCTTCGGAAAACATTTTGTCTATTTTCGATGAGGTTCTTGCAATAGTGCCTTTGCGCTGCCCGCTGTTTTTCGATTTTGATGAAGACGACAACAAAGGCTTAAAATCCTCAAGATGCAATTGGGGTGAATTGATCTTCCATCTTAGTGTGAGTTTTTCCGGGCTTACGTTTAGCAATGAAAGAAAGTTTTCGGCGCTGCCATTCATCAGCAGCCTTGTATTGCCAACGCCTGCGTTCATTTTGTTTACAAAAAGATCATTATTAACGAATTTGAGATTACCATCGCAATTCGTCAGATGAAGATTACGCGGAATGTATTTTATGGAAGCGTCAATAATATCAACATGTCCATTAATACTTGAAGCGACGCTATCATCACCATATACCGGACCCTTAAAATCAATTTTAAATGAGGTTCTGCCATCGAGGAACTGGAAAGTTTTGCTTTCTGTAAGTCTGTTCACCGTCTTTAAATCAACGTCCGATGCAACATCACATTCGAGATAAGGCTTGATTAGGTTAGATATTTTAATAGTATCCGAAGCTAACCTGATATTCTCCCATCTGCCTGTAAACTTAGTAAACCGCAAATATGAATTTGCATCATCCCTTACCTTTCCATTTTGGATCTCATTTGAAAAGTAGCCCTGGAAAGAGCAATCCTCAAATATTCCCTGAGGTGTGATCACTTTATTATTGTTAACATCCATAAACACCTCTACCAGGGGAATATATCCAAATAGCGTTTTACCCGATACCTTAACGCGGAGGTCAGCAGGCTTGCTAAGTGAGTAAGGCTTTAACGCTTTCTGAATCGGGAAAGTAACCATTGATGCGGCCTGTGCGAACATCACACGGTTGCTGCTGATATTCATGTAAAAATCTCCGTCGTTCTTGTCCAGGTTAAACTTCGCGTTAAAATAAAACGGATGATTGTCGAGATATAATTTGACGTTATTAACAAACAGGTCTTTCGGCTCCCTTTCATACACAACAGCGAAGCTTCCTTCGATCATTTTCTCTTTCATGTAGGCGCCACGAATGGTATTGAAGGCCAGGTTTTTTGCCAGCGCCCGCAAGCTCATTTTAATCCGGAGATGGCCATTGCGTTCCTTTGCTGAACACTTCAGCGATTGAATGATCGTTGAAAAATCTTTTCTTCTTTTTGGATCCACGTATGCTCCGGAAACGTTCTGCAACTCAACGTCGGGAAAATCAGTAGTTACTTCACGTCCTTCCCGTGGTTTCGTCCGGAATATATATTCATTCGTATTTCCGGCACTGTCCGAAACCACGTTGATCTCGCCATTCCTCACAAGTATCTTACCTATGGGCGACCGTCCATTGATTAATCCGGGTATGCTCACGCGGAGGTATATGTTTGATGCCCTCAGAAAATCCTTGTGTTCAAATGCGGTTACGCTGTCCTTTATTATTACATCGTCAAGCTGAAGCGAAAGCAGGGGAAATGTTCTGAAGAAACTGACAGACATGCCGCCAATTTTAACTTCCCCCCTGGTTTTATTGTGTATAGCTGCGGCAAGCCTGTCTCTTACATCTTTTTCATGTGTTACAAGATATACCCATAGTATTACCCATATCGCCACAATTACTGCCACTATCCAGATCAGTGACCTTATACCATATCGTAACGCCTTACTCCACCTGTGTCTGTCGTGTATCGCCTGTGTTACTTTCAAATGTTTATTTTCCTTTGCAGGTATGTTGAGTAATCCGGAATCTTCACCTCATATTCCTTTACCATCAATGGTGAGGTAACAATAAAGTCTGCGGTAGCATT
>Ga0075431_100004438_pt1 | contig 13754 bp, 8 predicted proteins | sample RhiMetdeltSRZDD5_FD_75297 | JGI IMG/M metagenome (GOLD analysis project Ga0075431, IMG submission 75297) | Populus rhizosphere microbial communities from Tennessee, USA - Rhizosphere MetaG P. deltoides SRZDD5 | ecosystem: Host-associated > Plants > Roots > Rhizosphere > Soil | place: USA... | reverse complement strand
CAAAGCTCCTGCAGTTTCGCCGTATCCGTGAAGATTGGCCGTCAAGATCCGTGGAATCCGTGATAAGCAGTTGAAGTTGACGTTGCCGTTTCTGCGGCCTTCTGCGTTCATCTGCGGCCCCGTTGCCCGGACGCGCTCACAGCGCTCGCCTCGCGAACAGGAACCGGTCGAGCAACGCCTTCACGTACGCGTCGGCCGTGTCGGTGAGGTCCTCCACCCGATAGCCCCCGCGGCCTAACGCGAGGTGCACCAGGCGCGGTCCGCCACACGAGATCGCCACGTGGGTAATGCGGCGGTCGGGGCGATCGGAGAAGAACAGCAGATCGGCGGGCGCGAGCGCGTCGGCTCCGCGGTCGACGGCAGTGCCCACTACCGCCTGTTGTGACGCATCGCGCGGGAGCGGGACGCCGTGGAGACCAAACACCGTCTGGACGAGGCCCGAGCAGTCCGCTCCCCACGGCGAGATCCCGCCCCACTGGTACGGCGTCCCCGCGAAAAAGTCCATCGCGCTGCGGACAATCGCGCCACCGTCGCGTGGGAACCGCTTCGGGACCTCGGCGGCATCCAGCACGTCACCACTTTCGACGACCGCGCTGTCGGGAACGAGCGCGCCGAGCGGAAGCGGGCTCGCCCACCCCCGGCTCCCGCGAATGACGCAGCCGAGCGACATGCGTTGTCGGTCGTGCGTCTCTACTCCGTCGGTGCCGACGTAGCCGCGATGGACCCAGCCCTCATACGCATCCGCTCCGCGAACGCGGAGCCACGGCTCACGCTCCTCGAGAACCGTTAGGCGGTGACCGGCGAGACGCTGCGACACCTGCTCGCTGCTCGCCCTGGGCTCCGCCAGCAACGGGGCAACGGCGGCCGTCACGATCAGTGTCGTCATGTGAGCCGGCCGTCGGCAAGGCCAGGGATGCCATCCCGCCCGCGCGCCAGGCGCACGGCACGCTCGATCGCGGCTTCGAGCGCGGCCACGGCCATCGCCTCCACCTGAAGCATCGGCGCCTGCACGCCTCGCAGAGGCCCCGTGGCGAAGACGACATCGCCGTCATACGACGTGCCGACGGGCGTGATGCGCCTTCCCAGCGCGACGCTCGACGCCGCCGCCAGCTGTGCCAGCTCTTCGCGCGACAGCGCGGCGTTCGTCATCACGACCGCCAGCGTGGTATTGTGCAACACGGTCGCCCCAAAGCGCGCGCTCGGCGGCAGCGTTCCCATGACGAGCGATCGGGACAGATCGACGAACCCGCCGCCGTCGGTACGCGCTCCGGCGATGATGCGGCCGGCCGCATCGCGCACGTCGCCAAGCGCGTTCACGACCGCGAGCGCTCCGATGTGCAGCGCACCGGCAGTCTCGACCGCCAACCCGATGCCGCCTTTCATGGCGCGCTCCGGTCCGGCGGCTTTGCCCACTGTCGTCCCCGTCCCCGCGCCGACGCTTCCCTCCTCCACCTCGCTCGAGCGCGCCCGCTCGCACGCTTCATACGCCATCGCCTGCGTCGGGCGCGCGGTGGGGGAGCCGCACGGCGCGAGATCGAACACCACGGCCGCCGGCACGATCGGCACCACCGAGACGCCGACGGGAAACCCGCGCCCGCGCTCTTCCATCCATCGCATGACGCCGCCGGCGGTGTCGAGCCCGAACGCGGATCCGCCGGTGAGCACGATCGCATCGACGCGGTCCACGAGGTGACGCGGCGAGAGCGCATCGAGCTCACGCGTGCCGGTGGCGCGTCCCAGCACGGCGGCGCCAGCGCGGAACGGTCCCTCGATGCCGCGAACGATGGTGACGCCGGTGGCTCCCACCTGGTCGGAGGCGTGGCCGATGGCCATGCCCAATGCGCCGAGGTCAGCGCCCACGTCCCTTGGTCGGGCGAATCTTCGGGAGGGGGAGATCGATCGCGCGCAGCGCGACCGCGATCTCCTGGTCCTCGAGACGACGGATCGCCGCCAGCAAATCGTCGCGGCGCACGGCGCTGCTCACCGCCGCGCTGCGGAGCGGCGCCGAGAAGGAGCGGTCGAGGGAGAGAAACACCAGGGTCGCGCGCCACATGCCGGCACCGGCGTCGAACGCCGGATCCGCCATGACGGTGTAGGCGCGGTCATCGAGGTCGAATCGCTCGCGCACGAGCAGGAGCTCGCCACTCACGTCGCCTGCGTCACTCCGCGCTTCTCCTGACACGCCTTGCATAACGTGACGCCACGCATCTGACACACGAGACAGATGAACGTGCCGCAGTCGTCGCACGGATATCCCTCGGAGGCTCGCTCCTCATTGCCGCAGTTGCGGCACTTCATGCTGTCGCGCTCTTTGAGCTCGCTCATCGGATACTGGTCTCCTTTCGCTTAGAGAGCGGGCCAAGGGCCAAGGGCCACCGGCTGCCCTGCCCCTCGACCCTCCCCCTGGCCCCTGGCCCTTGGCCCTTGGCCCGGCTCATCCACGCCCCAATCCATACGTCCGGATCTTGTTGATCAACGTCGCTCTCGAGATGCCAAGCTCCCTCGCGGCCCGTGTGCGGTTGTCGTTATGCGCGCGCAGCGTGCGCTCGATGTGGGCGCGCTCCACCTCGTCGAGCGTCTTCGGCACGTGACGCTCGACGCCGGCGCCGGTCGCGTCCCGAACCTCCGGCGGCAGATGCTCCGTCCCGATCCTGCGCGCGCCCCGGCCGACGATCATCGCGCGCTCGAGCACGTTGCGCAGCTCACGCACGTTGCCGGGCCACGAATAGCGCAGCAGCTGATCGAGCGCGCCCTCCGTCAGCTCCATCGGCGCTTCCGGAAGCTGCACGTGAAGCTCCTCGAGGCAGCGGGCAACCAGATCCAGCATGTCCTCACGCGCACGGGCCCGCAACGGCGGGAGATGCACCGGCATGACACTCAACCGGTAGTAGAGATCCTCGCGAAAGCGCTCCTCGACCACCTCGCTGGCGAGATCCCTGATCGTGGCGGCGATCACGCGCACGTCGACGGTAATGTCCTGCGTTCCGCCGACACGCCGGAACGACCTTCCTTCCATCACCTTCAACAGCTTCGGCTGAACCGCGGGATCGAGCGCCCCGATCTCGTCGAGGAAGAGCGTTCCGCCGTCCGCGACCTCGAACAAGCCGAGTCGCCGCTCGTTCCCCGCGCCGGCAGCTTCCTGCCCAAACAGCTCGATCTCGAGCGCTTTCGCCGACAACCCGGCACAGCTCAGCTCGACGAACGGACGCGAGGCTCGCGGGCTCGCGGTGTGGATCGCCTCCGCGACTCGTCCCTTTCCGGTTCCGCTCTCGCCAATGAGGAGCACCGTGGTGCGCTCGGCGCTCGCCAGCAGATCGATCTGGTGCGCCAGCTCGCGCATCGCGGGTGAGGAGCCGAGGAGGGCGGCTGTGCGCGCGCCGCGCCGCTCGATCAGATACTTGTTCAGCTCGCGCAGCCGTGCCTTCTCCAGCGCACGCTCGGCCGCGACGCCCAGGTGCGGCAGCTCCACCGGCTTCGTCAGAAAGTTCTCCGCGCCGCGACGCATGGCCTCCACCGCCAGCGGGATGTCGCCGTGACCGGTGACGATGATGATGACCCGCTGGTCGGGATGCAGGCGATCGAGCAGCTCGAAGCCCTGGACGTCGGGAAGCTTCAGGTCGAGCAGCACGAGATCCGGGTGGAGACGCTGACAGGCATCGATGCCGTCGTCGCCGGTGTGGGTGCGAACGACCTGGTGACCCGAGCGCTCGAAAAACGCTCCGAACGACGATGCGAGCTCGACTTCGTCGTCGATGATGACGATCGTTGCCACCTAGCGACGCACCTCCGCACAGAGCAGCTCGGCCACCTCCTCCAGCGCGAACGGCTTACAGATGTACGGGCGACCGGCCTGCTCGAGAAAGGCGCGCGCGCCTTCGCTCTCGACGTCGCCGGTCGCGAACACGACCCGCGCCGCATGCTCCGGATCGCTCGCCTGGAGCTCGGCGAACAGCTCGTCACCCGGTATGTCGGGCATGCGCAGGTCGAGGAGGATCGCGTCGTAGCGTCGTGTTCGCGCATGCTCGAGTGCTTCGCGCGCGGTCGCGACCGCGTCCACCGTGTGGCCCTCGCGCTCGAGATACAGCGACAGCGCCGCGCGAATGGCCGGCTCGTCGTCGACGACCAGGATCGTTCGCGGGGCGGTCGACCGCTCCGGCGCCACGGGGATCTCGCCGGTACGTGGGGCCGGCGCATGGACAAGGGGAAGCTCGACGGTGAACGTCGCGCCCTCACCCGGCGGTGACGTCACGCGAATCTGACCGCCATGCTCGCGCACGATGGCATCCGAGATCGACAGCCCGAGCCCGGTTCCCTCCCCGACAGGCTTGGTCGTGAAGAAGGGATTGAAGATCTGATCCAGCTCGTCAGGCGGAATGCCCGGACCGGTGTCGGAGATGGACGCGATGATGGACTCTCCTTCGCGCCGCGTGCGGAGCGTGATCCGCTTCTGGCCGCTGTGGTTTCTCAATGCCTGCTCGGCGTTCGTCAGCAGGTTGAGCACGACCTGCTGTAGCTGGAACGAGTCCGCCCACGTCAGCGGGAGCTCGGCATCGTAGTCGGTCTCGACATCGATTTGATGGGTCCGCAGCGAATAGCGGCGCAGCTCGAGCGTGTCCTGCAGCACCTGGTTGAGGTCGGCCTCGGTGCGCTCGGGATGCCGCTGGCGCGCGAAGATGAGCAGGTTCGACACGATCTTCGCGGCGCGCTTCGCTTCCTTGTGAATCGTCACGAGCGCGTCCTGCTGATCGGGCGTCGCCCCCGACATGGCGAGCATGAGCTGCGAGAACGCCATGATCCCCGCGAGCGGATTGTTCAGCTCGTGCGCCACGCCGCTCACCAGCTGGCCGACGGCCGCCAGCTTCTCGCGCTGGAGCAGCTGCTCCGCCAGCGTGCGCTCCTCGGTCATGTCGCGGACGATGCCCAGACACCCGGTGACCCGCCCCTCCTCGACGATCGGCGTCATCGTCACCGAGCCGACGCGCAGCGAATCCTGCGCGTCGCGGTATCGGATTTCGCCGCGCACCCGCTCACCCCGCAGCGTCGCCTCGAAATGAGTCCAGACGGCCTCACGATCGGCCGCCTCGATCACATCGATGAAGCGCATGCCGAAGAGCTCGCCGCGCGAGCGTCCGATCGCGCGCTCGAGCGCCCGGTTCACGGACGTCACCCGGCCGTCGGCATCGATCGTGAAGATCGCATCCGACGCCGACTCCACCAGGCGCAGATATCGCGCTTCCGACCGCACGAGCGCTTCTTCACGGGCGCGATCGGCGGTGAGATCGCGCGCGATCGCGAGCACCCCGACCACCACGTTGCCCCGGAGAATCGGCGTGTTGGTCACCGAGGCGACGCGCCGGTCGCCGGTCTTGCGGTAGAAGTGACACTCGTACCGCTGTGGGGCGCCCGCCAGCGCCTCCTTGAAGTGCGCCTTCACCGACGCGACTTCCTCTTCCTCGAGGAGTCCCAGCACGCTCCGTCCGAGCAGCTCCTCCCGTCCGTAGCCGGTGATCTGGCAGGTGGCGAGATTCGCCGAGGTGAAGATGGCGCGCTTGTCGAGCGTGAAGATCGCGTCGCTCGCGGTCTCGAAGAGGTGTCGGTACCGCGACTCCGACTGCGTGACCGCATCGCGCGCTCGCCGTTCCTCGGTGATGTCTCGCAGCGACGCCACCACGCCGGTGATCTGACCGACCTCGCGCAACGGCGCGGTGCTCACCGCGACCGTGCGGCGATCCCCGTCGGCGCGAACGATGATCGTCTCGTATCGCTGGGGCTCACCCGCGAACGCGAGATCCTCGCGGTGCGCCACCTCTTCACGGACGTCCGGGACGAGCAGCTCCGCGGCGGGCATGCCGATCGTCGCGCCATCGGCATACCCGAACAGATCGTCGGCGGCCGGGTTCGCGAACTCGATTCGCCGTGCGCGGTTCGTGATGACGATGGCATCACGCGACGTCTCGACGACGCGGCGGTAGCGCTCCGCGAGCATGTGGAACGAGGTGACATCGTCGAAGGTGACGACCGCCCCGCCGTTAGGGTGCGGCGATGCCACGACGTCGAATACCTTTCCTCGAACGAGGGACCGCTGCGTCCCGTGACCCGTGTGGCCATCGAGCAGCGCCTTGCCGATCACACACTCGGCGGGCGGATGGTGCTCGCGAAGCACGGCGGCGTAGAACGGCAGGCCAACGAGGTCCTCGGGGCGCGTGACATTCGCGAGCTGGAGCGCGCGAGCGTTGCTCCGGACGATCCGCCCCTCGGCGTCGAGGACGACCATGCCCCCGGCAATGGCATCGAACGCGACCTGCCATTCGCGCGTGGCGGTCTCGACCTCCTCGTACAACCGTGCGTTCACGATCGCGACGCCCACGTGGTCGGCCAGGCGCTGCAGCACGCGCGCATCCTCCTCCGTGAAGTCGGCTGCGCGGTTGATCACCGCCAGCGTGCCGATGGCCCCGCGGGCGGTGATCAGCGGTACGGTGACCACCTTCTGGATGCCGGCCCGATCGTACGCGGGCCGATACACGCCTTCCTCCGTCGCATTGTTCGCGATCACGTAGGTGTGCGTGAGGAATGCGCGGCCGTTCAGGCTGCCGTCGATCGGGAGGCGCATGCCACGAAGCGATTCGGTGGCGCCGACTGCCGCCACGATTTCCAGCTCGTTCCCCTCACGAAGCGTGACGCAGGCGCCCTCGGCCCGGAGCAGCGCCTGGGTATGCCGCAGCGTGAGGTGGAGCACGTCCGTCAACCGAAGCGACTCGTTCACCGCACGCGCGACGTCGGCCAGGGCCTCGCTCTGACGCCGCTCGCGCTGGCTCTCGCCGTACAGGCGGGCATTCGCCAACGCGACCGCCGCCTGCGAGCCCATGGTCATCAGGACTTCTTCATCCTCATCGGTATAGTCGCCGTGTGCGCGCGTGTACGCCGCGAGCACCCCGAGGAGCTGGATCCCGACCATGATCGGGACGGCGATGAGCGCGCGCGCGGGCTCGTCATCGCCGACGACGTCGTCGTCGCGGAGCGCCGCGACCGACTGCTCCGTGAGGCGCAGGGGTCGGCCGGTCCGGGCGACCATGGCGATGGGGCCAGCGCCTAACGGGGCCGGCGGCCGAACCGAGGGCACCCCGCCAACGAGGCGCACCAGCGTGATGATCCGGTGCGTGTCCAGCTCGGGGCGCGCGATGACGATGCCGTCGGCATCGATGACGCGCGCGACCTGGCGGGCCAGCTCGCGGAGGATCTCGCCTTCCTCGAGCGAGCGCGAGAGCGCGCTCCCGACGTCGTGCAGCCGCTGCAGCCGCTCGGCGCGCCGGCGGGCCACGTCGGCGACCACCGCCTCCGTGATCGTGAGCACCACCTGCCGGCCCAGCAGCTCGGCGGTGCGAAGCAGCGACTCCGAGGGCGGGCCATCCTCCGTTCCGGCGGCGAGCAGGAGGGCCACGAGGCGGCCGTCGCGACGGCGGAGCGGGATCAGCACGATCTCGCTGGCATCCAGCGCGATCGCGGCCAGCTCACCGGCGACCCACGCATGGCTCGTGTCGAGGCGGAACGATTTGCCGCTGGTGCGGAAGCGGGCGAGCTCGTCGAGTCGATGCGACCAGGACGACGGATCGCCTAGCGCGCGCCGGACGACGCCCTCGGCGTCCGCGATCGGCCCCGATGCCGCAACGAGCACGCGTTGCCCCGGCTCATCCTGGAGCGCCACCGTGATGCGCGAGAACCCGAGTGCGCGCATTCCGCGCAGCAACACGGCGAGGCGCGCGTCGGTGGGCCCCGACCGCTCGAGCTCGCGCGCGGCCTCCTGCAACACCAGCAGCCGATCTCGCTCGCGTATGAGCTCGCGTATCGCCCGCGCCTGCTCCGGGGTCAGCCCCTCGAACGAGGGGAACGGCGTCGCGGGAGTGGGACGGGAGGATGCGGCGGCTGACCTTGAGACGTCGGTCATTCAGGCGGGATCGAGGAGCCCCCGGTCACGAGGGGAGGCAGGCCAATGTAGAGTTTCTTGACAGTAGGGTCAACCGATCCGAGGCAATAGAAGTCGCGCGGCGCGCGGCTCGACCTGCACGTCCATTGGCGTCGGCCCGAGGAGCTCGCCATCCGCCTGCGCGTCCTGGGGAGGATCGCACTCGATGCGAAAGCGCTGGCCCGATCGATACACCATGGCTGGGTGCGGGCGAAAGTCTTTTCGCAGGAGACGCCACGCGATGCCGATCGCCTGCGCTCCGCTCGCCGGGGAGAAGACGCACAAGTCCAGGCGACCGTCATCCCTGGCGATCCCCGGGCCGAGCACGAGAAAGTCGTTCAGAACGCCGCCGAAGTTCGCCACCATCACGGCCGATGCGTCCCGCTCGATCATCTCGCCGTCAACCGTCGCGCGAACCCGGAAGGAGGTGTTGCGAAGGGACGCGCGAAGCGCGACGTAGCTGTAGGCGGCGATCCCAAAGCGGCGCTTCCAGTTTGGCGGCGTGTCTCGGATCATGAACGAGTCCACCCCGATGCCGAGCGAGAACGCGAAGCAACGCCCCGACGGAAGACGCCCGAGGTCAATGTCGGCCACCGAGCCGCGGAGGAGCGCGTGGGCGGCGCGTCGGGGCGAGATCGGGATCCCGAGCGCGCGCGCGACCAGGTTGCCGGTCCCGCCGGGCAGGATGCCGACCGGGACGCCGCTCCGAGCCAGCGCACCGACGACCTCCATCGCCGTGCCGTCGCCGCCGAGCGTGAACACCGCCGCGTAGTCCTTCGCGCGCGCGCGCGCGATCTCGGCGGCGTGGCCCGGGTGGTCGGTCGTGGCGACGTCCACGCGCGCTCCGCCGGAGCCTAACGCCTCGACGGCCGCGGCCAGGCGGGATGAGGCACGGCGCGCAGCCGGATTGGCGATGAGGAGAAACGGCCCTGTTAGAAGCTCCACTCGCGGAACAGGTCGAGGCCGAACTGGCGCGGCCGGTTGAACTCGACCGCATCGCTCCGGCACAGCACGGCGCTGGTCGCGGGCTCGACACTCATCTGTACGGAGAACCCGTGATTCAGACGATGCTCGAGGGTGAGCCCGAACGCATCGAGGAAGCGATGGTTTTGCGCATCCTGCCCGCCGATGGAGCACAGGCCCGCGTTCGCGCTGAGAAAGGTGCGCTCGGTGAGCTGCTTGCCGAGCGCGATCCGTGACTGCGCGAGAATGCCGAGCGGGCCGCCCTGGTTGAAGAACTCGCGGTCGATGGTCGTCGTCGCCGTCTGGAGCTGGAACATGTCGAGGAATTCCAGCTGCTCGACGATCGCGCGCTCGAATAGCGCGCCCAGCGTCGGGAGAATGGTCGCGAAGGCGGTCTGGAGCTGACCGGTATTCTCCGTCACGAACGTCGGCTGTCCGGAGACGAGATAGCTGAGAATCTGGGTCTCCGAGATCTGAATGCGCTCATCGCTCGACAGCGCGAGCCTCGGCTGCGAGAGCGTGCCGCCGATCGTGACGCGAATGCGCACGTCGCGGCGATCGCTGCCTGCCTGACGAACGGTGTGGGCGGCGACGATGTCGAGCGACGGGTCGATCACCGGCCCGCCATAGAAGGTGATCACGCCGCGCTGCACCTCGAAGGTGCGGATCACGCCGGGCGCGAGATAGAGCCGATATGTTCCGCGGTTGGCGAGCAGCGGACCTTCGAGCGTGAGGCGATCCCCCTGCCGCGTGATATTGACTGACCCTCCGAGCTTGATGCTCGCTTCCTGCGATCGGAGCCAGACGTCGTCCCCGATGGCGATGTCGACGTTGCTCACCGTCATGTTGTTGATGAGGGCGCCTCCCCAATCGGTGCGGGGGGCCAGGTCACCGGCGGCAAAGGAGGTATCGATGAACGACCTGAACTCCTCGTCCTCCAGGTCGATGATCTGCTTCCTCAGCCGCTCGCGGAGATAGACGGATCCGCGCTCGACGCGAAGCCCACCAGTGAGCAGCGACCCGCGGAGGGTCCCGGCCAGCTGGAGGCTTCCGCTGATCTCGAGATCGGCGAGACGGCGATTGCGAATCGCCTCGAAGTTGTTCGCACGAAATCGGGCGTCGAACGACGAGCGCTCGGCGAGGCACCGGAGGATGGTGCTGCGACCGGCGGCGCATGCGCTGTCCCCGCGCTCGGAAAAGCGTACGACTCCGGCGATCGACGCTCGACTGTTTCGTCCCTCACCGCTGGCCATGACGAGGCTGTCCAGGCGAATGACGGGAATGGAGTCACCAGACAGCGAAAGGCTCCCGTTGATCCCGCGGAACAGCGTGCCGGTCGAGGCGAGCCCGAGCTCCCCGCCTCGGATGAGAACATTTCCGGCGAAGGTCGGCCGTGTCCACGTTCCGCCGACATCGAGGCGGGCCTCCATGCGTCCCGTGGCCCGGGTGACGCGTGGTAGCATCGCCTCGAGCAGCGCGAGGTTGAGACTGTCGGCCTGCACGCGAACCCGCAGCGAATCATCGATGAGACGCCGCTCCACCTCACCGATCGCGAGATCCACGGGGAGATTCGCCGTCAGGTTGATCGCCGGCTGGTCGTCGCGAACGAGCCGCAGGTCGCCGGTGAGCCGGCGGCTGGCGTAGGTGGCGCGCGCATCGAGCCGCGGCACGCGCACCTCACCGACGCGCACGGTGTCGGCCGTGGCGCTCAGCAGCATGGTCGGATTCGTGCGCATGCCGGCCACGCGGAGGTCGAGCGACAGCAGTCCGCCTAACGGCGTGCGCGTCTGCACGAGGGCGCCGAGGTCCGCGAGGGGGACCTGGGACATGCGGAAAGAGGCGTTCACCGGGCGCGTGCTCGGGAACTCGCCGGCGAGCACGACGCGAGCGCCCGCATCGGACGTCACGGCCAGCGAATCGACCGCGACGCCCGTGGAATCGAGCGTGACGCGGGACGACGATGCCAGGGACCACCGTCGTCCGCTGATCTCAGCACCGAGTGTGTCGACGAGGAGCCAGGTGGTGTCGCTGCTCAAGGTGTACCCGAGCGAGACCCGGCCGAAGGGGCCAGTCGCGCTGGCGATCGCCAGCCCCAACCGTCCGGTCGTCCGCGTCGTCGCATCGAGCGCCAGACGCGCCGAGTCCAGGCGAACGCCCGCGACCACGAGCGTGTCGAGCGCGAGGGTCAGCAGGCCCGATGGCGCGCGTGGAAGCCCGTTGAGCGCGAACTCGCCGCGAGCGGAATGCACGCGGTCTCCGGCGACGAAGATCCCCCGCCCCTCCAGCGTGCCCGCGGTGGCGAGCGAATCCACCGAGCCGGTGAGCACGCCCGAGACCTCGACTCGGCCGGCGAGCGAGTCGGCGTATGCGGTAATCAGCGAGTCGCGGCGCGCGCCCGTGACCGTGTCCTCGCTCGCCAACGCCCGTGCGCCCCGGCCGGATCGGTCCGTCGGCAGCCAGGGCCGCAGCCCTCCTAACGAGTCGACGACGATCGTATACCGGAGCGAATCCGGACGCGTTGGTCCGAGTGAGAGCATGCCGCTGGCGGTGAGCGTGGCCGCCGTCGTCTCGACGCGCATGGTGTCAACGCGGACCCGGCCATTCACGAACGCGAGCGACGCCACGGACGGAAAGAACCGGACTCCGCCCACGGTCGAGCGATCGAGGTCCACGGCGAGAGTGCCTTCGAGATTCGCCAGCGAGTCACCGCTCAGGTTGGCGCGGTATCGCCCCGTGATGCGGGAGGCGAGCAGATCGCTCCGGGCAAGCAGTGCACGGGGATCCAGCTGCTCGACCTCGCCGGTCATCGTCGCGGCGAACCGCGGTGGCGCGAAGTCGAAGCGTCCATCGACGCTCATCATGCCGGCGTCCCCGCGCATGGTCGCGGCGAGCATCAGATCGGCCAGCGTGCCCTGGGCGCGCAGCGGACCGGTGTGCGGGCCTCGCGCCGGAATCGCCGGATAGGAGCGAGCGAACTGGGTGAAGTCGATCGGCTGCGCGAACATGTCCACGTCGAACGCGATCATCTCCTCGCCATACGTCACGCGACCGGAACCGGTGAAGTGCGACTCCCCCGGCCCTCCATCGCGCAGCGTCACATCCGCATCGCTGAAGCGCACGTCGAGCCATGACGAGTCGAGCACCGCCGTGCCGGAGATCGTTCCGCGAAGGCGCGGAAAATCGGCGAACAGGAACTGCGGCGTTCGGAGATCGAGCGTCTCGATGTCGACGGCGAGGCCGAGGAACCGGGTGAAGGCCGGCTCGCGGATGTCGAGCCCTCCGCTCAGGGTCGCGCGGGTCACCGCTCCAGGCACGTGCTTGTCGCGGAACGTGATGCGGGCGTCGTCCACCATGAATCGATCGAGCCGCCCACCCCGCCCGCGAACGCTTCCGGTCAACGTCCCCTGCCAGTCGACGGGGAACGGTCCGCCGGCCAGCGTGCGAAACAGGTCGAAGTCCACGGGATCGGCGCGCAGGTCGACATCCTTCACGACGAGCACGGGGCCGCCGACCCCGAACGTCCAGTCGCCCGTTAGGTGCGACCTGGCCGCCCGCACATCCATGCGCGTGATGCGATAGTCGATGATCCGCGGATCGCGCGCATCGCTGGCGATGTGGAGCAGCATGCGCCCGCCACCCTCGCGGGGCAGTGTGGGATATACCCAGGCGATGTCCGCGAGCGAGACGGTGTCGCCGGCGACCTGGACGTCGTATCGCACCGGGCCGGGCTGCTTCCAATGTACCATCCCGCGCGCGCGGCCAACCGAGCCGGGAAGCGAGAAGTGCGTGAGGTCGAATCGAACGGTGTCGTCGCCGATGCGCACCGGCCCCCGGATATCACGAAAGCGGAACGGCGGATCGCTTTCGTTCACATCCAGGTCGGCGACCACGACCAGCCGGCCGGCGGTGTCCGGGTCGGCAATGCGCACGAACGGCGACTCGAGCTCGAGGCGCGTCCAGCGCCAGGTCTTCTTGAGCCCCTCCTTCGTTTCGCGGATGTCGTGACCCCCGGTAGTGCGCGCGTAGCCAAGCACCGAGTCGCGCTGGCGCGCGCTGAGCGTGTCCGGCGCCGACCACGGCATCGTGACGATGACCGTCCCGTTGTGAATCGTGGCGGTGTCGATGACGATGTAATCCCCGAACCGCCGCTCCGGTGTGCGGACACGGCTCGGGCCCTTCGGGAAGATCCGGCGATAGTTCCAGACGCCGTCCGAGTGGCGACGCAAGTTGACCACCGGATTGTGCAGCACGAGCTGCCCGATCAGCAGCCGCCGGTCGAGGATGTCGCGCGGATCGTAGGTGATCTCGATGGGGCCGGCGCTGACGAAGAGCGAGTCCTCATCATCGCGGATGGCGAACGAGTCCACGACGACGCCGGTGACGAGCCCGCCACTCATGCGCCCGATGTACATCTTCCCGCGCTTGCCGAGCTTCGACGTCACCTGCGCCTGGAGATAGCGGCGCACGTAGTCGCGTCCGAGGTCCGTCTGAGTCACCGACAGCACCGTTGCCCCCACGATGACCCCAATGAGGAGCAGCACGGCGGCGCTGATGATGGCGACGAGACGGCGACGAGACAAAGGCGGAGGTGGTCGAGGTCGTCGAGGTTGTCGAGGTAGTCGAGGGCCCGGGTGGCCCACGTCGTCCAGGTCGTTGAGGTCGTCGAGGTAAGCGAGGCACCTCGACTACCTCGACGACCTCGACGACCTGGACGACCTCTCTAAAACGCCTGCCCGATCGAGAAATGAAACGTCAGCTTTTGAAAGAAGGACTCGTCCTGCCGCGGGGTGAAGCTCGCCGGACACCCGACACCGAACCCGTTCGGCAGCGT
>Ga0075431_100004434_pt1 | contig 13760 bp, 13 predicted proteins | sample RhiMetdeltSRZDD5_FD_75297 | JGI IMG/M metagenome (GOLD analysis project Ga0075431, IMG submission 75297) | Populus rhizosphere microbial communities from Tennessee, USA - Rhizosphere MetaG P. deltoides SRZDD5 | ecosystem: Host-associated > Plants > Roots > Rhizosphere > Soil | place: USA... | reverse complement strand
AAATTAAGGAATATGATAAGATCATTCTGTCACCAGGTCCTGGTTTACCATCTGAAGCCGGCTTATTGTTGTCTTTGATAAAAGAATACGCGTCGTCGAAATCAATACTTGGCGTATGCCTGGGACACCAGGCCATTGGAGAGGCATTCGGTGGAGAGTTGATGAACCTGAGCAACGTTTATCATGGAGTGGCAACATCATGCCGGATCATAAACGGAGCGAGTGAACTTTTTAAGGGTCTTCCTTCTGAGATAGAGGTGGGCAGGTACCATAGCTGGATTGTGTCGAAAGACAAGTTTCCGGATGTACTGGAAATCACTGCTGAAGATGAAAACGGTTATGTTATGGCGATGCAGCATAAGAAATTTGATGTGCAGGGCGTACAGTTCCATCCGGAAAGCGTATTAACGCCAAAGGGCGAAGTAATCCTTAGAAACTGGTTGAAGCAATAAAATGAAAAAGATACTTCAATATTTATTTGAACACAAAACGCTTAACAGCGAACAGGCGAAGGACGTGCTGCTGAATATTTCCAAAGGAGTTTTTAACGATTCAGAAATCGCATCGTTTATAACTGTATTCCTTATGCGAAGTATTACAATCGAAGAACTGGAAGGCTTCCGTGACGCGTTACTTGAGCTTTGCCTTAAAGTTGATCTTAATGGACATTCTACGATTGACATTGTAGGAACCGGAGGGGATGGTAAAAACACCTTCAACATTTCAACGCTTGCATGTTTTATTGTGGCAGGCACTGGCCAGAAAGTTGCCAAGCATGGCAACTATGGCGCCACTTCGATCAGCGGGGCATCGAATGTGATGGAGAAAATGGGGTATCGTTTCAAAACCGACAACGTACTATTGAAAAGAGAAGTGGAGGAAGCTAATATCTGTTTTCTCCATGCGCCTATGTTCCACCCCGCATTGAAAACTGTGGGGCCTATCAGGCGGAATCTGGGGGTGAGAACGTTTTTTAATATGCTGGGGCCGATGGTGAATCCCGCATCTCCGGCGTTTCAGCTGGTAGGCGTGTATAACCTGGAAATGGCCAGGATATATAATTACCTGTTGCAACAAACCGGAAGAGCATTTACTATAATACATGGACTTGATGGCTACGACGAAATTTCGCTTACCAACGACACAAAGGTGATCACAGCTTTCGGCGAAAGAATAATGACGCCGGAGCAGCTTGGTAAACGGCTCGTTGAAGCACACGATTTACACGGTGGAAACACTCCGGAAGAGGCTGCACAGATATTTCTCACTATTCTGAAAGGAAAAGGTACGTGGGCACAAAATGCAGTAGTGCTTGCCAATGCGGCAATGGCGCTAAATTGCACAGGAAAATATACCGAATATGACGATGCATATCAAGCGGCGGTAGATAGTCTCGAAAGCGGCAAGGCATATAAATGTTTGGAAACACTAATTTCTTTACAGTAATGAACATCCTCGAAAAAATAATAGCGCACAAACGCATTGAAGTTAGTGAGAACAGGCTGAACGCGCCCGTGCAGCTGCTGGAAGGAAAAGAGTTGTTCAGCAGGCCCGTTATTTCACTTAGTAAAAGTCTTCTCGACCACAACAGCACGGGGATTATTGCTGAATTTAAAAGGCAATCGCCGTCAAGGGGCGTGATCAACGCGAATGCCGATGTGGTGGCGGTTACCAATGCTTATGCGAAAAATGGCGCAGCGGCGCTTTCGGTGCTGACGGACACGAGCTTTTTTGGTGGATCAAATGCAGACCTTGAAAAGGCGCGCATAAATAATATACCCATTCTCCGGAAGGATTTTATAGTAGATGAATACCAGATTCTCGAGGCAAAAGCAATCGGGGCGGATGTGATTCTGCTTATTGCAGCGTGTCTTAATCCATCCGATGTGAAACAACTGGCTGTTTTCGCGAAATCACTCGGGCTGGAGGTGCTGCTGGAAATACACAATGAAGATGAGCTTGCACATATTTGTGATGAGTGTGATGTGATTGGTGTGAACAATCGCGATCTTAAATTTTTCACTGTTGATATTAACCTGTCGCTGGAATTAGCGGATAAAATACCGGCCGATAAAGTGAAGATATCTGAGAGTGGTATTACTGATACTGATACCATTCAATTGCTGCGGTCTGCCGGCTTCAGCGGTTTTCTTATCGGAGAAAACTTCATGAGAGAACATGACCCTGCGGTTGCCTTTGCCTCATTTGTTAACAACTTAAAAACCCTTTCACCAGGGTGAAAGCAACATGACACATGAGAATTAAAGTTTGCGGAATGACCCTCCCTGAACAGGTAGAGACGCTCGCTGACATTGGGGCAACATTTGCCGGGTTTATATTTTATCCAAGGTCGCCGCGCTATGCGTTCAGGCACCTCACTTCGGCGCAGATAAAAAGAATTAACACGATCAATAAAGTTGGTGTATTTGTAAATGCATCGGTAGAGGAAGTTCTTTTGATGGTGGATGAGTGCAGGTTGCATATGGTGCAGCTTCACGGCGATGAATCGGCAAAATATTGTGAGCGTATCGCCGATTATGTATCGGTGGTAAAAGCTTTCAGGGTCAGTGATAACGATTCAATCGAATGGATGATTCGTCCTTACATGGATGTTTGCGATATGTTCATGTTCGATACTATGGGAGCGGGTTATGGCGGCACCGGGAAAAAATTTGATTGGAATATGCTGAAAGGAAGTAATGTGGGTAAGCCGTTCTTTTTGAGCGGTGGAATACAACCTGAGGACACACAGGCGTTGAAGGAGTTTGCGCAGGAGCCTGTATCGAAGGCACTTTTCGCGATTGATATTAACAGCAAATTTGAAACTTCGCCGGGAATCAAGGATATGAAGAAAGTCGAAACATTTATTAAAGAGCTGAAATGATTATGCAAAAAACATCTTACAGGATACCCAATGAAATGGGCTATTACGGAAAATTCGGTGGTGCATACATACCTGAAATGCTCCACCGCAACGTGGAAGAGCTAAGGAACCGCTACCTCTCGATTATGTATGATCCTGCCTTTCAAAAGTCGTTTCGCCAACTTTTGAAAGATTATGTGGGCCGCCCGACGCCATTATATTTCGCAGAACGACTTAGTAAAAAGCACAACACAAATATTTTCCTGAAACGCGAAGACCTCTGTCATACCGGCGCTCACAAAATAAATAATACGGTTGGACAGATCCTCCTGGCAATAGAACTGGGCAAAAAAAGAATCATCGCCGAAACAGGAGCAGGACAACATGGCGTAGCCACAGCTACCGTATGTGCCCTTAAAAATATGCAGTGCGTAATATATATGGGTGAAAAGGATATTGAGCGTCAGGCCCCGAATGTGGCACGCATGCGCATGCTTGGAGCAACAGTGATCCCGGCAAAAAGCGGTAGCAAAACTCTAAAGGATGCAACGAACGAAGCAATCCGCGACTGGATCAACAATCCTCTCGATACACATTATATTATAGGGAGCGTTGTAGGGCCGCATCCGTACCCCGACATGGTGGCCCGGTTTCAGAGCGTGATCAGCGAAGAGATCAGGTGGCAGTTAAAAGAACATAGTGGCACTGAATTGCCCGACTATGTTGTTGCATGTGTAGGCGGTGGAAGTAATGCCGCCGGCGCGTTTTATCATTTTCTCGACGAAGACAGCGTTAAGCTTGTTGCAGTTGAAGCAGCAGGACTTGGCATACACAGCGGATACAGCGCAGCTACAACTCAATTGGGAACACCTGGCGTTTTGCACGGAAGCAAGAGCCTGGTAATGCAAACGGAAGACGGACAGGTAACAGAACCACATAGCATCTCCGCGGGACTTGACTATCCGGGTATCGGCCCAATGCATGCAAATCTGTTTGCTTCGGGACGGGGTAATTTCATGAGCGCAACAGACGAGGAAGCTTTGAAAGCATCCTTTGAGGTGGCTAAACTTGAGGGAATTATTCCGGCTCTGGAAACAGGTCATGCATTTGCCGCACTCGATCAAATGAAATTTAAAGATGATGACAAGGTAATTGTTTGCCTGAGCGGCAGGGGCGATAAAGATCTGGCAACGTATATGAAGAACATGGATCAATTGACATAATAAACAACGATGAACCGTATCACATCATTATTCAATAAAAAGAAATCGCGGATATTAAACATATACTGCACGGCAGGTTATCCTGCAATAAACAGCACTCTTGAAGTGATGAGAGCACTACAGGATAGTGGTGCAGACATGATAGAACTGGGCATGCCGTACAGCGATCCACTGGCCGATGGCCCTGTTATACAGGCGAGCAGCACAAAGGCGATCCAGAATGGAATGACCATCAGCAAACTTTTCAGTGATCTGAAAGATTTCAGAAAACACATTCACGTTCCTGTGATATTGATGGGATACATGAACCCTGCTCTGCAATACGGTTTTGAAAAATTCTGTGCAAAAGCTGCGGAAACAGGCATTGACGGACTTATTCTGCCGGACCTGCCTATGTATGAATTTGAAACTGAATATGGAGAAATAATCGGTAAATATGGATTAAAATTTATTTTTCTCGTTACTCCAGAAACTTCAGACGAGAGAATAAGAATGCTCGACAGGCTCAGCACCGGATTTCTTTATGCAGTTTCATCATCTTCAACAACCGGTAATGAAAAAAGTATGGAGCAGCAGATGGGATATTTCAAAAAGCTGCAGGATATGAAACTGAATAATCCTGTGCTGATCGGGTTTGGTATCAAAGACAATGAAACTTTCAACGCGGCATGTAAATATTCAAATGGGGCGATCATCGGCACCGCTTATATAAGGGCGCTGGAAGAGAATGGATCCGTTGATGCAGTTACAAAAAAATTTATTGATGGCATCCTTGGAAAACAATAAACAAAACATTGTAATTATTAAGTATAACGCCGGCAACATTCAATCGGTGTTATACGCTTTTGAGCGGATCGGAATAGATGCGATTGTTTCCGACGATCATGATCTTATACGCAATGCCGATAAAGTGGTGTTTCCCGGAGTAGGCGAGGCGAGCAGTGCCATGAATTATTTGAAAGAGAGAGAGCTCGATAAATTAATCAGGGAGCTTAAACAACCAGTGTTAGGCATTTGTCTTGGTATGCAGCTGATGTGCAGGCACACCGAGGAAAACGACACAGAGTGCCTGGGGATATTTGATGAGAATGTGAAATTGTTTCAACCGCAGGGCGGCAGAGAGAAAGTGCCGCAGATAGGATGGAACAATATATTTCATTTGCGAACTGATTTGTTCAACGGCATTCCCGAACAATCTTACGTTTATTCCGTTCATAGCTATTACGCTTCCGAAGGTTTTGAAACTATTGCAACTGCCGACTATATACATCCTTACAGCGCTGCGCTTCACAAGGATAATTTTTATGGCGTGCAATTTCACCCCGAAAAGAGTGCAGCAGCAGGTGAACAAATATTAAAAAATTTTTTTGCGTTAGACAATCATAAGAAATAAAAATGCAACTAATACCGGCAATTGATATCATCAACGGAAAATGCGTAAGGCTCACGCAGGGCGATTATGATTCTGTGAAAGTGTACAATGAAAAACCTCTTGAAATAGCAAAACAGTTTGAGGACGCTGGATTGACACGCGTACATGTTGTTGACCTCGACGGTGCAAAAGCAGGGGCTGTAAGAAACTGGAAAGTGCTTGAATCGATCGCCTCAAGAACGGGTCTTGTCATCGACTTTGGCGGTGGTATAAAAACGGAGAAAGATGTTTCTATCGTTCTCGATTCCGGTGCCAAATGGGCGACTATCGGAAGTATTGCTGTTAAAGATGAAGAACTGTTTGTTGACTGGATCGATAAGTTCGGTGCAACCTCATTTATTCTGGGTGCGGATGTGAAGGACGAAAAAATCGCTATCAGCGGATGGCAAGAGACCACTAATATATGGATATATGATTTCATCAGGAAATACCTCAAACATGGTCTCAAACAGATATTCTGTACCGACGTTAAAAAAGACGGACTGCTACAGGGACCCTCGGTGAAATTGTATAAAGCCATCATTACTGAGTTTCCGTCACTGCATTTGATAGCAAGCGGCGGAGTGAGCTCGCTAAAGGATCTTGAAGAACTCGCGGCAATAGGCTGCAATGCAGCAATTGTAGGAAAAGCGATCTATGAGAACAGGATTTCACTTAATGAATTGAAAACTTTCCAGGCATGCTGACAAAGCGTATCATACCATGCCTTGATATAAGGGACGGCCGCACCGTTAAGGGGATCAATTTCGAAAACATCCGCGATGCCGGCGACCCGGTTGAGCTCGGCGCATTTTATGCTGAAGAAGGTGCAGATGAGTTAGTGTTCCTCGATATCACGGCAACAAATGAAAAGAGAAAAACGTTAAGCGAGTTGGTTAATAGAATAGCGCATAAAATAAATATTCCTTTTACAGTTGGCGGAGGCATAAGTAGCGTTGAGGATGTAAGAGTGTTGCTGAACAATGGTGCCGATAAAATTTCCGTAAACACAGCTGCCTTCCGCGATCCTTCGTTGATAGAACGGCTGGCCAGTGAATTTGGCAGCCAGTGTGTGGTGCTGGCAATTGATACAAAACAGGAAGAGGATGGTGAGTGGTATGTTTATCTTAATGGAGGGAGGTTAAAGACGGACACCAAATGTTTCGACTGGGCCAAAAAAGCCGTATCACTCGGTGCCGGCGAAATTTTGCTTACATCGATGAATCATGACGGCACAAAGAAAGGCTTTGCGATAGATATTACGCGGCTGCTTGCGACTGAGCTTCCGGTACCGATCATTGCATCGGGAGGCGGTGGAACGATGGACCATTTCACAGAAGTTTTTGAACGCGGCTCCGCGGATGCGGCCCTTGCAGCAAGTATTTTTCATTTTAAGGAAATAGCTATTCCCGAGCTGAAGAAATTTTTAAGGAAAAAACACGTTGCCGTAAGGCACTAAGATGCGATCGACGCACGCGCGTCCGGCAGCTTTTTAAATGAATAAAAGAATTAAAAAATAAAAACTTGAATATCAATTTCTCGAAATACCCCGACAGTCTTGCTCCCGCAGTAATTCAGGATAATTCCACAGGCAAGGTGCTGATGCTTGGCTTCATGAATGAAGAAGCGTTGAACAAAACCGTGGCCGAAGGCAAGGTCACATTTTTCAGCCGGTCAAAGAACCGCTTGTGGACCAAGGGCGAAGAGAGTGGAAACACTTTGTTTGTCAGGGCCGTATTGTCGGATTGTGATAACGATACCATCCTTATTAAAGCAGATCCTGCGGGCCCTGTATGCCACACCGGTGCCGATACGTGCTGGAATGAAAAAAACGTAAGGGAGCCGGCTGATTTTCTCACATATATTGAAGGCGTTATCGAGAGCAGAAAATCAGGTAACGATGAGAATTCGTATGTGAAAAAGATGTTCGGTAAGGGCCTCAATAAGATTGCACAGAAGGTTGGGGAAGAGGCAGTTGAGTTGATAATTGAAGCTAAGGACAACGATGAGGAGCTATTCCTCGGTGAAGCGGCGGACCTGCTGTTTCACTATTTGCTTTTGCTTAACGCAAAAGGATTTAATTTGCAGAAAGTGATCACTATATTACAAAAGCGACACGCTCAATAAAGCCCGGTATGAACAAAATTTTGACACTTTTACTTTTTGTACCCTTTGCATTATCTGCACAAAAGAAATTTGTTATCAATGGAAATCTCAATGGTCTTCCCGAAGGTTCATCTGTAAGTCTTTCCAATGCAAATACACCCGACGATACCGTCGCGCGCGGAATTGTCAAATCCGGCGGATCGTTCGAACTCAGAGGTACGGTGGCTGAACCAAACTTATTCCAGCTTAATTTCGATGGCGTTCAGAAAAAATCCACTCTATTCATTGGGAACGACATGGTTAATGTTAGCGGCGATGTGCAGACAATCCAGCAGCTTACAGTAAAAGGATCTCAAGTTCATAACGACTTTGAAGAATTTAAGAGCATCTTTAACCCGTTGTTCCAGGAGCTAACAGCTATGGGCCAGCGTATCAACAGGACGCCGTCGCTGCAGAAAAATGATTCTGTGATGGGCGCCTACAAAAATCATATTGAAAAGATCAAAAATCAGGTAGACAGGTTTGTTGCCTCACACAACAATTCGCCGGTAGCTCCATTTGTTGTGTTAGTAACAAGTGAAATGGAGCAGGATGTTGCGGCCATGGAACGCAGGTACACAAAGTTTAATAAGAATATTCAGAACGGATTCTATGGTAAGATAGTGAAACAGCAGATCGACAATGCGAAGAAAGGGGCAATCGGTACGGAGGCAATCGATTTCACTCAGGCTGATGTCGACGGGAAAAAGGTTTCGCTAAGTTCATTCCGTGGTAAATATGTGCTGGTCGATTTTTGGGCAAGCTGGTGCAGGCCCTGCCGCGAAGAAAATCCTAATGTTGTAAAAGCTTATAACAAATACAAGGATAAGAACTTCACTGTGCTCGGCGTTTCACTTGATCAGAGCCGTGCTCCATGGCTGAAAGCTATAAAGAACGATAATCTTGTTTGGACGCAGGTCTCAGATCTTAAGGGATGGAACAACGAGGCGGCAGCCAAATACAATATTCAATCTATTCCGCAGAATCTTTTAATTGATCCTTCCGGAAAGATAATAGCAAAGAACCTGCGGGGCGAAGATCTCGCAAGCAAGCTCGATGAAATTTTAGGTTCCAGGTAACAATTGTCTGCTGCGCGACATCAGGATAGAATCAGTTCATATCTTTCCCTTCCTTCAACTTGCTAATAGCGGCCTCCACGCCCTGCTTGTTCATATTATCCGGAGCCAGTGGCTGCGCCTGTTGCGCATACTTCAATGCAGTCTTATAATCACCCATTGCTGAGTAGCCCCTTGCCATGCCCATCAGCGTAGTAAACTGTTTGGGATACTTTGTATAATTCGCTTTAAAAAGTTCCAACGCTTCTTTTGCTTTCTTTGCGGCCACTAACTGCCGTGCATAAAAATGAATGTCCTGCATCGAAGCATATTGCATGCTATTCCTGATCAGGGCTGTCGCTTCGTCGTCTCTTCCAAGAAGAGATAGTATCTGTGCTTTCGTGGCATAAGTCGCGAATTGCGTGTTGCCACCAAATGTCTGGCTTGTCGCACTGTCGGCCCAAAGCAATGCTTCCTCAAGGTTTACCTTGTGCTGTGCACACCACTGCGCTGCCTGGTTCCATCCGAGCCAATTGAAGCCTTTATCGGAACGAAGTTCCTTTCTGAAACTTGCAATCTGATTCTTTGTAACATCCGTCTGTATCCTGAATGGTATGCTTAATTTTTCCCACACAAGCTGTGCCGTAGCTGAGCTATCTGTTTGATTGGTGAATTCATATTTCAGCCATTCAGTCGATTGATCAGCTTTTACAGGTTTTACCTTAATGCGTAATGCGTCTTCCTTTTCATCATAGTAATAGCTGCCCCATGAGGTGGAATTTTTCGAAAAGATGACCGTTGTTTCATTCGGATCATACGCCATGAACAATCCGTATGTTCCGGCAGGCAGCTCATTGTTCTCAACTTGTACATCTGTAGAAAAAGTGATCGTTGTGTTTTCATTAGCACCCGCCCGCCATGGAGAAGACTTCGCACTGCCGAAGCCGAGGTTGGTAAAACCTACAGGCACAAGCTCACCCCAGATCTTGCCTTCACGTCCCTTCACACCTGGCCGGTCATAGTGAATGGTCACGTCGGTAAGACCAATGCGTTCGCCGACAACTGCTTTTTTATTTCCACCGCTTGCCGTTGTAGTGAGCTGAGAGAAAGAAAGAGTTGATATGAATAGGCAAAGAGTAATCAGAAAGGCTCTCATAAACACTTTTATTTATGAGGAAGCTAAGAAAAAGGACTAATTTTTTAAGAAAAGAATGTGTTGAGCGGTATTTAATTATTTCAATTGGCGCTTGTATAATTGTATGGCATTTTCGAATCCATAATAAAGCGCGTCGGAAATAAGCGCATGACCTATGGAAACTTCCTTCAGGCCGGGAACGTTTGCAGCGAAATACTTAAGGTTGTGCAGGTCGAGATCGTGACCGGCATTTAGTTCAAGATCATTCCTGAGCGCTACTTCAGCAGCAGAAACATATGATTCGATCGCCTGTTCCCTGTCTTCGTGATAACCTTCGGCATAGGCCTGTGTATACAATTCTATCCTGTCGGTGCCTGTGTCGACCGCGCCTTCCACCATTTCAACTACCGGGTCTACGAAGATAGATGTTCTTATACCCGACTCTTTGAACACCTTGATAATGCCTGCCAGGTAATTTTGGTTAGCGATAGTGTCCCAGCCATGATTAGATGTTATCTGCCCCAGTTCATCGGGCACAAGCGTTACCTGGTGAGGACGTGTTTCAAGAACAAGGTCAATGAATTTCTGTTCCCGGCAGTTGCCTTCGATGTTTAATTCGGTGACAATAATTTTTCTTATCTGGCGAACGTCGCTATACCTGATATGCCGTTCATCGGGACGCGGATGAACGGTTACGCCATCGGCTCCAAAACGCTGTGCGTCTACTGCTGCCTTCAGTACGTCGGGATTATTGCCGCCGCGGGAATTGCGCAGCGTTGCTATCTTGTTGATGTTTACAGAGAGTTTGACCATGAGCAAAAATAGGTAAAGGGCAAAACGCAGAAAAAAAGGAGCCGGCCAATAGCTCCTTTTTAATTTGTTTGTTGTTAAGGGTTGTTGGTATAAAAAGAATTCGGTTACTCTTTTTTGATCTTGCTTGAATAAAGAACAGTGCCTTCGTTATCAATGATGTCAAGTAAGAACAATCCATTTTCAAGATTACTCAGCTCATTAATAGACGTGACATTTGTTCCCTTTACAAGATACCAGCTGAACATCTTAACAATCTTGCCGGCTTCATTGAACATTCTTACGATAATGTTTCTGTTCGAATCACAGGCTACATCAAGCGTAAGTACCGTGTAAAATGGGTTCGGGCGCACTGTTACTTTTGTGATCATGGTATATTTGTTATAGGGTAAGGTTGTTACTTCGTTTTCTCTTGCCTTAATTTCATCTGCCAGCATCCTGTTGAACAGCTCTGTTCTCAAACTATTTACGTTAACGGTCATGATTCAAGTTTGTAATTCAGTTATTTAGGTTTCGTTTCGTGCCAAGAAGATCGCCATAAAAGTGCCAATTCGATATATATTGGAATACAATCGTTTATATACGATAACTGGAATCGTAATTCTCCATTTGGGAGAAAAAAATCAAATCGGGATAATGTGAAACTCTAAAACCTGGCGATAATTTTCAGGTTCAGCAACCTTGGTGTGAGCCTGTTAGGCAAGGCGTAGCGTGTGTTCGAAAAATCTTTTATGAGCATGTACGAAATGGTATTGTCCCTGTCAATAAGATTGAACACCTCAAACGTCGCCCAGATATTTTCGAAATTTCTGAAGGGATTATGACTCCTTCTGCTTGCTTTGTCTGCATCGAGTAGCAGTGCGCTGAAACCAATATCTATGCGTATATAAGGATCAATGGTCAAGGCATTTCTATATTTAATACTGCCCGGGATATTATATGGCATATTGCTGCCGTAAAGAAAATTCAGATAAACCTTAAAATTCTTATTTGTGGCGAGATAGTCCTGCAAAAACATTCCGAATGTAAAAAGCCTGTCTGTCGGCCTCCGGAACCAGCCTGCCTGTTGGAGCGAACTATCAATTACGTTGTTTGATGAATCGAGGGTGTAATTATAATAGGTGTCGTTATCCAGGTTTTCTCTGGTTCTCATAAAGCCAACACTGATCCAGCTTTCTGCATCTTTAACCAACTCGGAGAACAGCCTTACTTCTACACCTGCAGCATATGCTTTTGCTTCATTCTTGCCGGTATATCGCAGCCTCACATTGTCAACGTCGTATGGCACTACGCGCGACATGCTTTTATAATAAGCTTCTGTTGTAAGTCTGTACGGTCGTTTTCCCGGTCTGAAATTATAATCGAATCCTGCAACCGCCTGGTAGCTGCGTTGTGCCTTCAACTCGCGGTTAATGCTTCCATCGGTTCCTCTCAACTCGCGGTAAAACGGCGGCTGATGATAAGCTCCAACTGATCCTCTGAAAATGATATCCCGAACCCATGAACCCGGCTTCCATGAAATGCCAATGCGCGGCGACACCAGCAACTCGTCATTTAAATCATTGTAATTATACCTTACGCCTCCCTGTAGTGTTAAGCCGCCGGATTCACTTACCACAAAATTGTCCTGAACATAACCCGACAATCTCGTGATATTAATGTCTGCTCTTGAGCTGGCAAACTGATTTAGTATTAACGACGAAGGATTGTATGGCAGATTATAGCCTGCAGAATCCAGATACTCCCATTCGTGCAGCTTGTCACTGATGGATTGGCGTTCTACAGATTGCCCCCATTGAATATAATGTTTCCCTTTATCGAGACTGCCTTTATGTGTGGCGTTCCACACATCAATGTTCAGCTTATTTCTTGCAAACGTCTGATAAAGCCCTGCTCCTAGAGGGTTTGTGATCAGGCCAAAATCTGATTTGCTTTTGTCAAACTCTCTTTCGCCAAACAGATACGCGCCGGCAATGTCAATGCCTTCTTTTTCATCGTTGCTGAACCTGCTGAGCATCCATTTCAATCTCACTCTTGAGTTCGGCTGGTGCGAATAAGATAAGCCGATCATGGTGGTTCTGTATTTGTCCTGCTCACGTCCTGCAAAAAATATATCAAGTCCTAAATTTGCGCTGAAAAAAGGGGAGAAGACACTGGATGTAAGCTGACTGAACTGTGGCTGTAGTTTAAACGTCGTTCCGGAATAATTGGCCAGCATTTCAAGTGACGACCGTTCGTTGAACTGGTACGTAAGCAATGCCTGTATATCAGATGACGATGGAACATAGTTCCCTTTTGTTTCCTGGCTGCTTAACAAATTTCTGTTGCTCCTGTTTCGAACCCCTGTAAGGAAAGTAAATTTGTTATTTCCTGAAACACCCTCAATATGGAATCCCTGTTCTAATAGTCCGGCATATGCAGAACCGGCAAACTTCCTGGGTTTTTTGTACTGAATATCGAGCACCGACGACATCTTGTCGCCATACCTTGCCTGGAAGCCGCCGTTGTAAAAGTTTACGTTCTTTACCAGCTCGGGATTAATAAAGCTTAAGCCCTCCTGTTGCCCGCTTCTTACGAGATATGGACGAAACACTTCGAAGTCATTTACATAAATAAGGTTCTCATCATAGTTTCCTCCGCGAACTGAATATTGAGACGTGAGTTCGTTATTTGTGCCAACGAAAACTTTGATAAGACTTTCTATGCCGCCCGTTGGTGTAGGAATATTGATCGCATTTTTGGGATTTACCGTGATTAGTCCTGCTTCGGTTCTTTGCCGTTGATCTGTGACCGTAACAGATTCAAGTTCACCACGCGCATGTTCGAGTTTAACAACTATATATTCGCGCTCGTTTTCGTTGAGAAGAAAGTTTTTTTGCTGGTTTCTGTAGCCGGTATATGTGAATACTATCGCAAATGCTTTGTCGGCAGGGGTTCGCAGAGTAAAAGTTCCCGAGTCACTGGTTATTGTTCCGCTTTGCCTGCCGAGAATAGCAACAGAAACTTTTGATAACGGTTTGTCGTCTTCGTCAACAACCTTTCCGGATAGAAGAGCAGATTTTTTTTGGGAGAATAGTGTAACCGAAATAAATAGCGAGGCCAGCAGGATAGTGGGTTT
>Ga0075431_100004424_pt1 | contig 13776 bp, 11 predicted proteins | sample RhiMetdeltSRZDD5_FD_75297 | JGI IMG/M metagenome (GOLD analysis project Ga0075431, IMG submission 75297) | Populus rhizosphere microbial communities from Tennessee, USA - Rhizosphere MetaG P. deltoides SRZDD5 | ecosystem: Host-associated > Plants > Roots > Rhizosphere > Soil | place: USA... | reverse complement strand
CAGGACTTCGGCGATGCCGCTCATGCCGACGCCGCCGATGCCCACGAAGTGCACGTGTTTGACCTTGTGCTTCATTCAGCACTTCCCACGCAGCGGCGTCTCGTCGCTGACTCGGCTCGTCGCATCCCGCAAGCGGGTCCCTGCTTCCGGCCTCCCAGCGATACACCACCAATGCCGACAAAATGCACGTTTTTGACTTTGTGCTTCACGCCGCGAGCCTCATGCATGCTAGCGCGACGGCCTGCGTCGCATCGGGCTTACCGGCGGCACGTGCGGCACGCGCCATCTTCAGGAGCTTTTCGCGATCGCACTGCGTGAGCAGATCGGCAAGCCGCTCGGGCGTGAGCTCAGGTTGCGGAATCAATATCGCGCCGCCCGCATCGGCCAGAAAGCGCGCGTTGTGCGTCTGGTGATCGTCCACCGCATGCGGGAACGGCACCAGCACCGCCGGCGCGCCAACGGCCGCAAGCTCCGCGATCGTCGATGCGCCCGCGCGGCAGATCACGAGATCGGCTTCCGCGTAGCGCGCGGCCATGTCGTCGATGAACGCGAGGGCTTCGGCATGAACGCCCGCGCGTTCGTAGTTCGCACGCAGCGCTTCGATATGCGCGGCGCCCGCCTGGTGCGTTACGAGCGGCCGTCGCGCGGGGTCCATCAGTGCAACGGCTTTAGGCACTGCTTCGTTCAACGCCGCGGCGCCGAGGCTTCCGCCAATCACGAGCAGACGCAGCGGCCCGGCCCGACCGGCATAACGCTGCTCCGGAGCCGGCACGGCCGCGATGTCGCTGCGCACCGGATTGCCTGTCCATTCCGCTTTGGCGCGTTCGCCGAACGCTTTCGGAAACCCGACCAGGAGCTTGTCCGCAACGAGACTCAGGACGCGATTCGTGAGCCCCGCGACGGAATTCTGTTCGTGCAGCACGAGCGGGCGATTGAGGAGACTCGCCATCATGCCGCCCGGGAAAGCCACGTAACCGCCCATTCCGAGCACCACGTGAGGCCGGTGAGCGAATATCGCGCGAGCGCTCTGCCAGAAAGCGATGAGCAGGTTGAGCGGCAACAGCGCCATGCGCACGATGCCTTTGCCGCGCAGACTGGAGAAGCGGATCCACGCCATCTCATATCCCCTGGCGGGAACGAGGCGGGCTTCCATGCCCGCACGCGAGCCGAGCCACACTACTTTCCAGCCTTGTTCGCGCACGTAATCCGCAACCGACAGCGCCGGGAAGATGTGCCCGCCGGTACCGCCTGCCATGACCATGAGCGTGCGGGAGCCGTGAGCCGTAAGCTGTGAGCCGTTTGCACTGCTCATACGGTGAGGCCCTTGGCAAGCTGGCGATTTTGGCTCCGACATAACTTGTGCTGCGCAAACGTTAGTCTCCGCCGAAATAGGCAGCCATCACGTCGCTCAAACTCTCTTGCAAGTCGACGTGCCATCACACAGTCAATCCCTTTGCAAGCTGCCTATTTTCCCAATCGACGCGCAGCAGGATGGCGAGCGCGACACACGTCGTCGCGATCGCGCTGCCGCCGAACGAAAGCAGCGGCAGCGTGAGACCTTTCGTGGGCAGGATGCCCATGTTGACGCCCATGTTGATGATCGCCTGGACGCCGATCCAGAGCCCGACGCCCTGCGCAACGAGCGAAGCGAAGTAACGCTCGATCATTGCGGCGCGGCGGCCGATCGCGAATGCGCGCGCGACGATCCACGCGAATGCAACGACGATCACGAGCACGCCGGCGAAACCGAGCTCTTCCGCGATGACAGCGAGCAGAAAGTCGGTGTGCGCTTCCGGCAGGTAGAAGAGTTTTTCGACGCTCGCGCCGAGCCCCACCCCGAACCACTCTCCCCGGCCGAATGCGATGAGCGCATGCGAGAGCTGATAGCCTCTTCCATACGGGTCCGACCAGGGATCCATGAAGCCGGCTATCCGTTGCATGCGATACGGTGAGGTCCAGATGAGAAGCACGAATCCGACGAGCAGCATGACGAGGAGACCTGCGAACAGCCGCCAGTTCATGCCGCCGAGAAAGAGAATGCCCATTGCGATAACCGTGATCACCGCAAACGCGCCGAAATCCGGTTCGAGGAGCAGCAGCGCGCCCGTCGTTAGCATGACGAAAAACATCGGCATGAAGCCCCGGCGGAGGCTGTGCATGAACGCCGCTTTCCGCACCGTGTAATCCGCGGCATACAGCACGACGAACACCTTCATGACTTCGGACGGCTGCAGGTTCATGAAGTACAGGGAGATCCAGCGGCGGCTGCCGTTCACTTCGCGTCCAACGCCGGGGATCAGCACGAGCACGAGCAGCATGAGACCGGCGACGAAAAGATAGGGCGCGGCCTGCTGCCAGAGCCGCATGGGCACCTGGAACGCGAAAAGCGCGAGCAGCACGCCCGCGCCGACGAACACTGCGTGCCTGACGAGGTAATAGCTCGGCTTGTAGCCCGTGTTCCGGCCAGCCTCCGCGATCGCGATGGAGGACGAGTACACCATTACGATGCCCAGTCCGAGCAACACCACGACGAGCCACACCAGGGTGCGGTCGTACTCGGGTACGGCCACGCGCCTGCGCGTTTCGCGGTAATACATTGCATCATTCACCGCGCCCGCCTTCCTGTTCGGCAGCCAATGCGCGGACCGCCTGCACGAAGCACTCGCCGCGATGCACGTAGCTCCTGAACATGTCGTAGCTCGCGCACGCCGGCGAGAGGAGTACGGCATCACCTGCACGCGCGGCGCTGTATGCCGCCTGCACCGCGTCTTCGATCGTGCGCACACGCAATAACGCGACTCCGCAACTCGCGAGAACCGCTTCGATGAGAGGCGCATCGCGACCGATCAGCACGACTGCACGTGCATGCGCCGAGACCGCCGGAGCGAGCGGCGAGAAGTCCTGACCTTTTCCGTCGCCGCCGGCAATGAGCACCGTCGGGCTCGTCATACCGCCGAGCGCCGCTACGGTTGCGCCGACGTTCGTGCCCTTCGAATCGTCGTAAAAAGAAATACCGCGGATCTGCGCGACCTTCTCCAGCCGGTGGGGCAAGCCCCGGAAACCGCACAAACCTTCGAGCATCGGCTGCACCGGGCAATCCACGGCAGTCCCGAGCGCGAGCGCCGCAAGCGCATTCGCGGCGTTATGCAGGCCGGCAACGGAGAGGTCGGTTGCCCGCATGAGCGCGGCATCGCCGCGCTTCAAAACGCCGTGCGCGAGACCCCAATCGCCGTCGCTGCGCGGCGCGTCGGTACCGAAGGTCACGACTTCACGGCCGGCGCGCGCCATGCTCATCGACCACGTGTCGAGTCGATTCAGGATCTGGATGCCGGCCCCCTGAAATATGCGGGCTTTCGCAGCCGCATAATCAGCCATGCCGTCGTAGCGATCGAGATGGTCTTCGGTGACGTTGAGCACCGTTGCCGCGGCCGGGTCCAGTGTGGAAGTGCTCTCGAGCTGAAAGCTCGAAAGCTCGAGGACGTATACGTCGGGCAGCGGCGCGCCGTTCTCGGCCGATTCGAGCGCATCGAGTACGGGCAGCCCGATGTTGCCGGCCACCACGGTCTCGCGCCCGGCGGCCTTGCAGGCCTCACCCGTCATCGACGTGACGGTGCTCTTTCCGTTGGATCCGGTGATCGCAAGCACCTGCGGGCGACGTTTCCCTCGTTCGTTCGCGATCCGTGCGATGGCCTGCGCAAAGATTTCCACATCGCCGACGACCGGCACCCCGCGCTGCAGCGTGCGTCGCACGGCAAGCTCACGGCGGTCGACCCCGGGACTGATCGCGACGGCGTCAACGTCGGCAAAAGTATCGTCGCCGAAGGGCCCGCGCAGTACCGGCACACCGGGAAGCTCCTCCGCGAGCGTGCGTGCGTGCGGCGGATCGGTGCGACTGTCGGCGACGCGCACATTTGCGCCGTGACGCACGAGCCAGCGGGTCATGGAAAGACCCGTCTCACCAAGCCCGAGCACCAGCACCTTCTTTCCACTCCAATCCATTGATGAACGAGCCCGTCACTTCTTTTCGTCACCCGTTGTCCTCACTTCCGCCCGTCACTTCTCTCAGCGCAACTTCAACGTCGAAAGTCCGACCAACACCAGCATCATCGTGATAATCCAGAACCGGACCACGACCTGATTCTCTTTCCAGCCCTTGAGCTCGTAGTGATGGTGCAGCGGCGCCATGCGGAACAGGCGCTTGCCCGTCAGCTTGAAAGACGCGACCTGCAGCATCACGGAAAGCGTTTCGACGACGAAGACGCCGCCCATGACGAACAGCACGATTTCCTGCCGTACGATCACGGCCATCGTGCCGAGGGCAGCGCCGAGCGCGAGCGCACCGACGTCTCCCATGAATACTTCCGCCGGGTAGGCGTTGAACCACAGGAAGGCGAGACCGGCGCCGGCGAGCGCACCACAGATGACCGCGAGCTCGCCCGCTCCAGGTATGTGCGGGAAGCCGAGATATTTCGCGAAAACCGCATGGCCCGCGACATAAGCGAACACGCCCAGTGCGCTGCCGATCATCACGGTCGGCATGATCGCGAGCCCGTCGAGCCCGTCGGTCAGGTTCACCGCGTTGCTCGTGCCGACGATTACGAAATACGTCATCACGATGAAGCCGATCGACCCGAGCGGATATGCGATCTGCTTGAAAAACGGCACGATGATCGCCGTTTGCGCGGGAAGATTCGTCGAGAACGCGATGAACCACGCGGCCGAAATTCCAAACACCGATTGCCAGAAGAACTTGGCTTTCGCCGACAGGCCTTTGGGATTGCGGTGCACGACCTTGCGATAGTCGTCGATCCAGCCGATCGCCCCGAAAGCGATCGTGACACCGAGAACGACCCAGACGAAGCGGTTCGAGAGATCGGCCCAGAGGAGCGTCGTCACCACGACCGAGACCAGGATCAACGCACCACCCATCGTCGGCGTTCCCGCTTTCGTGAGGTGCGTCTGCGGGCCGTCGCTGCGCACGGACTGGCCGATCTTGTACGCAGTGAGTTTCCGGATCATCGCCGGGCCGACGACGAACGAGAGCACGAGCGCGGTGAGACACGCCAGGACCGAGCGCAGCGTGATGTAGTTGAAAACGTTGAAAACGCGAATGTCCTTCGCCAGCCACTGCGCGAGCTCTAGCAGCATGTGCGCGCTCCGAGTGCGATCAGAGTCATTGTTTTTTCGCCTCCCGCTTCTCGCCTCCCGCTTGCCCGCCGTCGCTCACAAGAGCAGCGACAACGCGCTCCATTCTCATGAACCTCGAGCCTTTCACGAGAACCGTGACGCCGGGCGCGAGCAGCCTCGCGGTTTCGCGGATCAGGTCTTCGATCTGGTCGTAATGGTGCGCGCCGGCGCCGAACCCCTGCGTCGTGCGCGCGGAGTGCTCGCCAAGCGTGACGAGCTGGTCGATGCCCGCCGTTTTCGCATAAGCGCCGAGCTCCGTATGCAGCCGAGGCGCTTCGCGACCGAGCTCGCCCATGTCGCCGAACACGAGAAGCTTCCGGCCGACGGCCTGCGCCAGCACGTCTATCGCGGCACGCACCGACTCCGGGTTCGCGTTGTACGTGTCGTCGACGACGACCGACCCGTTCAGGCCTGCTTTCATCTGCAGCCTGCCTTTGACACCCGAGTACTGCGAAAGACCTGCCGCGATCGTGTCGATCGGCACATCGAGCGCATACGCAGCGGCCGCCGCCGCGAGCGCATTCCGGACGTTGTGCGCTCCACGCGCGCGCACCGTCGTGGCTGCGGTGCCCTGCGGGGTGGTGAGCGTGACCTCGGTTTCCAGCGTCCGTTCGCGGTAGGTGGCGGTCACCGGTGCCGGATGATCTAGGCCGAACTCGATCTGCCGCCGCGTGCCCGCGAGCGTCCGCCACATCGGCGCATGTCGGTCGTCTGCATTGATAACGGCGACGCCGTCGCTCTTCAGCCCTTCGAAAATCTCGCCTTTCGCCTGCGCGATCGCTTCCTCGGAGCCGAGAAATTCGATGTGTGCGCGTCCGGCGTTCGTGATGAGCGCGACCCCCGGGGATGCAAGCTGCGTGAGATACCGGATCTCGCCCGCGTGGTTCATTCCCATCTCGATCACGGCATAGCGATGCGTCGGTGCGAGCTCGAGCAGCATGATGGGCACGCCGATGTCGTTGTTGAGATTGCCGCGCGTCGCGAGCACTACGTCGCCTTCTTCGCCGCCCGCTGCTTCGCGCAGGATGGCGGCAAGCATCTCCTTCACCGTCGTTTTGCCGCTGCTGCCCGTCAGGGCGACGAGCGGGACGAAAAAGCGGCTGCGCCAGTGCGCTGCGAGGCGACCGAGCGCGAGACGCGTATCGTCCACGACGACGGTCGGCAGTGGCAGCTGACCGACGTCGGAATCGACCATCGCCGCGGCCGCGCCGGCCGCATGCGCCTGCGCGAGGAACGTATGGCCGTCGAACCGCTCCCCTCGCAGCGCGACAAAGAGATCGCCCGGTTTCAGCGCGCGGGTATCCGTGCTCACGCGCCGGAACAGGGGATCGCCGCCGCTCGCGCGTCCATTCAGGACACTCGCGGCTTCAGAAAGACGCATCATGCGCGCCGCTCCGCCAATGCAGCCTGTACAACGGCTGCATCGCTGTACGGATGTTTCACGCCGGCGATCTCCTGATACTGCTCATGACCCTTGCCGGCGACCAGGATGACGTCGCCCGCGACGGCGCCGGCGATCGCGGCGCGTATCGCCTGAGACCGCTCGGGGGCGATGGCGCACGGCTCCGTCATCCCCGCGAGTATGTCGGTGATTATGGTATGCGGGTCTTCACCGCGCGGATTGTCGCTCGTGACGATCACTTCATCGGCGAGGCGTGTCGCGATACGGCCCATGAGCGGCCGTTTCCCTCGGTCGCGATCGCCTCCGCAGCCGAAGACGCACACGAGCTTGCCCGCGCGCGCGGCGCGCTTCGGACCTTGCGTCGCGCGACTGGGTTCGGAGCTCATGACGTCCCGCAGCGCTCTGAGAATGTTCTCGAGCGCGTCCGGAGTATGCGCGTAATCCACGACGACAAGCGGAAGAGCGCCGCCACCGAAACGTTCGGCGCGACCTGGCACCGGCTTCGCCTTCTTCAGCGCGTTTACCGCCGCGTCGAGCGGATAATCGCTCGCGAGAAGCACGGTGAGGCACGCCAGCAGGTTCGCGGCGTTGAAGCGGCCCACGAGCGGGCTCTCGACGTGCGCCTCGCCCCAAGGCGTCACGACGCCGAATGCAACGCCGGCCGCGCCCACCCGGAGCTCGCGTCCGATCACGCGGGGGATGCGGCGGCCGCGCAGCTTCTCTGGCAGCTTCTCGACAAAGCCGTATCCGAGCGTTGCGATTCCGCGCTCGCGTGTCTCGCTCACGAGCTCGGCTCCGAAAGCGTCATCAAGGTTGAGGACGGCGCAGCCCAGCCCCGGCATGCGAAAAAGACGCGCTTTCGCATTGCGATAGTTGCGCATCGTGCGGTGATAATCGAGATGGTCGCGCGTCAGATTCGTGAAGAGCGCGACGTCGAATTCGACACCCGCGACGCGATCCTGCATGAGTCCGTGCGAAGAGACTTCCATGCTCACGGCCTGCGTTTTCTGCCGCACGAATTCACGCAGGCGGCCTTGCAGCCAGACGGCGTCCGGCGTCGTGTTCTCGAGCGGCTCGAGCCTGCCTGGCCATCCGCTGCCCAGTGTGCCGATGACGCCGCACTTCATCCCGAGCTGCGTGAGCGCCTGCGCGACCCAGTGACTGCAGGAAGTCTTCCCGTTGGTGCCCGTCACGCCAACCGTCCATAAATTCGAGCTTGGTCGGCCGTAGATTTCCGCGGCGATCTCGCCGGCGCGCCGGCGAAGATTCGCGACCGGAACGTTCTCGACGTTCAACGCTTGCGGCCACGAATAACCGCGCTGTTCCCACAGCACGGACTTCGCGCCGCGTGAGATCGCGTCCTGGATGAACTCCCGTCCGTCGCGAGCCTCTCCGGGGTACGCGACGAACGTATCGCCGGGCTTCACGCTCCTGCTGTCGGTCACGAGCCGCGAGATATGCAGCGCGCGAATGCGTGCCCAGTCCGGCTCCGTGGCGCCGCTGCGCGCGCCGCCGCGGCGAACGCGTGCCCCGCCGCGCTCGCGCGCCGTGTCCTGCAGCCGGCTCGCAGTACTCACACTTCTTCCCTGATCTCCGGCGCGCTCGGCGGCGGCAGGACGATGTTGTTGAGCGGAGCGTCCGGCGCGACAGCGAGGAGCCGCAGCGCACCCGCCATGACCGTGGAGAACACCGGCGCCGCGACGCTGCCGCCGTAATGTTGTCCCGCTGAGGGCTCATCCACCATGACCGCCACGATCAGCCGCGGGTTCGACACTGGAGCGAAGCCGATGAACGAAGAGATGTACTTGTTGGTATAGCGCGCGCCCTCCAGCTTGTGTGCGGTACCCGTCTTGCCGCCAACGCGGTAGCCCGCAATCTGCGCGCGGGGCGCCGTTCCGCCCGGCTGGGCTGCGAGCTCGAGCATCGCGCGCACGGCACGTGCGGTTTGGGGCTTCAGCACGCGCCGCAATTCCGGCGGCGCTTCGCGTTTGACGAGCGTGAGTGGAACGAGGTCGCCATCGGTGGCGAATATCGTGTAAGCGCGGGCGAGCTGCAGGAGCGATACCGAAATACCGTGACCGTAAGACATCGTCGCTTGCTCGATGGGTTTCCACGTCGCGTGCGCGCGCAACCGACCTGAGACCTCTCCGGGGAAACCGGAATCGGGCGGCGCACCGAAGCCCACCTGCTTGAAAAAGCCCCACATGAATTCAGCCGGCAGAGCCAGCGCCATTTTGGCAGCGCCGACGTTCGACGATTTCTGAATCACCTGCGCGACCGTCAACGCGCCGTGCGGGTGCGCATCGTGGATCTTGCGATTGCCGATCGCGAGATACCCGGGCGCGGTCTGGATTATGGTGTCCGGACGCACGGTTCCCGCTTCGAGCGCGACTGCGGCGGTGAACGGCTTCAGCGTGGAGCCCGGCTCGAACAGATCGGTCACGGCACGATTGCGGGTGCGCCGCGGATCCAGCTTGCCGCGATTGTTGGGGTTGTACGACGGCAGATTCGCCATCGCGAGCACTTCGCCCGTCTGCGCATCGAGCACGACGATGCCGCCCGCTTTCGCGCGGTGATCGGCGACTGCTTTCTTCAGCTCGCGAAACGCGAGGTACTGAATGCGCGTGTCGATAGAGAGCGCGAGCTTCGCCCCGTGCTGCGGCTGCCGGATGCTTTCGACGTCTTCGATGATATGCCCGCGCCGGTCCTTTATGACGCGCCTGCTGCCGGGCTTGCCCGTCAGGCTTTCCTCGTATGCAAGCTCGAGTGCTTCCTGGCCTTTGTCATCGATGTCGGTAAAACCGATGAGATGCGCCATCACTTCTCCCGCGGGGTAGTACCGGCGATACTCGCGCTGTAGAAAAATCCCGGGGATGTTGAGCTCGACGATCTTCGCCGATTGCTCCGGCGGAAGCTGCCGCTTGAGATAGACGAACTCCCGTTTCGTGTCGGCGAACCTGCGCCGCAACTCGGCTGGATCGATCTGCAGAAGCTTCGCAAGCTTCGCCGTCTGCTCGGGCGTGATGTCGATGTCCGCAGGGCTCGCCGCAACGGACTCGACGGGCGTCGAGATGGCGAGCGGCTCGTTATGGCGGTCCACGATCATTCCTCGTGTGGCGAGGAGGGAGATCGCGCGCGAATAGCGGGACTCGCCTTTCGCCTGCAGGAAATCGTTATGCAAGCCTTGCAGGTACAGCGCGCGGGCACCGAGCGCGAGGAACCAGCCGAGCAGCGCGAGGAGCATGAGGCGCGAGCGCCACGTCTGGAACTTGAGTGCGAGCGCGGGAGAGGCGGATGCACTCACCGGTCGGCTCCCTGGACGGACACGACCTGCGTTTGTGATGCCGATGGCACCCGCATCCGCAACTCGCGCGCGGCGATTTTCTCGATGCGCGCATGCATTGCCCACGTACTCTGCTCGAGCTGGAGCTGCCCCCATTCCACATCGAGCTGCTTCGCGAGCTCCTGTTCCTTCTGCAGCTCCACGTAAAGGTTGCGCACCTGGTGCTGTGCCGTGACGAGCGCCAGCGCACATGTGATAAGAACGGCTAGCAGCAGGAAATTCGCTTTCGACATACCTATGCTGCCGCTGCTTCGGAGCGGGCTTCGCGTGCGCCGGTGTCGTGAGCGTGGCGTCCCTCGGTCAGCGCTCTGACGTCATCGTGCGAAACGGCCTCGCGGCCCGCAGCTGTTCTTTCGGCAACACGCAGGGTGGCGCTTCGCGCGCGCGGATTTGCGGCCACCTCCGCTGCCCCCGGACGCACCGCCTTACCCACGACGCGCAATTTCGGCTGCGGCAGGTCACGTGCGCGCACTGCAAGCTTTGGCGGCAAAGTGTCGGCTTGCGAGTATTCGCGCATGAAGCGCTTCACGATGCGGTCTTCGAGCGAATGGAAGCTGATCACCACCAGCCGTCCTCCGGGCTCGAGCAGCTCAACGCACTGGGGGAGCGCTAGCGATAGCTCCTGGAGTTCCTGATTGACGTGAATCCGTAGAGCCTGAAACGTGCGCGTCGCCGGATCCTGGCGTGGCTCACGCGTGGGAACGGCTTCTGCCACGAGCGCGGCAAGCTGCCGTGTGGTGCCGAGAGGCCGTCGCGCTCGAGCAGCAACAATCGCTGCTGCAATCGGTTTAGCAAACCGTTCTTCGCCATATTTTTTGATGACCTCCCGGATCTCCGCTTCGGGCGCCGTGGCAAGCCATTCGGCAGCCGTGGGCCCCTGTGTCGTATCCATCCGCATGTCGAGCGGCGCATCGCGCATGAAGCTGAATCCACGGTGGGCGGCGTCGAGCTGGGGCGATGAGACGCCGAGATCCAGCAGGATGCCGTGCACGCGTGTGACGCCGATCGCTTCCAGGCGCTCGGCGAGCTGCCCGAAAGCACCGTGGATGATCGTGAAGCGCGGATCCTCGATGTCGGCGGCAGCGCTGACGGCCTCCGGATCGCGGTCGAGCGCGATCAGCCGTCCGCCGGGACCGAGGCGCGCTAGGACGAGGCGACTATGGCCGCCGCGGCCGAACGTGCAGTCGACGTACACACCGGTACTGCGTAGGTTGAGACCTTCGACGGCTTCGTGGAGGAGGACCGGCGCGTGCGCCTCGGTCATAGCGAGAACCCTTCGAGCTCCGGCGGCAGCCCACCTGCACCGAAGCGGCCCGCGCTCGAAATCATCTGCTCCCAGTTCTCCTTGTTCCAGAGCTCGAACTTCTTTCCCTGGCCCACGAGAACGACCGCTTTGTCGAGCTGCGCGTATTCGCGCAGCGCCGGTGAAATGAGCACGCGTCCGGCGCCGTCCATGTCGACGTCCACAGCGAAGCCGATGAGACGGCGCTGCAATTCGCGGACGCGCGGGTCCAGGTTCGACAGGCCTTCGAGCTTCTGCTGAATGAGTTCCCAGTCCGGTAGCGGGTACAAGAGGAGACAGCGGTCCGCGTCCGCGGTGATGACGAGGTGGCCGGCGCAGCGTTCGAGCAGCGCGTCCCGATGGCGTGCCGGGACGGCAAGCCTGCCCTTAACGTCCAGATTTAATTGCGAAATGCCGCGGAACACGAGCTCCCCTCACTCATGGGACCCGGCGGCGCCTCCCCGGCTCCGGAAACGGCGCTTCTCCCACTTTCTACCACTTGATCCCACTATATTTAAATAGATTCGGAGGGTCAAGCGTTTTCTGGCGTTTTCCTCAGGTTCGACAAAGACTTAACAGGTGGACCTCACGCTGTTCTGAGCTTCGCATGCTGCGAAATTGACGTGTTCGCGCGTAGCCCTAGCGCGCGTACTTAAAGCTCCATGTGAGGAGCGGAGGATGGCGTGAAGGGACTGACCCCCGTGTTGGTGCACCGGGCGTGTCAGTGATTACTTACCAGCAGAAGGAAAAGCGAAGCTGGCCGATAAGCCGGGTTCTGTCTTGGGCAGCCATTCCTCTGGGCCCTGAATCGCTTCAGGGCTCTAGCCACCTACCCGCGAGCTCGGCGGGTCACGTCATCGCTCGCCTATTCGGTGTTGCTCCCGGTGGAGGTTGCCGCGTTTCACCCCCGCCGCACCGGAACGGACAATCCGCCTTGCGACGGTATCCGAACCGGCACGACAGGACTCGTCTCTGTGGCCCTGTTCCTCGCCTTGAAAGCGCGGTATCTCGCATCTCACGATGCGTCGCCGCACCGCTCGAGAACGATGCGTCGCCGCACCCTTCTCTAATGCGAGACTTTGCCGCCTCGCGGCGGCAAAGACCGCGCTCCTTATAGCGGACGGGTGTTACCCGCCACCGTACCCTGCGGAGCCCGGACTTTCCTCTATACGCGGCCCGGCGAAAGAATCGCCGGTTAACTTCCCGCGCACAGCGGCTGCCTGGCCAGCTTCGCATCTGATTCTACAATCCCCGAGCCAAATGGTTCCCTTCCAGCGTGACGCCGGCCGCACCGCCGCTTTCCTGTGACCCGCCGCAGGATTAGAGTGTCGATTGGAGTTGGCACTTCGAAGGAGGCTCACATGCTCATGCGGCGTAGGCTTTACTTCGTTCTTCCCGATGTCCAAAGCGCGCGCACGATGTTGAACGACATGCTCCTCGCGCGCATCGAATGCAGGCACATTCACTTTCTCGCAGCCCGTGGCGCGTTGCCGCCCGATCTGCCGGAAGCGAGCGTGCTCCAGAAGACGGACATCGTACATGGTGCGCAGCTCGGACTCATCATCGGCGCTGTGGTCGGCGCGCTGGCGGGAGGGCTGCTCGTGATGTTTCCGCCCGAAGGCGTCACCCTCAAATTGATGGCGGTGCTCATGCTCGCGCTGGGTGGAGCGCTCTTCGGGCTCTGGGCGTCGAGCATGGTCGCGAGCGCGGTCCCGAATTCGCGGCTCAAAGCATTTCAGCCCGCGATCGATTCGGGCAAGGTGCTGATGATGGTCGATGTGCCGATGCGCCGCGTGCAGGAGATTTGCGACCTCGTCGCACGCCGGCATCCGGAAGCCGCATCCGGTGGATTCGAACCGACGATTCCGGCGTTTCCGTAATCCAACGGCAGGGCACCGTCGCCTTGGTCCTGCGCGTCGTCAATTCCGAGGCACGCGGCGGCGCTCGACGGCGCGCCAGATCTGGTGCAGCCGCGGCTCGTGTATTCCCAGCGCCTCGAGATGCCGAAGCGTATTCGCGAGGTACTCGATGTTGGGACCGCGCGCCCCGCAGCACGATGCGATCGTCTCGGCGACGTCATCGAGCTCGAGCCGCCCGGCATAGCTCTCGTGTGAAGGATCCGCCACGAACGTGAGCGCGCGTAGTCTGGCGCCGGCCGATTCGACCGGCACCAGCTTCGGCCGATAGACGAGACGCGGCATCTCCCTCGCCCACAGCTGCGCGAGCACCGTGCTCACGTTCGCTTCCGCTATGCGAAAAGCGATGCCCCGGCACGCACCGCCTCGATTCAGTCCCAGCACGAGCCCCGGATTTTCCGGAGTACCGCGATAGGTGACGGAGTACACGCAGAACGAGCGATGGTATCCGCGCAGCAGTGCAGGCACGGCGTGCACGTAATCGAACCCCGGATTCCACATGAGCGATCCGTAGCCGAAGACCCACAAGTCGCCCGTCGGCAACTCCGGGCAGCGCGCGTGTGAACACCCCTGCGTGGGATTGGAAGGCGTATCCACGTAGCCGCTCGACTTATACCAGCTGCCAGCGCACGATCTCTCCGGCTCT
>Ga0075431_100004423_pt1 | contig 13777 bp, 12 predicted proteins | sample RhiMetdeltSRZDD5_FD_75297 | JGI IMG/M metagenome (GOLD analysis project Ga0075431, IMG submission 75297) | Populus rhizosphere microbial communities from Tennessee, USA - Rhizosphere MetaG P. deltoides SRZDD5 | ecosystem: Host-associated > Plants > Roots > Rhizosphere > Soil | place: USA... | reverse complement strand
CCCGGCCCTCCACCGGGAGCTTGTGGAGCGCCTCAATGCATGAGCAGTGCATCGACGCCCACTATGGTGCCTCCTACGCACGGCCGCGCCGGCTCTTTTGCGGCAGTACGGCATAGGTGATCCAGTTGGCAATCTCCGTAAGGCGCGTGCGGGAATCAAGAAGATCACTATCGAGACCAAGGCGCCACGCCAAGTGCTTCCGTCCCGGATTGGCGTGCAGCGCTCTGATAGCGTCAACGTGCAACGCGAGCTCCACGGAACTCGCAAAGTGCCCGTCGTCGATGAGCCGATCCCCATAGCGCTGCAGCGTGGCGGCCACGTCGTGCAATGCAAACTCAGGATGATACTGCACGCCCCAGAATGCCCCTCCTTGATGGTGAATTTCGGCAGCCTGCACGTCGGCCAGCGCATTCGAGGCTGTGACCTTTCCCTCCGGCGGAACGACGGTCACAATATCCGTGTGAACCGTTGGTGCATCAAAGGCGAGCGGACGGCCGCGATGCAGCGGATGGCTGCGTCCGCAATCGGTGAGCGTGATCTTGCGGGCAAACCCAACCTCGCGCCCCCTTGGATTGAGCTCGACCCGGCCACCCGCCGCGACAGCAGCGACCTGAAGTCCCCAGCACGAACCGAAGAAGGGGACGCTGGACGCGAACACGGCGCGCGCAAGCTCCACCTGCCGAACCGCCTCAGGCTCTGCCTTCCACAGGTTGAGGGAGGAGCCGGTGATGGCGACACCGTCGTAATCTGCCGGGCTATGGGAGTGTGCCTGGGCGGCGCCATCGGCGGGAAAGCAGACGTCGATCTCGGCATCGGGGACAAGGGATCTGAGGACGCTTGCATAGGACGCGCTCATGGTCGCGCCAGCGGTCGCAATATGGACCGCCCGCATGTCGGCGGTGTTGCCCTCCACCACGAGAAGCCGAAGTGAGCGGCGCACGCTCTAGCCTTTCACGGCGAGATCGCCGCGAATCGCTGCGCGGATGAGCACCCGGAAATCGTCGACTGTCATCGGCCGGGGATTGCCACCGGTCGAAGGATCACGAAGCGCCTTTTCGGCGAGCGTATCGACGTCCTTCTCCTGAACGCCAACCTCGGCGAGCGTATCGGGGATGTAGAGCGCCTTGCGGAAGGAGAGGAGCCAGTCGAGAAGCGCATCGAAGCCGACGCCTGGCAGATCGAGCACGCGGGCGAGGTAAGCCATGCGCTCCTCAATCGCCAGCCGGTTGAAAGCGAGCACGTAAGGAAGCATCACGCCGTTGGTCATGCCGTGATGCGTGTCATAGATGGCACCGACCGGGTGCGAAACCGAATGCACGGCGCCAAGGCCCTTCTGGAACGCCGCCGCTCCCATAGAGGCAGCCGCCAGCATACGCGATCTCGCCTCGACGTCCTCACCATTCGCGACGGCGCGCGGGAGAGAGGCTTTGATCAACCGCAAGCCTTCGACCGCAATCCCGTCAGCCATGGGATGGAAGCCCGGCGCGGAAAACGCCTCGATGCAGTGCGCGAAGGCATCCATGCCGGTCCACGCCGTTAGCTTCGGAGGCAGACCTACCGTGAGCAGCGGATCGGAGATCACCACCCTCGGCAACATGAGCGGATGGAAGATGATCCTCTTGTCGTGCGTCGCCTCGTCGGTCAGCACGGCGGCGCGACCGACCTCCGAGCCCGTTCCGGCCGTGGTCGGCACCGCAACGATGGGGGCTATCCCGGCTGGATCGGCACGGGTCCACCAATCGCCGATGTCCTCGAAATCCCAGACCGGTCGCGATTGACCCACCATGAATGCGATGCACTTGCCAACGTCCAGAGCCGAGCCACCGCCGACGGCGATCACGCCGTCGCAGCTGCCCGCCTTGTAGGCTGCAAGGCCTGCATCGAGGTTTGCCCCGGTGGGATTGCCTTTGACGCCGGAATAGACGGGTGCCGTGCCGGCCAATGCCTTCTGCACCCACGCGATGATGGCGCTGTCGCGAAGACCGGTATCAGTCACGATCAATGGCCGCGAGATCAAGGCCCCCTTCGAGGCGACACCCAGCTCGCTCACGCGCCCAGGCCCGTGCAGCACCCGCGTGGGATAGTTCCAGCTACCGCTCAGCACCGGCTCCATGGACATTCCGCTTCTTTCACTCAGGTGGCTGTGCGCAGATGATAGGACTTCGGCTGCGTCAGCAGTTGAAACCCGACCTCCGACAGCGACGCTCCCCGGCCAGTATCCTTCACGCCGGTCCAGGCGAGGCCCGGATCGATATAGTCGCAGCGGTTCATGAAGACAGTGCCGGTCTCGACTTGCGCACCGATCCGAGCGGCCGCCTCCTCGTCTTTGGTCCAGATCGAGGCCGTAAGGCCGTAAGGGCTGTCGTTCATGAGTTGAATTGCTTCGGCCTCGTCCTTGACCTTCATGATGCCGACGACAGGACCGAAGCTTTCCTCGACCATCACCCGCATCGTGTGGTCCACGTCGGTCAGAACCTGCGGGGCAAGGTAGGGCGAGCCGGGCTTGTCGGCCGCGAAGGACTTCGCGTCGATGTGGGGGCGCGCGCCCTTGGTCATCGCCTCGGCCGTCTGGCTCCGCACCACCTCAGCAAAGCGGGTATGCGCCATGGGACCGAGCGTGGTGTCTTCCTCCAGGGGGTTGCCGAGCTTGTACTGCTTCACAAGGTCCACGAAACCGTCGACGAAACGGTCGTAAAGCGCGCTGTCGACGTAGATCCGCTCGATGCCGCAGCAGCTCTGGCCCGAATTGTAGAACGCGCCGTCAACCAGGTTCTCGACGGCAAACGCAAGGTCGGCGTCTCCGCGCACATAGGCCGGGTCCTTGCCGCCGAGCTCGAGGCCTATGCCCGTGAAGCTGCCGGCGGCAGCGCGCTCGATGGCCTTGCCGCCCGCAACCGAGCCCGTGAAGTTGACATGGTCGACCGCGCCGGACGACAGCAAACGCCCCACGTCGCCGTGGTCGAGCACAAGGTGCTGAAACAGGCCACGGGGGAGGCCGGCCCTGTCCATCGCCACCTGGAAGCGGTCTCCGACGAGGATCGTCTGCGCCGCGTGCTTCAAGATCACGGCGTTTCCGGCGATCAGCGCCGGAACGACCGTGTTGACCGCGGTCAGATAGGGATAGTTCCACGGTGCGATGACGAGCACGAGGCCGAGAGGCTCGCGCTTGATGACGCGGGTAAAGCCGACCTTGGGTGCGGGGACGACCGGAGCGAGACTGGCCTCGGCGATCTCTGCCACATAGCGGACGCGCTCCTCGACGCCTCGCAGCTCGCCTCCAAAGCGGACCGGCCGCCCCATCTGCCACGCGAGCTCCGGAACGATCTCGTCGTCCATGGCCTTGAGCGCATCCAGGAAGCGGAGCATGGCCGCAACCCTTTCGGCAACAGGCACCGCAGCCCAGGCGCGCTGCGCCCTGCGTGCCCTATGCAGGGCTCCCTCGATCTCGCCCGGCGCCGCCGTGTGGCGCACGGCGACCTCGCGGCCGTCGACCGGGGAAATGCACCTGAGGGCTGACACGGACAAGCAACTCCCGATTGTCAGATGATCTCGAAGTAGCGGTTGAGCTCCCAGTCCGTAATCGCCCGGCGGAACTCCCGCTCCTCCCATTCGCGCGTGGCGGCGTAGTGCTCGACGAAGCTGTCGCCAAACAGTGCACGCGCAGCGGCCGACTGCCTGAGACGCCCGGCCGCCTCGCCGAGCGAGCGCGGAAGCTCGCGGCCCTCGGGAAGCTTCTTGTCGTAGGCATTGCCGGCGACCGGCTCGTCGGGCTCGATCTTGTGCTCGATGCCCCAGAGGCCCGAGCCGATGGCAGCGGCAAGAGCGATGTACGGGTTGATGTCCGCCGCGGCGATCCGGTACTCGACGCGCTGGCTTTTGGGCGAGCCTGGTATGACGCGCAGCGCGCACGTGCGGTTCTCTATTCCCCAGCTTGCCGAGGTCGGCGCCCAGAAGCCCGGGATCAGTCGCGTGAACGAGTTCACGGTCGGGGCAACCATGGCAAGCAGCTCCGGCATCAGCGCCTGCTGCCCACCCACGAACCAGCGCATGGCATTTGATATGCCAAGCGCGGCACCCTCATTGAAGAACACCGGAGCACCCGTCTTGTCGACGAGAGAGATGTGGAGATGCCCCGACTGGCCGGGCCAATTGGGCGACCACTTCGCCATGAATGTAGCCATGAGGCCGGAGCGCTCCGCCCAGATCTTGGTGAAAGTCTTGAACAGGGCGGCCCGGTCGGCAGCCTCGAGGGCATCCGACACCTCGATCGCCGCCTCCAGCACGCCAGGCCCCGTCTCGGTATGCAATCCCTCGAGAGGAATGCCCATTCCGCGGCAGAGATCGAGGAGGCTGCGGTGCAGCTCGGCATGGACCGAGGAGCGAAGCATGGAGTAGCCGAAGAATCCGGGGGTCAGATTCGTGAGGTTTCGATAGCCCTTCTCGCGCGCCGAATGCGGCGTCTCCTTGAACAGGAAGAACTCGAACTCGGCCGCCGCCTTGACGGAAAACCCCATGTCTCGGGCGCGCGCCAAGACCCGCCGGAGGGCTCCGCGCGGGCAGACCGCCTCGGCAGGGGCCGCGAACTCGCCGAGAAAGAGGAGCATCTCACCTTCGAGCGGGAGGGAACGGCAGCTCTCGGGGATGATCCGCAGCTTGGCGTCGGGATAGGCCGTGTGCCACCCGGTGAAGCTGACGTTGTCGTAGAGCTGATCGTTCGAGTCCCAGCCCAGAACCACGTCGCAGAAGCCAAAACCGCCATCAAGCGACGAGAGAAACTTGTCGCGGCCCATATACTTGCCGCGAAGGATGCCATCCACGTCGAAGACGCCGACCTTCACATGGGAGAGCTGACGCTCCTCAACGATGGCGCGCGCATCCGCAACGGTCTTCACGTCAACGGCATTGGTCACGCATCGCCCCCCATCCGCAGGCCGCCCAGGCTCACAGGAATAAATCTTCCAGGCAACTGTCTGATCCGTCAAGATGGAATAAAATCACCAAGTAAGCAGTAATGGTAGAGGGTGCATGATCAGAGGTCGATCGGTACGGGGCGACGACGGTCGCCAGCCGACAGTGCTGCAAGCGATCAGTGTCAACCGGTCCTCGCTCACCACCGGCGAGGACCGGGCCGCCACCTACCTCGTCAGTCACTATCCGGCTGCAGGGCTCGGACCGATGGCGAGGTTTGCCCGGGCTGCCGGCATCAGCCCGCAAACCGTCATGCGCCTGCTTGCGAAGCTCGATATTGCGAATTGGGAGGCGTTGCAGGAGCGGCTGAGAGCCGAGCTGGCGACGGAGCAGTCGTCTCCTTTGGGACGTTGGACGGCCTACCGGCCTCGGCCTGTGGGAAGCGCCGATTGGCTGCAAGATTTCGGCGTCCGCCTCGCTCGCAATGTCACCGACACGTTCGCTGCTCTCACGCCCAGCGATTTCGAAGCAATGGCCGCTCTGCTTGCCGACCGGAGGCGGCCCGTCGTCGTCGCTGGCGGGCGCTTCACGCACCAAATTGCCGTGGTGCTCGCGCGGCATCTCCAGATCGTGCGCGGCGGTGTCCAGGATTTCGGCACCCTCAGTGCGACCTGGCCGGACCGACTCGTCGATGTCGACAAGAAGACCACCGCCGTAGCGTTCGACGTGAGGCGGTACTCGCGTGAGACAATTCGCTTTGCTGCTGCGGCGGCCAAACAAGGTGCAACAGTGATTGCCGTGACTGACGACGCCAAGGCGCCCATTACAGCGTATGCTACCTACTCAATCGTGGGCAGGTTCCAGGGCGTCGGCACATGGGACTCGATCATGGCGCACCTGGCTATCACCGAGGCACTGGTCGCCCGCGTAACTGAGCTGTCGGGCGGCCGGACAGCTGATCGTCTGGCGCGCATCGACGCCATCCACGCTGCCTTTGAGTACGACACTTAAAAGGGACCTGAGTTTATGCCGCGCGCAACGTTCTCGGCGAGGCACTTGTGCGCCGGATCGGCGACAGTCAGCAGGCGCTGTTCATAACCGAGACGGAGATGCGCAGCACACAGTCTTTGGCAATCAGCCGATGCCTGTAGGCGCGCCGGCAGCGCCTCGTTGTGGATCGTCTCGCCCGGCACGATCGGCTCGCGCTGCATCGCTCGCCTCCCCATCTCACGCCTTCCCGCGCGGGAAGGCCACCGCATCCGGCTCGCCGATGGCGATGGCGACTCGCGTCCCCACCGGCCAGCGGGTGATCGCGTCGCAGCCGGCCAAGCGCAGGGCGACACGCCCGCCCGCCGCCTCCGCCACCTCCACGTGCAGGTCCACGTGCCCGCCCTGATAAACGTGGGCGGCGACTATGCCCTCCGTGGCGATCGGAATGGCAGGGCCGGCGACGCTCATCTGCTCCGGCCGCACGAACAGATCAACGGGCGCGCCCGGCGCCAGCCCCGCGAGCGCCTCCGCCGGAACAGCAACGCGCGCGGCACCGAGTGCCACGGTCGCCGTCGCCCCGAGTGCGCGGTCGAGGCGGGCGTGGAGCACGTTCGCGTCGCCCACGAACGAGGCGACGAAGCGGTCCGACGGGCGGCGGTAGACCTCCTCCGGTGTCCCGCACTGGCGAATGCGGCCCTCCGACATCACAGCGATGCGATCGGACAGGCTCAGGGCCTCGCTCTGATCGTGGGTTACGAAGATGGTGGTCACCCCCAGCTTGCGCTGGATCTCCTTCAGCTCCACCTGCATGGACGCCCGCAGGCTCTTGTCCAGCGCCGAGAACGGCTCGTCGAGCAGCAGCACCTTGGGCCTGACGACGAGCGCACGCGCCAGCGCCACCCGCTGCTGCTGGCCGCCGGACAGCTGCCGCGGCCTGCGGTCCTCCAGGCCCGTGAGCTTGACCAGCGCCAGCGCGTCGGCGACCTGGACGGCGATCTCGCGCTTGGCAAGCCCCCGCATCCTGAGCCCGTACCCGACGTTGGCGGCCACCGTCATATGCGGGAACAGCGCGTAGCTCTGGAACATCATGCCGATCTCGCGCCGGTGGGTCGGCACGGCGGTGACGCGCTCGCCGTCGATGACGATGTCGCCGCTGTCCGGGGGGAGGAAGCCGGCCACCAGGTTGAGCAGCGTGGTCTTGCCGCAGCCGGAGGGCCCGAGCAGCGTCATCAGCTCGCCGCGGTGCACCGCCAGCGAGCCCTCGTGCAGGGCCGCTACCTCCCCGAACCGCTTCGAGACGCCGTCGAGGCGCACGGCGATGTCGGGTCGCGGCGGCAGGGGGACGACGTTGGCGGCGGACGCGGCGGCGCGCTCAGCGGGCATGCTCAACGTTCAGGACCTTTCCGAGTCCGAGGAAGGTGTTGGCGATGACGAGCAGGGTTGCGGTGGTGACGATATAGATCACCGAAACCGCCGCCATCGAAGGGTCGGCGTACTCGCGAACGTAGTTGTACATGGCTACCGGCAGTGTCTGTGTGCGCTGGGCCGTGACGAACAGCGAGGCGGTGAACTCGTTGAACGACAGGATCGCCGCGAACAGCCAGCCGCTCACCAGTCCCGGCAGGAGCAGCGGCCCGGTCACAGTGAGCAGCACCCGCCAGGGTGGCGCGCCGAGGCTGGCGGCCGCCAGCTCCAGCCGCCGGTCGAGATTGCGGAGCGAGACATAGACGCTGCGCAGAACGAAAGGCAGCACCAGGACAATGTGGCAGGCCACCACCACCGGGAAGCCGCGCGCCATCCCGAGCTGAGCCGCCAGGATCAGGAACCCGAGCCCCACCGTGAAATGCGGGATCACCAGCGGCGAGAGCAGCACCATCTCGATGCTGCCCTTCATGCGGAACTGGTAGCGGTCGAGCGCGAAGGCGAAGGCCGCCCCGATCACGAGGGCGATCGAGGACGCCCAGGCGGTGACGATCAGCCCGTTGCTGAAGCCAGCCTGGAAATCCGGGTACGTTAGAGCCTTGACGAACCAGCGCCAGGAGAGCCCCTGCGGCGGAAAAGACAGGATGGCGCGATCGTTGACCGAGGCCAGGGCCACCACCACGGCGGGCAGCACCAGGAAGCCCAGGATCGCCGCCACCACCAGCACCCCGGCCGCCCTCCCGGCCACCTCGAGGGCGCGTTGCAACAGCGGGCGTGGCGTCCTTGGCATCGGCATCAGTGCGGTCCAATGCGTTCCAGCGGCCGCGCAGCGACGCGCATGAAGCCCAGCACGACGAAGGTGAGTGCCAGCCCAGCCACCGACAGACTCGCCGCGAACGGAAGATTGAAGCTCGCAAAACCCAGCTGATACACGAGGTTCGAGACCATGTTCACCTGCCCGCCCCCGATCAGCTGCGGCGTGGCGAAGGCGCTGAAGGTCCAGGCGAACGCGGTCGTCACGCCGGCGAGGATGCCCGGGGTGGACAGCGGCAGCGTCACGGTCAGGAACGCCCGGACCGGCCCGGCGCCGAGACTCGCGGCCGCCTTCTCATAGTCCCGGTCGATGTGGGCCAGCGCCGCGGCCAGCATGATCACCATCACGGGCAGCGTGACATGCACCAGGGCCACCACGACCCCGAATGTGGTGAACATCAGCTGCAGCGGCGCGGCGATCAATCCGGCCTTCAGCAGCATCGCGTTCACGAACCCGTTGTTGCCGAGCACGATGATCCAGGAGTAGGTGCGCACCACCTCTCCCAGGAACAGCGGAGTGATGGCGATGACCAGGATCGCCGACTTCAGGAGAACGTTCTGCGTGCGCACCAGCGCGTAGGCCAGCGGATAGCCGAGAAGGAGCGTGAAAAGGGCCGTGAGGAAGCAGATCCATACCGTGAACAGGAACACCTTGCCGTAGAGCGGCTTCAGGAGCGCGGCAAAGTTCGCGAGCGTGAGGCCGCCCACGTCGAGCGAGCCGGGCACATAGGCGTGCAGGCTGTACTGCAGCACCGCCGCCATGGCCGCCAGGAAGCCCACGGCGCAGAGCGCCGCCGGCGTTACGAAGGTGCGGAGGAAGGGTTGCGGGGTCATCGTCTCAGCAAGTTGGTTCAAAGGGGCGAATGGCGAATGGCCAATCGCGAATGGGCCTCAACCCCACTCGCCATTCCCAATTTCCCCATTCGCCACTCCCCATTCGCCATTCGCCTCTACCTCAATTCATGATGTTCTCCGCGAACCACTTGCGCCATTCCGCGGTCTTCTCGGCACGGAGCTTGTGGTCGATGACGATGGCCTGCGACTTCCACTGGTCGGCCGAGGTGAACACGCCGGGCAGCTTGGCCACATCGGGGTCGACCTTGGCATCGAGCACCACCGGGCTGCCCTTCTTGGTCTTGGCGATCTCCGCCTGAATGGCGGGATCGAGCGTGGCGTTGATGAACTTGTAGGCCAGGTCCGCCTTCTTGGTCCCCTTCATGATGCCGACGGTATCGATGCCCAGGATCGCGCCCTCTTTGGGGATCACCACCTTGAGCGGCACGCCCTCGCCCGCCATGTAGTGGGCGTTCATGGACAGCACCACCTGCACGGGCGTCTCGCCGTTGGCGAGCAGCTGCTGGCTGTTGGCATCGTTGGTATAGAACGCCTTGAAGCTCGGCTTCAGCGCCTTGAGCTTGTCCTGCCCCTTCTCCCAGCTCGCCGCATCGCCGCCCGAGAGCAGCGCCGACACCGTGATGATGTGGCTCGGATCGAAGTCGGGCGCGGCCAGCTTGCCCTTCACCTCGGGCTTCCACAGGTCGGCCCAGCTGTCGAATGCCACATCCTTCACCAGGTCGGGCCGGAAGCCGATGGTGTAGACGTAGGCCCAGGTGCCGATGTGGTAGGGGCCGATCTTGGCCTGCTCCACGAGGCTTTTGGCGTTGGCCACCTTGCTGAGATCGAGAGGCTCGTAGAGGCCGTCATTGGCATAGAGCCAGCCGACGTGCGAGGTCGTGAAGTTGATGTCGCTCTCAGGCGCATCCTTGGCGAGCTTGGCCTTGTTGAGCCGGTCGATGGTGCCGCCGGTGATGAACTCCACCGGCACGCCGGTCTCGGCGGTGAACTTCTTGGCGGCCGTATTGGCCACCATGTCGCGCCAGCTGCCGCCCCAGACGCTGACCACCAGCCTGTCCTGGGCCTCAGTCTGCTGTGCCAGCGCGGCCAGCGCCAGTGCCGTCGCGCCGAGCACGATCGAAAGTCGCTTCATGTCATGAACCCTCCGCTTTTGAGGACGATCCTCACCCTTGCCGTCCCGAGCGAGCGATCGGATGGTTTCGCTCGTGAGTGAAGCAAGTCATATGCCAGCATCACTTTCTGTGAATTCGCGGCATCTCATGATGAATTTTCATTCGCTTGACCATTATCGAGACGAATCGCTCGAATTTGCGGCATGTTTTGTTATGGGTGGAAAATAGCAAACGCGCAGTATAGATTTTATGGGTAGAAAATAGCAAAGCAAAGCCACAACGGGATATGATGCGTATCCTGTTTCAATTGCCGGAAGACCGTTTCGTAAGGCCGCGTTCTATCGCGCCAGTCTATGTCCTTTCGCTCGCAATCTCGGCGATGATATCGATCTCCATGAGGTACTCAGGCCGCGCCAGCCCCTGAACGATGATGCCCGTCGAGACCGGATAGACGCCCTTCAGCCAGCGCCCCACCACCTGGTAGACCGGCTCGCGATGGGCGCGATCCGTGATGTAGATCGTGATCTTCACCACGTCCTGCAGGCTTGCACCTGCCTCCTCGAGCAGGGTCTTGGCGCACGCCATGGCATTCTCGGCCTGCGCCGCCGCATCGCCGATGCCGACGATCCTGCCGTCGAGGTCCATGGCGGTCTGGCCGCGCACGTACACGGTATTGTTGGCCCGGACGACCATGCACAGGTCGTTGTCGAGCTTCTGATCGGGGTAGGCATCCCGCGTGTTGAACTTGCGTAGCCGAAGGTGTGTCATCGAGGTGCTCGTCTCGAGATGTCTCCGACCAAATCCCCTCTCCCCGCTTGCGGGGAGAGGGCTAGGGTTAGGGGCAGCCACAAGCGAGACCCTCTCCACGAGGGGCCTTCGAACACAGATCCGAAGCGATGTGCAGACCTGCCGTTGATGGGTTGGAGCCCCTTGCTGCCCCTCTCCCCGTCGCCCTCGGGACCGTTTTGGCGAGGTCTCTCCTTGTGGCGGGGGCGAGAGGGAGAAGCGTACGTTTTCATTCTCGCCTGCACCCGCCCGGCCCGGCGCCGCGTGCCCGTATCGTCGTTGATGGTCGGCGCACCCGGCGAGTGGCTGGCATCACTCCACGACCCCGCGCCACCCATCACAGCGACCCCTTCACCTTGTCGGACAGGCCGGCCGCCTTGCGCACGAAGTCGAGGGGGCCCGAAAAGTCGAAGGCGTTGTAGACGGCGGCGAGGTGATTGAAGTGCGGCGCCTGCGCGAACTGCACGAAGGTGAGCCGGTGGCCGGCATAGTCTGAGTTCAGCAGGTCGCGGGCGAAGGCCAGCAGCCGGCGCCGGTCCTCCGACTCCCAGCTCTCGTTCAGGGTGTAAAACTTCTCGAGCCAGGAGCTGGAGCCGTTGGCGCCGTGGAAAGCGGCGGCATTGGGCGTCACGCAGATCTGTCCCCCGCACAGTTCGCGCGCGATGTGCATCATCTGCGGCAGGTTGGAGCAGGCGTGCACCCGGCCGGCGTAGAGCATCGACTGGTGCGGCATCAGCAGCCCGCCCGGGCTCGGCTGCGCCAGGGCGATGGCGGCCGTGAGGTGGGCGTTGATGCCCTCGCGGTAGCAGACCAGGTCGGCCAGCTTCTCCCGCACCGCCTGCAGCTTGTCGAGGCCGGTCTGTTTCGCGTTCCACAGCGCCGCGCCGATCATCATGTCGGCCATGTAGAGCACGCGCAAGGTATAGGGGAACGCGGAGTAGCGGTGCAGCGTGCCGCGGATGTACTGGGCCGCCCGCGTGTGCCGGTAGAAGAACACGTCCTCCCAGGGGATCAGGACGTTGTCGAGCACCATCAGGAAATCGACCTCGTCGAAACGGTTGGCGAGCGGGTAGTCCTCTGCGCTGCCGCGCCCGGCGAAGCCCGAGCGCGCGATGTGCTTCACCCCCGGCGCGCCCATGCCGACGATGCAGCCTACGGCGTAGTCGGAGAGCTTTTCGTTGGTCCAGGCCCCCACCGTGGGTTTCAGGAACGCCTGGTCGGCATAGCCCGAGGCCGTCTCGTATTTGGCGCCGCGCACGACAATGCCCTGGTCGGTCTCCTTGACCACGTGCACCATCATGTCCGGGTCCTGCTCCTGGGGCGGCCGCGAGCGGTCGCCCTTGGGATCGGTGTTGGCCGAGACGTGGAACACGTCGGTCTCGATCACGCGCTCGACGTGGCGGGCAATGTTGGCGGCAAACTTCGGGTCGATCTCGTTCAGCACGTCCTGGCCGTCGTAGAGCGACCACATCTCGCCCACGGTCTCGTCGCCGACGCGGGTGACGACCCCGCCGATCTCACTGAGCACGGTATCGACCGCGCGCCGTTTGTCGTGCCAGTCCTGCTGGATCCTGGGTAGGCGGTTGAAGATCGAGTGCCTGCTCCCGGTCTCCTCGTAGGTCAGCACCGGGGCGTGGGCCCGCTCGTGCTGCATGTCGTACATGCGGGCGCGGATGTCGACGATGGGCTTCAGCGCGGGATGGCTGGCTGGATCCTTGATGCGCTCGCCGTCGATCCAGACCTCGCGACCGTCGCGCAGCCCCTCGCGGTAGTCCGCCCCCGTCCGGATCATCTCGTCCCCTTCGCGGCGCTGTGGGGTCCAAGCTTGCCGCATCCCAACAGCATCGGCAAAATACGAATTTCCGTTGATCATCATCGGATTTTCTGATGACTTGGTGGACGGGGTCAGACCCCTCGCTCCGGCCTGCCCGTTCAATACGTCCGTCGAGGCGAGGGGTCTGACCCCGTTCGTCCCTCCACTCGCCACGCCCCATTCGCCATTCGCCAATCCGGGCCCCATGCAGCTCTCCCTGCGCCAGCTCCGCTATGTGGTCGCCGCCGCCGATGCCGGCAACGTCAGCGAGGCCGCGCGCCGCCTCAACGTTTCCCAGCCTTCCATCTCCAGCGCCATCGCCGAAGTTGAGGCCTTCGTCGGCGCGGCCCTGTTCATCCGCCGCCACGGGCGCGGCGTGGCGCTGACGCCGGCCGGCGTCAGGATCGTCAATGATGCACGGCTCCTGCTGAAGCACGCGGAGGACTTCGCCCAGAACGCGATCGACCAGAGCAGCCAGCTCAAAGGCGAGATCGTGGTCGGCTGCTTTCTCACCCTGGCGGTGCGCTTCATGCCGGCGCTGCTTGCCCGCTTCGCCCAGCTCTATCCGGGCGTCACGGTGATCCTCCACGAGGGCGACCAGGAGGAGCTGCTGGCGTTGCTGCTGTCGGGCCGCGCCGAGCTGGCGCTGGCCTACAGCTTTGCGCTGCCGCCGGAGGTGCTCGCCGAGGCGCTGGCCGAGCTGCCGCCGCATGCCGTGGTGGCCGCCGGGCATCCGCTCGCCCGCCGCCAGCGCGTGAGCTTGTGCGAGCTGGCCCACGAGCCCTTCATCCTGCTCGACCTGCCCTACTCCCGGGACTATTTCTTCAGCCTGTTCCAGGCGGTTGGCGCGGAGCCCAGGGTCGTGTTCCGCTCCCGCTCGCAAGAGCTGATCCAGGGCCTGGTGGCGCACGGCCACGGTTTCGCCATCCAGAACGCGATTCCCGGCAGCACGGTTGCCTACGACGGCAGCCCGATCGCCGTGCTCCCCCTCGAGGAGCCGCTGACGCCGACGCGCATCATGAGCTTGCGCCTGAAACGCCAGGCCGTGCGCCCTGCGGTGGAGGCCTTCGCCTCGTTC
>Ga0075431_100004422_pt1 | contig 13779 bp, 10 predicted proteins | sample RhiMetdeltSRZDD5_FD_75297 | JGI IMG/M metagenome (GOLD analysis project Ga0075431, IMG submission 75297) | Populus rhizosphere microbial communities from Tennessee, USA - Rhizosphere MetaG P. deltoides SRZDD5 | ecosystem: Host-associated > Plants > Roots > Rhizosphere > Soil | place: USA... | reverse complement strand
GTAGGCGGGCTGCCAGTGCTCGAGCGCGCGCTGCAGCACGCGGTCGCGTCCCAGGTCGACGTTGTTCGGGATCTTGTCTCCGTAGTCGACGTGGCTGGTCATGAAGGGAGGCTCCACCCGGTTGCGCGCGTGTCTGTCACATTTGAACGATCGTTCCAGAATCGTAGTGCGCTGATCGGCAGGCGTCAACAGGCGCTTCGATGCAAAGAAGAGGAGAAAGCGGTCCGGCGTGCGACGGCTCAGCGCGACGACACCATACGTTTCAGCGGGGCGGGCGCGTCGGGTACTTCGTTGGTGCTTGCGGTGTCGCCGACGGCTCGATCCGCAGAACGCCGCCGTTCTCATCGTGATCGACCAACACGTAGAGCAGCTCGTCGGGTCCCTGGCGGACATCGCGGATGCGCATACGCAACGGAACCAGCAGCGACTCGCGACGAAGCTCCTCCAGCTTGTCGTTGACGAGGATCCGATCGAGATGGCCCGTTCCCGGGATCTCGCCAGTCCGCTGTCCTCCCACGAAGACATCGCCCTTCCATTTCGGCAGCTTGCTGCCGGTATAGAACGTCATGCCGGAGAGCGAGATGGACGGCATCCAGTACACGACCGGCGATTCGAAACCTTCCTTCGAGAACGTCGGTGATTGCCACGGTCCAGGGTAGCTCCGGCCGAGGCTCACGAGTGGCCATCCGTAATTGGCACCCGGCTTCAGGATATTGATCTCGTCGCCGCCGTTGGGTCCCATTTCGTTCTGCCACATTTCGCCGCTGGCTGGATTGACCGCGAGTCCCAGCGAGTTGCGGTGTCCGAACGTGTAGACCTCCGGTTTATGTCCGGCACGCCCGCTGAACGGATTGTCCGCTGGTGCCGTGCCGTCGTCATTGAGCCGAAGTACCTTGCCGGCATAGGTGCTCGGATCCTGCGAGCTGCTGCCGTTTCCGCCGCTTGGCGTTGTCATATAGAGCTTGCCATCACGGCCCCAGGCGAGCCGCGACGGGCCTGCGACACCGGGCCCGCAACTGAAGATGTCCTTGAGCTCTGAGATTGCCGATCCATCGAAGCGCCCACGGGCGAGGGTCAACGCCGCACGTTTCTCGTCGATCGGCTTCAGGTACGTGAAGTAGACGAATCGATTGGTCGCGAACTGTGGGTGCGGCAAGACTTCCATCAGCCCGGAGCGGCCTTGAACACGCACTGTCGGGACACCCGGAATGGGCTTCGGATCGAGCACGCCATTCCGAATGATTCGGAGTCGCCCTTCTTTTTCCGTTACCAGCATGCTGGCATCGGGAAGGAATGCCAGGCTCCACGGATTCGCCAACCGCGCGACTGGAACGACGCGGATGCGCATGACTTCGGCGGTATCGAACTCGACAGGCTCGGCTGGTATTGGCAGCGGCTCGAAGCCGGCGGGGGCGACTGGTATACCGCCGTCGAAAGGAACCGTTTGCTGCGCCGTTACGAGTTGGACGGCGAGGAACGCAGTGGCCATGCCGAGACCCAGGCAAACGCTGTGACGCAACTGTAAGAGCAGCATGATCGGATCACCTCGAGAGCAGCCGTAGTATACGCGGCGATCTATTTTTCGCCAGCCGTCCGCTCGAGGTGACGCGAGGCGGAGAGCATGTTGGCCATCCCGTAATTGCCCTCGTGGCAGGCGTACTCGAAGACGCCGGCATCGGCGGGTCGTGATTTCAGATCGAGTGCGGCGGTCCAGGGCGCGGTCCACGTCGCAGGGTCGACGAAGGTGACCTGGTATCGAATCGAGTCGCGACCTGTCCGTGTGAACCGCTCGATCAGCCGGAGGCCGGTGGTTGCCCCTCGTGAGTTCGCCTTCAGGTTGCTCGATTCGACAACCAGCGTCGCGCCGTCCCAATGGCCGCGGGCGTCACCCATGTACATCCGAATGGCCGGTGCCAACGGCGGAGCAGTGGTATCGATAGGAATAATGCGCGCATCGTGAATCAGCTCGTATGCGATGGCGACGAACCCCGGGCTCTGAGTGAGTCGCATGTTCGCGTTGTAGACCGCCGGAAACATCGCATCCGGAAACCCGCCGCCGTGCACGATGCAGCGGACGCCGAGACTGTAGTCGACGTACGAGTCGCACGGCTCGCCGCGCTGCAGGCTGCCGCACCGCTGCACCGGGAGCGGCCTGGCCTGCGGGGTTCGCGCAGGCAGTCGTCCATCGGGCGGATCGATGATGAGAGACGTTCGCCTCGACGTGGTGTTGTACTCGCGCCAATGCGGAATCGGCGCATTCGGCGCATCCACCTTGCCCGAGAGAACATCGACTGGCGCCAGATCGCGTTCGTCGCGGATGCGGACCTCTTCGATCCGCTTGGCATACTCCTCGTCGGTCAAGACCGGCCGCGTGCCGAATTGCGCCGGTCGTTCGAGCGGAACACCATATTCCCCTTCACTCGTCCACTCGCCCTGTAAATCAGGATCGCCCCACGCGGTGCGTTCATTCCACGTTCGTTCACGGCCGGTCTGAGTCCCGGCCGCGCGGCTCTGCGCCTCAGGATGGACAGATGCCACGAACGCGAGGAGGGCGGCGGCGATAGAGAAGGTGACTCGCGCTTTCATCGATAACGATTCTAAAGCTCAATGCCAGCGCCGGCTTCATGAGTTGCTGTGTATTGACTAAATTTTGAGCGCGGACGACACTCCGGCGTGCCTATGACACGACTTGCCCTCGCATGCACGGTCGCTCTTTTCATATACGCACTTGCGCCGATTCGGGCGCAGTCGGTCTATCCCACAGGTACGACGATCTACGAGCCAGATCGCTCGTGGAATGGATACACCGTGTTGTCGCCACTGCAGACGCCGGCGGTGCTCGTGATCGACATGAACGGCAACGTCGTCAAACGCTGGGAGGGCCTCAACAACTCCGCCGGCGGTCCGGCGCGCGTGCTGCCGGGCGGCTTCGTCATCTCCGCGAGCGGCGCGCGTCCGCCGAACCAGGAATCGCTGGAGCTGGTCCAGCAGGATTTCGACGGGAAGGTTATGTGGCAGTTCTCGCGGAACGAGCAAATCAAGACGCGCGAGGGCGGCACGATCTGGTCGGCGCGCCAGCATCACGATTGGCAACGAGAGAGTTTTCCGGCGGGCTATTTCTCGCCGGAGAGCATGCCGGCCATCGAAGGCGGCAGCACACTGATCCTGACCCATACGAACCGCACACAACCGAAGGTCGCCGATGTGATGCTCGAAGACGATCGCCTCATCGAAGTGTCGTGGAAGGGCGAGGTCAGCTGGGAGTGGGTCGCAAGCGACCATATCGACGAGTTGGGTTTCGCGCCGGATGCGCGGAAGGCCATAAAGGCGGCACAAAGCTTCAACAAGGCGCGCGGCAGCTTCGACTGGCTGCACATCAACTCGGCGCACTACGTTGGACCCAATCGGTGGTTCGACCAGGGCGACATGCGTTTCACGCCAAACAACGTGATCATCAGCAGCAGGGAAGCCAGCCTGCTCGCAATCGTCGGTCGCGACGGTAAGATCGTCTGGCGGCTGGGTCCCGACTTCAGCGAATCCCCGGAGCTTCGCGCCATTCGTCAGATCATTGGCCAGCATCATGCCCACTTCATCCCGAAAGGGCTGCCGGGGGCAGGGAACCTGCTGGTATTCGACAACGGCGGCTCGAGCGGCTATGGCTTCGCCAATCCAATCGCACCGAATGGCGTCGGCGCGTTTGCGCGCGCGACGTCGCGGGTGCTGGAGATCAACCCCCTCACGCTCGAACTAGTCTGGTCCTACACGAACCCCAGGTTCTTCAGCACCAACATCAGCGGCGCGCAACGGCTGCCGAACGGCAACACGCTGATCACCGCTGGCGCTGGCGGGCGTATGTTCGAAGTCACGAAAGAAGGCGCGATCGTCTGGGAGTACATGTATCCGCTGTTCGGCGGGGCCAATGCATCGAACGCCGTCTACCGCGCCTATCGCATCCCGTACGCGTGGATTCCGCAGATTGCTCTGCCGACAGAACGGCGCGTCGCGCCGCCAGCCCTGGGCGATTTCAGAGTGCCTTGAGGAGTAAGGACCGGGATGATTGGTCAAACGGTCGGCAGCTATCGCATCACAGCCCGGCTCGGAGCGGGTGGAATGGGGGAGGTGTACCGCGCGACCGATACCCGGCTTGGCCGCGATGTGGCACTGAAGTTCTCCGCGGAGCAATTCAGCGAGCGATTCGAGCGCGAAGCGCGGGCCGTCGCGGCGCTCAACCATCCCAACATCTGCACGCTGTACGACGTGGCTCCCAATTACCTCGTCATGGAGCTGGTCGAAGGAATCACTCTCGCCGAGCGGATTGGCGAAGGCGCCGTTCCGCTCGATGAAGCGCTCGGCGTTGCGCGGCAGATCGCAGCGGCGCTTGAAGAGGCTCATGAGAAGGGCATCACCCATCGCGACCTGAAGCCGGGCAACATCAAGATCAAGCCAGACGGCACAGTCAAGGTACTGGACTTCGGGCTCGCCAAGTTCGTCGAGAATGCGCCAACGGGTGGCGCACCGACTCTCGCGAGTTCCCGACCGCACGACCCGGTCCATCAGTTGACGATGTCGCCGACGATTACGTCCCCGGCGGCGATGACTTATGCCGGCGTCATTCTCGGCACGGCCGCGTACATGGCACCCGAGCAGGCCAAAGGAAAGCCTGTGGACAAGCGGGCGGACATTTGGGCGTTCGGCGTCGTTCTCTATGAAATGGTGACTGGGAGAAGACCGTTCCAGGGCAGCGATGTTGGCGATGTCCTCGCATCGGTGATCAAAGAAGAGCCGAACTGGACTGGCGTCCCGATGTCTGTACGCCCTGTGATACGGCGTTGCCTTGAAAAGGAACCCAAGAAACGTTTGCGTGACATCAGCGGGGTCGAGCTGCTGCTCGATGCCGGAACGATCGCGGACCCAGTCAAGCGACAGCGACTCGTGCCCGCTGTCTCGTGGGCTGTTGCAGGTGCGCTGATCACGGCCGTTGGCTTCACCGTCTGGCAGTCGTGGCCGAAGCCGTCGGTCGTTCGCCCCCTGGTCCGCCTCGACGTAAACCTCGGACAGGATGTGAGCCTCGAGTCGTTACGAGGCGCTGACGTGATCATTTCGCCTGACGGCGAACGACTCGTTTTCGTGTCACAGGGTCGCCTCTGGACGCGGCGATTGGACCAGGCGGACGCATCACCGCTCGCTGGCAGCGAGGCAGGGTACGCACCGTTCTTCTCGCCTGACGGTGAATCGATCGCGTACTTCAATCGTGGAAAACTAAGGACGGTTTCGATGGCTGGCGGGGCATCCACCGCGCTGGCCGATGCGACTGGATTCGGGGGTAGCTGGGGCACCGACGGTTACATCGTCGCCTCGCTCGACGGCCGGGTGCTCTCGCGCATTCCGGAAGCCGGCGGAACTGCGATGGCACTCACCGAACTTGCTGACGACGAAATCGGACACCGCTGGCCCCACGTGCTGCCTGGTGGGCAGGCGATTCTTTTCACAGCCCAACGCAACGGCGCCGATCAAATTAAGGTGCTCTCGCTCGCCGATCGCCGAACGAAAGTTCTTCAGAACGAAGGCAGATTCGGGCGCTACGTAGCGAGTGCCGATGGGACGGGTTACGTCATATTCGAGAACGCAGGCAGGCTCTATGGCGTGCGATTCGATGCGCAGCGTTTGGAAGTAATTGGGACCGCGGCACCGGTAGTCGAGGGTGTCGGAAGCGGCCAGGTCGGATCGGGCTCGGTGCAGTTCGATGTCTCATTGAATGGCACGTTGGTATACCGAACCCGGACGCAAGCTCAATTCGTTTCTTTCAATTGGATTGACGCGTCAGGCAACGTGCAGTCGCTTCCCCTCAAGCCCGGCACGTACGTTCACCCGCGACTGTCGCCCGATGGTGAACGCATCGCGCTGACCGTCACGTCACCGACCAGTCAGGACATTGCCGTCTACGACGTGCGCCGGAACGTCTTGCTACCCTTGACGTTTGGCGGAGCGAATCAATTTCCGGTCTGGACCACTGATGGCCGCTTTATCGTCTTTTCCAGGGGCCAGAGCCTCGGCGGAATGGCATGGACTCGCGCTGATGGGGCGAGCCAACCGCAGGTACTCACAGAAAGCAGGAACGGGCAGTTTCCCTGGTCGTTCTCGCCGGATGGCAAACATCTCGCGTTTGCGGAGTTTGGGCAAGGCAGCGGCGACATCTGGACTGTCCCCGTGAAGTTCGACGGCACGGGATTGAAAGCCGGCAAACCAGAACCATTCTTGCGGACAGCTACGAACGAACTGTATCCGGCATTCTCTCCGGATGGCCGGTGGATGGCCTATCGATCGTTTGAATCAGGTGCGAGTGAGATCTACGTGCGAGCGTTCCCAGACACCGGTGGAAAATGGCCGATATCAATGGGCGGAGGTGTCGTTCCTATATGGTCGCCGGTCGGAAACGAACTCTTCTATCGCAACGAAGACCATCAGATCATGCGGGTGCCGTATCGGGCGAACGCCGACGCGTTCACATTCGAGCCGCCGCGCCTCTGGACCAAGGTGGTTTTGGCGGACACCACCACTCAGCGCAATCTCGACATCTCACCTGACGGCAAGCGCTTCGTCGCGCTGCTCCCGGCGGATCTGCCCGAGGCGCAAACGCATCGCAATCACGTCGTCTTCCTGCAGAACTTTGGCGACGAATTGCGCAGGCGTCTGGGAGCGGGGAAGTGAACAGCGGGCAACCCGTTCAAAGTAAATGGAGCAGGCTAGCGAATCGGTCCGATCATCACGATCTCGCCGCTCTGTGCGGGAGACTGTTCTCGAACCCACGTGAACCGCATGACGTTCGCGTTACCAGATCCTGAGATCTTTCCCGTCATCACGTTGCGTTGGATACCCTGGCGGCCAGCGTCTGGCGGGGTGTCGATGTGGTTGATGTAGAACGTGATCGTGTCGCCGTCGATGCGGCCTTCGTCGATCATTGCGACGACTGACGGCGTGCACGGTCCGCACACCAGACCCCAGACCCTGTTGTCTCTGACCTTCAGGATCCAATTCTGCTGCGCCGTGCGTCCGACCGACACCCAGCGTCCCTCGATGGACGAGGTCGACGTCGAGGTCGCTGACCGTGAGCTTGCCGGTGCCGGCGATAAAGGTTCAGGAGCCAACTCGAAGTTCTCCACCACGCGCTTGAGCGACACGGACGCGGAGGCCGCGTTGGGATCTGCCTCCGGCCGTGCAGACAGCTTCAGCTGGTTGCGCCCCGTCGACGCATCCACTTTCTCGCGATAGGGTCCGTAGCGCTGAAACGCCGGTCCGCTGACGTCGTAGCGAATATAGAAGACGGCCTTGTCGTCGCCGACGATGCGGCCGTCCTCGATCCTGAACACACGCGCGGGATCGTCGCAGGGTCCGCAGACGATGCCGGTGACGCGATCCCCCGATACCTTGAAGATGTAGATTCGTGCGTCAGGCCCATCGCCAGCCGTCCACGTCCCCGACAAGAGATCGGCGGCCTGAAGGTGAGATGCCCAGCACACGACGCACGTGACGCAGACTGCGATGAACTTCATGACTGGCGGCCTTGAAGTATACGCCTGGTCACGAAAGTTGCCGCCTCTCGTGGGTACACTAAGTCCGTGGACTCAACCGCATTCGAACAGCAACTGCGTCGCGAAGGTTTTCGGCACGTGTATGTCTGGCAAGATGGCGCCAACGCCTTCTATTCCGACCACACCCATCCGGTCGACACGGCGCACATCATCCTCGACGGCGAGATGACGCTCATGTGCGGCGGCTCTACGAAGACCTACAAGGCGGGGGAGCGTCCACCGGACGTTCCTGCTGGCGCTGTTCACTCAGCCCGGATGGGGTCGAGCGGCTGCCGCTACCTGATTGGAGAGAAGTAGCACCCGTTCATCGGGGCCGATCTCCTTTGATCGTCACGCGCCGCCCCTTGCGCTCGTTCGGCCAGTAGTCCCAGATGGCGCGGTGCATTACACACCGGTTGTCCCAGAACGCCACGTCGTTGCGTTCCCAGCGGAACCGGATCTGGAAATCGACCTGCTCGCAGTGATCGAACAGCAGGTCGAGCACGGCGCGGCTTTCCGTCTCGCTCAGCTCGTTGATCCGCGTCGTGAATGTGCGGTTGACGAAAACCGCTTTCCGCCCGGTTTCCGGATGCGTCCGAATGACGGGATGGTGTGCCTGCGGATACGTTCTGCCCGCGTCGTCCACGCCGCGATCCGAGTACCGGCCGCGGTAGACATGCTCGGACTCGTGCCTCGCCGTCAACCCGTCGAGCATCTGCTTCATCGGGGCGGAGAGCGCATCGTACGCGGCGTACATGTTCGCGAAAAGCGTGTCGCCGCCGATCTCCGGGAGGACGTGGATCTGCAGCATCGTGCCGAGCGGTGGCACTTCGTCACAGGACACGTCGGAATGCCAGAATTCACCGTTGGCCACCTTCGACTCGCGATGGGCATGAATGACGAAGACCTCGGGATGACCCGGCATCTGGGGCGCGGCCGGATGCAGGTGGAGCTCGCCGAACATCCTCCCGATCGCCACGTGCACGGAGGGCTGAATCTCTGACTGCTCCTTGAAGAAGAGCACGCCGTACTGGAGAAACGCGGCGCGCACCTGCTGACAGGTCTCCGCGTCGAGGCCGTCTGCCAGCTCGATCCCGCGCACCTCCGCGCCTAATGCGGGCGCGAACGGCGCGACTTGGACCTTCCGGCCGGCCGTTGCTTGGGGTGTATCGGGCGCTCGCACCACCGTGTCTTCTCCTTCGATCGTCCCGATATCTTTGCACGATGTTAGACTGCGGCGCGATCCATGCCGCGAATGCCGCAGCCCGTGAAGATCGTGGCGTGCCTTCTCACGGGCCTTGGGCTCGGGCTCGCGTTTCCTCAGAACTCGACCGTACTCGCGATCGCCCAGAGCGGGACGTGGTTCCCGCGGACGATCGTCACGCTGGCCACGGCCATCGTCTTCATCCTGATGTCGGCGGCGCTCGCCAGGACGCTGCTGTCGCACACCCGCGGCACCCGGTTTCTTGCAATCCTGGTGACGCTCTATGTCGTGATGGCCGCCGTGTCGCTGCTCTACGTGTCGGCGTGGATTCCGGTGCTGACGGGTCTTCCATTCAACCGCGCCGACGTGCCGCTGCCGGGATTCTTCCAGTGGTTGAAGGGAGTCGGTCGCACGTTTAGCGGGACCCTGACCGAGCAGCCACTGCTCCAGGTGCTCGTCGCCGCGACGATTACCGGTGCGCTCGTAGGATCCATCCGTGTCCTCCGTCCTGCCGCGCACGGTCTGATCGTCGCCGGCGACTGGATTCTGGGCGCGTTCGCCAAGCTCCTCTGGTACTACCCCATCATGATCGGCTGCCTGGCGATCTTCATTCCGTCTCGGTTCGGCGTGCGCGGACTCGAGGTCTACGGCCGCACGTCGGTCAATCTCGCCATCGTGGCGCTCGTCTGGTCCGCCGCGATGTTGTTGTTCGTCCGCGCCACGACCAAGCGAACATGGCCGCAGATCTGGAAGTATTTCGCCACCGTCTATGTCACCGGGTTCGGCACTGGCGGCTCGTACGACACGTTGCCCGTGAATCTGGTCTCGGCCGAACGGGATCTCGGGCTGCGACCGCGGGTGGCCCGCGCATCGATCGTCATCGGCACCGTGCTGAACAAGAACGTCGCGACGATGGGAGTGATGCTGGTCACGGTCTCAACCTGCGGCCTGCTTGGCCTGCCGATTACGATGACCGAAATCGCGGTGCTGATTCCTCCCGTGATGATCCTGGGACTCGAGTCGCCCGGCATCCCGGGCGGCGCAGGTGTCTTCATGTCGCCCGTCATCGCCTCGCTGCTCGCGGTTCCAGACCCCGCAACGTTCGTGACGACATTCGTCACGTTCTACTCAGGTCTCATTCCCATGCTGGCGACGGCGGGCAACACGACCGACGACGGTTTCGTCGGCGCTATCGTCAACGATCACTTCGTTGATCGAGACGATGAGGGCGCGGCTGAACCCAATGGGGAGGTCGAAGAGCCGATTCTCATTCCGTACTCGAGATCTGTTCGCCTCTTCGGCGTCGTCATGTCGATGGCGGGCCTGTGGATGATCATCGCGCCACAGGCGCGAATGGGACTGCCGGCTCTGCGCTGGATGTCGACGTCGGTGTTTGCGGGCGAGGCGCTCGTTGGCGCCCTCGCGCTGCTCGCCGGCTTGTGGATGTCGCTGGGCCGCCGTTCGCTGCCGACGGCAGAGGCGGGTCTTCAGACCCGCCTTGATCAATCTCACAGTTGACGGCGAGTCTGACCACCTTCGCTCTTCGAGCTACGGTGGTCCGCCAGGACGGTTCGCAAACGGCGAACCGTCAGACAGCACTGCTTTGTCGGGTCGCTTGCGACCCGACCCGGCGAAGGCGGAAGACTCGCCGCTCCACAGTCATGAACACCATAGCCCGTCGTGCGGCCGGTTGTTAGCGGCCGTTTTTCAAGCTGTTGTAAGCCGCCTCAACGAACATCTCCGTCGTCCACGGACCGGTGTTAACACCGTACTGCGTGTCGTAATCGGCAGTGACGCGTGCAGCCTTGACCTGTTGCAGTGTCGCGCCGGCATCGACCATCGCTTTGACCCGATCGCGGACGATGACCACCATGTCCCGGTACTCGAGGACTTCGTGCTCATCGGCGAGGTACCCGTGGCCGGGGACGATGTAGGTGCCGCCTTCACCCTGGTGGCGATAAACCGTCTTCTTGAGGATCTCGTTCAACGCACGGATCTCGCCCTGTATCGACCCGCCGTTCTTGACGTCGATGACGGGATACTGCGTCGTCGTGAAGATGTCGCCCGCCGCGATCACGTCGGCGCGCCGGAAGTGAATCAGGCTGTCGCCGTCGGTTACTGCGTTCGGCTGATAGAAGAACTCGATCGCGTCGCCGTTGTGGAACTTCCTGCGGCGATCTTCCAGATAGGTATCTGCCGGAACCGCGGCTGCCGGCGCCCCGGCCGCCTGCAGGCGCACCTGAACGTTCACGTGGGCCATCATCGTGGCATGTGACGACGGATCGCTGAAGAAGCCAGTCACACCGCGCGGCGCCGCTTGGACGAAGAACGATCCCGGAAGGCTCGGATCCTGGCCCGCAGCGCCGAGTACGCCATTCCCTCCGGTGTGCTCGCTCCGGAAGCTGGTGTTGGCGATGAATTGGATCGGATTGTTCGTCAACGTGCGGATCGCGGCGAGAACTTTGTCGCTCAGTTTGCCTTCGCCCGCATCGACGACGAACGCGCCTTGATCACCGGTTTGAACGACGATGTTGCCGCCGTCGCCGACCAGCATGTAGACGTTGTCGCGGACGGGAAGGATATGGACGTTGCCGTCGCGCGCATCACCCTCCACGACCTTGCTCGTTTCCGATGGACGGCCGCCGGCAGGGGAGAGCAGCGCATTCGTCTCGGTCTCGTTCGCCGTGCGCAGGCGCGATGATAGTTCCGGATACATCGTCACGGCGCCGAGCAGGCCGGCCGCGACCGGGATCTTGTAGCGCGTGCCGAACTCGCGCACGTACGGTTGTTTTCCGAAAAGGTAATGCGGCACGGCGTCGTCAGGCCGATCCAGGATCTGCTCGCCATCGTCGCAGGCGTACAACCATGCGCCCGGATCGACAGGCTGCCGATAGTAGTCGTTGCTGCGGACCATCGGCTCGCTCAGGAAAACGGGATCGGACACGACGGTGACATTGGTGAGGTGATCACCGTGGCGCACGAAGAATTCCGTGAGCGTCGCCTGATCGCTCTGGGGAACGCCGTTGCCGCGCCGCAGTGCGCCGCTCTTCATGTGCGTCGTTTGGACGATGAGTGCGTTGCCCTTGAACTGACCGGTTGAAAACCCACGAAACGTGTGCGGCGCCCAGGCCGGAGGATGTGGCCGCCCATCCATCCATATGACTCGATGCCCTTCCGTCGTCTGTGCCCAGAGGTGAATCGCGAGCAGGCGCTGGGTGTGAGCGTCGCGCTCTTCCCACATACGGAAGTTGCCGAGCGCGCGCATCTGATACGGGGTGACGTAGGCCTCGCACTGATGATGGCGCAATGTCACTCGAGAAGGGTCGTACGAAAGCGCCCACAGCCGGCCGGCTTCGTTGATCGGGAAGCCGCCGTAGTCGGCGATCTCCGATCCGGGGCCGCGCTCCATGAAATCCTCGTGGAGCACCGGGGCCCAGTAGCCACTCAGATCGATCGCTGGTGCTTGCCCCGTTGGCGCTGGAGGTATCTGAGGAGCCTGTCCGATCAAGGTAGCGCTGAGAACGACCAGCGCCGCACACACCAGTCCGCGCGCATTTCGCATCTCATGTTCCTCACCGCGCCGCGCAGGGCGTCGGCTGCCAGCGGGACGTGTCCGTCTCGCGTTTGAACTGCTGGCTCGTCCAATACGGAGTCGCCAGATACTCCGCGTCGACGACTTCCGCCGTGACGACGAGCAGCGAGTCGCCGCCGGGAACGTCGAGGCGGTCGAAATACTCGGTCAACACGGCCTCTGCACCATACGGGACGCCGTTCCTTCGCAGATAGCCGGGCCTCATTCGCACGGTCACCACTTTGAGCGAGCCACCCGGAGCGGGCCCGCCGCCGCGACCAGCGAAGGCGGCCTGTGGATAGTCCCACGTGGCGCTCGACGCGCCCTGCCAGTCGCCGCCTGGCGTTCTCTCGCCGGCCGGCGTCGTCCCCCCGGCGTCGGCTCGAGTTGGTCCGAATCGGAAGAGTCGCGTCTGCGTCCCGGCGTCAGTCTCGAGCTTCAGGGCCGCATCGTCCTGCCAGCTGATACGAACCCGCGTGGGCAATCTCAGAAGGCCGGCGGCACCATATGCCTTGCATTGTTCACCTGCAGCTTCATCTCGTGCCGGGTCCCAACTGTCCGCGATTTTCCGGGCGGCGGGTAGCAGCGGGAGACTCCCGTAGTCTCCCTTTGGAGGCGTGAACTGACGATAGCGCCAATCTTCAGTAACCAGCGACACCCATTGGCCGGTGAGATCGATCGGAGCGCTCGCGCGCGGCGTGATAGGTGCCGGCGGTCCACCGGGGCCTCCGCGCTGCGCTTCCACGCGCGGTGCGAAGGCCTGGGTGACGACGGCGACGACCATCGTAGCCAGGCCATACGCGCGCACGTGACTGTATTTCATCAATTCGACTCCGCGATGATCCTCCGCCCGTCACGCAAACAAAAACTCCCAACTTCCAACGCAAGCATTGGGAGTTGGGAGTTGGAGGTTGGGCGTTGATCGGCTTTCGACGTCTTCTTAGTGCCGAATCTGCGTCTCTATGGCTTCTTTCTCGTATGACACTTCGCAATTGCCGCGTTCCGGAAGAAGTCCAGCGTCGGCGTTGTTGGTGAGACGCAGGATGCGCGGCGTCATCACCCAGGGCTCCACGAGCACCACGGGGTCTTCGACCGTCACCTCGTACAGGATCTCATTGCCCTGACGCGTGAAGCGCTCCACCACATGCATCTCGTCGGAATGGAAGAAGCCGCCGCGGGCGAGCCATGTGAAGTCGTTGAAGGCGATGGAGTCGAGCACCAGCGTGTCGCCGTCCCAGCGTCCGACGGTATAGCCATAGTAGGTGGACGTCCGGGTGTTACGCTCGTCGTGCTTACGACCATCGATCGGCATGATCCGGTATTCCCCCTGCCCGCCGCCGCCATCGGCATATTGCGAGTAGAAGAAGATGATGTCGTTGGCACTCTGGACGATGCGTCGCGGCGACCCCTGCCGCGGCGTTCCGAGCGGCTGGCAG
>Ga0075431_100004414_pt1 | contig 13793 bp, 13 predicted proteins | sample RhiMetdeltSRZDD5_FD_75297 | JGI IMG/M metagenome (GOLD analysis project Ga0075431, IMG submission 75297) | Populus rhizosphere microbial communities from Tennessee, USA - Rhizosphere MetaG P. deltoides SRZDD5 | ecosystem: Host-associated > Plants > Roots > Rhizosphere > Soil | place: USA... | reverse complement strand
TCGGCGGCCCCGTTGTCGCGGTGTGCCCTCACGGTGACGTCCGTGCCCTCCGGCGTGTGACGAAGGGCGTTGTCAAGCAGGATACGCATGATCTGAGCGACCCGCTCGCGGTCACAGCGCGCCTCCGGACCGCTCTCCGGCACGTCGACGGCGAGCTCCGTGTGGTGCTCGGCGAGCGCGGGGCGAAACTCGCCGACGATCGAGCGCGCCAGCTCGGAGAGGTCGACGGGCTCGGTCTGGAGCTGGACCGAGCCGGCGTCGAGGCGCGAGAGGTCGAGCAAGTCGACGGACAGCTTCTGGAGCCGCGCCACCTGCTCGGCCATCACGTCGAGGAACTCGCGGCGCGTGTCCTCGTCGAGGTCCTCGTCCTGGAGCAGCTCCACGAAGCCGCCGAGCGAGAAGATCGGCGTGCGCAGCTCGTGCGAGGCGGTGGCGATGAACTCCTTGCGCGCCACGTCCAGCTCGCGCAGCTGCTCACCCATGCGGTTGAACGTCCGCGTGAGCTGGCCGAGCTCGTCCTCGGAGTCCACCGGCAGCGGGTCGATGTAGCGCCCGCGGGCCACCTCGGCGGCGGCGTGCTCCACGCGCCGGACGCGTCGGGCGAGCCGGCCCGCCACCAGCCAGCCGCCGAGGAGCGCGATCAGGAGCGCGGCGCCGGTGGCGAGCAGCACCCGGTCGCGCACGAACGCGACGGTGGCGGCCACGTCCTCGAGGTCGATCGAGTAGACCACGGCGGCCTCGGGCTCGCCCTCGTTCAAGAGCGGCTGCACGACCATGCCGATCTCCTGGCCCTTGAAGGTCTGGAAGGCCCGCTGCTGGCGCCTGGTGCGCAGCGCGCGCCGGGTAAGCGCGTCGTTGCGCGGGAAGGCGCGCTCCTCGCGGGAGTCGAAGATTGCGTAGAAGTCGAGGTTGAGCAGGCCGGTCTGCGGCCCGTCCGGGAGCACGTCCCAGTTGAGGAAGGTCAGCCGGGCGTCCGTGCTGTCGGCCACCGAGCGCACGCGACGCTCGAGCGCCCTCGTCGAGACCTCGCCCAGCACCAGTCCCTCCAGCACCGGCTTCGACGCCTTCGCGTCGGCCTCGAGGCTCGCGAGGCGGCGTTCCTTCAGGTTCTGCTCGAGCTGCGGGACGACGATGAAGTAGATGGCTCCGAATGCAGCGGCGGTGATCAGGAAGAAGAGGAGCGCGACCTTGTTGCGCAGCGACCGAAGCGGGATCATCGATCGCGGAACCGGTAGCCGACCCCCCGCACGGTCAGGATCAGCTCGGGCGTCTTCGGCTCGGATTCGAGCTTCTCGCGCAGGTGGCGGATGTGCACGTCGATGGTGCGCGGGTCGCGGTAGGACGAGTCGCCCCACACGCGCTCGAGCAGCATCGTCCGGGACAGCACCCGGCCGGGCGAGCGCGCGAGCGCCGCCAGGATCTCGAACTCGACGTAGGTGAGCCTTACCGGCTCGCCGCGGACCTCGACGGTGCGCTTCTCGAAGTCGATCCGCAGGTCGCCCTCGTCGATCGGCTCCTCGAACTGCTCCTCCGGCGGGGCCAACGCGGCCCGGCGCAGCACCGCCTTCACGCGGCTGCGGAACTCGCGGACCGAGAATGGCTTGGTGATGTAGTCGTCGGCGCCCAGCTCGAGGCCGAGGACCCTGTCGAATTCCTCGGTCTTGGCGGTGAGCATGATGATCGGCACGGTGCTGCGCTGACGGATCGCCCGGCAGATGTCGAAGCCGTCCATGCGCGGCAGCATCACGTCCAGCACCACGAGGTCGAAGGTGTCGTCCTCGAGCCGCTCCAGAGCTTCGTGGCCGTCGAGCGCGCCGACGACGTCGTAGCCCTCCTTGCGCAGCGGATAGGTGAGCAGCTTCTGGACGGAGTCCTCGTCGTCGACCAGAAGGATGCGGGGTGCCGTAGCCGCCACCTTCGGAATTGTAGGTTGAGGTCGAATGATCGAGCCGCGTGTGTATAGAGCGGCGTTCATCCCTGCGCTCCTGGCCGTGCTGCTGACGATGTTCTCGTTCCAGTCGCGTCCGCGCCCGCTGCCGCAGGGACTGGCCGCCGACGTGCTCTTCGACGGCGCCCAGGCCGCGGACCTCGCCGCGCGGATCGCGACGGAGCAGCCCGACCGGCGCGCCGGCCGTCGCGGCGACGCCGCGACGGCTCGCCTGGTGGCCGAGAGCTTCGCCGATCGCGGCTTCGTGGTCGACGAGCCCCAGCGCTTCACCCACGCCGGGCGCCGGCTCGTGAACGTGATCGCCCGCCGCGCGGGGGCCTCGCGACGCCAGGTGGCCGTCGTCGCCGCCCGCGACGCAGCCACGGTGCCGGATGCGCCCGGCAGCGCGTCGGCCACCGCGGCGCTGCTCGAGCTCGCGCGCGTGTTCCAGGGGCGGCCCTCCAGCAAGACGCTGGTGCTCGCCTCGATCGACGGCTCGAACCTCGGCCAGATGGGAGCAAGCGAGCTGGTGGACGAGCTGGGCGACTCGAGCCTCGTGGACGCGGTGCTCGTGATGTCGGACCTGGGGGCCGGAACGAGTCGCGGACCGCTCCTCCAGACCTGGTCGAACAGCTCCCGGCGCACCAGCATCGGGCTGCAGCGCACGGCCGCGGACTCGATCCGGCAGGAGCTCGAGCGTTCCGCCGGCAGCAGCGGCGCCGTGGGCCAGCTCGCGCGGTTGTCGTTTCCGGTCGGCATAGGCGCGCAGGGCGTGTTCGTAGCGGAGGGCTATGACGCCGTGCGGATCTCTGGCAGCGGCGAGCTGCCGGCTCCCGGCGACGGTCCAGTCGAGGAGATCGACGAGGAGCAGCTGGGCGCGCTCGGCCGCGCCACGCTGCGAACGGTCACGGCGGTCGACCAGGGCCGGCGGCCGCCGGAGCACGGCCCGAAGTCCTACGTGCTCGCCTTCAACCAGGTGATGCCGGGCTGGGTGCTGGCACTGCTGGCCGGCAGCCTGCTCCTGCCGGCGCTGGTCGCGTCCGTCGACGCCTTTGCGCGAGCGCGCCGCCGGCGCATCGACGTCCTGCCCTGGCTGCGCTGGGTGGCCGGCTGGACGGCGCCCTTCCTCGCCGGGCTCGCGATGGCGGAGGTGCTCGCGCTCGCGGGCGCCACGCCCGCGCCGCCGCCGGCCCCTGTGCCGCCGGACGTGCTGCCGCTCGACGGACCGGCGCTCGGCGTGCTGGGCGGCGTGGCCGTGACGATGGTGCTCGCCTTGCTCCTGGCCCGCTGGCTCGCCGCGCGCCCTGATCCTTCGCTCACCATGCCCGACCAGCCGGGCGCCGGCGTGGCCGTGGCACTGGCCGTGAGCGCCGGCTCGCTGCTGCTCTGGCTTCTGAACCCGTACGCGGGGCTGCTCGCGGTGCCGGCCGCGCATCTGTGGCTGCTCGCGTGCCTTCTGCGGCCCCTGCCCCGGCGCCGGGTCCGCCTGATCCTGATCGGGCTGGGTCTGCTGCCGCTGCTGTTCGTGGCGGTCTACTACCTGTTCGCGCTGAAGCTCGACCCGCTGTCGGGCGCCTGGTACCTGCTCATGCTGGTCACCGGCCACAGCGTGGCGCTGCCCATCTCGCTGCTCGCCTGCCTGCTGATGGGCGCGGCCTGCGGCGCGTTCGAGATCGCCTGGCGGGCGCCGGGCGAGGAAAGCAGCCCGCCGTCCGGCGAGCGGCCGTCGGTGTACGGGCCCGGCGCGTACGCGGGGCCCGGCTCGCTCGGGGGAACGAGGTCGGCGCTGGGGCGCTAGCCCGGCTCGGCGGTGGCCAGGGCTGGGCGCGGGGGGGCCGCGGCGGCGCGGGCGCCCGGGTGGGTGAACGTCCCGGACTGGTCGCTATGGGGGGTCATCAGGGACGTTCAATGGGCTGGAGCTAGGTGTGCTCGTACCCGCGCAGCCCGTCCACCGGCCCATCCGGGCCGAGCAGCACCAGCCCCTTCCCCGCCCCGACCTCGCCGATCACGGTCAGCGGCGCCGCCGAGTGCGCCGCGTCGAGCAGCTCCGGCGCCACGGTCACCAGCAGCTCGTAGTCGTCGCCGCCTACGGCGGCCTCCTCCGCGCTGACCCCCGCGGCGCGGGGCAGCCGGTCGAGGCTCACGCGCAGCTCCACGCCGCTCGCGTCGGCCACGTGGCGGGCGTCGGTGGCGAGCCCGTCGCTCAGGTCGACCATCGCCGACACCCCCGCCCGCGCCAGCGCCACACCCTCGCGCAACCGCGGCACCGGCCGCAGGTGACGCGTCACGTGGGCGCCGTCGCGCGAGCCGGCCTCCAGCTCGAGCCGCCCTGCCTCCGAGCCACCGAGCTCACCGGTGACCGCCACTAACTGGCCGGGCAGGGCTCCGTCGCGGCCCACCAGCGCGCCCTCGTCGTCGGCCCAGCCCGTCACGGCGACGGTCACCACGAGCGCCGGCCCGCGCGCCACGTCACCGCCCGCGATCGACACGCCCGCGTCGCCCGCAAGCTCCTCCATCGCGCGCACGAGCTCGAGTGCGCCGTCGAATCCCTCCGGCAGGACGAGCGACACGTAGGCCTCACCCGGCTCGGCGCCCATTGCGGCGAGGTCCGAGAGCGCGGTGGCGAGCGCCTTCCAGCCCACGTCGCCGGGCGCGTGCGTGGAGAGCCTGAAGTGGGTGCCCTCGACGACAGTATCGATCGAGGTGACCGCCAGCGGCCGGGAGCGGACCACCGCGGCGTCGTCCCCGGAGAAGCGGACGGTGCGCTCGCCGCGATCCGTGAGGGCGGCGCGGATGGCGGCGATCAGCTCGAGCTCGCCCAGACCTACCCCTGGCCCGGTGGTACTCCGCCGTTCCCGACGCCGTTCCCTTGCCCGTTGCCGTTGTCCGGCGCGGGCGCCACCTGCTCGGGCGGCGTCTCGACCTGCGGCGCCTCCTGCGGCGGCGACTCGTAGTAGCGCGGGTCGTACGTGTTCCCGCCCGTGGTGGGCGGAGTGGTGGTGCCGCCGTAGCTGTAGTCGCTTGCGGTCGGCGCGCCCGTCCTCGAGTACTTGCCGAAGAAGGGTGAGGCCTGGAAGGGCTCCTGGGGCGCCGGGAAGTCGTCGCAGAAGTCGCCGTGCGCCGGGCTCATGAACGCGTGCCAGACGGGCGCGGCGTAGGTGCCGCCCTGCGCGCCGGGCATGGCCACGCCGGCGTCGGGGTAGCCGACCCATACCGCGGCCGAGAGCTGCGGTGTGTAGCCCACGAACCAGGCGTCCTTGGCCTCGTCGGTGGTGCCGGTCTTGCCGGCCGCCGGGCAGCCGTAGTTGGCCGCCGTGCCCGTGCCGGAGGTCACGTTCATCTTCAGGATCTTGGTGACCTCGTAGGCCTCGCCGTCGCTGAGGACGCGCTTGCCCTTGCCGCCGGCGAGCTTGTCGCTCTTTCCGTCGGGGAACACGACCTTGCGGATGCCGCTCGGCCGGTGGCGCACGCCGCCGTTGGCGAGGGTCGCGTAGGCGCCCGCCATCTCGAGGGTCGTGACTCCGCGGGTGAGCCCACCGAGGCCCTCCGCCGGGTAACAGTCGAGCTTGGTGGTGATCCCGAGCAGCTTCGCGGTCTTGCAGACGGCCTGGGGACCGATGTCGAGGATCAGCTGGGCGAACACGGTGTTGTCCGAGGAGAGCGTGGCGCGCGTGAGGCTGACCGTGCCGATGTAGCTGTCGCCGAAGGTCTTGACGTTCCACTCGCCGAACTTCGGGTCGTTGATGGCGAGCGGCTTCGAGGTGTAGGTCGTGGAGTCCGGGTCGACGCCCTTGCGGACCGCCGCGGTCAGCACCATCGTCTTGAACGCCGAGCCGGGCTGGCGATGCCCCTGCGCGGCGAGATTGAAGTTGCGGTCGTCGTAGCTGCCGCTCGACGCCATCGCGCGGATCTTGCCGGTGCGCGGATCGATCGCCACGATCGCCGACGCGGGGCCAGCCGGATCGCCGTAGTAGGCGTTGATCGCGTCGCGCGCGGACTCCTGCATCACGGGGTCGATCGTGGTGAAGATCTTGAGCCCGCCGCGGCGCACCACGCCCACCCCGTACTTCTCGATCAGCTGCTCCTGGACGTAGTCGAAGAAGTAGGGCTCTCGGCGGGTGATGTAGCGGGTGCCGCGCTTGAGCTTGATCGGCTTCTGGATCGCCTCGAGGTACTCGTCCTGGGTGATGTAGCCGTTGTCCCTCATCGCGCGCAGCACCTCGTTGCGGCGACCCAGGGCGGCGCTCTTGTTGCGGAAGGGGTTGTACTGGGAGGGCGCCTGGGGCAGGCCGGCCAGCAGCGCCGATTCGTCGAGGGTGAGGTCGTCGACGTTCTTGTCGAAGAAGGTCACCGCCGCCGCCTGCACGCCGATCGCCGTCCGGCCGCCGACGGTGCCGTAGGGCACGGAGTTCAGGTACTCGTGGAGGATCCAGCGCTTCGAATGCTTCTCCTCGAGCTCGGAGGCGAGCTTGGCCTCGCGGATCTTGCGCTCGAAGTCGCGCTTCGGGTCCCGGATGTACAGCGCGCGCACGAGCTGCTGGGTGATCGTCGAGCCGCCCTGAACGGTCTTGCCGGACTCGAGGTTCTTGATGCCCGCGCGGATGATCGCGTTGAAGTCCACGCCCTCGTGCTTGTAGAAGCGCTCGTCCTCGATCGCCACGGTGGCCTGGCGAATCGCGGGCGGCATCTCGTCGAACGTCACGACCCGGCGCAGCACGTCCGACTGCACGAAGCCCAGGCGGGTGCCATCAGAGGCGAAGACGGCCGACACCTCGCCCTTGTCGTCGGCTCGGAGCTCGCTCAGGTCGGGCGCCGAGGACGCGATCGCGAACACGTAACCGGCGGCAGACAGGATGCCGATCATGGCGAGGGTGGCGATCACGCCGAGTCCGAGGAAGACCTTTGGCCTGGCGCTCGGGCGCTTTCGCCTCCGTGACTTTCGCTGGCGGTGGCTCATTGAGGTGCGCTTAGGAGGAGGCGACCGCTTCTGAGGATAGACCGTGCTCTCGGAGCAGCCGGAGCCAGCGCCGGCGCAGCTCCGCGCCCAACGCGCCGCGCTCATCCGGGTTCGAGCACCAGGTGGTGGCGCTGAGGCGCACGCCGTCCGCGTCGATCTCGGCGACGGAGGCCGTGATGCCCTCCTCCGAGTCCACGATGAGGTCGAGCGCGCGATCCACGTCCGAGCCCCGGGGCAGCCAGATCGACACCTCCACCTGCACGCGCGGGTCGAGGATCGTGTGGTTCTCGATCGAGCTCTGGGCGAGCAGCTCGTTGGGCACGATCAGCCGGTGCCCGTCGTCCAGCCGGATGTAGGTGTAGCTGAGCTTGACGTCCTCGACCTCTCCGGTGCGCTCCTCGAAGGTCACGAGGTCGCCGATCCGGATCGGCTGGGTGATGGCGAGCATGATGCCCGCCACCGCGTTGGCGAGCGTGGCGCGGGCGGCGAACCCGATCACGATGCCGAGCACCGCCGAAGAGGCGAGGATGCCGGTTGCGAGGCGCTTGACGCTTGGGAACTGGGCGGCCGCCAGCGCGAGCCCGATGATGATGATCAGCGCGAAGATCAGCCGCCGGATCAGCCGCAGGCGAGTGCTGGCCACAGGCGAGAGCTCGCCGCCGGCGATGGCCGCCGACAGTCGCTGGCCACGGCGGGCGAGGGCACGGTCCACCACTTCTGCGAGGGCGATCGCCAGGATCACCGTGACCACGGCCGTGATCCAGTTGCCGTTTCGGTCCAGCCAGGATTCGGCCGCGGTGTAGAAATCGAGTTCCGGCATGACGTTCCAGGCTACCCCCGCGCGGGCGCGGTCATTCGCCGCGAGGCTCGCGGCGATTCGCCGCTCGGAAGCGCTGCGCGCCGCTCTGCGCGTGGCGTTGCCCACCCGCGCCGCGGTGCTCCTCGTGGCGGTCTTCGCCGCTGTGTCCTTCGGTCCTGCGACGGGCGGTCTGGCCCGCGAGAACGCCGACAAGTTCGACGAGCCCGCCCTCACCGCCCCGCTCGCCGAGCCGCTGCTCGCGCCCCTCGCCCGCTGGGACTCGGTCTGGTACCTGACGATCGCCGACTCTGGCTACCGCGAGTCGGCGCCGCGGGCCGCGTTCTTCCCGCTCTACCCCCTGCTCATCCGCTCGATCGGCACCCTGTTCGGCGGGTCCGAGGCGGCGCTGCTCGTGGCCGCCTACCTGGTGTCGCTGGCGGCGTTCGCGGCGGCGCTCGCGCTGCTCTACAAGCTCGTGGTGCTCGAGCGCGGGCGGCAGGTGGCGCCGGCCACGCTGCTGCTGCTCGCCGTATTCCCCGCGGCGGTGTTCTTCGGCGCTCCCTACTCGGAGAGCCTGTTCCTTCTGCTCGCGGTAGGGGCGTTCTACGCGGCGCGGATCGACCGATGGGCCGCCGCCGGCGCGTGCGCGATGGCCGCCGCCGCCACCCGCAGCGCGGGGCTGATCCTCCTCATCCCGCTGGTCATGCTGTGGTGGTCCTCGTCCGGGCGGCGCCCGCGCGACGCCGCCTGGCTCTGCCTCGCGCCCCTCGGGCTGGTCGCCTACGCCGCGTGGCTCGGCCTGATGGAGGGCGACGCGCTGCGCTTCCTCGACGTGCAGGACGCCTGGTCGCGCGAGCTCACCGTGCCGCTCGCTGGCGCCTGGCAAGGTTTCACGGCGGCGCTCGACGGCGTGCGCCAACTCGCGTCAGGATCGCGCACGCCCGTGTACTTCGACGTGGCGGCGGGCGACTCGTTCCGTATTGCCGGGCTCAACATCATGCTGTTCGCCACGCTCGTGTTCGCCGTGTGCGCGTGCGTGGGGGTGCTTCGCCGCCTGCCGAAGGCCTACGGCGCCTGGGTGGCGGCCTCGCTGGTGCTGCCGCTCACGTTCCCGGTCACGCCGCAGCCGCTGATGTCGCTGCCGAGGTTTGTGGCCGTGCTGTTCCCGATCTTCGTCTGGCTCGCGATCGTGTGCGACGAGCGCCGGATCACCACGCCGGTGGCGGCGTTCTCGGCCATCGGGCTCGGGCTCTTCACCGCCCAGTACGCGAGCTGGCATTGGATCTCATAGTGCCGGCGCGGGCCGTGCTGCTCGACGCGCTCGGCACGCTGGTCGAGCTCCAGCCGCCGGCGCCGCGCCTGCGGGCGCTGCTCGCGCGGGAGGGTTTCGAGGTGAGCGAGGAGCGGGCGGCGCGCGGCTTCGCGGCCGAGATCGAGTACTACATCGTCCACCACGGGGAGGGCGCCGATCGGGCGTCGCTCGACGAGCTGCGCGACCGCTGCGCGGAGGTGATGCGGGCGGCGCTCGACCTGCCGGGCCTCGATCACGCGGGCGCGCGCCGGGCGATGCTGGGCGCCCTCGAGTTCCGGGCCTTCGACGACGTGGCGCCGGCGCTCGCAGCGTTGCGCGAGCGCGGGCTGGCGCTCGTAGTGGCGAGCAACTGGGACTGCTCGCTGCCGGACTGGCTCGGCGAGGCCGGGCTGCTGCCGCTCGTGGACGGCGTGGTCACCTCGGCGGAGGTCGGCGCCGCCAAGCCCGCCGCGGCGGTGTTCGAGCGGGCACTCGAGCTCGCGGGCGCCGCACCGTCGGAGGCCGTGCACGTGGGCGACTCGCTCGACAACGACGTGGAGGGCGCGCTCGCCGCCGGCGTCCGGCCGGTGCTCGTCGTGCGCGACGGCGCTCCGGCGCCGCCGGGCGTGACCGCAGTCGGCTCGCTCGCGGAGCTCCCCTCCCTAGTCTGAGGGCCGTGGAGGCTCCGCTCGTCCAGCCAGCGCCGCCGCCGGAGCACCCCGAGCTGCCGGAGGCCGCCGCGCCGCGCTGGCCCGCCTGGTACGCCGGGGTGGGCTTCCTCGTAGCGCTGATCGGCACGCTGATCGCGGTGGGGATCGTGGCGGCCGCCACCGGAGCGACAACGGGCGAGGACGACCCCACATTCACGGTGATCGCCACGTTCATCCAGAGCCTGATCTTCGTGGGCACCGCCGTGCTGTTCGCGTCGTTCACGCGCAAGCCGAAGGCCTGGCACTTCGGGCTCAGGCGCTCGCGCTTCTGGCCCACGGTCGGCTGGGCGGCGCTCGGGCTGTTCAGCTTCTACCTGCTTGCCGCGATCTACTCGGCGGTGGTCCAGCCGGACGCCGAGCAGACGGTGGCGCAGGACCTCGGCGGCGACGAGGGCACGATCGGTCTGATCGCCGCCGGCTTCATGGTGGTGTGCGTGGCCCCGGTGGCCGAGGAGCTGTTCTTCCGAGGCTTCTTCTACCGAGCCCTGCGCAGCCGCTACAGCGTGCTGGGCGCCGCGCTCATCGACGGGCTCGTGTTCGGAGCGATCCACTGGGACTTCTCGGGCGACGGAGCCCTGATCCTGCCGCCGCTCGCGACCCTTGGGCTGATGTTCTGCCTCGTCTACGAGAAGACCGGCTCGCTCTATCCGGTGATCGCCCTGCACGCGATCAACAACTCGATCGCCTACGGCATTGCAGTGGAGGAGGCGTCCGTCTCACTTGTCCTCGGGCCGCTGATGCTCGTCGCCTGCGCCGTCGTGCCGCGCCTGTCGGCGCCCGCACCCGCACCGGGATGAGCGCGGTCCGCGGTCGGGGGCTTCGCAAGCGCTACGGCTCGCTCACGGCGGTGGACGGCATCGACTTCGACGTGGCCAGGGGCGAGTGCTTCGGCTTCCTCGGGCCCAACGGCGCCGGCAAGACGACCACCATGAAGATGATCTACGGGTTGGCCGCCATCGAGGAGGGCGAGCTCACGGTGCTCGGGCTCGACGTGCGCAGCGAGCGCAGGGCCGTGAAGGCGCAGATCGGCGTGGTGCCCCAGGAGCAGAACCTCGACCGCGAGCTGACCGTGCGCGAGAACCTCGAGGTCCAGGCGATGTATCACGGCGTGCAGGCCGACGGCCGCGTGGACGAGCTGCTCGACTTCGCGCTGCTTCGCGAGCGCGCCGGCGCGCGTCCGGCGGAGCTCTCCGGCGGGATGAAGCGGCGGCTGCTCGTGGCTCGCGCCCTCGTGAACCGGCCCTCGCTGATCGTGCTCGACGAGCCGACCACGGGCCTCGACCCTCAGGCGCGGCGCGCGGTCTGGGAGCTGCTCGCGTCGCTGCGGGCCCGCGGCGTCACGCTGATCGTCACGACCCACTACATGGAGGAGGCCCACCGCATCTGCGACCGCCTGGTGATCATGGACGAGGGCCGCATCGTGACCGAGGGCACCCCCGACCAGCTCCTCGAGCGTTACTCCGAGGCCACGCTCGAGGATGTGTTTCTGCAGATCACCGGCCACTCGCTGCGCGAATGAGCGCTCTCACGCAGACCGTGACGGGCGCGAGCAGGCTCTGGCGGCGCAACCTGCTCTGGTTCTCGAAGGTCTGGAAGGGCGCGCTGCTCCCGCAGTTCATCGACCCGCTCTTCTACCTGCTCGCGATGGGCTTCGGCCTCGGCACGTACCTGGCGGTGATCGAGGGCATACCCTACGAGCAGTTCGTGGGACCGGGCCTTATCGCCTCGGCGGTGATGTGGGCGGCGTCGTTCGAGACCACCTGGAACATCTTCTTCAAGATGGAGGAGACCCGGCTCTACGACGCGGTGCTCACCACGCCTCTCGAGGTGTCCGACCTCGTGCTGGGCGAGGTGGCGTGGGCGGCCACGCGGGCAACGATCTACGGAACCGTCTTCACGATCGTGGTGGCGCTGTTCGGGCTCGTGGACTCCGCCTGGGCGATCACGATGCCGGCCTTCCTCGTGCTGGGCGGCGCCTGCTTCGGGATGCTCGGCCTCGCGTTCACGAGCTCGATCCCGTCGATGGACTGGTACAGCTTCTACTACACGCTCTTCATCACCCCGCTGTTTTTGTTCAGCGGCATCTTCTACCCGCTGGACGAGCTGCCGGGCTGGGTCTCGGTGGTGGCCTGGTGCACCCCGCTCTACCACCTCGTGGAGATCACCCGCGGCCTCGTGCTCGGGCCGGACGCCCTGTCGCTGCTCGGCAACGTGCTCTGGCTGCTCGCTCTCACGGCCGCCCTCTACGTCGTTCCGGTGCGCGCGCTCCGGCGCCGCCTCGTGGCATAGTGGTCCGCGTGAACGCTCGCTCGCTGCTGCCAGCCGCCCTCACCCTGCTGATCCTCGCTCCCGCCGCCCAGGCGCAGACCGCGCCGGCCACGGGCACGGTCCCGGCCCTGGGCGCGGCGTCGCTCTCCGTCCACGGCGGCGTCGCCACCAAGAAGCTGCGCTACTACGCGCCGGCGCAGCGGATCACGGTGCGGGGCGTCGTCAAGCCGTACGTGGCCGGCGAGGTCGTGACCCTGTACGCGCTGCGGCGTGGTCGCGTGACCAAGAGGGTGCGCCGCACGGTGGACGCCCTCGGCCGCTACTCCTTCCGCTTCCGGGCGGGCAAGCCCGGGCTCGCGCGACTGGTGGTCAAGCACGCGGCGTCGGCCGCCCAGGTGGCGTTCAAGACGAAGAGCGAGATGGTGCGGGTGGTCAACTGGAAAGCGGGCCAGGGCGACAGCGGCGTGAAGGTGCTGCTACTCCAGCGCCAGCTGCTCCGGCTCGGGTTCGCCACCCCGGTGTCGGGCTCGTTCGAGGGCCTCACCGCGAACGCAGTGCTCGCCTTCCGCAAGACCAACGGCATGGGTCGCACCAACTACGCGAGCAGGGCCATGTTCGTGAAGCTGCTCCGCGGCGAGGGCGCGTTCAAGCTGCGCCACCCCAAGGCCGGCAAGCACGTGGAGTTCGACTGGTCGCGCCAGGTTCTCGTGCTGGCCGACAAGGGCAAGCCATACCGCACGTACCACACGTCGTCGGGTGCGCCCGCCACGCCCACGGTGTTCGGCACCTTCAAGTTCTATCTCCAGACGCCGGGCACGAACGCCAAGGGGATGGTGCACTCGTCCTACTTCATCCGCGGGTACGCGATCCACGGCTACGCCTCGGTGCCCAGCTACCCGGCGAGCCACGGGTGCCTGCGCGTGCCGATCCCGAGCGCCCGGGCGATCTTCAACTGGATCAACATCGGCGACACGATCTTCGCGTACCGCTAGAGCGCGCCCAGGCGGCGATCCGCGCGGGCGACGCCGCGGCCCTTCGGCGTCTCCTCGACGCCGACCCCGAGCTCGTGCATGCCGAGGTCGGTGCCGGAGGCTCGCTTCTCGGCGAGGTCGCGCAGCCCGACGTCTTCGGCACGTCGCTCGGCCACACGCTCGGCGTGGACCGTGCGTGTGTCGACCTGCTCATCGAGCGCGGCAGCGATCACGCCGCGCGCGGCGCGGTCGACGTCCTCGCCCCGATCGGGCTCGTGCCCGACGTCCCCTGGGTGGCTGCCGGCGCCGGGCGCGTCGACCGGCTCGAGCGCTCGTGGATGAGCACGGGATGTGGCTCAGGACGTGCTCGACGAGGCACTCGTGCACGCGGCGCAGAACGACCGTCCCGCGGCCGTGGCGTGGCTGCTCAACCGCGGCGCCGAGCGTGCGCCTGCTGATCGCCGCCGGCGCCGACGTCGATCGGAGGAACGACTACAACGGCGACAACGCGCTGGGCTGGGCCGAGTACGTGCTGGCGCGCGAACGGCCCGGCGACGCCGGCGTGACAGCCGTGCGCGATCTGCTGCGCGGCCTCGGGTCGCGGCCGGCGGTCTGGAGCGGCTGAAGCCCACAACGCGAAAGCCGCGCCCTTTCGGACGCGGCCTTCGCGGTTCCCCCGTGGTCCGCCGGCCCACCGGGCCGGCGGCCGTCTTGAGCGTCTAGGGCGCGACCGCGGCGCTCGCCTCGGCCGGGGTCGCGGGAGTGGCCGGGGCGGCCGGTGCCGCCGCGCCGCCGCTGTCGGCGGGCGTCGCGGGGGTGGCCGGCTCGGCCGGGGTCGCCGGCACGGCCGGCTCAGTGGGGGCCGGAGCC
>Ga0075431_100004412_pt1 | contig 13795 bp, 4 predicted proteins | sample RhiMetdeltSRZDD5_FD_75297 | JGI IMG/M metagenome (GOLD analysis project Ga0075431, IMG submission 75297) | Populus rhizosphere microbial communities from Tennessee, USA - Rhizosphere MetaG P. deltoides SRZDD5 | ecosystem: Host-associated > Plants > Roots > Rhizosphere > Soil | place: USA... | reverse complement strand
TCAATGAAAAATTCGCAGCGGTTCGGCGTGCCGTTGCCTGCCCCCAAGCCTAATTCGATGAGCGCGGTGCGCTCGATGGTCGTCCACGAAGCCTTGCCGGTCTCATCACTATCCGTCCAATTGGCGGCGAGCCGATTGTCGGCGTCAGGGTCAATTAATTCCAGCGAACTGCCGCCGCCATCGCTCCACTCTCCCCAACGACCGCCGTCCGCGTAAGTCACTTCGTCAACAACGACATAGAAAGCATTGGTGGTGATCAGCGTGCCATTAGTGATGAAGGAATAATCCGGCATCGCGAGCGCTACCCGCTCCCCGCCATTGGCAAGCTGGCCGCCGTAATTGCCAATCACCAGATTCGGGTTCAATCCAGGGTGGCGCGCCAGGAGATTGGTTCGATTCTCCGCGATCACGAGGTAACCGCCGGCAGGGATCACCGTGTTCAACGGTACGATAAAATTGATCCCATCAACCAACCGCCAATCCCCGATATCGACCGGGCTGCTGCCCCGGTTGTGCAGTTCAATGAATTCATCGTTGTCGTCTCCCGAGATCGGGTTGTACATGATTTCGTTGATCACGATCTCGCGGAGCAGCGGCGCGGCGTTGTTTCCGCCAGGGGTTAACGCGCCCAGTTCCACAAATCCCGGAGCGCCATCCGGCGAGCGCCCGCGGGAAACACCATTGGCCTGGCCCTCGAAGCGCACGGCGTCCAGCACGCGCGTGGCATCGGCATTAAACAGCAAAATTTCTTCGCCATCGGAACTGAGGTTGAATCCAAGCTCGTTTTGATCGAACGCGATCCAGCCGCGCGGCGGCAGAACGGTGCCCCCCGGAATTTGAAACTTCAGCACGCCGAAATCATCGCTCAACCAGCAGCCACTGATGTCCACCAGTTGCGTGCTGGTATTGAACAGTTCGATATAGTCCACCTGGGGATCATCCGTGTGGGCCAGAAACTCGTTGATCACGATCGTGCGTTGCGGGTGGGCGACATAAGCTTCGCGGCGGCCGGGCGAGCCACCGATCAATTCACTCGCGGCCCACGCTCGCACATCGTCCTCCCCATAGCTCGCCCGCGCCAACACCAATGAATGCCCGGCGCCATCCGCCGCCGCCGGCCAATCGCCTTCGCTGTCGTAATTCACTTCCAGCAAATGCGCGCCCAGTTCGTTCTCCAGTCGTACCGTGCCACTGCTGTTGGGAAGATTTTCCGGGGAAACGTTCGTGATCGTGCCGATGACGTTCGTTTCCATCCGCCAGGGCCCAAGTGCTCCTGTCAAACCGTAGTAGAGTTCCAGAGCCGCGGGGTCGCGCGCTACCACCAGCATCCCGCCACTTTGCAGGAGGGTTCCCGGCGGGAACGTGTAATGAACATCGCCGTCCAGCCGAAAGCCGCTTAAGTCTTCATAATAGTCCTGCCCGTTGAAAATCTCGATAAACTCAAGGCTCAATCCCGGCACTTCCACGGGATGATACATGATTTCGGAAATGGCGAGCCCAGTGCGGCGCGAACTCGGCCCGAGCGGCTCGAATGGCAACGCAAGTTGGTTCACGATGGTCCCGCCGCTCACAACGTCCGTATCGCGAAATTGCGCGCCAACGACGTTTGCCGGATCGTGGCTGCTCACGGCAAAGCCCACATAAATCCGCGCCGCCATGTCGATCGTCACCGACCCGAGCGGCATCCACGTTTGCCCATCGAATCCGCCATAGCCGGTGAAAGTGTTGCCCGCTCTCTTCAGTCGCAGCCAGGTGTGTGGATAATTAACAGGCAACGACCCCGTGCTGACGGCGTTTTGCCCGGCAGCGGCGCGGCTTTGGAATTTCACGCCGCTTAGACCCCCGGACGCCAGCACCGCCGCAAACGGCCCATTCGTACTTTCTCCCTGCCGCGCCATCAAACCTGCCTCGCTGTAACCATCGCTCAGCCCGAGCGCGTCAACGCGGACCTGCAGATCGAAGTCGCCAGTCCGGAATTGTGACACGAACGCAAAGTCGTCCCCATTCGCGCCGATATCCCGTCCGGCTCCCTGCACATCAAATCCGCCCGGAAGGCTGACGACCGAGTTGCTGGCGGTAACCGAACCAATGACGCGCAACGTAAACCCTGCAGCGAAACTAATCGGGCTGTTCGGCGCAACCACATTCGCAGCCGTGGACCGGTCGCGCACGTTGCTGACCCGCAGCGTGTAAGTCGCTCCCTGTGTTAACGGCGAGGCCGTCGTCAGCAGCACGCTGCGCTCGTTCGCATCCAACGTCGCGCCTGTGACGCCCACATTGCCTTCCGGCCCGGAGAGTAAATAATTGCCCGGGGTTGTTGCCGTGGATGCTGAAACCGGTTCGTTGAATTCGACCTGCACGCCATCGATAACAAAAACCGATGACAAGGACAGCCCAATCGCGCTCACCAGTGTGGGACCGTTTGTATCCGCAAGGACCGTCAGCAATGCATTCGCGCTCGTGATCGAATTGGGCGTGCCATTGACGACGTTGGCCACGACCACACTGAACACCACACCATTTTCACTCAGCGGAACCAACGGCAAAGTGTAGCTCGCGTTGGTGGCGCCCGGAATGGGCGTCCCGTTCCTCCGCCACTGATACGTGAATGGCGGGCTGCCGGAAGCCCCCACAGTGAAGGTGGCCGAGCTGCCTTCGATCACCGTCTGCGGCTGAGGCTGCGTGTGAATGCCCGCCGGCCCAGCCACGTTCACGATACCCGGGCCCAAATCGAATGTCCCGCGCACTTCGCTGGGCGAGAGAGCGTGACCGTAGATGCGAATCTCGTCGTACTCGATCTGCGCGTTTTGATCGGCGACCGTGTTGGCACGCCCCAACCAGTTGTTGATGTCGTTGATGCTGCTGATCCGCTCGTCGGTCACCATCGCGACGACCGGCCGCCCGTTTTCATAAACCACAATTTCACCCGTGCTTTCCTGCCAGGTCACCGCAAAGTGCAGGTCGTTGGTCACGTTCGTGGTCGAAAAGTCCAGTGTGTTCGCCCCGCCGGACGCGCCATCGTTATTGCGCACTTCGACACGCCGAGTGCTGGTGATTCCGCTGACTTGCCCGAAAAGGGTAAAGGTGTCCAAAGCCGTCCCGCCACCCCCCGGCCCGCTGAGTTCGCCACCGGTCGTCGAACCGAAATCAAAAACCCGCGCCGAAGTTCGATTGCCAGTCAGCCGGATCCAACCTTCAACGGTCACGCCGCCCGAGCCACCGTTGTCGGCGCTCTTGGCCGATAAAAGCGCGTTCGGCAAATCGCCGTAAGCCGCTGTCGTGGAAGCGCCGCCGTTCAGCACCAGCCGCGTTCCCGTAAAGCTTGCGCCGGTCCCGCGGACCGTTCCGTGCGACGATCCTGCGGAGTCCAAAAACGGCAAACCGCCGGCGTCGGCGGCGGCCGCTTCATTGAAGGAATAGCGCTCTGCGGGCGCGGCCTGCAGCGGCAGCGCCACCGGGTCCTGGAACGCCGCTTTCTCGAATTCGTAATTATTTACAATCTGCGCCGGAGTCAATACTCCGTCATGAATCCGCGCCCGCGCCAGAGTCAGCGATCCGCGCAACGTGGGCGTCGGCGTTACTCCGTCAGTTTCGATTTGCGTCGCGAGATTGATCGGCAGATTGGCGTGCGTATTGATGACGCCCGCTCCAAGCTGTTCCGAGTTCTGCAATACGCCGTCCGCGTACACGCGTGTGGTCTGGCCATCGTAGGTATAAACCAAGTGATGCCACACGCCCGCCGGGGGCGCGCCCCCAGCATCATTCCAACCCATGTCCGGGCCCGCCGCGCCCCAGTGGCCAACGGCCCCAAATTGGTTATTAAATCCGTAATTGAATGACATGTTCGAGCCGTCCGGTCCGCCGCGACGTCCCCAGGACAGCACCGTTTCCTCAGACTCAATCGCCGGATTGAAGGCCCACACTTCGATCGAACGCGTCGGGTTGAGCCCCACCAAACCCGCCGGCGCGGAAACCAACCCGCCGCTCGGCCCCGCCACGTGTTGCATGTAATCGCCGCCATCGAATTGAATGCCACGCGTACCGCTGCTGCCGGCAATCGAGATCCGCGGAATCGTCGCGCCGCCGCCACGCGCTTCGAACACGCCGCCAAGCGTGCCGGAATTAGTAATCCAGGCGATGTTTCCCAGCGCCTGGCCAGTGGCATCAATATCTACAAAGAGCGTTCCGGCCGTTTGAACCTGCGCATGGGCAAAGTGCGCGAAGGAGGCGAGACTTACTAGAACAAGCGGGGTAAGACGGAATGGTTTACGCATACGTCAGCGTTCGAACATTATGGCTTGCAAATATTAAGCCGGAAATCGCGCCGCATGCCCATCCCCGTTTTCCACGCCAGCATATTCAAAATGCACACCCGATTCATTCGCGTCCTTCAGGAACGGTCAGCAGCCGATCAATCGCGGGTTCCTGAATCACATCCTTCCGCCCGCCCGGCCACTGAATCTCGACACGCTCCACGCGATCTCGCATGCCCAGCCCAAAGTGCAAGCGCCGTCCGTAATCGCTCTGGTACCCGCGACCGCTGCGCACTTCGTCCACCAACGACACGTCCCCCGCCACCACCGTCACTCGCGCGCCGATGCCATCACGATTGGACCTGGCCCCGATGAGCCGCACGCCAAGCCAGTGAGCCGGTTGCGAGTCATTGCGAAGAATTGTGGGCTCGCGGCGCGAATTGAGGATCACTGCGTCGATGTCGCCATCGTTGTCCAGATCATCAAACGCGGCACCCCGGGCGCTCCGCTTCACAGCGGGACCATCGCCCGCCTGTTCGCTCACATTCTGGAATTTCCCTCCGCCGGTATTGCGCAGCACGATACTGGGAGATTCGTACACGGTAGTGCTGTCGAAGAGATGCACGTTATCGTGCAGGTGCCCGCAAGCGATGAACAGGTCGCGACTGGCATCATTGTCGAAGTCGACGATGCCGACGCCCCATTTGACGTAGCGCAGCGTGCCCTCGCCCGCTTTGGTCAAACGCGTTACGTCCTCGAACAACCCTTTGCCTTGATTCTTGAATAAAGTGGCGAGCTCCTGCTGGTAGGTCGTGACAAACAGATCCAGCAGACCGTCGTTGTCCACGTCCGCACATTCGACGCCCATGCTGCCTTGCGCCCGGCCCGCCAGGTCGTAAGCGACACCCGCAAGGCCGGCGTTCTCCTTGAAGTTCCCTTTGCCATCGTTCACGAACAGGGAATTTCCCGTTTTGTCGTTCCCCACGAAAATGTCTGTATCCCGATCGTTATCGAAATCCGCGCAAATCACACCCATCCCTGCGCCCCGAGATTTCGCGACGCCGGACTCAGAGCTGACATCCGTGAATGTCCCGTTCCCGTTATTCCGAAACAGCGTGAACGGGCTCGGTTGAAAATCCAGCGGACCCGCGTATGCCGGATGCCCGTTGAAGCGCACACTGCGGTGGTTATCGTATGTGAAATTCACATAATGCGCCGCAAAGATGTCCAAATCACCATCCCCGTCCATATCCAGAAAGGCGACGCCAGCCCCGATCTTCGTGTTTCCGTCTGACACGCCCGCCTTTTCGGTGACATCCGAAAATGTCCCGTCGCCGTTATTGCGATACAATTTGTTGGGACCGAAATTGCTGATGTAAACGTCCTGGTCGCCGTCATTGTCATAGTCCGCAGTGGCGACGCCGAGGCCGTAGGCTTCGTCGCCCAACCCGCTGGCCGACGTCACGTCTGTGAATTTCCAATTCCCCTCATTCCGCCAAAGGGAGTTGCGGGGCGTGCCCTGCGCTTTGGTCCCTCGCAATGGCGCGCCATTCAGAAAATAAATGTCCACATCGCCATCATTGTCATAATCAAACAACGCCAGGCCCGATGCGACCGTCTCCACGATGTAACGATTTCCGGCGCTGCCATCCGTGTGGACGAAGTTGATGCCGGTTTCTTTTGTGACGTTTCGAAGCTCGATGAGCGCTGCGAAACCGGGAAGCAGCAATGGCCACAAAAGGGCACTAAAAGTCACCAAAAGTCTCATTTCCTTAACATCTCCTGAACTTGCGCCAGCGCCGCATGGCCCTCAGGTCGGTTCGGCGCCAGTTCGACCACCTTTTTGAAGGCCGCCTCCGCCTGCGGCACTTGATTCAACTTCAGACTCACACGCCCAATGTTCAGATGGACCAACGCGTCGCCCGGATCGAGACGCGCAACCTCCTGATAGTATCTCAGTGCCTCCGCATGTTGCTCCGTCTGATGGTAGTGAATGGCCAATTGCAAGCGGCACAGTGTGTTGCCCGCATCAAGCGCCGCTGCTTGCAGCCACAACTGCTCCGCGTCCTTTGGGCGCTGGTTCAGGATGTAAACGCGGCCAACGTCGGTATGCGTTTGCGCGACGCTCCGTTTGGTGATCGCCAACGAATCGTACTCCGTTCGTATCTGGCGCGCTTGCTGGTCCGTTTGACTCTTGAGCGCTGAAAATCTGGTCCAACATTCTTTGCTTCTGTCCTCCTCGCCTGATTGGGCCAGCACCCGTGACAATCCGTAATACGCTTCGGCGAGATTGGTGTTGGCCGTGAGGGCGGATTCATAACTCGCTTTCGCCTTCGGATATTCTTTCAGGTGCTGGTAAGCCTCGCCCAGCAACCGATGACCTTCGGCCGACAACGAATTGGCGCTCTCAAGGATCGCCACCGCCTCGCGCATTTTCCCCTGATGCACCAGTGCGTTCGCCAGCCGGAAATTCGCCGTGGCCAGCTTTGGATCCAGTGTAAGCGCTTTCCGAAAATATCCCTCCGCCTTCTCATAATCATCGCGGAGCAGGAAGGCATAACCGAGGCTGTCGTTTGCGTCCGTGCGGCTCGCATCCAGTTCGAGCGAACGTTCCCAATGTTTCATCGCCCCCGCACTGTCACCCTGCTCGTTGTGAACCAGCCCCAGCAGATAAACCGCATCGTCATTGTCCGGAAAGAGCGCTGCCAACTTCTCGGCGGCCTGGAGTTGTTCGGCGCGGAGGGCGCGTTCCTGATCGGCGGGGCTGGGGGTGACGGAAGGAGGGTTCAATCTGCGGTCATGACTACGATTGATCCAGATCAGGCTGACTGGCACCAGTGCGACGGCGCAAATGCCAACCGCGAGCCAATGCTTGCGGATTGGACCACGACCGCCTTTGCCTGGTTTCTTCATCTGGTGCTGAGTAGGGTATCCAATCATGCATGGGAAGGCGCTTTGATTCGAGAAAATTACCGAAGGCGACTCCCCCACATTAATGCGGCTCTATTTTGCGGTTGACGCGCCTTAACGGGGCTTCTATGCCTCGAAAGGCCACCTTACTAACAGCGAAACCGGAGATTCGCGGCCGCCGTTCTCGTTCTCATGGGATTCCGTGGTGTCCGCCAAATATTCGACACTTGCTCAGTGGTGGGTGTTTCGTCTCGCCAACGGGCGCCGGGCAAGGATCAGCATCTACATGAACGGGCATCGAGACTTCATTCAGACGGCAGGCCGGCATGTGTCCATCCCGATTCCCGACGCGGTTCTACCAGCACACATGTGATTGTGGTTGCCGTTGACGCGTTCTAATGGAGCATTAGAATCCGACAAAGATATGACTACACAGGTTGAGGGCGTTGCCCAAAGGTGCCGATTGGTTCGGATTGGTCCGGTCGATGCCGCGTTTCGGATCGCTTCTCACAGGGCGAGAACGAGATTTCGGAAGGGAGGAGCAAGAGCAAGACTCAGGAGGGGGCCCAGGGGGTGACAGGTGGTGACAGGGTGACAGGTGCCCCGTAAACATTGGTTGAAATGCATGTATTGAAGTGACAGGTAAGTGACAGGTACCGGCTTTGGAAGTGACAGTTGGTGGGTCTGGCCTGAGGCCAAGTCCGATTTGGCAACACGCCCCTTGAGACATGGTCCAGACCATGCGAGCAAGCCGGCGCCATGGGATGTGGATTTCGCATAGCCGGGTGTGCGTTCTGGGGATGTTCAGACGGGCGGGGGCCGGTTTTGCTAAATGGTTATGTTTCGTCGCTTTTGTCCTCTTACGTTGGCGTTTGCTCTTATTGGGGTGGCAGTCGGAACCGAGGGCGCGCCGGTCCGAGTGCTTTTTCTGGGGGATAACGGGCATCATCGGCCGGCGGAACGTTTCAAGCAGATTCAGCCGGTGCTCGCGGCCAAGGGGATCGAGCTGGTTTACACGGACGACCTTGCAGATCTGAATCCCGCAAAGCTCGCCGGGTTCGATGTCCTCGCGATCTACGCGAATCACACGAAGATCACTTCGCAACAGGAGCAGGCGATGCTGGATTTTGTGGCGGCGGGCGGCGGGTTGGCGCCGCTGCATTGCGCGTCGTACTGTTTTCTGAATTCGCCGAAGTACGTCGAGTTGGTCGGCGCGCAATTCAAGAGTCACGGGACCGGCACGTTCAAAGAAAGGATCGTGAACGCGGAGCATCCTGTGATGAAAGGTCTTTCGGCGATTGAGAGTTGGGACGAGACTTACGTGCACACCAACCACAACCGGAATCGCCTGGTGCTTGCCGAACGGCGCGACGAAAAAGGGGCGGAGCCGTGGACATGGGTGCGCGAGCACGGCAAAGGACGGGTGTTCTACACGGCGTGGGGGCACGATCAGCGGACATGGTCGAATCCCGGTTTTCACGGGCTGGTGGAGAATGGGATCCGCTGGGCAGCGGCGAATTCGCCCTCGCAACTGACGTCGCGCACCGGCCTGAAGCCGTTCGAGTACGTGGAAGCGCCGGATAAGCTTCCGAACTACACGCCGAACGCGCAGTGGGGCACGCAGGGCGACCCGATTGGCACGATGCAGAAGCCGCTTGCTCCCGCAGAGTCGATGAAGCATCTGGTCACGTTTTCGGACTTCAGCGTGAGCCTGTTCGCGTCGGAGCCGGAAATCATCAAGCCGCTATGGCTGGCGTGGGATGAGCGCGGGCGCTTGTGGATCGCCGAAACGGTGGATTACCCGAACGAATTGAAGCCTGAAGGGGAAGGGCGCGACCGGCTGAAGATTTGCGAGGACACCAACGGCGACGGCCGCGCGGATAAATTCACGATCTTCGTGGACAAGCTGAGCATTCCGACGTCGTTCGTGTTCGCGAATGGCGGTGTGATCGTGATTCATTCGGGCAAGACGGAGTTTTTCAAGGACACCAACGGCGACGACAAGGCGGACGAAAATAAAGTTCTGTTCGCCGGCTGGGGCATGCGCGACACACATGCGACCGCGAGCAACCTGCGGTACGGCTTCGACGGCTGGATTTGGGGCACGGTGGGTTACTCCGGATTTCAAGGAACGGTTGGCGGGAAAACAATTCGGTTTGGCCAAGGGATTTTCCGCTTCAAGCCGGATGGTTCGGTATTGGAATTCGTTCGCTCGAGCAACAACAACACCTGGGGCCTGGGGATCACCGAAGACAACATCATTATCGGTTCCACTGCCAACGGCAACGCGAGCATGTATATGCCCATCGCCAATCGATATTACGAGACGGTCAACGGCTGGTCGGCATCGCGCCTCGAAACCATCGCTGACAGCCAGCGCTTTTATCCACTGACGGAAAAAGTCCGGCAGGTGGATTTTCACGGGCGTTACACAGCGGGCTCGGGCAGCGCGATCTACACGGCCCGCAGCTTTCCGAAGGAATATTGGAACCGCGTGCAATTCGTGGCGGAGCCGACGGGCCATTTGCTCGGGCACTTCTATCTGGAACGGCGAGGCGCTGATGTGCTCGCTCGCAACGCGCGCAACTTCGCCGCCAGCGATGACGAATGGACAGCGCCCATCTATGGGGAAGTCGGCCCGGACGGGGCGTTATGGGTGGTGGATTGGTACAATTATATAGTGCAGCACAACCCGACACCGCGCGGCTTCCGCACTGGCAGAGGGGCGGCGTACGAAACTTCGCTTCGGGACAAGGAGCATGGACGAATTTATCGCGTGACCCACAACGGCTCGCGGGGACGCTCGCCCTCCCACCGTCTCGACAAGGCGACTCCGCAACAATTGGTGGCCACGCTGAAAAACGACAACATGCTGTGGCGCATGCACGCGCAGCGCTTGTTGGTTGAGCGCGGCAACAAGGACGTAGTCCCCGCGCTCGCTGAACTGGTGGGCGATACGAAGATCGATGAAATTGGTTTGAACGCAGGCGCGATCCATGCGCTGTGGACGATGCACGGTCTCGGCGCGGTGGGAGAGCGCGCGGTGCCTGCCCTCAAGCATCCCTCGGCTGGCGTTCGTCGCGCTGCGGCGATGGTGCTTCCGCAGGATGATGCGTCGCGAGATGCGTTGCTCGCCAGCAAGTTGGTCGAAGATGCGGATGCGCAAGTTCGCATGGCGGCGTTGCTCGCGTTGTCCGAAATGCCGGCGTCCGATGCCGCAGGGTCGGCGGTGTTTGCGTCATTGCAGGATGCGCGCAATTCGGAGGACCGATGGATTCCTGACGCAGCGACGAGCGCAGCGGCGCGCAATGACAGCGCGTTCCTGAAAGCGGTGCTGGCGAGTTACAAGCCGGCGTCGACCGGGGTCAGCGCCGATGCGTCCGGGAACCTGATTGCGAATGCGTCCTTCGAGGAACAAAGCGATGGCCGGCCTGCGGGTTGGCGGACAAGCACGCACAGTGGGCGTGGTCAGTTGGCGCTGGCGGATATCGGGCACAGCGGGAGTCGAAGCGCGAAGATTTCTTCGGACGCAGGCGGCGATATCAGTTGGGCGATCCGCGCGCCGGTGAAGCCGCGCACGGATTACAAACTCACCGGCTGGATCAAAACGGAAAAGGTCGAGAAGGTTGGGCGCGCGAACGGCGCGATGCTGAACGTTCACGAGTTGCAGGACCCCGTCCGCGGCGGCACGAAGGCGTTGAGCGGCGACAACGATTGGACGCAAGTGCAACTGAACTTCAACTCGGGCCAGATGCGGGAAGTCACGATCAACTGCCTGTTCGGCGGTTGGGGCCGCGCGACGGGGACGGCATGGTTTGATGATATCGAGTTGACGTCCGCGGCCGGCTCGGAACTGGCGGGCGAAGTCGGCCGCGTCGTTCGGATCGTTACCACGCATTATGCGCAACGCGGGCCGGTGGAGAGCATCGTGCCGACGCTTGCGACGTTGAAAGGCGCTTCGCCTTCGCTCGCCACGGCCGTGCTGGACGGGTTGATGTCCGGCTGGCCGATGGAGAAAGCGCCGTCGCTCAGCAACGCGGACAAACAAACGCTGACGGCTTTGATGGAATCGCTGCCCGAGTCGGCGCGCGACCGTCTGCTGGCGCTCGCGCAGCGTTGGGGCCAGCCGACTTTGTTCGGGGCGAGCGTGGTGGCGATCATTGATTCGCTGAAGCAACAGATTGCTGACGCTTCGGTGGCGGATGACAAACGGTCCGCCGCGGCGAAGCGGTTGGTCGGCCTAGAGGACACTTCGGACACCGCGGAACTGGTCCTCAAGCAAGTGAATCTGCTGACGCCGCCCGGCCTGGCCGTCGGACTTGTTAATTCGCTGGGCGAAAGCCGTCGCGAACGCACAGGCGAGATAGTGCTCGACCATTGGAAAGAACTGTCGCCCACGGTTCGGCGCGCGGCCGTTACCGTCTTGATGCGCCGCGGCGAATGGGCGATGGCGATGCTCGAAGCGGTCCAGCGTGAGCGAATCGGCAGAACGGATCTCGCGCCCGAGCATTGGTCGCAATTGAAGCAGAACCCGAATCGCGCCGTCGCGCGCCGCGCGGAGCGGCTTGCCGAGATTACCATTGGCATCTCCGCCGACCGGGAGGAAGTCGTAAAGAAGCTAATGCCTCTGGCGAAGGAGAAAGGCAACGTCGCGCGCGGCAAAGAAGTTTACACCGCAAATTGCGCGGTGTGCCACATCTTCGACGGCCAGGGCGGAAAGGTTGGTCCGGAATTGACGGGCATCGCTTCGCGCGATCGCGGGGACATTTTGATGGAGATTCTCGACCCGAACCGTTCAGTGGAAGCGAACTATCGCCTGTGGACGGTGACAACGAAGGATGGGCAGACTTTTTCCGGGCGGCTCGAAGCGGAAACGCAAACCACAGTGGAAGTCCTCGACACGACTGCGCAGAAACACATCGTGCAGCGGAAGGACATCGCCAGCCTCGAAGCGTCGCAGTTATCAATCATGCCCGCCGGCTTCGAAAGCCTTCCAGCCGATGACCTGAAGGGCTTGCTGGAATACCTGGCGCAGCCGCACGAAGCCGCAGGCGGAACATCCCCCGGAACGCGATGAAATATCTCACTTCCGTTTTCCTGATCGCCGGCAGTTTGCTGTCGGCGAACGCCGCCGAAGCCTTCAAAGAACGCATCACGCCGCACTGGTTTCACGATGATGCGCGGTTCTGGTATCGAAATGATCTTCGCGGCGGAACCAAAGAATTCATTGTCGTGGACGCTGAACGCGGCACGCGCGACGTGGCGTTCGATCACAAGAAACTCGCGGCTGCGCTTTCGAAAGCCGCGGGCGCGGAATACGCCGCTGAGCGGTTGCCCTTCGGCAGGATAGAATTCCGCGACGATGGGAAAGCGATCCGATTTACGGTCGACGGAAAGGGATGGGAGTGCAATTTGCAGTCGTACGAATGCGCAAAAGCCGAGGCCTTGCCGGACGAACCGGAACCAACGACCCCCAGGCGAGGGCGGCGGCCTCAGGCGCGCGAGCCCGAAACTTCGGACCGCTCGCCCGATGGCAAATGGACGGCGTTCATCAAGGACCACAACTTGTTCGTGCGTTCGGAAGGCAAGGAATTGCAACTGAGTCAGGATGGGAAAGAAGGCTTGGCTTATAGCCGCTTCGAGTGGTCGCCAGATTCGAAGAGGCTGGTCGCGTTTCGAGTTGAACCCGGCGACCGGAAAGAAGTTTATCTGGTCGAGTCGTCCCCGCGCGAGGCTGGCCGGGCGAAATTGCAAACGCGCCCCTACCCATTGCCGGGCGACAAATTCGCCACCTACGAACCCAGCATCTTTGAGGTCGCCGGCGCCAAGCAGATCAAGCCCGACGTGGACCGCTTCGAGCATCAATGGTTGCGTCCGCGGTTGTATTGGATGCGCGACGGGCGCCATTTCGCGTATCAGCAAGTGGATCGCGGGCACCAGCGCTTTCGTTTGATTGCGGCGGATTCGCACACGGGCGCCACGCGCAATCTGATTGACGAGAAGACGGACACGTTCATTTGGACCGCGCACACGGAGAACCTGAGCCTGAGTTTGATTAACTGGCTGCCGAAGACAGACGAAGTGATTTACGTCTCGGAACGCGGCGGCTGGCGCCATTTGTACCTGGTCGGAACGAACGGCGCGATGAATCAGATCACCAAAGGCGAGTGGGTCATTCGGGGGATCGATTTGATCGACGAGACGAATCGCCTGATTTACTTCCGCGCCAGCGCCAAAAATCCCAAGCAGGACCCGTATTTCATTCATTACTATCGGGTGAAATTTGATGGCTCGGGCCTGGTTGCGCTGACGCAAGGCGATGGCAATCACCTGATCGAATATTCGCCCGACCGGAAATACTACATCGACACGTATTCGCGGGTGGATCTTGCGCCGATCCACGAATTGCGACGCGCCGCGGATGGCAAGCTCGTGAAACAACTTGAGACGGCCGACATCGCCGACCTGAAAGCCGACGGTTGGAAGCCGCCGGAAGTGTTGGTCGCGAAGGGTCGCGACGGCAAAACGGATATCTGGGGCCTGATTTACCGGCCGCGCGATTTCGATCCAAAGAAGAAGTATGCGATCGTCGAGGACATTTACGCCGGCCCGCAAGGGTCGTTCGTGCCGAA
>Ga0075431_100004410_pt1 | contig 13795 bp, 7 predicted proteins | sample RhiMetdeltSRZDD5_FD_75297 | JGI IMG/M metagenome (GOLD analysis project Ga0075431, IMG submission 75297) | Populus rhizosphere microbial communities from Tennessee, USA - Rhizosphere MetaG P. deltoides SRZDD5 | ecosystem: Host-associated > Plants > Roots > Rhizosphere > Soil | place: USA... | reverse complement strand
GCTGCCCCGGCCGCAAGGGGACGTCGCAGCGCACGTGCGGGCGCTGCGAGCGCAGCTCGTCGCCGACTTCGCCGACGAGCTCGTTCGTCACGAGGCCGATCTGACCGCCGAGCTCGAGCGCGTCCACCTGGCCTACGCGTCGCTGCTGCAAGAGCACGATCTGCAGCGCGAGCGCGCCAACGGCGCCGAGGCCTACGCGGCGAGCCTGCGGGCGGAGCTCGACCGGCGATAGACTCGTCCCATCCTGCATTCGTGACTGGCGGAGGGGCGGATGGCGAGCAAGCCCATCGATGGCGACGTGACCTCCGATCCCCCGTCCGTCGACGCGACGGGCGAGCCTCTGGCGCGCTTGCCGGCAGGCGTCACCTTCCGCGACGCGCCCACCCAGGTCGACGCCCGGGGCACGGTGTGCGAGATCTACGACCTGCGCTGGAACTGGCACCCGGAGCCGCTGGTCTTCGTCTACATGTTCACGATCCGCCCCGGGCGAGTGAAGGGTTGGGGCATGCACCGGCGCCACGAGGATCGCTACTTCATCCTCGCCGGCGAGATGGAGCTGGTGCTCTACGACGATCGTGAGGACTCGCCCACGCACGGCCTGGTGGCAGCCTTCGTGCTCTCCGAATACCGCAGGAGGCTGGTGAACATCCCGCCCGGCATCTGGCACGCCAACCACAACATCGGCAGCAAAGACGTCGTCGTCATCAACTGTCCCACCACCCCCTACGACCACGACAATCCGGACAAGTTCCGGCTGCCGCTCGACACCGATCGCATCCCCTACCGATTCGAGAACCGGTCGGGCTGGTAGCGAAGCCGCGCGGCGGAAGTCGGCTCGCGGCCGGACCCTCGCAGCAGTTCGTCGGGTAGTCGATTCCCGGAGCGCGAAGCGTGGCGTGATTCTTGTAGCTCGAGCCGGCGACAGGGGCGTCGGCTGGCGGGACTCGGTTCGCGTGTCACACCGCCGGGGTCCACGCCACGAGGAGACCATGATGAGAAGCAGTCACGAAGGCGCCGATGAGGTGAAGCCGGGGGACGACGGAGCGGGCGAACCCTCCGAGGAGCAGCTCGCCGCGCAGTTGGGGGAGCCCAGCGCCGAGGTGCGCGAGGAGTTTGCCGAGGCGAGCCACCTCGGCGACGGCGGAGGGCAGCGGCTGGCCGAGAAACTGCGCCAGCATCCCGACACGTCGCCTCGGCTCTCCGGCGGCGACGTGGACGCTGCCTGGGAAGACGCGGCGGTCGGCGAGGAGTCCGTCGCCGGGGACAACCCGACTCCCGACCAGGACCAGGTCGACGAGCTGGGTGCGGCGATGGGCATCGTCTACGCCCCGGGAGAGCCGCTGCACACCGCCGAGAAGGTCGAGGACCGCGACCAGCATCGCTGGGAGCTCGACCCGGCTTCGTCCGAGGGCTTCGCCGGGCGGACGAAAGACGGCGGCTAGCTGTCGCGGCCATCCGCCATCGCGCGCGTACTGAAGCGGAGGCTCGCCCGCGAGCTGGGTGAAACCGCGTCGCGACCCAGCAACTCCCCTTCGTCAGGCAAGGCCGTAGCTCTTGACCGCGCACCCTGGTGATACGCTCCTAAATCGATTCAGTCGGCCCCTGCCTACCATCGACCTCGGAGATGTTCGCCATGCGCACCGTGAAGCCTCGCCTGGCCTTCGCTTGTCTCCTGGCGCTTGCAGTCCCCGCCGTCGCGCAGGCGCCGCCCGCCTCCGGCGGCGAACCGCCGGGTGTCGTCCATCCAGCCGTATGGCCCACGGCGAAGAGCCCCCTCCCAGCCGACGCCGCCCGCGAACGGGCGATCACGGAGCTCATGAGCAAGATGACGCTGGAAGAGCTCGTCGGCCAGACGATCCAGCCCAGCATTCAGCAGCTGGCGCCTGCCGATGTGAAGACCTACCACCTCGGCTCGGTCCTCAACGGCGGCGGCGGCTGGCCTGGGGACATCCGCAAGGCGACGGCTCGGGACTGGCTTGCTCTGGCCGACGCGTTCTACGAGGCGTCGATGGACACGTCCGACGGCCATGCGGCGATCCCGGTCATCTGGGGCGCCGACGCCGTCCACGGGCACAACAACATCATCGGTGCGACGCTCTTCCCACACAACGTCGGCCTGGGGGCCACTCGCAACCCCGACCTCGTCCGCCGCATCGGCGAGGTGACCGCCGCCGAGATGGCGGTCACCGGCATCGACTGGGATTTCTCGCCGACCGTCGCCGTCTGTCGCGACGACCGCTGGGGCCGCTGCTACGAGAGCTACTCCGAGGATCCGGCCGTCGTGCGCGCTCTTGCCGCCGGGATGATCGAGGGGCTGCAGGGGAAGCCGGGCACGGCGGCGTTTCTCGGACCGGGGAAGGTGGTGGCCACCGCCAAGCACTTCCTCGGCGACGGCGGCACCGCGGGGGGCAAGGACCAGGGCGACAACCAGTCGACCGAGACGGAGCTGCGCGACATTCACCTCGCCGGCTACCTCGGCGCGCTCGGCGCCGGAGCGCAAGCGGTGATGGCCTCCTACAGCAGCTGGCACGGTCAGAAGATGCACGGCGCCCAGTCGCTGCTCACCGACGTGCTCAAGGGCCGCCTCGGCTTCGACGGCATTGTCGTCGGCGACTGGAACGGCCACGGGCAGGTGCCGGGCTGCACCAACTCCAGCTGCGCGCAGTCGTTCAACGCCGGGGTCGACATGTTCATGGTGCCCGAGGACTGGAAGGCGCTCTACGCGAACACCCTGGCGCAGGTGAAGTCGGGGGAGATCTCGCGCGCCCGGCTCGACGAGGCGGTGCGGCGGATCCTGCGCGTCAAGATGCGCGCCGGGCTCTTCACCGACGGCAAGCCGTCGCAGCGTCCGCTCGGAGGCGACCTCGCGCAGCTCGGCTCCGCAGCGCATCGCGACGTGGCGCGACAGGCGGTGCGGGAATCGCTCGTGCTGCTCAAGAACGAGGGCGCCCTGCCGCTGCGGCCCGATCGTCGCGTGCTGGTGGCGGGTGACGGTGCCGACGACATCGGCAAGCAGTCGGGCGGCTGGACCATCTCCTGGCAGGGCACGGGCAACACCAACGCGGACTTCCCCGGCGCCACCTCGATCTGGGCGGGCATCCGCTCCACGGTCGAGGCGGCAGGTGGCCACGCCACGCTCAGCGCCGACGGCAGCTTCACGGAGAAGCCGGACGCGGCGGTGGTGGTGTTCGGCGAGAACCCCTACGCCGAGTTCGAGGGCGATCGCCAGCACCTCGTCTACACCGGCGAGAAGGAGCTCGCCATCCTGAAGAGTCTGCGCAAGGCCGGCATCCCGGTGGTCTCGGTCTTCCTCTCCGGGCGACCGATGTGGGTCAACCCCCACCTCAACGCCTCGGACGCCTTCGTCGCCGCCTGGCTTCCTGGCACCGAGGGCGCCGGCGTCGCCGACGTCCTCTTCGCCGCCGCCGACGGCAAGGTTCGCCACGACTTCCGCGGCAAGCTCGCGTTCTCCTGGCCCAAGCTCGCGACGCAGACGGTGCTCAACAAGGGCGACGCCGGCTACGACCCGCTCTTCGCGCTCGGCTACGGGCTCACCTACGGGCAGCGAAGCAACCTGCCGGAGCTGCCGGTCGACACGACGGGAGTCGAGCTCGTGCCCGCCCAGCCGAACCTGCTCGCCGGTGCCGCATTCGTGGCCGACGGCGGGACGCCCGTCGCGGTGACGGGGCTGCCGACCTCGAGCACGGCGAAGACCGTGACCTTGGAAGCCCTCGAGGCCGCGGGGCGGCCCGGCGCGCGCTCCGTGCGCTGGTCTGGCAGCGGCGCAGGCGAGGTCTATATTCGCCACCCGCAGCCGCTCGACCTGCGCCGCCAGTCCAACGGCGACCTGGCGCTCGCGCTCGACGTCGTGGTGCTCGAGCCGCCCACCGCGCCCGTCCTGCTCGGAATGGGCTGCGGCGCAAACTGTGCCGGCAACGTGGACGTGTCGGCGCTGCTCCGCGAGATCCCGGTCGGCGAGTGGCGGCGGGTGCAAGTGCGGCTGCGCTGCCTCGCCGAGGCCGGCGCCGACATGGGCCGCATCGAAACTCCCATCCGGCTCTCCACCACCGGCAAGCTGCGGCTCGGAGTCGGAGCGGTCGAGCTCGCGCCGCCCGACGGGCCGGCGACCTGCCCGCCTCGAGGGTAGCGGGCGGCTCCTGGCGCCGGAGACCAGCCGCAAACGCGCTGGGTGAGCGTCACGCGTTGCGCAGCCTTGCGAAGTGTCCGAGGAAACCGTCCTTCGAAAACCCGCCGGCCGCCGCCAGGGCCGCCACCCAGGCGTCGTCCGCGAAGTCCCGGGGCTCCAGGCGAACCATGTACTTGCGCGCGACCTCGTAGCTCTCGGTGGTCACGTCGACCGCGCGCCGCCGGCCCTTGCCCGTCGGCCCGTCGAGCACCTCGGCGAAGGGAAGCGGGTGAAACTCGCCCCCCTGGATGGTGACCAGGGCCGCCGAGCCGCCCTGCAGCAGGTAGCTGACCGCCGCGTACCCGAGATCCCGCGCGTATTCGGCATCCATGGGGATGGGTGGTGCGCAGCGCAGCTCGTAGCCGATGGTCTTGTCCACGATGGTCACCTTGATGCCGCGCTGCTCGAGGCGCATCTGCACCTCGTTCTTCACCTTGCGCCCCAGGTCGATCTCCGTGACCCGGATATTTCCTTGCGCATCGCGGTCCCCGGCCCATGGTCACGCCGAAATACCAGCGGCCGGTGGTCCGCGAGTCCTCCATGAGGTTCTTCACCAGGCCCACACCGACGTGGCGGGCCGTCTCGTGGCCGAGACTCGTAAGGGGCAGGGGCATCCAGAGGTCGTTGTCGATGCTCTTGGGCACCTGCGCCACCTTGATGGCGCTGCGGGGCGCGATGGCGGCGGCGCTCTTCACCATGTCGTCACCGCCGATGCAGACGAGAGCGTCGATCTTGAGCTTGCTGAGCGCGGCCAGCGTGTTGTCCAGGCTCTCGGAGTCGCGCGTCACGTCCCGGCGTGACGAGCCGAGCAACACGCCGCCGTCGAGGTGGATGCGGGAGCACTCGTCGATCGAGAGCTCGTGCTGTTCGTCCGTGTAGCGCTGTGCGAGCCAGTCGAAGCCGTCGTGGAATCCGATGGGCACACAGCCCGCCTTGATGGCCTCGATGGCCACGGCGCTGATCGCGCCGTTGGTCCCGGGTGCGGGTCCGCCGCCCACCACGATGCCGATGCGCTTGATGTTCGCCCCCTGGCCCCCGCGGTAGCCCGGGGCAACCGGTGCCGCCGAGGCCGGGGGCGCGCCGAGATGCTCGAACCGCTGGCGAAACACGCCCGGAGTGAGGTGTGCCGTGTCGGCCAGGCGGTCGACCCAGGCCGCGTGCTCGAAATCCTCGGCCTCCAGGCGGATCATGTAAGCGCGAGCCACCCGATGGCCCTCGCTCGCGGTGTCCACGAGCCGTACCCTGGTCTTGCCGCTCACCGGATCGCGAAGATCGTCGAAGGGCATGGGGACGAGCCGCCCACCCTGGATGCTGACCATGGCCTCGCTGCCGCCGCCGATGAGGAACCGGACGGCGCTGTAGGCCGAGGTCGCGGCAGCCTTAGGCGATCCGAACACCCTCTGCGCCTGGATCCGAGAGATCGCAGCGCTGAGGCAGGCCGCGTAAGCCGCGATGCTGCCGCGGGTCCCGATTGTCGGCTCCGCGCGGCGCCTCCCGACCAGCCACTCGACTGATCGCGGAATCGCCGTCGTCGATCCAGGTGAGGTGAAGGCTCGATCTTTGTCGCTTGGGTAGGTAGCCGGAGATCTGGGAGGGGTTCATGGAATCCATCGTCCGCCCGTCGTTCGCTCGCCCATTCCTCGTGGCGTGTCTGGTCGGTTGCGGCTTGGCGCCGAGTCCTGGGTCGGCCCAGGTCGACGTCACCGCGACGGCGGGCACCCTGGCAGCGAGCTACACCACGCTCAAGGCGGCGTTCGACGCGATCAACGCTGGAACGCACCAGGGCACGATCACGATCGACATCTCGGGAAACACGACCGAAACTGCACCCACGGTGATCAACGCCAGCGGCGCCGGTGCCGCCGTCTACAGCTCGATCACCATCTCGCCGACCGGCGGAGCGGCGCGGACGATCTCGGGAGCGATCGCGGCGGGCAACCCGTTGATCGACTTCAACGGCGCCGACAACGTCACGATCGACGGGCTCAACACGGGTGGAAACTCTCTCACCCTCTCCAACTCGACTGCCTCGTCGAGTTCGGGGACATCGACGCTTCGCTTCATCGGCGGGGCGACCAACAACGTCGTCACTCGGAGCACCATCCGAGGCTCGTCGACCTCCGCGGCGACGAACAACGGCGGCACGATCTTCTTCTCGACCGACGGGGTCACCGCCAACGGCAACGACGACAACACGATCTCCAGCAACGACATCGGGCCTGCCGGCGCCACCCTCCACTCGAAGGCGATCTACTGCAGCGGCACGACCACCACGACCGCGCTCGGCAACAGCGGCGTGGTGATCGACAACAACAACATCTTCGACTACTTCCACGCCGCGGCGACGAGCGCCGGCATCGCCACCGACGGCGGCTGCAACACCTGGACGATCACCAACAATCGCCTGTACCAGACCGCCACGCGGACGTGGACGACGCCGGCCGCCCTGCACGCCGGAATGAACCTCGGCAACACGACCCCGACCTCGGGCGCCCAGGGCTTCACCATCACCGGCAACGTGATCGGCTTCGCGTCGAGAACTCAGACCGGCACCTATACGTTGACCGGCGCGGGGAACAACGCGAAGTTCGCCGGCATCCTGTTCAACGGCATCGCCGCGGGCACGACCACCAACGTCAGCGGAAACACGGTCGCGGGCGTCAGCATGACCGGCGTGACCGCGAGTCAAACGGCGCAGTTCAGTCCGTTCGTGGCGTTGTTCCTGCGGGAAGGCAGCATCGTCTCGAACGGCAACAACGTCGGCAGTGAAACCTCCACCGGCTCCTTGACCTTCTCGACGACCACGACCTTCGCGACCGACGTCTACGGCATCCTCAACTTCACCTCCAACGCCTGGACCTCGAACGACAACACCATCGGCGGCATCTCGGCGACCAACCTGGCAGCCTCGGGCACGTTCCTGCTGATCGGCATGCGCGCTCTCGCCGGTTCGGCCCTCACCTGGAACGCCACCGGCAACACGGTCGGCGGCAACGTCGCGAATTCGATGCAGTTGAGCGCCACCGGGGCCGCCTCCCAGGTCCTGGGCATGTTCACCAACAACGCTGTGACCGTCCTGACCTCGAACACCGTCCGCAACCTGACGTCGAACGTCGGCACCGGCACGGGCGGAGGCGCCTCCGTCATCGGCATCGCCCTGAGCTCGGTGGGGGGGAACCAAACGCTGTCGCGCAACACGATCTCGAACCTGACCAACACCAACGCCACGGCGGCGTCGGTCGTGATCGGCCTCCGGTTCGGCGGCTCCATCGCGAACCTGATCGAGCGCAGCTCGATCTACGGCCTGACGGTGGCGAGCAACAGCGCCGCCGCCGAGGTGACCGGCATTCGCGCCGACTTCGGCATCTCGACCTTCCGCAACAACATGGTCGCGCTGGGTGCGGGAATCTCGAACGCCATCGGCGCGGCAGCGACCAACGCCGGAACGGTGGGGATCAACGGCATCGCCGACGTGCAGGGGGGGGCGAACACCTTCTGGCACAACAGCGTCTACATCGGCGGCGCGCCCACCGCCGGCGGCGGCTCGTCCTACGCCTTCAACGGCGTCCAGACAGGGTCCAACCGGAGCTTCCGCGACAACGTCTTCTGGAACGCCCGCACGAACACCGGCGCGACGGGAAAGAACTACGCCATCAAGATCAACGGCACGGCGCCGAATCCGAGCGGTCTGACCCTGAGAAACAACGTCTACTTCGCCAACGGCGCCGGCGGCCTGTTCGGGTTCTTCAACTCGTTGGACGTGCCGGACCTAGGGGCCTGGAAGATCGCCGTCGGCCAGGACGCGGCGAGCATCGAGGGCCACCCGCAGTACAACGACCCGACCAACGCGACGCCCGACCTCCACATCCATCCGACCAACCCGACCGTCGTGGACAGCAATGGCGTCGACCCGGGTGTCGCCGATGACTTCGACGGCCAGACCCGTTCGGGCCTGACGCCGGTCGACATCGGCGCCGACGCCGGGAACTTCGTCGGCATCGACGTCACGTCGCCGACCATCGTCTACACCCCGCTCCGGAACACGGCCCAGACCTCGAACCGCGTCCTGTCGGCGACGATCACCGACGGCGTCAGCGGCGTTCCGGTGGCGGGCGCCGGTCTACCGGTCCTCTACTACCGCAAGGGCGCGGCGGGCGTCTTCGCAGCCGCTCAGGCGAGCTCCGCGGGTGCGGGCGTCTACAACTTCACGATCGACTACGCGCTGGTCGCCGGCGGCAGCGTGGCGACCGGCGACACGATCCAGTACTACGTCGTGGCGCAAGACGGCGCGCCGTCTCCCAACGTGGCCGCGAGCCCCGCCGCCGGGGCCGGCGGCTTCACCGCCAATCCACCGGCGGCCGCCACCCCTCCCACGACCCCGAGCAGCTACACGATCGTGGTGCCGATCAGCGGCATCAAGACGGTGTGCGGCGGTGGATGCGACTACTTCACGCTCACGGGAAACAACAGCGCCTTCAAGGCCATCAACGACAGCGTCATCACCGGCAACGTCGAGATTCAGATCGCGGCGGACATCTTCGGCGAAGACGGCTCCAACGGCCTCAACGCGCCCGTTGAAGAGCCCGCGGGGAGCAACTTCACCATCCGCATCTACCCGACCGGCGTGCCGCGCTTGGTCACCGGCAGCTTCCCCGGTGCCATGTATCGGCTGAACGGCGCGAGCCGCGTGACCATCGACGGTTCGCTCGGCGGCGTCGGCACCGACCGCAGCCTGACCCTCCGGAACAGCAGCCTGACGACGCCGACCGTGGTCTTGATCGGTTCCGTCGGCGCGACGCCGGTAACCAACGACACGCTCGAGAACTGCGTGGTGAGCAACGGTTTCAATACCGGCTCGGCCGTGGTCATCTCGAGCGCGGCGATCGTCGGAGCTCCGGGCCGGTTCTCGAACATCACGATCGCGAACAACGGCATCCAGCGGGCCCTCAATGGAGTCTTCGCGAACGGCGGCACGACGCCGCCCGGTGGCTCGAATCTGATCTACACCCAGAACACGCTCGATAGCACCGGCGTCACCGCCGTACGGCGAACCGGCCTCTACATGCAAGGTGTCAACGGTGCGACCGTCTCGAACAACACCGTCGCCAACTTCGACACGACCAATGACGAGAATGACGTCGGCATCTCGCTGGCGACCGGCACGATCAACGCCACGGTGTCGGGCAACACGGTGTCGGGGATCGGCTACACGGGCACGGCGGGCTTCGGTCCGGTCGGCATCCACGTGACGAGCGGCGTGGCGAACACCAACAACGTCATCGCCGGCAATCGCATCTCGGACATCTCGAGCAACGGCGGTGCCACGGGCTCCCTGGCGCGCGGCATCGCGGTGGGCGGCGCCACCTCCGACCTGACGATCGAGAGGAACAACGTCTGGAACATCGTCAACGCCAGCACCGGGACGTTTCCCGCGTACGGCCTGGACGTGAGCGGCGGCAACAACGTCGTCGTCCGGAACAACTTCGTCAGCGGCGTCAGCTTCGACATGACGGGCGGCGCGGCGTTCTCGACCAGCTCCGGCGTGTTCGGCATCCGAGTCGGCGCCGGCACGGGGCACAGGATCTACAACAACTCGGTCAACCTCGGCGGTGCCCTGCCGGGAACGCCCGCCGCGTCGCTGTTGACCGCCGCGTTCGGCATCGTGGCCGCCACCTCGACGGACGTCGACGTCCGCGACAACGTCTTCGCCAACAACGTCACCGGCGGCACGACGTCGATCGCCCACGTAGCGGCCTATCTGCCCGCCGGCGCAACGTCGGCGATGAACCTGACCTGGAACGACAACGCGTACTTCTACGGCACCGACGCGGCGCGGCAAGGAGCGGCGCAGGCCGGGACCGTGGCGGGCACCAATTTCTTCGCGGCGCTGCCGGCCCTGGCCGCCTACTCGAGCACCCTTTCACCGCCGGGAACGAACGACAACGCCTCGCAAGAGTCGACCGGTGCGGTGCCGTTCGTCGGCGCCACCGATCTCCACCTCGTTCCGTCGAGCCCGCTCGCCACGGCGGGCGTGCCCCTAGCGGGCGTCACCATCGACATCGACGGCGAGCCCCGCTCGGCGACCACGCCCTCGATCGGCGCCGACGAAGTGCCGGCCGCGGACCTCTCGGTCACCAAGACCGACGGTGTGGCCACGGCTGTGCCGGGCAGCAGCACGACCTACACGATCACCGCGTCCAACGCGGGGCCGGGGAACACCACCGGTACGGTCGCCGACAACTTCCCGGCCGCCCTTGCGTGTACGTGGACCTGCGTCGGCGCGGATGGCGGCACGTGCACGCCCTCGGGCGTCGGCAACCTGAGCGATGCCGTGACGCTGCCGGCGGGTGGCTCGGTGACCTACACCGCGCCGTGCACGATCGCGGCGGGGGCGACCGGCTCGCTGATCAACACCGCGACGGTAGCCGGTGCCGCCGGCGATCCCAATCCGGCGAACGACAGCGCCACCGACACCGACGCGCTGGCCCCCGCAGCCGACCTCGCGATCACCAAGACCGACGGCGTGACGACGGTGACGCCGGGCGGGAGCACCACCTACACGATTGCCGCCTCGAACCCGGGACCGTCCAGCACCACGGCCACGGTCGCGGACACCTTCCCGGCATCGCTGACCTGCACCTGGACGTGCGCCGGCGCGGGCGGTGGGACCTGCACGCCGGCGGGAGCGGGGAACATCAGTGACGCCGCGAACCTTCCGGCCGGCGGCTCCGTCACCTACACGGCGTCGTGCGCGATCTCGGCCGCGGCCAGCGGGTCGCTGTCCAACACCGCGACGGTGACCGGCGCGGCGACGGATCCGGTGCCGGACAACAACAGCGCCACCGACACCGACGGCGCGTCGGCGTCGGCTGATCTCGCGATCACCAAGACCGACGGGGTGCCGACTTACATACCCGGTGGAGTCACCACGTACACGATCACCGCTTCGAACGCGGGGCCGTCGAACACCACCGCGACGGTGAGTGACTCCTTTCCCGGATCTCTCACCTGCAACTGGGCCTGTTCGGGGACCGGCGGCGGCGGTTGCACCGGCTCGGGCTCCGGCACCATCGCCGATGCGGCCGTGTCGCTTCCAGCCGGCGGCTCGGTCACCTACGTCGCGACGTGCGCGATCTCTTCGGCGGCGACCGGATCGCTCAGCAACACCGCCACGGTCGCCGCGCCCGGCGGCGTCACCGATCCGGTGTCGGGCAACAACTCGGCGACCGACACCGACACCCTGGCTCCGGAGGCCAACCTCGGCATCACCAAGACCGACGGGATCACCTCGACGGTGCCGGGCGGGTCGTCGACCTACACCATCATCGCCAGCAACGCCGGCCCGAGCAACGCGCCGGGCTCGACGGTGGCGGACACCATCCCCATGTCGCTGACCTGCACCTGGACCTGCGTGGGCGCCGGCGGCGGCACCTGCACTGCGTCGGGCAGCGGCAACATCAACGACACGGTCAACCTGCCGGCGGGAGGGAGCGTCACCTACACCGCTTCGTGCACGGTCAGCGGCAGCGCCACCAACCTCATCTCCAACACCGCCACGGTGTCCACCGCCGGCGGCGTGACCGACCCCGCCCCCGGTAACAACAGCGCCACCGACGTCGACATCCTGCCGGTGATCTTCGCCGACGGGCTCGAGACCGGCGACCTGAGCCGCTGGAACGGCGGCAGCCAGCCGTTCGAGCTCGTCGCCGGCGAGAAGCGGGCCCTGGCCGACAAGGCCGGCGTGCGCTTCGCCTACGACCTCGCCGGCCTCGCCGAGGTGCCGGTCATCGGCCAGTCGGCACTGGCGCGGCTCGTCGATCAGCGCGGCCGCACGGTATTCGCGGTGGAAGCGCGGCGCAGTGGCCCGGATGCGCTCGTCGAGCTGCGGGTGGTTGCCGGCGATGGCGCCGCGGCGACGGCAGGCGAGTGGCAGCAGGTGGCGTATCAACAGCAGGAGCTGCGGCTCGAGTGGCAGACGGACCCGTCCGGCGCCCGCGCCGCCACGCTGGCGCTCTACGTCGACGGCCGCCTGGCTGGCTGGGTGGAGGGCTTCGCCGCAGCCAAGGGGCGCCCGGTGACGCTCATCCTCGGCCGGGTCGAGCGCTAGAGAGCTCGGGCATCGAAGCCGATGGGGTGCGGACCATGCTGGGAACTCCTCGGACAGGTGGATCCGAGGAGACAAGCGACGATCCGGCCGGTTCGCCCTCAGCGGGGCTTGCGCGGAGGCCGCGCGAGCCGCCGGTCGAGCTCCTTGACCCAGAGATTGCCCGGTCCGAAGCGGGGCTCGAGAGCGGCACGACTGTCGGACCAGGCCGCGCGGGCCTCGGCCGACCGGCCGAGCGAGGCGAGGCAGTCCCCCAGGTGGAGCCGCGCCCGAGCCGCCGCGGGGGCTTGCGTCACGCCGGCGGCCACGAGGACATCGAGCCCGGCGCGCGCCTCGGCCTCGCAGCCCGGCCCGCCGCGCGCCCCGGCGACCTCGGCGCGCGCTTCGGCGGTGGTGGGGTGGTCCTCGCCGAGGACCGCGCGATCCATCGCCAGGGCTTCTTCGAGCCGCCGCCGGCCCGACGCGCGATTTCCGGTGCGGATCTCGATCCGCCCCCATTGTTGGACCGCGCCCGCGACCTCGCTGCTCGGGTTCCTCAAGTGGGCGCGCCGCCAGGCGGTCGCATGTTCGATGAGCGCGAGGCCCGCAACCGTTTGGCCGCGTCCGACCAGGACGCGACCGAGGTTGTGGCGAACCCTCGCCACGGAGCTGGTGTCCTCGCCGAGGAGCGCGATGCGGATCGCGAGCGAACGGCGCAGCAGTCCCTCGGCCTCGTCGAAGCGGCCACGGTCCTCGAGCAGGCTCGCCAGGTTGTTGTAGCTCACGGCGGTGTCGACGTGGTTCTCGCCGATGGTTCGTAGCCGCGCAGCCAGGGTCTCCCGGTATTCGGCCTCCGCGTCGACCAGCCGCCCCTGATCGTGGAGGAGCGACGCCAGGCTGGCGCGGACCAGTACCGTCTGGGGATGGTCTTCGCCCAGCGTGGCCTCGCGAATCTCGACGGCCTGGCGGTAGAGGTCCTCGGCTTCCTCGAAGCGGCCGAGCTGCTCGACGGTGCGGCCCAGGCTCATCAGGGTGTTTGCGGTGATCCGATCGCGGTCGCCGAAGATCGCCCGCCGTATCGTCAGGACCTCGCGATGGAGTCGTTCGCTCTCCTCCAGCCGATCGTCGTCGCCGGCGAGGCGCGCCAGGTTCGAGAGCGACACGGCCACGAGCGCGCGCCCTTGGGGCGTCGAGGCCTCGGCGGCGCGTCGGATCGCGAGCGCCTCCTCGAAGTGCCGGCGCGCCTCTGGATGACGGTCGGTCGTCTGTTTCACGAGCCCGAGGTCGTTCAACGTCTCGGCGAGCTCGAGGGCACCGGCGGGTAGTCGCCGGCGCCGGATCTCGAGCGCCTGGAGCAGGTGGGGCTCGGCCTCACGGCCGCGGCCGGCCTCGCGGAGGCCGTCGCCGAGTGCTTCGAGCGTGCGCGCCACGTCGAGCTCGTTGTCGCGCGACGGCGGTCCGTGCGCGGCGAGCGCCTGTTCCATGATCCCGAGGCCGCGCTTTTCTTCGCCGAGCCCGCGGTACGC
>Ga0075431_100004401_pt1 | contig 13809 bp, 10 predicted proteins | sample RhiMetdeltSRZDD5_FD_75297 | JGI IMG/M metagenome (GOLD analysis project Ga0075431, IMG submission 75297) | Populus rhizosphere microbial communities from Tennessee, USA - Rhizosphere MetaG P. deltoides SRZDD5 | ecosystem: Host-associated > Plants > Roots > Rhizosphere > Soil | place: USA... | reverse complement strand
CCACCGTCGCGGCGGATAGCGCCGATGCCGCTAAGCGGTGGCAGCAATTCCTTCGCGAATGGACAACATGGAATCACGTGCGCACGGCGGCAGCCCTCTTGGCAGCGGCAATGTTCACCATCGCCGTCCGTGTTTTCGCAGCTTAATCACGCGGTAGTTCCAGCGTCATTTCAATCATCGTGCGGCGGAAACCGAGATGATTAAACAGGTTTTGTGCGGCTGGATTCTGCTCGGCTGTCCAGAGCATCACACGAGGCGCGCCGTGTGCGCGAAGCCACTCAATGGCTGCTTCAACCAACAGTTTCGCGACACCGAGCCGGCGGCTGGACTCTTCGACAACTACGTCATGAATGAACCCGGCCATGTCGCGGAGTTCCTTCCACGACATCGGCTCGAGGCCGGCATATACGTAGCCGACGACGGCACCACCATGTTCCGCGACGAACACCACTGAATCTTCTTCCCTTAATTGCGATCGAAGAAACCAACCGTAACCTTCTGCGGATTCAGGATGAGGCGCCATGAAACGCCTCTCATCAAAGCGATAGTGGGTTTCCAGCAGAAGCGCGCCGAGTTGTCCCAGCGCAGAAACATCCGAATCTTTAGCCAGCCTGATGACAATGTCGTTCATGACTGAGTATGTTACCGTGCCTTCGCCGTCACCGAATCGTCATCGCTCTGTAAAGAAAAAGTCGCAACTCATTGTTACTCATTCCAGTTCTCTTCTAACGATCTGTTCACATTGAAAGGAGTATCAATGAAGCGTTGCTTGCGGTTGGTTCTAATTGTCTCTCTTCTGATGTCTTCGGCTGCTTATGGAGCTCCTCCAAACGGAATCACATTAATTGGTAAGGGACTGGTTAGCGGAAGTTCTCTGGATAAATCCGGGCTGACCGGCAAGATTTGCCAGCAGGGTAATCCGTCTAATTGTGTTCCCGCCGCGATCTTTGGCGGCTTTGGGTCCGACTTGACGTACACGGGACACGACGACGTCTACATTGCTGCCCCGGATCGCGGTCCGTTTGATGGGTTAACGGATGTTCCGTATTTCGACCGAATGAACTTCCTGCACATCACGATCGATATCAACAAGCCTTTTCCAAACATCACGACGACCCTTTTGGATACACGACTGCTCAAGAACGAGGCCGGCAAAACCTTCGTGGGCGCTGCCGGAGCGTTCGCGAACAGCGAGTTCAATACTCTGCGGCTTGATCCGGAAGGGCTTCGGGTCGGTTACAACGGAACGTTGTACATGTCAGACGAGTATGGCCCCTATGTCTTCGAGTTCGACCGGCAGGGAAATATCATCCGCCGCCTCAACGTTCCAGCCAAGTTTCGCATCGCGAACCCAAACGCGGACCCCAACGAGGAGTTGCTTAAAAATACGTCGGGTCGCCAGGCCAATCGCGGCATGGAAGGACTGGCGATCAGCCCTGATGGGAGAACGTTGTTCGGGATGATGCAGAACGCGCTGCTTCAAGATAACGCTCTTACAACGGGTACGACGGATCGCATTTCAGTATTCACCCGAATCTTGAAGATCGATCTCGCGACCGGCCAGACGAAAGAATTCATCTACAAGTTGGACAAATCCAACCGCGGCCAGGGCGTATGCGAAATTCTTGCCATCAATGATCATGAGTTCCTCGTTATCGAGCGGGACAACCGATCATTTATAGCAGCAGCGGGGCCGTCACGCCCAGAGAGCAAGGTCATTTACAAAATCGATTTAACGGGCGCCACAGACGTTTCGGGTTTGGAAGGCATTTCGGCGAGCACATTACCTGCGGGAGTGATACCCGTTGACAAGAAGCTGTTCATCAACCTGCTCGAGCCCACATTCGGTCTCGACCAGGACAATTCGAATGCGATTCCCGAAAAGATCGAAGGACTGGCCTGGGGTCCCGACCTCGCCGACGGACGCCATGTTCTTTACGTCATCAGCGATAACGATCTGGATCCGAACCGTGCGACTCAGATCTACGCGTTCGCGATCGATGGCGCCGCCCTTAACCTGAAGTTCGAGGAGCAGTTCATCCCTGGTCCTCTCTATCCTCCTGGACAAGTGAAGAAGGCTCTCGGTCAGAAAAACGAATAGCGTCCGTGAAATCCGTGTAATCCGTGGCCACGGATTACACGGATTACACGGATTGCCTGATTCGCGTGCTACGGCATAACCGTGATCAGCGGCATCACCAGCGGGGGACAAGTGCCTTGCTGTCTCACGAAGTCTCTGAACTCGTCACCCTCTGAGCGGACGTGCGTGGTAGTACCATCGATCGATTTGAGGAACACCAGAAGATCGCTTCGCTGTCTGTCAGACAGCTCAGTCTGAATCGTAGTCGTTGGCGGAAACACCGACCCGCCTGGTCCGAACCCATGCAATGGGAACACCTGTTCAAGAGTCTGCGCCTGGCCGCGATGCAAGTACGGCGCATGGTAGTTGACGCTAAGCAGTGACGGCACGTTGAACCCATTCCTGCCAAACGCCTGGCTGGCGATGTTGTTGTCCCGAATCTCGATAGGATTACTTGGGTCGAACGTTCCCACGTTCTCTAGATATTTGATGGTGCGATTGTTGCAAGTGAACGAGAAAAACTCGTTCACCGGGGTTGCCACCCCTGCCGCAGGAACGAGCCTGGTGACGCCCGGATCCAAGGGCGCTCCGTTCTGCGCAACAGCGGCAGGGTTGTCCCGGTGAAAGATCTCGCTTTTCGTCCACTTGGCTCCGCCGTGGCAAGATGCGCAGTTTCTCTGAAAGACCTCGGCACCATCCAGATTGATCGGCCGCGGTTGATTCAGCGCTCGCACTGCGGCAAAGATCCACAAGGTTTGCGCGTCGAGCGCCTCACTCCCGCCTTGCGTGATCCCGTGATCGTAAATCGCCAGATTCGCAGGAGTCGATGACCCCATCGCAAAGCACTGCCCCGGAGCCGTAATGTCGCTGGCAAAGCCACAACCTCCCTGCACGCCGCGAGAGTTGGCGTTGAAGTCTGTGTTGCTGCCGCGTATTGCGCTCCAGTTCAGCAAACCTTGATCTGAAACGTTGGTGAACTTGTTGAACATCCCGTCGAGCGGCTTCGTCTGGCGCGGACCCGTGCCGAAAATCCACGTGACGCCATCGGCCAGCCCGTCCGGATGACAGGACCCGCAACTGCTCCACGCGTCTTTCGACTGCTTGCCTTTGAAATTCCGCGGGATGAGATTGCGGATCGGCGTGCCGAAGAGGTTGTTGTCCGGGATACCGAGTGCCGTGAAGAATGCCACCTTTCCGACTAGAACTGCGTGTGCAAAACTGCCGGGGGCCGGAGGGGTACTCGAGGAGATGTCCAGTTGCAGTGTGAGGCAAAGTCCATTCTCGATGTTCATGGACGTTACTGAAAAGTTCGCCTCGTTGTTGGCATAACCGCGTGTCCCATCCTGGCGCATGGCAACACCACTCGGCAGGTTGCCGGTTTGGACGCGGCAATCCACAGCGGTTGCGGCCGCGTTCAGGATGGTCAGCTTGTTGGTTGTTTGATCGCGCTTGGCACGGAACACCTGGTTGCCGCCCCGGCTGACGATCAGATAGTTGTTACCTGAGGCATCTCCGTCGATGGCGACGATGTCGTTGCCAAACGTCCGAGAGAGACTTGGAGGAGGCTGGGCAGGCTCGACCGCAATCTCCGTGTTCAGGTTGACATGCTCGGCAGGCCGCTCCACCAAAGCAGGAACATCCACCGAATACACCAGCGCTTGCACGTTCACATTGAATAGTTCCGGTGGCTCCGGCTGTGCGCCAATGTTGGGCAGAAACAGGCGGTTGCTGCGAATCAATCCCGACAGCAGTTGGTTGGGGAACACACCCTGCTTGTTATTCGTGTTCAAGGGATCCGTCGGTGGCAAGTCCGGTCTCGGGCAGAAGATGCTGGACTGAGCGGGCGGAACGGTGTTGCAGAAATTATTCGGGCTGACACGGTTCGCTGAAAAGCCGGAATCGGCGAGCGGCTTCAGCGTGATTTTGGTAATTGGCGGAGTGGCATTGCCCGCCGGGAAGGCCTGGACAACACCTTGTTTCCCGAGGTCGCGTGCCTCACCATTGCCGTTGAAAACGGGATCTTTGAAGTCAGGGTTGAGTTCGGCGATGAGCTGCGTGACGAAGACCGTGCTGGTATTCCCGGTTCCCGGATCCGAAATAGCAACAGCCCAGGGTCTGCCACCCACTTGCACTGCCCCATCGAGGACTGGATTCAGTGGACTTCCACTCGGGATGACGAGGATGGATACGGTGCCTTCAGTATGGTTCGCAACGTACAGCAGAGATCCGTCGGGTGTTAAAGCGCAACCACGCGGCTCAGTGCCCACGGGAAGCTGGGTTACCTCTCTATTCATGACGAGATCAATCACCGAAACCGTGCCGCTGATTCCATTTGTAACATAAGCCGCACGGTCCGTCGGATGGATCGTCACGCAGCGTGGCTCCTGCCCGACCGCGATCTCGGCAAGCTTGTTGGACACGTCATTGCCGCTCGCATCCTTAACTTGAATGATGGATACGCTGTTCGCCTCTCTGTTGACGACGACGAGACGCGTCTCATCCGCGGTGAGGGCGATTGTCGTCGAGCGGCTCCAAGGGCGGCTCGAAATACCACTCTGCTGGGCGGCACTCGGCCCCACAAGCCCGACGACCAGGACTGCGAGGAGCATACAGAAGCGGGGCGCTACTCCCGCTTTGCCCCGTAAGAGTAACGATCGCACAAAACCTACTGGCGCAAATCTGTTCGCAAGAATCATTGAACCTCCTCCGGTCGCAAAATCGGAAATGTTCAGTCAAGCGTTCTGCTGATTCGTGGAGGCACTCTTTGTCTCTGTTGGTTTTGGAAGGGTCGTGGCAAAAGGACTAGCCTGTCGCCACCAAAGTTTGGATATCTCCCCGCTTGTAGGCCTGTTGCTTTTAGCGGTGGAGCTTGGTTGAGTCGCCAACATTCTGCGGGTGACTCAAGGAAAACGAAATTAGAACACGCATGAGTAGCTGTCAAAGCAAATTACAGCCTTAAGAACAATGCCGAGAAATTGTTAGTGCGATTACTGCAAGACGTTTAAGTCGCAGTAAAAAGATCGTTAACAACGTCGTCTTCCACAATTCTCGAACTGTTCACAACCTCTTCATAACGGCGGCTGAGACTCTGCGTATGAAAACACGATTCTTTTGCCTTCTCGTTCTCTTCGCGACATCTTCCGCAACGGCTCAATATCGGGATAAAACCTTGATCGCGCATCGCGGCGCCTCTGCGTACGCGCCGGAACACACGCTGGCCGCATATCAAATGGCGATCGACCAGAAGGCCGATTACGTTGAACAGGATCTTCAGATCACAAAGGACGGCGTACTCGTCTGCCTCCACGATCTGACATTGGAAAGAACAACGAACGTCGAGGAAGTATTCCCTGAGCGTTTCGTAAGGGAGCAAAGCAACGGGCCCGAGGTGAAACACTGGTACGTCTCCGACTTTACGCTCTCAGAGATCAAGCGGCTCGATGCCGGGTCCTGGTTTGATCGAAAGTATCGCGGCGCTCGCGTGCCGACGTTTCAGGAAGCCATCGATCTGATTCGAGGAAAGGCAGGCCTCTATCCGGAAACAAAGGAACCAGAGGTTTATGGCCGGCGTGGTTTCGATATGGAGCAGCTTGTGGTGGACATTTTGAAGAAGAACAAATTGTTCGAATGGGGATCGGATACGAAGACCCCCGTCATCATTCAATCGTTCAGCCCGGCCAGCCTTCAACGACTACGCGAATACAAAAGCCGGTTGCCGCATCTGTTGCTGATCAGCGATCAGACAAGCGAGTACCTTCGAGAAGGCGGGATGCCGAAAGTACTGAACTTTGCAAACGGCCTCGGACCCGCCAAAGAAATACTCGCCGGCAATCCTACACTCGTAAAGCGTGCGCACGCCTTGGGCCTGAGCGTCACGCCTTACACGTTCCGCAATGGCGACATCGGCGGATTCGGGTCCTTGCGCGAGCAGATGGTTTTCTTCCTGCGCCAGCTCGACGTCGATGCCGTTTTCACGGACAATCCGGATTTGTTTCCTCGCAATTGAACAAAAATACAGAAAGATTTCAAAACGATGACACCGCAGAGACGCAGAGGTCTCTGCGTCTCTGCGGTGAATGCCGTCTACTGTTTGCCGCGTCTTAGGGCTTTCAGTTCGTCCTTCGAGAGGAAGCCGTCGTGGTTGGTGTCGAGACTGTCGAAGCGTTGAGCTTGGCCTTTCCATTCATCCTTGGAAATCTTGCCGTCTTGATTCGCATCCATCTGCGATAAGCCGCGAGGCCCGTTTCCTCGTTGTCCACGCTGGCCGCGCATGCTCTGTAATTCGTCCCGGCTGATGGAACCGTCGTGGTTGGCATCCATGCGGTCGAACGCCTGCTCGGGTCCTTTCCACTCGTCTTTCGAGATCACACCATCGTGGTTGGCATCCATGTCCTGGATTCCACCGCGCTGACCACCAGGACCGCCACGGCCGCCGCGGGCACCGCGCAATTCATCCTGGGTCAGAGAGCCGTCGCCGTTGGCATCGAGTTGCGTAAACCGATCCGCAGGACCTTTCCATTCATCCTTTGAGATCTTTCCGTCCTTATTCGTGTCCATCTGGGCGGGACCGCCCATTCGGCGTCCGCCGTTCGGCGTCGATCCTTGTTGGGCGGCCAGGGTCCCGGCGACTGCAAGTGTAAGAATTCCGATCGATATAAATTTCATCTATAACCTCCACACGCCCGGCTCGTCCGCCCGGCGTGTCTGAAATGTTTCGACCGCCGTATCGCCGCTTCTGTTTAACCCCGCATGTAAAAACTTGTTAAGAGGAGTGTCGAAAGGAGTTTTACCCCGCCCGGCGCCGTAGCGCCCAGCGCTTTTTCATGGCAGCGCCGATTTTGCGCTTGTGGGCAAGACTCATCGGCCTGCGTTTTTTCGCATCGCCGGAGCCGTTCGCGCTCGCGCGCGGACGAACGCCCATGCGTTTGAGTTCTGCACGAATCGCAATAATCTCGTCCTGGATCCGTAATTGTTCCTGCTCGAGTGCCTGCAAAGCCAGTTCTCCCAGCCGCGTTCGCGTATACATGAGGCCTCCTTAGTAGTCGGACGATACAAACATACTACTGCACTGCGATAGAATCGAATACTGCATTTGCCATGGGAAAACCAACGAAAGGCAAACCTAACGACTCCGCATATCGCGCTCTCGCTGAGTTCCGCTATCACATTCGACGGTATTTACAGTTCAGCGATCAAAACGCGAAAGATGCCGGGCTGGAACCGAAGCAATACCAGCTGCTACTGGCGATCAAGGGATTATCCAAGGACAAGCAAGCCTCCGTCGGAGTTCTTGCTGAACAGTTGCACATCCGGCATCACAGCACCGTCGAATTAATCAATCGCGCGGAAGCCAAGCGTTTAGTTGAACGGAACCGAAGTGGAAATTATGTCGTGGTCCGCTTAACGCCGACAGGAGCAAGGATCCTCGCGCGAGCCGTTCAGACGCGGTTGAAGGAGCTGCGTATGGCTGCGCCGATACTTGTCAAAGCTCTTCAAAAGCTAATAGCCGTGCGCGAATAGAAAACCCCGTAATTTTTCGGATCTCGCGTTCGTTCCGAACGTGATTGCTTCCCTTATCAATCGGAAAACTTTCCCTTTTGGATGCGAGCGACGCCGTCGGCTTTCTGCGACTCATGCTCGATTTTGCCTTATTTGTCAGCCTTCTCCGTCGACGGAGCAGCGGCTCACGGCTTGCACTTCAAGAAGGTAAGCGTCTTTTCGCCAAATGACCGATGAAAGGAGTTCATATGATTAACCCGGAGACCTCGCTGCGGAACCGGTTCCGCGCGGGAATCGAAGAGCTTGGTCACAGGTGGGGTTGGCACCTCCTGCTTGGAACGATTCTTGTGGCGTTGGGCACAATCGTGGCCGCATATGCCTACTACTCGACTGTTATCTCGGTAATTATGTTTGGTTGGGTACTGGTGTTTGCCGGCATCACCCTTGGCATTCTTTCGTTCACGACCGGAGAGTGGAGTGGCTTCCTGCTGTCGCTGGCCGCGGGCGCCCTGTCTGCCATCACCGGAGTGATGCTGTTGCGTGCTCCACTGGCAGGCGCGGCCACACTCACTTTGGTTGTTGCCGCATTTTTCCTGGCCAGCGGCATTTTCCGAATGACTTCCTCAATGGCGATGCAGTTCCCGAACTGGGGCTGGTCGTTCGCCAGCGGAATCGTTTCGATCGTGTTGGGCGGCTTGCTGCTTACCAACTGGCCTACGATTAGTTTGTGGTTCCTCGGCTTCTATGTCGGTATTGACCTGATCGCCCATGGCCTCGCGTGGGTGATGTTTGCGTTCAGCGAACGTCATGTTGTTCGTGCAGTGCACCGGATCGACGAGGGCAGACAGCGACCCGCCGCGTGAACTGGGAGAAACGTTCAATGGTGAATGTTCAAATGTCATTTGTCATTTAAGGTACGCGCTTCGCGCGGATTATTTTCTGTATAAAGCAAATGAACGGGCGAAGCGCGCGATTAGTTTGACCAGTTCGGACAGCCAGAGGACGGAGCTCGCCACCGTGGCACAGCGGAACCAGTCAGCTGCGCTCAAGGCGGTCGTGGAAAAAGCAGTTTGAAGAAACGGCGTGTAGACGACCGCAACCTGGAGTAGAGCTGCCAATGCTACGGCCGCCCAAAGCCAGCGATTGGTGGAGAGTCCTTCGAACGCACTCCGATCGTCCGAGCGAGCCGTAAAAACGGCGAAGATCGAAAAAAATACCAGCGTCGTAAACGCCATCGTTTGCGCATACCGCATATTTCCGGCCCCCTCGATAAAACCACCGGGCAAGCTGGCATCGAGGACGAGTAGCGTTCCGACGGCGAAAACAATACCGACGAAAACGATACCGAACCACATCCGGCGCGTAATCACTCGTTCGTCCGTCGGACGCGGCGGCTTTGCCATCGCTCCAGAATCCGGAGGATCGAGGCCGAGCGCCAGCGCCGGCGCTCCATCCGTCAGCAGGTTGATCCATAAAAGCTGCGTCGCAAGGACCGGCAACACGACAACGTTACCTTCGGCCTTTAGCCCAATCCTGTCGGCCAGCACAACGCCGAAGAACATCGTCAGGACTTCCCCGATATTTGATGCGAGCAGGTAACGCAGAAACTTTCGAATATTCGCGAAGATGGACCTGCCCTCTTCGACGGCTGCAACGATCGATGCGAAGTTATCGTCCGTCAGAATCATGTCGGCCGCTTGTTTGGAGACGTCCGTACCCGTGATGCCCATAGCCACACCGATGTCGGCGGTTTTGAGCGCGGGCGCATCGTTGACTCCGTCGCCGGTCATGGCGACGACGGCTCCCTTTCGTTGGAGCGCCTTGACGATTCGCAACTTGTGTTCGGGGTTCACCCGGGCATAGACCGAAGTCTCGCTGACGCTTTCGACAAGCGCCTCGTCGGGCATCGCTTCGATTTGCGCTCCCGTCAACGAACGCGCGTCATCGACGATGCCGAGTTCCGTTGCGATCACGGCGGCAGTCCTGGGGTGATCGCCGGTAATCATGACCGGCCTGATTCCGGCTTGCTTCGCGCGCGCAACGGCAACCCGTGCCTCGTCACGCGGCGGATCAATCATTCCGATCAAACCGAGAAAGACCAGTTCCTCTTCGATGTCCTCATTAATGTCCTCACGCTTTAACTGCTCCTTCGGAATGGATCGAAGCGCCACTCCCAGTGTCCGTAGCGCTTCACCCGCCAGTTCTTCGTTCACTTCCAGAATCTGAGCCCTGCGCTCCGTTGTTAATAATCTCGAATCCTCGCCAACAAGCTCGCGGGAACAACTGGCAAGCAAAACGTCTGGTGCACCTTTCGTAAAAAGCAGGAGACGTTCCTGGCGCTCGGCATCCGTGTGGACAGTCGTCATCATTTTGCGTTCAGACGAGAAGGGCACCTCACCGATTCGCTTCAGCCTGGCGTTCAGCGCCTCTTCCTCGATTCCTGCTTTCCAGGCAGCGGCGATCAACGCACCTTCAGTCGGATCACCCTTCACGACCCAGCGACCGTCCTGTTCTTGCAAAACGGCGTTGTTCGCGCGGTCGCCGGCCGAAAGAGCACACACCAATTCAAATTGAAGCGGGCCTTCAACCGCAGCGCCGCCGTCCTGACCCACTTCGCCGTCCGGCGCGTAGCCCGTCCCGCCTACCCTGACGCGTCCGCTAGCCGTTACCACAATGCGCACTGTCATTTCGTTTTTCGTGAGCGTGCCGGTTTTGTCGGAAGCGATCACGTTGGCGGAACCAAGCGTCTCGACGGCAGCAAGATGGCGAACGATCGCGTTCCTTCGCGCCATGCGCTGCACGCCAATCGAGAGTACCGCCGTAACAACGGCCGGAAGTCCTTCAGGAACCGCCGCGACGGCCAGGGCAACGCCTAAAATCAATACGTCGAAGAGGGCGGCAAACCCGGTGATGTTCTCTACGAGGATGATTGTTGCAATCATGACCACCGCAATAACGACCACGATCAGCCCAAGCAGCTTCCCCGTACGGTCAAGCTCTCTTTGCAGAGGCGTGACCTCAGGCCCCGTCTGTTTCAGCATTCCGGCAATGCGGCCCATTTCCGTTTCCATGCCGGTCGCAACCACCACGGCACGACCATGCCCGTACGTCGCGCTCGTTCCGGTGAAGACCATGTTGTAGCGATCGGCGAGCGGAACTGCAGCCAGGATCGGCGAGACCTTCTTTGACACCGGCACGCTTTCACCGGTCAGCGTCGCTTCCGCAGCTTGCAGCGCCGTGGACTGAATCACGCGGGCATCGGCAGGAATCGTATCGCCTTCCTCAACGACGATGATGTCACCCGGGACAACTTCCGCGGCAGGAATGCTCTTACGATCGCCATCGCGTATGACGTTCGCATGGGCGGCGGCCATTTGGCGCAACGCAGCCAGCGCAGATTCGGCTCGCGATTCCTGCACATAACCCATCACTGCATTGAGGAGCACGACCGCAAAAATCGCGATGGCTTCGTAGGGCAATGCCGAATCGCGTTCGTAGAACCAGAGCGCGAAAGATATCGCAGTCGCGACAAGCAGCAGGATGACGAGAACATCGCCAAATTGGGCGAGAAACTTCTTCCACACCGGCACCGGCTTTTCCGAAGCCAGTTCGTTCAGCCCGTACTTCCGCAAACGCGCCTTGGCCTCGGCCGAAGTCAGACCGTGACGCGGATCGCTGTCGAGCGCTGCCAGCACATCGTCAGCGGATCGTTGGTAATGAATTGTGTCGGATGCAATCACCATTGATGTGCCACTCGCTACCGGACGGTTACCACTCCTCTCGACGGAAACGTGCGTCAAACGCGCGCACGCTGATGGTATTCCCCTTGCTTGGCTTCTGCCAGAAAGGAACTGGCATGGCAAAAAAAGAACCATTTCGACAGCTATCGTCTCGAAAGATCAGTGCGCAACCTCGTCTACGTCAGAGGACGAGCGAAATTCAGTCCTTTGGAACAGTTCTTCATCTGATGCCGCTCGATTTGGAAGAACCGGTACGTTTGGAAATGACGGAACAGCTAAATCAGCTGCTGTCGGATACGATGACGCTCCGCGATCTTTACAAGAAATCGCATTGGCAAACTTCGGGTCCGACATTTTATCAGCTTCATCTTCTCTTTGATAAACACTACGACGAACAGGTCGAGCTCGTGGACACTATTGCGGAACGGATTCAGATGCTCGGCGGACTGAGCATCGCAATGGCGCCGGACGTGGCGGAAACGACGAAAATTGAACGCGCCCCGCGTGGCCGTGAGGAACCGCCCGTTCAGCTCTCGCGCCTGCTGGATGCGCACTCCGTTATCATTTCGGAAACGCGCAAGATGGCACGGCTGGCGGCCAAACTCGGCGATGACGGAACGAATGATTTACTCGTCAGCGACGTCCTGCGTACGAACGAGATGCAGGTGTGGTTTTTGACCGAGCATTTGGTCAACGTTCCGCTGGTGATGGCTGGACGTGAAAGCCGTATCGCGTGAAAAAGGGGAAATGTTCAATGTTCAACGTTCAATTGTCATTTGTCATTTAAGGTGCGCGCTTCGCGCGGGCATTTGCCTTAAAAAGAAATAAGATCCGCGCGAAGCGCGCACCTTAAATGACAAATGACAATTGAACGTTGAACATTGATCGTTTCCCCGTTCCCTCCTACGAAACCCGGGAGATTGGGTTCTCCGGTGTCAGCTTACCGGTGTCAAGGGGCCGGGCGCGCGGTAATCCGGTCACCAAAAGGATCTCCTGCTCGTTAAGTGTTTCGCGGGCAACTAGGGCTTCTGCGAGCGCGTCCAGTTGCTTCCGGTAGGCGGTGAGCAAACGTTTGGCTTCTGCGTAACTCTCGTTGATGATTTTCAGAACTTCAGCGTCGATAGCTTCGGCCGTCCGCTCGCTGATTTGATTGGTATTTCCAAACGCATTCGGAACGTTCAGATACGGATTTTCACGCGGCGCGAGTTCAACCAAACCCAACCGATCGCTCATGCCCCAGCGCGTCACCATGCGTCGGGCGATCGCGGTCGCTTGCTCAATATCGCTTTCGGCGCCAGTTGTTTTCGTTCCGTACGCGATCTCTTCGGCAGCGCGGCCTCCCAACATTCCGACGATCCGTGCCCGCAGGTACGCCTCAGGATAGTTGTATCGTTCTGTGTCGGGCCTCTGATAGGTCACACCAAGCGCCTGCCCGCGCGGGACGATGGTAACGCGGTTCACGGGATCAGCGCCGGGAACGACCAGTCCCAGAATTGTGTGTCCGCCTTCGTGATAAGCGATGCGTTCCTTGTCGGCTCGGGTCAATAGAAGCGGGCGTTCAGGACCGAGGACGATCTTCTCCAACGAATCCAGAAAGTCCTTCTCACGGACTTCGTTCTGACCGCGCCGCGCCCCAAGCAACGCGGCCTCATTCACCAGATTTCTGAGGTCGGCTCCCGAAAAACCCGGCGTCGCCGAGGCAATCTCGGCCAGTTTCACGTCCTTTGCAAGCGGAGTGTTACGCGTATGAACTTTGAGAATCGCCTCTCGACCAGTCTTGTCCGGCAGATTCACAACCACACGACGATCGAAGCGGCCGGGACGCAGTAATGCTTTATCGAGCACGTCGGGTTGATTGGTCGCGGCGATGACGATGATGCCCTCGCGGCTGGAGAATCCATCCATCTCCGTCAGGATCTGATTCAACGTCTGCTCTTGTTCGCTTGAGCCGCCGATCGCCATGTGTCCACGCGCACGGCCAATGGCGTCCAGTTCGTCGATGAAAACGATGGCCGGCGCGTTCTCGCGAGCTTGCTTGAACAAATCGCGAACGCGCGCAGCACCGACGCCGACAATCATCTCGACGAATTCCGCGGCGCTCATCGAAAAGAAAGGCACGCCTGCTTCTCCGGCAACTGCTCTCGCCAAGAGCGTCTTGCCTGTGCCCGGCGCACCGATCAGCAAAACGCCTTTCGGAGCGGTGCCGCCGAGACGCGTGTACTTGCTCGGATCCTTGAGGAAGTCGACAATCTCGACGAGTTCGTTTTCCGCTTCGTCGATTCCGGCGACGTCGTTGAACGTGACTCTTGCATCCTTTTCCTGGTCGTAACGCCGAGCCTTACTTCTGCCGATGCCCATCAGGCCGCTCAAGCCGCCACCCTGTTGCGATGCACGCCGAAACATCCAGACATAAAACACAATCAGCAACAGCGCCGGACCGAAACCGAAAAGGAGAGTTGCCCAGGGGCTTCCACCTTCCTGGATCGGCTC